>PPYE01311176.1_pt1 | contig 65063 bp, 59 predicted proteins | sample 1559881 | NCBI WGS metagenome assembly PPYE01 (sample SAMN08240022, study PRJNA423297) | Human gut metagenome, whole genome shotgun sequencing project. | reverse complement strand
AACGACTTACAACTAATGCCAACTTCTGAGCTTTTATTTTGGGCTTATTCGGTCTCACATCATTGACTAACGTACATTTCAGGCGGGAATTTATTTCTTCTTCCCGCTCTTCAGACTGTTTTTTTCCTTCGCGCCCTTTTCGGACGCGCCTTTCGCGTCTTCCTTGTCCCCAGCGGCGTTGGAAGCGATGACGACTTTCATCCCTTTCGCGACCAGCGGCTTGAGTTTTTGCAGGTCCTCGTTTCTCATACGGATACAGCCTTCGCTGGCCAGCGTGCCGATCGAGTCGGGATCGTGCGTGCCGTGGATGCCGATCCCCTTCCAGCCGGTCTTGAGGCGGATAAACCACGGACCGTAGGCGTTTTTGATGACGCCTTTGCCGTCTTTGAAATCATGGGTCCAGCTGCTGGCGTCCTGAATCTGTTGCACGGAGAAGTTGCCCTCGGGCGTGCGCATGTCGCCGGCTTTCGCTTTGTTGCCTGTCACCTTGCCCAAGGCGACACCCCATGAGTCGATCACTTTGTTGCCCTCGGCAAGGTACAGCCTGAAACCGGCCTTGTCGATGTAGATCCAGCGTCCTTTTTCGCCGCTGCGGGCGATGGCGGCCGGGGCGGGGGCGTCCGCATGGCGGGGCGGCTCGACGTCGTCCCTGACGCCTTTATTGGCTCCGACGTTTTTCGCGACGACGGCGGCATCCACTTTTTCGCTGTGAAGTTCCGGGCCGACGATGGCCGGTTTAAACGCACTGCCGACGATCTGCGGCTTGGGAGGTTCTTCCGTGCCGCCGCGCAGTTCCCACGCGCCGAGAGAAACCAGTCCTACAAAAAACGCGACCGCCAGACCGGACAGGACGAGAAAATTTCCTTTCGCTCTTCCGTACATCATCATACCTCCTTCTGTCTTTCGCTCTCTTTATTTTACACAACGGGGCTTTTTTATGCCATAATGAATGCGTTGATTCGTCATTTTCCTCAAGATTTTTCTTGCCGGAGGTTTTTTCATGAACGAGCTCGCATCGTACATCGACCATACGCTTTTGAAGCCGGAAGCCACGGAATCGCAGATCCGCGCGCTCTGCGCCGAAGCGCGGCAGTGGCGCTTCGCCTCGGTCTGCGTCAATCCCCGCTGGGCAGCGACGGCGGCCGAGGAACTGCGCGGCAGCCGCGTCAAAGTCTGCACGGTGATCGGATTCCCGCTCGGCGCCTCGGTCAGCGCCGTCAAAGAGTTCGAAGCCCGCCGGGCCGTAGCGGACGGCGCCGACGAACTTGACATGGTCGTCTCCGTCGGCGATCTCAAAGCCGGCCGCGACGAGTACGTGCGTTCGGACATCGCCGCGGTCGTCAGAGGCGCGCAGGGGCGTACCGTCAAAGTCATCATCGAAGCCTGCCTGCTCACCGACGAGGAAAAGGCCCGCGCCTGCCGTCTGGCCGCCGCGGCGGGAGCGGATTTCGTCAAAACTTCGACGGGATTTTCCAAAGGCGGCGCGACCGTTCACGACGTGGCGCTGATGCGCGCCGTCGTCGGGCCTGACGTCGGCGTCAAAGCCGCCGGCGGCATCCATACGCGCGCAGAGGCGGAAGAAATGATCGCCGCCGGGGCGACGCGGATCGGAGCTTCGGCCGGCGCGGCGATCTGCCGGAAATAAAAGTTCTCCGGCGCATAATGAAAAGCGGACAGCCATAAAAGCTGTCCGCTTTTCATTATGCCCGGCATTCCCGCAGATAGCGGTTCAGCGCCTTTTCCGGCGCGTCAAAAGACGCCGCCAACGCGTAGCAGCACAGGCTGTGCACAAACTCGACGGAACGGTCCGTCTGGTTCCAAACGCGAAACCCCGCCTTCGCCAGACGGGCCATGCCGACGCGGTCGTAACCGTCGGGATGTTTGACGCCGCCCTCGGCCTGGCTGCACGCGACGACGTACGGTTTCGTTCCATGACGCTGTTCGATGCCGTCCAGCACCGACGGGATCATGTTGCCGGCCCCGTAGCCAAGCAGGCACAGGAAGCGCTCGCCGCCCTGCCAGGCAAAGCGCGCTCCCGGCTGGGCGAAAAACCAGCGGATATGGGCGCAGCGCTCGCGCAACTCGTCAGGATCGAGGTCAAGCATCTTCCGCACTTCTTCCGGCAGCTGCGCCGCCGCAGCGGAACGCCCGCCGGCTTCAGTCGAATCGAGGGCCCAGTCGGGATTGAAGAACAGCGGCTGGCCGTTAACGGCGTTAAAAGCGTCGGGATGCATGGCGTGCGTTTTGTGAGCGCGGTCGCCGGGGATCAGCTTCCAGTTGAAATAGACCCAGACGCCGCGCAGATCGGAGCAGCAGGCCATGGCCGCGCCGCGCAGGTTCGAGGTGACGTCTTCCGGCATGTAATCGAGCGTCAGCTGGCTGCCCGTCAGCACGACCGGAATGGGCAGGCTGCCAAAGCACAGACTCATCCACGCGGCCGTGTTCGCCATGGTGTCCGTGCCGTGAAGGATCAGCACGCCCGAAAGCCCTCGCTCCAGCTCTGCGGCAACGCAGCGCGAGATCTCCAGCCAATGCCCCGGATCCATCTCAGAACTGTCGATGCCGGGACTCCCAAGCGGCTCTCGAAAGAGCGCCTCCACGCCGCGTTCGGCAAAAAGCTCGGCAAGAGAATCTTTCAGACGCCGCGACGCGCCCGAAACCGGGGCCTTGCCCCGCCCGTCGAAACCGCTGGCGATCGTGCCGCCCGTAAAGACCACCAAAAGCCGTCCCATGGATCATTCTCCTTCGCCATCATGAATTTTACGTCGAAAATCAGCCAGCCGCCGCCTCTATTCTAACCGAAGAACGCCAAAATAAAAGCGCCGCGGCGAATTTTTTCTTCCGCCGCGGCACTCGCCTACTCTCCTCCGCAAATGATCGAACAAGCCTTATGGCCGTTACTTTTTACTCCCCGCTCGCTTTAAAGTCAAGAGCGCTGAAGCCGTCATGGAGAAGAGCTTTCCCGGGACTCGTTCCAGTTTTCAATACGCCTCTTCCCCGTCCTGACACAGCGCAAAGATCACAAAGTTTTGGGAAAGGCGGCGTCGGAACGTTTCTTTGCTTCGTCAAGCGTTTTATTCTATTTCATTCTCATCGTCAATTAAAAAGCTCAACCGTTTGTGTTATGATGAATGCGTTTTCCTCATATCGCTCTTTACATAAAGGACTGATTTTGATGACGTGGGGTCAGGGGCTCAGCATTTTCTTCCTCACCGGTTTGGACATCGTATCGTTCGTCATCCGCCTCTCCGCGCTGGTGATCATCCCCCAGCGGCACAATCCTTCCACGGCCACGGCGTGGCTGCTGGTAATTCTGCTCTGGCCGTGGCCGGGCATCGTCGCCTACTCCATCCTCGGCACCAACGTGCTGCCGTCGCGCCGCACGGAGCGGCACAACGCCATGCTTTCGCATTTTCACGACATCCGCGCGCGCATGATGCATTCCGAACTGCCGGGCGCCATCTCGCCGCGACTGCCGCCGTCGCTGCAGGCCACCGCCAATCTGGCTCAAAATCTGGGATATCTGAGCGCCGTTCAGGGCAACGCGGTGCAGTACGTCACCGAAGCCGGCGACTTTATCGACACGCTGGTCGACGAGATCGACGCCGCCGTCAACGAGATCGATCTGCTTTACTATATTTTCGCCGACGATTCGCAGGGACGCAAGGTGATCACCGCCTGCCGCCGAGCCGCCCGGCGCGGCGTCACCGTGCGGCTGCTCCTCGATTCCGTGGGCTCGCGCGAATTCCTGCGCAGTTCTTTGAGAAAAGACACCCAGCGCGACGGCGTTCGGGTGGAGGAAGCGCTTCCCGTGCGCATTTACCGCGCCAAAGCCGCCCGCTTCGACCTGCGCAACCACCGCAAGCTCGCCGTCTTCGACAGCCGCGTCGCCGTCACCGGCTCGCACAACGTCACCGAGCCCAGCTACGGGCGCTTCGGCAAGCTGATCTGGAAAGACGTCAGCCTGCGTTTCCGCGGCCCGGTCGTGCGTCAGCTGGAAAGCGTCTTCATCGAGGACTGGTACGTCGAGACCGGCGAGCGCCTCGACACCGCGCACCTGTTTTCCGCCAACGACGATTTCTCGGGGCCGTCGTGCCTGCAGACGGTGCCGAGCGGGCCTTCGTACCAGACCGAAAACTATCAGCGGCTCATCATCGCGTCCATCATCGGCGCTCAGGAACAGGTGACGATCACCACGCCTTACCTGATCCCCGACGAGGGCATGCTTCAGGCCATCGAAGTCGCCCGCCTGCGCGGCGTCAAAGTCAGACTGGTGACGCCGGCCCGGTCGGACCAGATCATCGCCGGTTACGCCTCGCGTGCGTATTACGAGGACTTTCTCCGCCTCGGCGTCGAAGTGTACCTCTACAACAAGGGGCTGCTCCACGCCAAAACCGTCACCATAGACGACAACCTCGGCTTCGTCGGGTCGAGCAACTTCGACATCCGCTCGTTCTCGCTCAATTTCGAGATCAACATGATCCTCTACGGCGTGCAGGAAAATTTCGGCATCCACCGCGTGCAGGGACTTTACATCTGCGATTCCCACCGCCTCACGCAGGACGAATGGGGAAAACGCGGCCACGTTTCCATGGCGCTCGAGTCCGTGACCAAGCTGCTCAGCCCACTGCTGTGACCGGCGAGGAACCGGGCATCCATACATAAGTATTATAATCAGAAATAACTGTACATTTGCGATTCCTTCGGATATAATCTGACCGAACTCAATCTGCTGTTTAACGAAAAGGAAGTGCATCGATATGATCACCAAGGATATGCTGATCGCCGACATCGTCGACAAGTATCCGCAGGTCGTCCAGCCCCTGATGCTGTCCGGCATGGGCTGCATCGGCTGCGCGATCTCCCACGCCGAAAGCCTCGAAGAGGGCGCCATGGCCCACGGCATCGACCCGGACGATCTCGTCAGCGGCCTGAACGACGTTCTCAAGGCCAACGGCATCGAAGACTGATCACGGACAACCACACAAAAAAGCGCTTGGAGCACAGGCTCCAAGCGCTTTTTTGTGTGACAAGTCAGGCCAGCCGGCGTTCCAGCGCCGCGGCGATCCGCTCCGAAGCGCGTCCGTCGCCGTAAGGATTTTGCGCCGAAGCCATGCGGGCGAGGCGCATTTCGTCGTCCATCAGCGCCGCGAAATCCGTCATCGCCCTTTCAGGCTCGTTGCCGAGCAGCGTCACGATCCCCGCGTCCACGCCCTCCGGCCGCTCCGTGACGTTGCGCACCACCGCTACCGGCACGCCCAGCGACGCCCCTTCCTCCTGCAGACCGCCCGAGTCCGTCAGGATCAAACGGCTGCGCGCCAGCAGCGCCGCCATGCAGCCGTATTCCAGCGGCTCGACGAGCTTCACGTTTTGCACGCCCGACAGCGGCGGCACGACCGACTCGCGCACCGCGGGGTTGAGATGGACCGGGAACACGAACGTCCACTCCGCGCGAGCGCGCGCCACGTCGGCCAGACGCCGCGCCAGCTCGTTCAGCACGGGCCAGTTCTCGCGCCGGTGCAGCGTCACCGTCACGACCGGCCCGCGCGCGGGCACGCCGTCGGGCAAAACTCCTTTTTTCGAGGCAAAAAGGATCGCGTCGACCGCCGTCTGTCCCGTCACGAAAACGCGCTCGGGCGCCGCGCCGCTTTTCAGCAGATTGGCGCGCGCCCCCTCCGTCGGCGCGAAGAACGTGTCGCACAGCGCGTCGGTCAGCACGCGGTTAGCCTCCTCCGGGAACGGCTCGCTCATCGAACCGCTGCGCAGCCCCGCCTCCACGTGCCCGACCGGGATACGCTCCAGAAACGCCGCCCACGCCGAGACGAACGTCGTCAGCGTGTCGCCGTGCACCAGCACGTAATCGGCCTTCAGCTCGCGAAACGCCACCGCCGCCTGCGGCAAAATCCGCGCCGCCAGCTCCGGCAGAGTCTGCCGCTCGGTCATCACGTCCAGATTGCGCTCGTGCGGCACGCCGAAGATCGAAAGCGCCTGCTCAAGCTGCGTCCTGTGCTGCCCGGTCAGCAAAATCACCGGCTCCAGCGCGCCGCTTCGCGCCAGCGCCAGATACACCGGCGCCATCTTGACCGCCTCCGGCCGCGTGCCGAACGCGAGAACGATCCGTTTTTTCATGGGCGAACACTCCCCCTTCTCCGCGCTTATTATACCTTATGCCGCAGGCATTTCGGCCGTTTGATCCCCTCAACGGGGCATCCTCAAATGCCACTGATACTGATTTTCAATAAAAAAGCATCATTGAAAAACGCTCCGCCGGCGACCGTGCTGCAAAAAGCATGCAGCACGCGATTTGATCCAGTTTTCGACGCGCCTTCGGCGTTATAAAAGGGCGAAGAAACTGTGTCTTTTTAACGAAAACGAGTATGACCAGCACGAAAAAAATTCCATCGGCCACGTTCGGGGCGATGGAATTTTTTTCGTGCTTCTGTTTTCGCCGCTTTAGTGCTGGCTGACGATCTCCTTGACTTTCATCAGCTGGCTGGTGGTCGAGCGGGCCTGTTCGTCCAGCTTCATCGAGATGTATTTGATCGTCTCGGCGTAGTTGGGGATCATGACATGCTCGAGGGCGTTGACGCGACGGCGGGTGCGCTCGATTTCGGTCGACATCAGAGCGACGGCCTTTTCGTCGGCGGCGAGCTGGAGCAGCCCGGGAATAACTTTGGAAAAGTCTTCGAGGGCCACGTCGAGACTGGCCGGCGTGGTCGCCATGCCATAGTTGAAGGTGCTGCCCTCCTGATGGACTTCGTACTCGGGCACGATGACGCTCATGACGTTGCGCGTGGTGACGTCGAGGGTGCAGGTGCTGCCGGAGATCATCAGAGCCTGTTCGAGCATGGCCGGCAAGGTCTGGGCGCGGGCCATGAGGAAGCTGCGGTAGCACGAGATGAGCTCGCTCTCGACTTTCTCGCGGGCGGCTTTGACCGCGCGGGCTTTTTCGAGGAAGGCTTTGATCAGGGCGTCCTGTTTGTCCTTGAGCAGCTTATGGCCGCGCTGGGCGACGGCGAGACGTTTCTTGAGCCGCGAAAGCTCCATTCGGTTGGGGTTCACGTTCACGCGTGCCATTGCGATCCCCCTCCCCTACGCCTTTTCCTCTGAGTTTTCTTTTTCCTTCAGCGGCATCAGGTATTTCTGGATGTACTTGTCCTTGACGCGTTTCAGTTCCTTAACGGGAACCATGTTCAGGAGTTTCCAGCCCAGCCCGAGGGTCGTCTCGACGGCGCGGTTCTCGTATTCGCCCTGACGGACGTACTCGTCCTCGAAGCGCGAAGCGAACGTGGCGAACGCCTTGTCGTCGTCGCTCAGGGCGCCTTCGCCGAGGATGACGGCCAGTTCCTTGGCTTCCTTGCCGCGGGCGTAGGCGGCGAAGAGCTGGTTCATCAAGTCGGCGTGATCCTCGCGGGTCTTGCCTTCGCCGATGCCCTTGTCCTTCAGTCGCGACAGCGAGGGCATCACGTCCACGGGCGGATAGATGCCGGTGCGGTGCAGGTTGCGGCTGAGGATGATCTGCCCCTCGGTGATGTAGCCGGTGAGGTCGGGGATGGGGTGGGTCTTGTCGTCTTCGGGCATGGTGAGGATGGGCACCTGGGTGATGGAGCCGGTGCTGCCCTTGACGCGGCCGGCGCGCTCGTACATGGTGGCGAGGTCGGTATAGAGGTAGCCGGGATAGCCGCGGCGGCCGGGAACTTCCTTGCGGGCGGCGGAGATCTCGCGCAGGGCCTCGCAGTAGTTCGTCAAGTCGGTGAGAATGACCAGCACGTGCATGTTCTTCTCGAACGCCAGATACTCGGCGGCGGTCAGCGCCAGCTTGGGCGTGTAGATGCGCTCGACGGCGGGGTCGTTGGCGAGGTTAATGTACATGACGGTGCGGTCGAGGGCGCCGGTCTTGCGGAAGTCTTCCATGAAGAAAGCGGCTTCCTCGAAGGTAATTCCCATGGCGGCGAAAACAACGGCGAACTTTTCGCTGCCGCCGCCGATGACGTTGGCCTGGCGGGCCAGCTGGGCGGCCATGCGGTTGTGCGGCAGTCCAGAAGCGGAGAAAATGGGCAGCTTCTGGCCGCGGACCATGGGGTTCATGCCGTCGATGGTGCTGATGCCGGTCTGGATGAACTCGTCGGGATAGTCGCGCGAGTAGGGATTCATGGCCAGTCCGTTCACGTCGATGTTTTTCTCGGCGATGATGGGCGCGCCGCCGTCGATGGGATCGCCGCGGCCGTTGAAGACGCGGCCGAGCATGTCTTCGGAGACGGGCAGTTCCAGCGATTTGCCGAGGAAGGTGACGGAAGCCGTGTCGACGTCGAGGCCGTCGGTGCCCTCGAAAACCTGCACGACGGCGCGGCCGGAATCGGTCTCCAGCACTTTGCCGCGGCGGCGGGAGCCGTCGGGCAGCGCGACTTCGACTAAAGAGTCGTAGGGAACTTCCTTGACGCTCTCGACGACCAGAAGGGGGCCCGCAAGGCTGCTTACGGTTCTGAATTCAACTGGCAGGTTCATTATTTATCGCCTCCTGACGCGAGAAGCTGGGCAATCTCGTCTCTCATTTCGCCTTCGAGCGCGTCGATCTTCTCGAGCTCCTGCTCGCCGACCAGCCCCATGCGGGCGATCTTCTCGCGCACGGGCAGATTGAACAGCTTGTTCATCTCGGCGCCGCTCTGCAGGGCTTCCAGCCCGGCGTGATGGAACTTGAGGATCGTCGAAAGCATTTTGAACTGTTTTTCCATGGACGTGTACGTGTCCACGTCGTTGAAGGCGTTCTGGTGCAGAAAGTCTTCGCGCAGCGACTTGGCCGTTTCCATGGTCATGCGCTCGTTGCGCGAAAGGGCGTCCATGCCGACCAGCTGCACGATTTCCTTCAGCGAGGATTCCTCTTCGAGCAGCGTCATGGCTTCGACGCGCGCGGGCGTCCATTCGGCGTCGAACTTGGCGTCCCAGTACTCGTCAAGCTTGTTGGTGTACAGCGAATAGCTGTTCAGCCAGTTGATGGCCGGGAAGTGGCGCTGGTAGGCCAAATTGGCGTCCAGCCCCCAGAAGACCTTGGTCACGCGCAGCGTGTTCTGCGTGACCGGCTCGGAAAGGTCGCCGCCGGGAGGCGAAACGGCCCCGATGACGGAAACCGATCCCTCGCGGCCGTCGCCGCCCAGGCAGATCGCCCGGCCGGCGCGCTCGTAGAACGAAGCCAGACGCGTGCCCAGATAAGCGGGATAGCCTTCTTCTCCGGGCATTTCTTCCAAACGGCCGGACATCTCGCGCAGAGCTTCGGCCCATCGGCTGGTGGAGTCGGCCATCAGCGCCACGGAATAGCCCATGTCGCGGTAGTACTCGGCGATGGAAATTCCCGTGTAAACGCTGGCTTCGCGGGCCGCCACAGGCATGTTGGACGTGTTCGCGATCAGCACGGTACGCTTCATCAGCGGCTGGCCAGAACGGGGATCTTTCAGCTCGGGGAACTCGCCCAGAACGTCGGTCATCTCGTTGCCGCGCTCGCCGCAGCCGATGTAAACGACGATCTGGGCTTCGGCCCACTTGGCGAGCTGGTGCTGAATGACCGTCTTGCCCGAGCCGAACGGGCCGGGAACGCAGGCCGTGCCGCCCATGGCAATGGGGAAGAACGTATCGACGACGCGCTGGCCCGTCGTCAGCGGCGTGACGGGCGGCAGCTTCTTGGCGACGGGGCGGCCGCGGCGCACGGGCCAGCGGCGCAGCATGGAAACGCCGTGTTTCTCCTTGCCGTCGTCGATCACGGCGATCACGGCGTCAACGTTGAACTCGCCGGACTCGACGGAAACGACCTTGCCCTTGATTCCATTGGGAACCATGATGCGGTGCTCCACAAGCACGGTTTCCTGGACGACGCCGAGGATGTCGCCCTCGCTCACTTCGTCGCCGACGGAAACTTTCGGCTCGAACTGCCAGAGTTTCTCGTGATCGAGCGCGGAAACGCTGATGCCTCTGGCGATGAAGACGCTCTTGGACGCTTCTTCGATCGCCTTCAGAGGACGCTGAATGCCGTCATAAAACTGTTCGATAAGACCGGGACCGAGTTCAACGCTCAGGGGTTCGCCGGTGCCCACGACGGGCTCGCCGGGACGGAGACCGGATGTCTCCTCGTAGACCTGGATCGAGGCGAGATCACCGTTGAGTTCGATGATTTCTCCGACCAGGCCGATGTCGCCGACACGCGCCACTTCGTACATGCTCGCGCCGGTCATCCCCTTCGCGACGACCAGAGGTCCGGATATACGTTCGATCGTGCCCTTTACACTTTTATCCGTGGCCAAAACAATCGCCTCCAGGTGAATTCACTATTTCTCTGAGAAAATATCCATGCCGACCGCCCTCTCGACGCTGCTGCGCACCGCGCTCAGCCCCACGCCGATGGATCCGCGGATCCCGGGGATGGGAATGATGCTGGCCGCGTATTCCTGAACGAGCCGGTCGATCAAAGAAGCCTGAGCGACGAACTGCCGCTCTTCGACGAAAATCACGCCGTAGTCTTCACGGGCCAGACGGTTCACGGTTTCGGCAATTTCTTCGTCGTTCTCGACGGGAAAGGGGCGCACGCCGACGGCCTGAAAGGGAAGTACGGTATCGTAGCTTCCTACGGCCGCCATTTTTTTTCTGCCAGCGTCAGCGGACATTGCGCAACAACCCCCTTATGGCGTCCTTCTCGACTCCGTTGGCGACGGAAACGAGCACCACCCGCAAGTTTTTGGCTTCGATCTCTTTGGTCCAGAGGTAACGGACCACGTTGCCCGGCTCGAACGCGCCGAAACGGCTCTCGGCGATCACGCCGGTGATGAAATTGTCCAGCTCCTTCTCGTACTGCACGAGAAGGCTGTTGAAGCTCTCTCCTTCCGAGAAGGGGGCCAGCAGCGCGCCGATGTCGGCGAAAGCCAACAGACGCCCCCAGTTTTCCACCGGCTCGGTCACGAGCGGCGTCAGCCGGTTGATCGGAAGCGAACCGCCTTCGAGAAGGAAAGAAGCGGCCGTTCCGTGATCCATGTCGATGCGCGAAAGGCGCAGGAGCGTTTTCAGATTCTCGCCGTCGATGCGGGCGCGAACCCATTTTTCCACCTGCTCCATACCCAGCTTGGCGGAAAGCTCCCGCAGCGCTTTGAAATACACGCCGTCGAGGATCTTCTCCGCCGCAAGGGCGTTGTGCGTCTGCTCCCAGACTGCAAGGGCCTCGGGGATCGCTTGGTTGAATCCGTACGGAAGCTCCCAGTACTCCTCTCCTTCGATGGCCAGGATCAGCCGGTCCGTGTCGATGGTACCGAGAGAAGTGAGCAGGTCGAGACGGCGTTTTTCTCCCTGAGCCGTCAGGAACTGGCTTTTCAGCAGCGTCTTGACGTTATGCACGTCGTAGACCAGGCGCAGCAGACCGACCAGCTCCCCGTCGGGAACAAACGTCTCGATTTCCGTATAACTGTGATGAAGTTCCGCCTCGATCGCCCGGTCGAATTCCAGCGGCGATTTGAGCTCCATCAGCCAGGCCGAATAGGGAGTTTCCCCGAGAACTTTTAAAGCCGCCTCCAGCGTATCGCAGTCGATCATCCGCTGGAGGACAGACTCATCAAGCAGACGGTTCTCAAGCGCCCTCAGACGCGCTACAGCGTAACCATACCGCTCCTTCGGGGCCATGATCACACCACCTTACTCCGCGTCAAACAGTCGTTTGACGACGTCGGACTCCAGTTCGTCCTTGAGCCAGTGGATCAGGGTTTCCAGCGAGCAGTTCGTGCTGATTCTGCCTTTGCGAAGGATAAAGCCGCCCTTGATGTCCGCTTTTTCGGCGGAAAGCGTCAGCTTTCTGCCCCGGGAGGCGTTGTACTTATCGAGCCAGGCCTGATCGATACGTTTCTCGCCGGCGGCCGCCAGCAGTTCCTCGTCGCCGCTGCTGACCGCCTGATCGAGAAGCTTTTCCATGAACGCGAGATATTTGTCGCCGGCCAATTTGCAGAGGCGCGCCAGCGCGCCGTCGAAACTGCGGCCGATCAGCTCCTGCTTGGCGCCGAGACGCAGTTTTTTCACGTCCAGATTCGCGATGATCTGGGCGCGGCGGCGTACTTCGGGAGCTTCGGCAGCATACAGGCCGTCGTAATATTTCTTGCTTTTGGAAATTTCGGCGTCGGCGTCCGCGTTCAGGACGTCGGCCTGCTTTCGGGCCTCGTCGAGCAGTTTCGCGGCTTCATTGGCCGCGTCCTGTTCGATTTTTTTCCTGATGTCAGCGAGTGCCATGGTCCGGACCAGGCTTACAGGCTGATGCCGTTCATCAGAAGAATGCTGACGAGGAGGGCAAGCACCGCGTACGTCTCGACCATGGCCGGGAGGATAACGGCCTTACCGGCTTCGCCGGGCTGCTTGGCGATCATCTGAATGCAGGCGGCCGAAGTTTTACCCTGCGAAATGGCGGAGATCCATCCGCCCAAAGCGATAGGCAGGCAGGCGAACATGACGGCCAGACCGTGCACCCAGTCGCAGGGAACGGCCGAACCGCCGACCAGGCCGACCTTCAGCATGGCAAAGAAGGCGATCAGCAGGCCGTAAATGCCCTGCGTTCCGGGCAGCGCCTGCAGCATCAGGACAAGACCGAACTTGCCGGGGTCCTCGGTCATCACGCCCGCGCCGACTTCGCCGGCGATACCGACGCCAATAGCCGAACCGATGCCCGCCATACCGGCGGCCAGAGCCGCACCAAGCACAACAAAAGCGATACCAAGATAATCCATAAAACGACACTCCCCTCAAAGTTTGGGTAATTTTCAACCGGCGCCGGAGCTAAGCTTCCTTGCGGCCAGTCACGTTGACATAGTTCGATCTGTAGCAGAAGGGATCGAACGCCGTCCCGCCGCTGCTGTAAAACTTGCCGAAGAATTCCACGTATTGCAGTCGCAGCGGGTGGACGAACGCTCCCAAGATGTTGATCACCATGCTGAAAACATGTCCGCCGAAGAAGATCAGCAGCGCCAGGATCCAGCCCACGTAAGCGGTGCCGCCGCAGAGCTTGGACATCAGGTTGATGATCATCGCCACAGCGCCGCCGACCAGCCCAAGCGCGAGCAGACGGCTGTAGCTGAGCACGTCGCCCAGATAGCTGGTGACGTTGTACAGGCTCAGCACGCCGGAAACGAACTTGCCGACCAAGCCTTTCTTCTCGCGTCCCTGCGTCAAAATCAAAACCACAGCGCCGGCAATCGCCATATTTTTACCCAACGGCTCTACTCCGGGCGCCGCAAAGGCGCCGACGCCGAAGATCAACAGCCCCGTCAGGAGCAGCAGCCAGCCGCCCTGATCGGCGCAGGCGGCGAACCAGCGGCGTTTTTTGACATTGGCGTAAGCGGCAAGCAGGATACCGTAATAGATGTGGACGATGCCGAGCGCCAGCGAAATGCCCAGCAACAGCATGGGGTCCTTCATGGGTTCGAGCAGCGTCGCCAGATTCTTCACCGGCCGCAGGAAGCCCAAGAATGGGAAGGCGTCGATCATGTCGCCCATCCAGCTGCCTGTGATGGCGCCATAAATGACCGTGGCAATACCGCAATACTTCACGAGGATCAGGGCCCGCTTGATGCCTTCGGGCATTTTCCGGTACTTTTTGAGGAAGTACACGGCGATGGCCGTGATCACGATGCCGTAGCCCGCGTCGGCGTAGCACATGCCGAAGAATAGCAGGAAAAACGGCATCATCGGGAACGACGGATCGACCGAACCGTACACGGGCGCGCCGTACAGCATGGTCAGCATCTCGAACGGTTTCGCGCAGTTCCTGTTCTCCAGCACGATGGGGGGATCGTCGTCCTCCGCCGGATCCGAAAGCCGCAGATCGACGTCCTTTTCGTACGGGACGAGGATTTGTTTGAGTTCCGCGGCTTTGCTGTCGGGGACCCAGCCCCGCAGCAGGACGACCTGTTCGGTGCGCTCGCTTTCGTCCTCGGCGTCCTGGCGCGTTTTCATGATCGTCAAGTAATCGCCGAGGCGGCGGATCTCGTCCATATGAGCGTCGGTAAAAGTCTGAAGCCAATTGACGAAATACTTCTCTTCCTGCCCGAGAGCGGCCAGTTTGTCCGAGAGTTTTTTCTGCTCTTCGGCGACGGTTCCCGTCAGGGAAGAAGGCAGATCGATCTTCGTGACGCTGTGTTTCAGGCAAAGCTCCGAAAGTTTGTCCTCGAACGCGCGCAGGTAGAACACGCTACCCCAGGCGGGATCGCGGCTTCCCTTGGGAGGGAGCCAGACACGACACTCCGCGTCGGCGCCCAAAGTTTCCTCCACCGCGTTTTTCCATTCCTGCAAATTTTCGGCGCGCCCCGTACCCAAAAACCCGGCCACCATCTGGCTGCCTTCCGTAATCATGGAGAGGGGCGGTTCAAAATTGCCCAGCCCCGACAAAGTCTGCTGCAAACTTTTGATCTGCTGCATGTCGGAGCGCAGCTCCGTCAGACGGCGTTCGCGCTTGCGGGCTTCCGCCGCCAGATTGCCGGCGTCGACTTTGTCGGCCAATGCGGCCAGCTTTTCCACGCTGACGTCGTCGCGTTCGCCCAGCATACGTCCCAACGTCCCGACAGGATCTTTATAGTAAAGCGCAAGGTAGCGGGTGAGATAATTCACGTCGTTCAGAGCGACCGCGTAATCCCGGCCGCTTCGCGCCGGATGGGCGGAAGGCTCCTCTGCGGAGCTCCTCTCCGCAGCGGAAATCTCAGTGATCCCCCGCTCCTGAAGCACCGACAGAACCTCTTCGACGGCCGTCCGGTGCACGTACAGTTCGATCTTTTTAACGCGAGCAACGGCCATATTGAGACACCACCTCTTCGGCTAACCATTGAGCCGTTTTCTTTACCGCATCTTCGTGAGACTCGACAAACTGTCGAGCTTCGGTCTTGCCCTGTTCCACCGCCTGAGCGGCCGTTTCGGCCGCTTCCGCTTCCACCTGAGCGAGGCGGGAGCGATACTCGCGGAAATGAGCCTGTTTGGCTTCTTTTACACGAAGGGCCGCTGAGTTGCGAGTCCTGATAACCAGATCCTGCGCCTCCGCTTTGGCGTCGGCCACTTTTTGGGCCGCCGCCGCTTCGACGCTCCTGATCTCGTCGGTCAGATTGGTAGACATGCGTTCACCTCCTTCGTTTTTCAGTCGCAAAACACTGCAAAATATCGCAGTCATTGCCGAAATTAAATGGGCCGTCGTGCCCCATAAAGCACTGCGGTCTGCCGGAAAAACGGTATCGCCGTTGCGTTCCCGCAGGACACGACAAGATACAGGGGCCTCGCGGTACATTCTCGCAGGCCCAAGTTCTTACAATTTTAGATTTTTACGCATGATGTGTCAATAATCACAAATTTAGAATTGAGCGGTTTTCATATTCAATTTTCATGGAAAAAGCCGGAGCTTTATAACCTTTGAGTAATAAGCAATGATTTGCTCAATTAGTTCATTTACCAATAACATAGATCTCAAAAACACAGATCATCATCCAAAACGAAATTTCATGTTTTTACGGCCGCCACACGGCAGACGCGCGCAAAAGAGCGGCGACCTTTTAAAAAAAAGGTCGCCGCTCTTTTGCGCGTTCCAGTGGTTCCGTCAAATTTGGAGCGGGTGACGAGGCTCGAACTCGCGACCCTCAGCTTGGGAAGCTGATGCTCTACCAACTGAGCTACACCCGCAAAACGTGGCTATTATACGCTAAAGCGCCGACGTTCGCAAGATGGCCAGCCCGACCAGTTTTTCCGCAGGGGACCGCGCCCCACTCCCGGGCATCAGGCGATGTGAAAAGCTTCCACGACTTTCACGAGGTTGTCGCGGATCTTGATGTGCTGCGGGCAGACCTGCTCGCAGCTGCCGCACTGGACGCATTCGTTGGCGCGGGATTTGCCGTGACGCTCCACGAGCCATTTCTCCTGGCCTTCGGCGTAGTTGTAGTTGCCGTAAATGTTCAGCAAGTTCAGCGCCGTGAAGGAACCGGAAATGCCGATGTTCTGCGGGCACACTTCCGCGCAGTAATTGCAGCTCGTGCAGGGGATCATCGGCAAGGCGTCCAGCGTTTCCCGGGCTTTGGCGACGACGCGCCGCTCGGCTTCCGTCAGCGGATTGAAATCCGTCATGTAGGAAATGTTGTCCTTCATCTGCTCCACGTTGCTCATGCCGGACAGCACGGCGATCACTCCGTCCAGGCTGGCGGCGAAGCGGATGGCCCACGAAGCGCAGGAAGCTTGGGCGTCGGCGCTTTTGAACACGCGCTCGACGGCTTCCGGCTGGCTGGCCAAAAGGCCACCTTTGACGGGCTCCATGATGACGACGGGCTTCCCGTGTTTTCTGGCCGTCTCGTAACAGGCTCGCGACTGAATGCGCGGATTCTCCCAATCGGCGTAGTTGATCTGCAGTTGCACGAACTCCGCTTCGGGATGGGCTTGCAGAATGGCGTCCAGCTCCTCCGGCGTGGAATGGAAAGAGAAACCGACGTGCCTGATCTTTCCTTCCGCTTTCTTCTTCTGCACGAAGTTCCACATGTCGAAGTCGTCGAAGAAACGGGTTCTGCCCTCGCCGAGGTTGTGGAGCAGATAGAAATCGAAATAACCGGCGCCGGTCTGTTTCAGCAACGTCTCGAACTGGCCGACGGCGTCTTCCCGGCTCTGGCAGTTGATCCAGGCGGCGTTTTTCGTGGCGAGCGTAAACTTTTCGCGCGGATAACGCTCGACGAGCGCCTGACGGATCGCGTCTTCCGATCCGGGATAGGCCCAGGCCGTGTCGAAATACGTAAAGCCGGCCGCCATAAAAAGATCCACCATCTTTTTTACCTGTTCGATGTCGATCGCTTCGCCGTTTTTCGGCAGCCGCATCAGCCCGAATCCAAGTTTTTTCGCGCTTAACTTGATTTCCGACATGTTGCCCCCCTCCTTATCGATTTTTCCTTGTTTTGAACTCCCCCGCCAATTTAAATGACCCGCATGGTCTTCCATTGGCCTCGACGATAACGGATTACATATAAAACCCCCCTGACGATCCAGTCGCAGACCATAGCCCAAGCGATGCCGAATACGCCCATGCGCATCCATACGCTCAGTACTACCGACAGAGCGAGACGGACACAGACCGTCGAAAGGACGGCCACCTTCATCGTATATTTTACATCCCCCGCCGCGCGGAGCCCATTTGGCAGCGCGCCGCCAAATGGCCATACAAGCGCGTTAAAGACGTTATGGATCAGCACAAGCTCAATAACCATTCGCCTGATCTCGCCCGAAAGCGGATAGAAACGCATGGCGAGCGGGGTCAAGGCCAGTATGAGACTGTTCCACGCCACAGCGCAAAGGAGCGTGATTCTCGTGAGCTTCCTGAAATAACGCTCTGCATCCTGTACATCGCCAGCGCCCATGCATTGTCCGATCACCGTGATGTAGACTGGCCCCATCGTCATCACCACCAGCGCAGCCAACGACCACAGGCTCTGCGCTATGCCGTTGGCCGTGATTTGCGCGGTTCCGAACATGGCCGTAATGCTGCTGAGCGCGACCTTTATCAACTGGAACGCGCCATTTTCGACGCTGTTCGGCACCGCGATGTGAAGGATTTTTTTCACCGCCGCCGAATCATAGCTGAACACATCCGACTTAGTATACCTTACGCCATTTCCGGGTCTCAGGCAAAAACAAGTCACCGCCACGGCCGAGAACACTCTCGCGATAACGGTCGGCCACGCGACGCCGGCAACGCCGGCATGGAAAACAAAGATGCCGAGGGCGTTCCCTGCTACATTGACGATGTTGGAAAATACCGCGATCTTCAGCGTGACGGATGTTTTCCCTTCGCTTCGACAGACGGCCGCGCCGGCGTTATATATTCCCAATGCGGCAAAAGAATAAGCTGAAATCCGCTGGTAGGTCATGCAGGCCTGCATGACGCTTTTCTCGACCCGGCCAAAGAGAAGCTGCAGGATTTCGCGGTTCCACGTCAGGATCGCCGCCGAGCACAGCGCTGAGACCATCGTCGATATCATCAGCAGTTGCCCTGCCGAATGCTCTGCACCTCGGCCGTTTTTTCCGCCGATGTATTGGCTGACGACGACCGCCCCTCCTGATGCCAGAGCCGTAAATACGTAGAGGAAGAACACTGCCAGCATATTGACCAGCGACACTCCCGATACCGCGGCATCCCCGGCAAAACTGACCATAAAGGTATCGGCAACGCCAACCGTCATGTTCAGCAACTGTTCCAGAAAAAACGGAAGGATCAATCCTCTCAGCTGACTATTGCTGAACACTTTTGCGTCCTCCTTCAGCAGCGTCCTTTTCAATTCCCGCCGGCTACGGGCAAGACTGTTTCGCGTCGTCGTGTCTCATTCTGTTTATATTATTTTACTCTCTTCTTCCTCAGGAAGAAACGTCAAGTGCACTCTAACCGTCTTTCGCTGACACTCATTTTCAACGAAAAAGCCTCATTGAAAATGCCGCAAAGAACGCACGTCACTCGATTTCATGCAGTTTTCGACGCGCCGTTGGCGCTCTGAAAAGGGCAAAGAAACCGCAGCCTTTTTAACGAAAACTCGTATGAAAGTTGAAGATAACCATTTTCGGCAATGAGCGGTGAAAGAGAAAAGCCGGCACGATCCTCATCTTGATCCGAGATGACTTTCGTGCCGGCTTTTCGTGGCGCAGGGCCTGCCTCGCGGCTCCTGTTCGTTTTTTTGCCCCGCTTTTCGCTTCTTAACCGAAAAACAGTTTCAAATCGTCATCCACCGTGCCGATGCCCGCGATGCCGAAATTCTTGACCAGCACAGCGGCCACGTTCGGCGACAGGAACGCCGGGAGCGTTGGCCCCAGATGGATGTTCTTGACGCCCAGGTACAGCAGCGCCAGCAAGACGATGACGGCCTTCTGCTCGTACCAGGCGATGTTGAACGCCAGCGGCAGGTCGTTGATATCGTTCAGCCCGAAGATCTCCTTCAACTTCAGGGCGATCAGCGCCAACGAGTAGGAATCGTTGCACTGCCCGGCGTCCAGAACTCTCGGGATGCCGCCGATGTCTCCCAGGTCCAGCTTGTTGTATTTGTACTTGGCGCATCCGGCGGTCAGGATCACCACGTCCTTCGGAAGCTTTCGGGCAAATTCCGTGTAGTACTCTCTGGACTTCATCCGTCCGTCGCAGCCCGCCATGACCACAAACTTCCTGATCGCGCCGGATTTGACCGCGTCCATGACTTTATCGGCAAGCGCGAACACCTGTTCGTGCGCGAAACCGCCGACGATGCTGCCCGTTTCGATCGCTTCGGGCGGAGGGCATTTTTTCGCCTGTTCGATGAGCGCCGAAAAGTCCTTGGTCTCGCCGTAGGCGCCGTCAATGTGTTTGCAGCCGGGAACGCCCGTGGCGCCGGTCGTCCAAAGACGGTCTTTGTAGCTGTCCGCAGGCGGCACGACGCAGTTCGTCGTCATCAGAACGGGGCCGCGGAATTTCTCGAACTCCTCTTTCTGTTTCCACCAGGCGTTGCCGTAGTTGCCGGCAAAGTGCGGGTATTTCTTGAACGCGGGATAGTAATGGGCGGGAAGCATCTCGGAGTGCGTGTACACGTCCACGCCGGTCCCCGCCGTCTGTTCCAGCAGCATTTCGAGATCTCTCAGATCGTGGCCGGAGATCAGGATGCCGGGATTTTTCCGCACGCCGATGTCGACCGCCGTAATCTCCGGATGGCCGTAAGCCTCGGTGTTGGCCTTGTCGAGAAGCGCCATGCCGTCGACTCCGTACTTTCCGGTCTCGAGGGTCAGCGCCACAAGGTCGTTCACCGTCAGGCTGTCGTCGAGCGTCTTGGCCAGCGCGCGCTGGATGAAGGCGTCCACGTCTTCGTTGTCCTGCAAAAGCGCGTTCGCGTGCTTGGAATAGGCCGCCAGTCCCTTGAGGCCGTACGTGATCAGTTCCCGCAAGCTGCGAATGTCTTCGTTCCCGGTGGCGAGCACGCCGACTTTGGCGGCCTGAGCGTCGAATTCGCCGACGTCGCCGTTCCAGAGCGCCGCATGGGGCAGTCCCGACGCGTTTTCCGTCTGACTCAGGAGCTTCCGCTTCACGTCCAGAGTTTCCCGGATTCTTTCGATGATCGCCTGACGGTCGAAGTTCGCGTTCGTGATCGTCACGAAGAGGTTCATCGTCACGAGATGGTTCACCTCTTTGCCGACGCGCTGTCCCTCGCGGCGAAGCCGGTCCGCGACGCAGGAAAGCCCTTTCGTCACGTAGATCAGAAGATCCTGCATGGCCGCCACGTCGGGTTTCTTCCCGCACACGCCGCAAACGGTGCAGCCCTTTCCCCCCGCGGTTTCCTGACACTGGTAGCAGAACATTTTACGCTCCATCGTCAGACCTCCTCGATCGCGCCGACCGGACAGTTTTCGCGCGCTTCCGCCGCGCTGTCGCGGTTCTCTTCCGCAACTTCTTCCGCGATCGCCGCGGCGACGCCCGCGTCGGTCATGGAAAAGACTTCCGGGCAGGTCGTCGCGCAAAGCCCGCAGCCGATACAGCTCTCATTCACAACATATTTCATTTTCGAATCCCCCTTTTCGTTTTTTCCCCGTGATACTTCGAAATCCCTTTTACGCTGGTGCCGCCGATCCCCCAAGAAGTTTCTCCGCCAGAGCGGGAACGGCGGCGAAATCTTCCTCTCCGGGGTTCCAAAGAGAACGCACGTTTTCATCGATCACGTCGAAGCCCGCGTCTTTCAGGCGCTCCCGCAGAACTTTGACGGACTCGCCGCTCCAGCCGTAGCATCCGAAGGCCGCGGCCTTCTTGTTCCTGAACTTCAGCTGTTTGAGAAATTCCAGCCAGCCCGCCACGCTCGAAAGGATGCCGCCCGATACCGTCGGGGAACCGACGGCGATGGCTTTCGAGCGGAAGACTTCCGTCATGACATCGTTTTTGTCCGCCTTCGCGATGTTGAAGACTTTCACCACGGTATCGGGACTTTGCCGGTGGATTTCGTCCGCGATCCTGTGGGCGACCTTCGCGGTGCCCTCCCACATGGTGTCGTATGCGACCGTGATCTGATCTTCCCGATACGCGCCCGCCCACTTCGCGTATTTGGCGACGATCTGCAGCGGCTCCTGGCGCCAGACCGCGCCATGGGAAGGGGCGATCATCTCGATCGGGAGGTTCAGCGCGCCGATCTCTTCCAGCTTTTTGGTCAGGATCGCCGCAAAAGGATTGAGGATGTTGGCGAAGTACTTCATGGATTCCTTGTCCAGCAGACACTGATCCGCCTTGTCGTTGAACAGTTCCTCCACCGCATAATGCTGGCCGAACGCGTCGTTGGAAAAAAGGATGTTGTCGCCGGTCAGGTAGGTCGCCATGGAGTCGGGCCAATGGAGCATGCGCATCTCCACGAAGATCAGTTTCTTGCCGTTGCCGATATCGACGCTGTCGCCCGTCTTCACCACGCGGAAGTTCCAGCCGCGCGCGCCGTACTGCCCTTCGATGCTCTTGACCGCATTGGCCGTGCAGTAGATGGGCGTGTCCGGGATCTCATCCATCAGCGCCGTCAGCGAGCCTGAGTGATCGCACTCGCCGTGGTTGGCGACGATGAAATCGATCTTCTTCAGGTCGACTTCTTTTTTCAGATTCTCGACGAAATCGAAGCGGTGCGGCGTCCATACGGTATCGATCAGGGCCGTCTTCTCCTCCTCGATCAGGTAGGCATTCTGGCTGGAACCGTTCACGATGGAATAATCGTCCCCGTGAAAGCGCTCCAGCTCCCAGTCGATGTGCCCCACCCAGCTTACGTTGTTTTTGACGTGTTTTCTCACGCGCGTCTCCTTTCCTTAAAAACGGAGTTCTGCCCGCAAACGACACTTACATGACGCCGATCTCGGGATTCTTCTCGCCGAACTTCTCTTTCAGCGCGCGGCAGATCTCGCTCCGTTCTTTGCCCTGCCCTTCCTGCGTCTTGATCAGTTTGTAGGCCTGAAACAGCGGCGACGGTCCGATCTCGGAGCTGAAAAAGCCGATGCCCTGATTCCACGCCAGCAGCTCGAAGACGTCGTCCAGCGCCGCGGAGTCGAGGCCGTGCACATAGGCTTTGACCAGCTCGCGGGAGGCCTGCCGCATCCTTCCGGCGCCGACCGCGTTGGCGAGGGACAGGAGCAGCCGTGTCTCGTACGGCAGCGTCCGCCTGGGGCTTTGCCAGGTGGTCTCCCAGAAATCCACGGCGATCTTGCCGAGCTTCTCGTCGATCATCGGGTAATTCAGGAGCGCCAGCGGCCGAAACGGCGCTTCTTCGCCCTCCTTTTTCTCCGTGCGGCAGAAAAACACGTGGAACTCCGTCTCGGCGGTCTGTTCCGTGTGATGTTCAAAGCCGAGATCCTCCAAAGCCGCGTACAGCGGATGCGGCTCGAACGTCTGCACAATCTCCAGCCCCTCGCCCACTTCGAGCCGGGACGCCGCCTGGATCAGTCCGGCGGCGAAATTTCCCTGCACGTGGCGCACGTCCACTTTGCGGAAGCCGTTCGTCTTGTCCCGCCACGCTTCGTAGCTCATCTTGGTTCTCCTCCGGCGGCGCTTTTCACTTCAAGGTCAAAAGCAGCGCCATCTTGAACTTGCCGTTCGCCGTGACGCTGTGCAGGCCGCCTTTGGCGAAGCGGAAATTTTCGCCGGCCCCGATCGGGTAATCCTGCCCCTCGTAGCCGATCACGCCTCTGCCTTCCAGCGCGAAGATCAGCGCGTCGCCCGGCGCGCGGTGCGGCGAAAGGCCGGTGCCCTCGTCGAACGCCATGACCACGAACTTGAATCCCTCGTTGGAGACCACGTCCATGTTGACGACGCTGCCTTTTTCATACGGCACCAGATCCGCCAGCCTGAAAACTTCGCCCGCTTTGAGCGCTTCGTTCATCTGCAATTCTCCTTTCGCAATCACTTCCGTGTAAACGAATCCTTCCCGCGTCGCACTCCCGCACAGGGTGTTTTTCGGCACGATCAGCGCTTCGCCCTCGCCGAGTTCGATTTCCTTTCCGTCCGCTCCGGCTCCGAGCGCAAAGCGTCCTGTGCCGCCGGCGCCGATGCAGAGCATCTCCGTCGGATAGCTCCCGGCGCTGATGTCGGTTCCCCGTCCCAGCGAAAAGTACGAGATCTTCGTTTCCGACCGAATGCCCGACATGGTGGAGATCGTCATGCCGTCTCTGGGCGGATGCTCTTCGGCGATGGAAAACGCTCGATTCATCACGTTCAGCCTCCTCGCGGCCAATTTTTTTCCCTTTCTGTCCGTAATGTATCATGAACAGCTCGGCATGTATGTTGTTATAACAACGAAAGTCTCCCTCTCCGTCAAAAACCGCGACTCCGGCAGGCGCGCCGATCCCCGTCGAAAACGACGGATCGTTCGGCCGGCTCGGCACGCCGCGGTGTCTTGCGATGTTGCAAACTCCGACAAAGATGCTATACTTAACATGCCGCGGGGATCGCGGCGTTCTTTCGAATCGCTTCAAAATTTCAAGGGGGAAAATATCATGTTGGATGCAAAAGTCAAAGGACTGATCAACACACAGGTCAACAAAGAATTCTACTCGGCGTATCTGTATCTGGATTTCGCCAACTACTATTACGATCAGGGGCTCGACGGCTTCGCTCACTGGTACGACGTGCAGGCGCAGGAAGAGCGCGACCACGCCATGCTGATGCGGACCTACCTTCAGAACAACGGCGAGCTCGTCACCTTCTCCGAGATCGCCAAGCCCGACAAGGTGTACAAAAAACTCGACGACCCGCTCAAGTTCGCGCTGGAGCACGAGCAGTACGTCACCAGCCTGATCAACAAAATATACAAGGCCGCCAGCGACGTGAACGACTACCGCACGATGCAGTGCTTCGACTGGTTCGTCAAGGAACAGGGCGAAGAGGAAAAGAACGCCGAAGACCTGATCAAAAAGTTCTCGCTCTTCGGTTCCGATCCCAAGGGTCTGTACGCGCTGAACCAGGAGCTCCTCGCCCGCGTTTATGCCGCGCCTTCGTTGACGCTGTAATTTTTCCGACGGAACGGTCGCAGGAGGGACTTCATGCGCAGCATTCTGCTCGTTATCGGTTCGCTGAGAAAAAACTCTTTCAACCGCCAGCTGGCTCAGGTGATCTCTTCCGAACTGGCAGGGAAAGCCACCGTTTCCACGCTGCGGTTTGACGACATCCCCTACATGAATCAGGACATCGAATGGCCCGCGCCCGAAACGGTGTGCCGCGTCCGCGAGACCGTGGCCGCCGCGGACGGCGTGTGGATCGTCACGCCGGAATACAACTTCAATTTTCCCGGCCTGCTCAAGAACTTGCTCGACTGGCTTTCGCGCCCGACGGTGCAGGGCGATTACAAGAGCGCCGCGATGTACAAGAAAAAAGTCACAATCAGCGGCGCCGGCGGCAAAAACGCCACGGCCAATTCGCGGGCGCGCCTGACCGAGCTGCTCGAGTTCATGCGCACGGACGTGATGCCCGGCGGCGGCACGGGCGTCGCCGTGAACATGGACGCCTTCAAGACCGACAAGGTCGTCTTCACCGAAGAACAGCTTTGCCTCCTGCACGAACAGGTCGAGGCATTCCTGGCGTTTCTGGGATAGTTTCCGCCGGCGGATCTCCGCCGCAGGGCCCGCTCGACAGCGGCAACAAACGAAAAGGGCTTCCCCGCAAAATAGGGAAGCCCTTTTTCTTGGCGCGCGACAAAAAGCGGCAATTCTCCATTTCGCCCGCGCCGTCGTCCGAACGCAAAATTCCCGCCGCGGGCACGGTTCTGTTTCTCCACAGAACGCGCCCGCGGCGGGGATTGTTTTATACGATTTTCACGCCGCGATTAACGACGTTTCGAGATCACGCGCACAGCGCCCTCCGAATAGGGAGCCAGGTCGCCCTGCTGATAGATCACGGCCACCGTCTTGGCGTCGGCAAGATAGAACTCGTCGCTCAGCTTTTCGGGAACGAACTCGGCGCTGAACGCGAGCGCCTTGCCCTCCTGATTGTAAAGCTTCCAGGCGCCCTTCTTCAGATTCTTCACGAGCGCGTTCACGTTTTTAACGCGGGCAAAGCGGCCGAGAGGCACGCGCTCGCCGGTGACTTTGCTGTACACTACGCCGTGCTCGAAATTCTCGGGATTGGCCGCGCCCTGCTCCATGACCGACGTGCTCATGACCAGAGAGACGTACTTCTCGTCCTCGAACTTCGCGGCGTAGCTCATGGACACGTTCTTCCGAGCGTCGTACTTCGCTTTCATGCCGTCAACGTAGGCGGCGATGTCCTTGTTGATCATTTCCTGGGCTTTCGCGTTTTCCGCGTGCACCGCGGGGTACACCAGCTTCAGTCCGAAACCGTCGGCCTGAACCGCGTCGACGACCTGAGCCTGAGCAGCGAAGGGAAGAGCCACCGCAGCCAGAAGAGCCAAAATCACTTTTTTCATTTCAAAATTTCCTCCGAATCTTAATTTTGGGATCTGTGAAACACCTTCATACCAGTAGGAATTATAACAGATCCACCGTCCCCGCTTCAAGTGCTCCGGCGCAGAATTGTAGATTCCTACACTCGTGCGCGGCTAAGGGCACTTCAGAATCGTTATTTTTTCTCGCGGACAGCGGCACTCCCAAGGAAACGCCCTTGCCCTTTCTTCGTTGTATTCGTCTTGATTATTCGCTGTTCATGAGAGGGTTTCGGTTATTTTTTCAGGCCCAGATGCCACAGCGCCCGGCGCAGAATGTGCGCCAATCCGTGATCGCGCCAGCAGCGAACGCCGCCGCGCGCTTTGCGCGGCACCCAGGTGAGAACGCGGCCAAGGCGGAAGGAAACGCTGCGCTGGAGATCATGCATCACGTTCTCTTTTATCCGCAGCTGGTTGCGCGCCGTCTCCGCCTCACGTTCGGCTGTCTGGCGCTGTGATGTTTCTTTTTGCAACTGTGAACGCGCCGACGACAGTTCCTTCTCGGCTGTCTGACGCTGCGATGTTTCTTTCTGCAGCTGTGAACGCGCCGACGACAGCTCTTTCTCGGCTGCCTGACGCCGCGACGCTTCCTGTGCGGCGAGGCTCCGGTCTTTTTCGAGCTTCGCGCAGCGCGCGTTCACGTTCCGAAGCTGGAGTTCGAGTCCGTCCAGGCGGCGGCAGCGCGCGAACAGATACTCGCTTTCGTCTTCGTACTGCAGCAGGCGCGTCACGTAATCCAGATTCGACGGATTGTAAAAATAGCCGCGATCGCGCCGGTCAAGCTCCATCATTTCATCGGCCTGCGGTTTTACCTCGCGCAGGATCCTGAACACGCTGGCAAGCGTGCCGACCATGCGCAGATTGTAAGCGCAGCGATCCAGCGTGCTGTTGACGAAGCTCTGTTTCACCTGCGGCCAGCATCCCGCCGCGACCAGATTTCGCTTCCACAGTTTCGTCGCCTCCCAAAAGGCCAGCGGCGATTCGTCCTTGGTATGTTCGAGGCTGCGCGGATTGTTGACGCGGCGCCGGTACCCGGGCGCGTCGCACGCGGCAATCCGCGAGGCTTCGCACAGCGCCGTATTGATAAAGACGACATCCTCGGCTCTCGGCAGTGCCGGAAAGCGCAGCTGCCGCGCGTCGAGAAAATCGCGGCGGAACATTTTGCCGCCCGGACCTCCGCCGCAAAAATTGAAAATATACTGCGACACGTCGCGCCGGCAAAACACGGACAGGTCGCGCGGCAACAGTTCCAAGCGCAGCGAATGCGGCTCGCCCGTGGCGGCCGCGCCGCCCTGCCAGCGAAGCGTTCGGCCGACGACGACGTCCGCCTGCGCGGCGCGGGCCTGGTCGGTCATCTTCAGCAGATAATCGGCGTCGAGCGCGTCGTCGGCGTCAAGGAACGTCACATATTCGCCCCGCGCCGCGTCCAGCGCCAGGTTGCGCGCCACGCCGGCGCCGGCGCGTTCCTGCGTCATCACGGCGATCCGTCCGTCGCGCGCAGCGTATTCGCGCAGGATATCGGGCGTGTCGTCCGTCGAACCGTCGTCGACGCACAGCAGCTCGAACGAAGTCAGCGATTGTCTCAGCACGCTTTCCACCGCTTCGCACAGATACCTCTGCGCGTTGTAAACGGGCATGACGACCGTGACAGCGGGGCGCTCCTCCGCGGTGCTGCCGCGCCGTTCCTCAAAGCGCGGCGGCAGGCACAGATTTTTCAGCGTCCAAAAATAATCCTTGTACGCAAACGCCGCGATGAAATCCTCGCCGACGTCGTCTGCGTCGAAGCTCCAGACAAACTCTTTGATGCGTTCGTGAAGGGCGTAAACGTTTTTTCCCCGTTCCAGCCGACGGAAATATTCTTCAAAAAAGCAATTGAGTTCCCGCCGGCAAACCAGCCGCGCCGTTGCCTGCGGCAGCGTGGCCGCCGCCTCGCGGACCGAAGCATACGAAACAATCCGCTGTTCGAAGGACGGCGATTCCGCTTCGGCGACAGAGCGCTCGGCAACGGGAATGTCGGTGATCATCAGGCGCTGCGCCGCAGTCAGACAACTCACGGAGAAGCTACGTTCGCCGCCGTCCGGCAGGGGCGAAAACGCAAGGCCGCTTTGGCGCACGAACTCGGTTCGGTACAGCCCGTAAACGGAGGCGCCCATCTCGAGCAGCTCGCGCGGCGCTTCGGCGAAGGCAGTGACCGTCCACAGTTTCGGGCAGTCGCGGTGGTTCCACAACGCCGGCAGCTCTGTTTCGCCGCTGTGCGCGTCCTTCAGACGCACGGCCCCTTTGACAAAATCCAACTTGTTTTTCACAGCCGTATCGTACAGCCGCCGCAGACTGTCGGGAAGCAGTCTGTCCCCGGCGTCGAGAAAGATCGCGTACTCGCCCGCGGCGGCGTCAAGCCCGCGGTTGCGCGCGGCCGACAGTCCGGCGTTTTCCTGCGACAGCACCGAAATGCGCGGCTCCTCGGCGGCCCAGCGCATCAGCACGTCCAACGAAGCGTCGGTCGAGCCGTCGTTGACGCAGATCACTTCCAGTTGCGTCAACGACTGACGCAAAACGCTCCGCAGCATGTCTTCGAGATATTCTTCCACGTTGTACACGGGGACGACGACGCTCACGAGCGGATGTCCGGCCTGATTCTGTTTCATGACGACACAGGAAGATTTTTGCTTATCCATAAGCGGTTTCATCGCCACGACCTCTCTGTCGAAAAATGAAAAGGCGCCGCCGAAAGAGCGAGTACAGCGCTTGATGCAGCTGTACTCGCTCTTTCGGCGGCGCGGCACCCTTGGAAGCAAAACATATTATGAAAATAATAATAACATCGTTCTCAACATTATGTCAACGCCGCGCCGTTTTTTTACCCGCGATCGCAAAATAACGCAGCGGCAGGAAGAAGACGCGGTCAACCGCGCCGTTCTTCCTGTCGCTGCGTTTACGTTTCTTCATCGCGGGCGACGTTGCGCCCGTCGAAGACGGGGATGAATTTTTCCATCGCCGTCCGGCCACGTTGGATGAAGCAATTTTCCATGCCGAGCTTTTCGGCGTGGTCCAGCACCTTGCCGTACTCGTACGTCGTCAGGCGGCGGTTCAGCTCGGGGCAGCAAGCGGCCTGCGGCATGGGCGTGAACTGGTTCATCAGGCTCACGCAGATGTCCGAACCAAAGGTATTCCACAGATAATCCAGCACTCTGAAACTGTCGCGGGAGTGTCCCGGCAGGATCAGGTGCCTCACCAGCACGCCGCGGGTCATCAGCCCGTCTTTCATCACGAACGGCCCCGCGATCTCGAACATTTTCCCGATCGACGCCGAAGCGTATCGAAAATAATCCGGCGCGTTGGAATAACGCACCGCCAGGGAATCGTCGAAGTATTTCAGATCGGGCAGGAATACGTCGACACTGCCGCGCAGCGCTTCGATCGTCTCCGGCAGCTCGTAGCCGCCGCAGTTGTACACGACCGGCAGAGAAAAACCGTTCGCTTTGGCCCGATCGAGCGCCTCGACGATCTGCGGCACGTAGTGCGTCGGCGTCACCAAGTCGAGCGACGCGGCGCCGCGGCGCTGCTGTTCGAGAAAGATCCCGGTGAGGCGCTCCGAACTGACTTCAATGCCCCGCCCCCCGTGGCTGACGTCATAATTCTGGCAGAAGACGCATTTCATGGTGCAGTGGGAGAAAAAAACCGTTCCGGCGCCTTTTTCGCCGGTCAGGCACGGTTCTTCCCAGCGGTGCAGCGATACCAGCGCGACGCGCGCCAGTTCGCCGGCGCCGCACCAGCCTTTCTGTCCGGCCCGCCGGTTCGCTCCGCAACGGCGCGGGCAGATATCGCATGAGCTCAGATTCATCGTCGCGCTTCCCCCATATACAAAAATCGCCCCGGAGAACGTTCTCCGGGGCGATTGTACTCTCTCGGCTACTTGTTTTCAAGCGCGGCGATGCCGGGCAGATTTTTGCCCTCGCAGTATTCGAGGCTGGCGCCGCCGCCGGTGGACACGTGGGACATCGCGTCCTTGAGGCCGAATTTCTTCACGGCCGAAGCGGTATCTCCGCCGCCGACCACGGTGAACGCACCCTTGGCGGTCGCCGCCGCCATCGCCTCGGCCACGGCGCGGCTGCCGGCGGCGAACGGTTCGTTCTCGAACACGCCCATGGGGCCGTTCCACAAAACCGTTTTCGCTTTGGCGATTTCCGCGGCAAAGGATTTGGCCGTCTCCGGGCCGATGTCCAAGCCCATCATGCCGTCGGGCACCAAGGCCGCGGGAACTACGGAACGCGGAGCCTCGTCACTGATTTCCGCCGCCGCAACGACGTCCGTCGGCAGCAAAATCTTCACGCCCTTCGCCGCGGCGCGCGCCAGCACGTCTTTGGCAAAGTCCGCGTGCTCGGCGTCGTACAACGATTTGCCGATCGTTCCGCCCCGCACGGACAGGAACGTGAAGGCCATGCCGCCGCCGATCAGGATCGTATCGGCCTTGTCGAGCATGTGTTCGATCACGCCGATCTTGTCGGAAACTTTCGCGCCGCCCAGCACCAGTACATACGGTTTTTCCGGAGCGGATTTGACGCGCTCGAGCGCTTCCACCTCGCGGGCGATCAAAAAGCCGGCGTAGGCGGGCAGCGCATGAGCGACGCCTTCGGTGGTGCAGTCGCCGCGGTGCGAAGCGCTGAACGCGTCCATGACGAACAGATCGAACGGCTTTGCCAGCAGCTTGCTGAACTCGGGATCGTTCTTCTGCTCCTCGGCGTGGAAGCGAGAGTTCTCCAGCAGCAGCAGCTCGCCGGGCTTCTGCGCCGCGACGGCCACTTCGACCTCGGGGCCGACGCACTCGGGCACGAAACGCACCGGATGCCCCAGCCCTTTTTCCACGTCTGCGCGGATCTGTCCCAATGACATCTCCGGCACGACCTGCCCTTTGGGACGCCCGAAGTGCGAGACCATCGTCACCAGAGCGCCGCCGGCCAGCAGCGCGTCGATGGTCTTCTTATGCGCGACGATGCGGGAATTGTCCTTGACTTTGCCGTCTTTGAACGGCACGTTGAAATCGACGCGGACCAGAACTTTTTTGCCCTGCAGGGGCGCGTCGGAAATTCCGCGGAGCCTCGGCATTTTAGAGCCCCTTGGCGATCACGTAGTTGACCAGGTCGACGCAGCGGCAGGAATAGCCCCACTCGTTGTCGTACCAGGCGAACACTTTGACGAGTCCGTTCATCTCGATGGTCTGATCGGGCGCGAAAATGCTGGAACGGTCGTCGTGAATGAAATCGGCGGACACGCACTCGTCGGTGACGTAGCCCACGTAGGGAGCCATGGCGCCCTCGGCGGCCTTTTTCACGGCTGCGTTCACTTCGTCGGCCGTCACCGCGCGGCCGGGGACGAAGGTCAAATCGACGATCGAGACGTCGGGCGTGGGCACGCGCAGCGCCATGCCGCTCAGTTTGCCCTTCAGGGCCGGGATGACGAGCGCCACGGCCTTGGCGGCGCCGGTCGTGGTGGGGATCATGGAACACGCCGCCGCGCGGGCGCGGTAGTTGCTCTTCTTATGGGACTTGTCGACCAGATTCTGATCGCCCGTGTAAGAGTGGACGGTCGTCATCAATCCTTTTTCGATGCCGAACGCGTCGTTAAGGATCTTGGCGATCGGCGCCAGACAGTTGGTCGTGCAGGACGCGTTGGAAACGATGTGGTCCTTGGCAGGGTCGTATTTTCCCTCGTTGACGCCCATCACGAACGTGGCCACTCCGTCGCCTTTCCCCGGCGCGGTGATGACGACCTTTTTGGCGCCGCAGGCAAGATGCGCGCCCGCCTTTTCGGCAGTCACGTTCTTGCCGGTCGCTTCGATGACCAGCTCGACGCCCAGTTCCTTCCAAGGATAAACGTCGTTTTCGGGCGCGACGCAGAGGATCTTTCGGCCGTTGACGACGATGGAGTCGCCTTCCGAAGTGACCGTGCCGTCGAAGCGGCCGTGCACGGAATCGTACTTGAAAAGATACGCCATCTGGTCGGCTGACGCGCTGTGCCTCGTAACGGCGACGACCTCGAAAAGACCTTTTTTGTCATACTCCGACATGGCACGAAGAACAAGACGGCCAATTCTGCCAAAACCACTGATTGCAACTCGAACTTTGCTCATAGCAGCAGCCTCCTAAAGAATTATTGGCCGTTCCCGCCGGGAAAACGGCCTTCGCAAGCGACATCATACCGTGTGTTTAGATTAAGCGCAAAACAGCCGGCTGTCAAGATTTGCGCCGATAACTTTCACGTCAGGGCTGCTTTGACGGATCAAAACCAGCCTCTTCCGCGATCGCGAGCAATTTTTTCAGGCGGTATTTCACGGTGCTTTTGCTCACCTGCGGGCGAAGCAGATCGCCAAGGTCGGACAACGTCGCTTCCGGATTCTCGAGCCGTGCCCGGGCCAGAGGGATCAGCTTTTCGGGAATCAGTTTCACGTCAAGCCGCCGCAGAAAATCAATCATCGCCACGTGCTGGCGGGAAGTTTCCACGCTGCGGCGAATATTGGCGCTGTCGCAGTTGGCCTGCTTATTGGCCAGGTCGCGGCTGCCGCGCATTATCGAACGCTTCTCAAGAGTTTGCGCCAAAGCCGACATGCCCATAAAATAACAGAAGCGCATGATCTGCTGAAGGTCGCGGATCGTCAGTTCGCGCACGTTTTCCTTATCCCGCGCCGAGAAAGTGATTTCGCTGCCCTCCAGCAGTTCGCTCATATTGCGCGCCACCGACGCATCGTGAAAACGCATGATGCAGTAATATCCTCTCTTGGGATTGTAAACGCTCCCCGCGCAGCCGAAGACGCCGCGCGCCCAGGCCCAGCGGATAAAATCGCGGCGGTGACGTTTCGTAAGAATCGTCTTGTAAAGAGACTGCGGCAACACGACCGCCACTTTCCGACTCTGCACGCGCAGGATCTCGCTCAGGTCCGCCTCGCCGCTCCAGCGCACACACGGCCAGAGACGGCGGAAACGGCGGTAGACCCACAGCCGCGACGACGAGATGCGCACTTCGGTCCCGACGGTCTGTTTGTTCATGCAGGCGACGATTCCCGACAGCTCGGACTCCGCGGAAACCGCGTCGGTCACGGGGGCCAAAAACCATTCGTCCCATTGCGCGGTGCTGATCTTCATAACTCGTACCCGCCGTTCAGCTTGCGGCTGATCCGCATCAACGCCTCGGCCAGTCGGGCGCTGTGATGGCGAACGACACCGCTCTCCTGAATCTGAAGCAACGAGGCGCGGAAAACCTGACAGCCTTTCGAGATCAAAAACTCTTCGTCCTGACGTCCCAGCGACAAAGGCTCGGCTCCTTGAGCGCGATACTTTTCCCGCAGCGGTTCGGGAATGATATCTTCATTGAGGACCACCGCGTCGGGGTAACGTCCCAGCGCCTTGGCGACCCACTGAATGTGATCGAGCTGCGTCATGCCGCTGGTTTCGCCCGGTTGGGTCATCAGATTGGTAACGTAAACGACGGGGCGTTTCGACGTGCGCAGCGCGGCGGTGAAATCCTCCACCAGCAGGTTGGGGATGACGCTCGTAAAGAGGCTGCCCGGCCCCAGAATGACCATATCGGCATGGCGAAGGACCGAAAACGCCTCGCGCACCGGCTTCACGCCCGAAGGTTCGAGGCGGATGCTGCGAATGTCGCGGCCGCGTTCCGCCACCGCCAGCTCGCCGCGCAAAGTCGCTCCGTCGTTCGTCTCCGCGACGAGCGTGACGTTTTCCGTCGTGATCGGCAGCACCCGGCCGCGGATCGCCAGCAAATTGTTGACGAGTTCCACGGCGTTTTTGAAATCGCCCGACTGCTCCGTCGCCGCCAACAGGATCAGATTGCCGAGACTGTGTCCTTTCAGATCGCCCTGGCCGAAACGGAAGTTCATGAAGGCCCGCAGCTGATCGTCGTTTTCGCTGAGGGCAACCAGACAGTTGCGGATGTCGCCGGGAGGCAGCATGCCCCAGTCGCGCACCAGGCGCCCGGAACTGCCGCCTTCATCGGTCACCGTGACCAGGGCGACGATGTTGCGCGTATAACCCTTCAGTCCCTTCAAAAGAGAAGAAAGCCCCGTCCCGCCGCCGACTGCCACAAAATGGGGCCCTCCCGCGAGACGGAGCTGTACGGCAGCAGCCGCCGCTTCCCGTTCGTTTGTTCTTTTCGATATGAAACTTCGCACACGGCGGCTGTTGCGGAACAGCAGAGACACGGTCACGCCGCCGGCCAGACAGCCGCCGACAAAAATCAGCGCCACAGCGAACAAAAGCGTCATGATTCCCGCCCTCCCCGTTCGTCCCGTTCGAGGTCGCGATGCTTAATGCGGCAATCCACGCCGTCAATCCGTCCCAGTCGCTCTCCCAGCCATTCAGCCGCAAAAACGGAGCGGTGACGGCCGCCCGTACAGCCGATGGCGATCTGCAAATAGTTCTTGCCGCTGAAATGATACACAGGAATGATGCTCTCGAAAAGTTCCAGACTCTGGTGCAAAAACGAACTGGCCATCGGATCGTTGTAGATGTACTTTTGTACCGGTTCGTCACGTCCCGAGAGATGTTTCAGCGTCTCCACGTAATAAGGATTGACGAGGAAACGTACGTCCAGCACAAAATCGGCGTCAAGCGCCACGCCGTACTTGAAGCCAAACGAACTGACCGTCACCTGCAATCCGGCCGGATTGCGCGCCAGGATCGAGAAGATCTCGGCGCGCAGCTGGGCGCTCGACAGCGCGGAAGTATCGATGATACGGTCGGCAATGCGCCGGAACTGCGCCAATTGTTTGCGTTCGAGGCCGATCCCTTCCAGCAGGGAGTTCATGAAGCCAAGCGGATGACGCCGACGCGTCAGGCTATAGCGGCGCAGCAGCACATCCTCCGACGCTTCGAGAAAAAGAATCTGGACGTTGACGCCCTTCTGTTTCAGATCATCGAGCACGCGCGGCAGACAGTCCGGAAGATCGAGACTGCGCACGTCGATCACGGCCGCTACGCCGTTTTCCAGCGCTTTGGGATGCTGCGACAGGATCCCGATCAACTCCGGAAGCATGCCGACGGGAATGTTGTCGACCGTAAAAAAGCCCTGATCTTCCAGAAGATGCAGCGCGCTGCTTTTCCCGCTGCCGGACAGCCCCGTGATGATCAGCAGTTTTTTCGGAAGCATGGTCTTGCCGCTCACTGATTCTGCCGTACCAGGACCGGATGCCCCGCCGCCTTGATATCCTTCGCGATCTCGTCGGCCACCGCGCGGTCGCGGCCGCCGGCCACGATCACGCGATAGTAGTTCTTGCCGCGCACCTCCGCCTGACGCACCACGGCGCTGTGCCCCATCTTCTGAAGCGACGAAACGACGGCGTTTGCCGCCGCGCGGTCGGTGTAGGAACCGCACTGGATAATAAACAAACTCTTGTCGATGCTGCCGCCGCGGACAACGACGCGATTTTCCCCTGGCGCAGCATCGCCTTTCTTGGGCTCGACACGAGCGGCTCGCGGTTGCGACGGGCTTTTTTGCGACGCATTGTCTCCGCCCTCGCCGCTTGGCGTGCCCGGGCGATTTTCGGTTTGAGACCGACTGTCGCTTTTCCGCTGTACGGGTTGAGCGATAATCACGTTGTCAATTTTTTCTTTTTTCGTCACCACGCCGTCTTCCGCACCAGCTTTTTTGCCCGCGACGATTCCCGCGCTCTGGTGCTGGGCGATCGGGCGCGGCTGTGTGATAACGGTCGGCTTCGGAGGATTGGGGGCCCAAAGAAGGCGAATCCCGACCACGACAATGCCCAGCGCGACAACGCCAAGAATCGGCAGCATAAAGTCGCCAAACGGAACAGCCGGTTTTTGCTTAAAACGGCTCGTTGATCTGGCTGCCATAAAAATCACCTCTGTCTCGTAAAATCATATGGCATAACAACAACGGGGACAAGCAGACTTGTCCCCGTCCGAAAATCCTCGTTACTTTTTGCGGCGTCTATAAGTCGTCGGGATATCAAGTCCAGAGCCAAGCCCTTCAAAAATACTGTGAGGCTCTTCCGAAACTACGTCGCTGGGCGTCAGGTTCTGTTTTTCGAACAAGCCGGCGGAATCCGCCCCGGCCCGCGCCTTGGCGTCGTTCTTGTCGGCAAGAACGTCCTTGAATCCCGTAGCGATCAAGGTAAAGCGCACGGTATCGCCCATGGAGGGATCGATGCCCTGCCCCCAGATGATGTTCGCGTCCTCGCGGGCAGAAGCGGAGATCAACTTCGCCGCTTCGTTCATCTCGAGAATGCTCAAGTCCTCGCCGGACTCGATGCAGTACAATACAGAAGAAGCTCCGTTCATCGGCGCCGTCATCAGCGGCCCATTCATCGCCGCGCGGGCCGCCGCGAGCACACGGCCATCGCCCTTGGCTTCGCCGACGCCCATGATGGCGGTCCCGGCGTTGCGCATGATCGTGCACACGTCCGCGAAATCCACGTTGACCTGCATGATCTTGCGAATCACGCCCGTCACTCCGGCGACGGCCTGCCGAAGGACTTCATCGCTCATCTTGAAGGCCTCCTGCCACGTCGTCGATTTATCGGAAAGTTCGATGATACGGTCGTTGTGCACGATGACCAGCGCGTCGACTTTCTCTCGCAGTCTGCCGATGCCTTCAGTCGCCTGCTGAATACGCCTCGGTCCCTCCCAGCTGAAAGGATAGGTCACGATCGCGACGACCAGCGCGCCGACTTTTTCCTTGGCAATGCCGGCGATCACGGGAGCTGCCCCCGTACCGGTGCCGCCGCCCATGCCGGCAGTGATGAAGACCATGTCGGCCCCTTCAAGAAGCTGTGAGATTTCCTCTTCAGATTCCTGAGCCGCTTCCTGCCCAACGCTGGGATTCGCGCCGGCGCCCCGTCCCTTGGTCAGATTGCGCCCCAGGATCAATTTCGACGAAGCCTCCGAAAGCCGCAGCGCCGCGACGTCGGTGTTGCCGGCAATAAAATCCACATCATCAATGCCGCTGCGAATGATCGTATTCAGTGCGTTGCCGCCGGCGCCGCCGACACCTATAACCTTGATGACTTCTCGCGGAACTAACGCGCCGATATCGCCATCCTCAAGGGGTGCATCGTTGGTGATCGAGAAGATCTCGCTGTCGTCCATGGAACCGGTCCTCCTTAGAATAATTCTCTGAAAAGTTCTCTCGCATTGCGGGCAAAGGATTTAAGGGGCGACTGAGAAGGTCTTCTTGCACCTTTCATTCTCTTAGAAGATTTGCCGGTGGCAATGTTTTTGAAAATCGACATAGGCGCTTCCACGTATGCAAAGGGATTCTTTCTCCTTTCCATCAGATACACGATAATCCCCGATACGGCACTGTAACGACAGTCATTGCGTCCTCGCTGCATCTCCTCCTGAAGCACGGGCACGCCGACTCGCACGGATGTTCCCAAGTAAGAATCGGCAAACGGAACGATGCCTTGAGTCATCATGACGCCGCCCGTCAGAATCACATCAGTGGGGAGCCCCGCCTTTTGGATCGCTTTGAGACTGGGAACGATGCTGTCGGCAAAAAGCTCGTCCAGACGGCTTGCCATGATCTCCCCCACTTCTTCCTTGCCCAGTTCACGCTTTCGGCCGCGGTGTTCCACCGTCAGCGTTCCATCCGTTTCCATCGTTTCCGCCTTCGGGTCCACGTCAATATCTTTTTTCAGCTCTTCCGCGATCGCAAAAGGAATTTTCATGACACAGGAAATATCGTTGGTAATATGATCGCCGCCAACAGGAATTTCCGCGGCGTGAACCATATGTCCTTCGGAAAAGATCGACACGCTCGTCGTTCCGCCGCCGATCGCCACAAGGGAGGCGCCCATCGCCCGCTCGTCGGCGCTCAGCGTTCCCAAAGCCTCGGCGACAGGTTTGAGAACAAGACCAACCACAGAGACTCCCGCTTTTTCCACACAGTTTACCACATTTTGCGCCACGGTAGTAGGGATTACGAGCGCCGTCAGTTCGACCTCCAGACGGATGCCCGTCATCTCCAAAGGATTGTCGATCCCGCTGTTGCCGTCGATAGCATATTTAATCGGAATTGAATGAAGGCAGCAACTGCTCGGCGGCAGCTGAAGCTCACTCAGTGCCGTCTCGATGACCCGCTCGATGTCTTCAGCCATGATCTGGCGCGGCGAACGTCCCAGGGAAATCTTTCCCTTCAGTACGTGGCATTTTACGTCGATACCGCTGAAAGCGACCACAGCACGGCTGATCTTTATACCGCTGAGCATAGATTCGGCATCGGCGATAGCGTCGGAGACCGAACTGACCGCCTGATCGAGATTGACGATCATACCTTTGCGCAGACCTCGGGAAGGCGCCTGTCCTATGCCTATGATCTGCGCTTTATCGGGATTTTCCGGCGCTCGTTCGGCAACTGCCACGGCTATTTTCTTCGTGCCGAGATCAAGTCCCACCAGGATGTCAGAATCTCTGCCCATAAATCCTCTCTCCTTTACCCTCAAACATTATTCAGGGATGACGCTGTTTTTCTTGATAATTATTTTATCCTCGTACGTCGCATCGATCGACGTTTTTTGTTCCGGTTTCGCGCCAGTCAATTCTCTCACGACGATGAGACTTTTTTCAAGATGAGACACTTTTCCAATAAAAGACGACTGGCTTTTTGTCCCGATGTTTTCAAAAACACAGGCAACCACATCTTCTCCGCCGCGGCGGAGAAGTTCCACATCGGAAACTTTCAGGTCCTTCTGGGAAAGCAGAGTTTGCTGCAGTGAATAAAGCCATTGATACGAAACCGTCAAACGAGTAACTCCGTTGAGTCCCAGATCCTCAAGCAAAGGAAACGAATTCCCCACCCGAAGTTCAGGGAGCTGCGGAATTTCCGCAGTCAGCACCTTGTCCCACAGATCGCGGCGCCATGCCGCACCGTCCTGCGCAATAAGATACTCGGCATGCTGCCAGACGATTCTCATGGCCGGAACAAAGGGGACCGCGGTCAGTTTCAGTGCGCCACGAAAAGGGTTCCATTGCGTTTCTATCGTAAAGGGATATTGCCGTTCATAGCTTTTAAGTTCGCTTTTCGCCAAAAGCCATGCCGGATGGAAATTAAGGAATGACTCGCTCCAATCGCGCAGATTCATCTCGAACTCGGCCGAAAAATTTTCAACCTGCAACGACTTCAGGCGAAAGGGTTGAAAACGATCGTTCAGGCACAGAAAAGATCCCGCTAAAAAAGAATATATGCACCACCGTAATCTTTTCCGCATTGCCCGCCCCCATAAAAATCAAAATGTCAAAGAGCCGACGCAAAACTCCTGTTCAACTCCTGAACGACCAGATCGCCAATCACACATACATCGCCTGCTCCTTCGGTCAGAATCAAGTCACCGGGACGAACCAGCGACAGGGCCCTTCCAGCGGCTTCAACTTTATTCTGCGCGAGGACGCAACTGCCGCCAAGCTTTGCCACTGTGGCGCCGATCAGTTCGGACGATACGCCGGGAATCGGTTGCTCGTCCGCCGCATAGATCGGCAGCAGCACGACCTGGGGCACGCTGGCCAACACTTCTGCGAAACGATCGAAAAGAGCCTGGGTCCGCGTGTAGCGATGAGGCTGAAATATCAACAGGATTCGCCGGTCGGGGTACATAAGCCGGACCGCGTTCAGCGTTGCCTCAATCTCGCGGGGATGGTGCCCATAGTCGTCGTATACCAGGATATTGTCCGGACACATGGCACGCAGCTGAAGACGCCGCTTGGCCCCATGAAACATTCTCATGGCCTTCTGAACGATGTCGAAGGAAACTCCCAGTTCATGAGCGACGCCACATGCCGCCAGAGAATCGAGGACATTATGTTCGCCGGAAATCACCAGCTCGATGGTCCCCATCTTCCGGCCTTTCGCATAGAAAGTGTAGTTCAAACCACCGCCGCAGTGATACTGGATGTCGGCAGCGTAAAAATCGAACGAAGGATCGCGCCCGAAAAGATACATGCGATTCTTCAAATCGTTCGGAAGCGCTTCGATCACCTTTTTAACTCCGGCATCCTCTCCGCACAGGAAGAGTTTACCGCCTTCCTTGGTGTTGCGAAGAAAACGGCCGAAAGCATCGATGACGGCCTGAAGATCGGGATATTGATTCACGTGATCCCAATCGACGTTCGTCACGACAGAGTAAAGGGGATGAAAATACTCAAAAGACTCGTCACTTTCGTCAAGTTCGGCGACCATGTACTCCCCCATGCCGAGCTTGGCATTGCAGCCAATGTCACAAAGCTCTCCGCCCACCGCGATGGTGGGCTGCATGTCGGCCTGCTCAAGGATATAGCTGATCAGCGAAGTCGTCGTCGTCTTACCATGTGTTCCCGCCACGCCGATGCCGTTTTTGGAGTCGAAAAGAAGGCTCAGCAGCTCGGCTCGCTGCAGCACAGGGATTTCTTTTCTGCGCGCCTCGGCCAGCTCGGGATTGGACGCGGGAATCGCGCTGCTGTACGCCAGCAAATCAACTGCGCACGCATCCAAATGGTGCACGTCATGTCCGTAAAGAATCTTTACGCCGGCTTTCTCCAGCTTTTCGACGTAAGCAGTGCGTCCCATATCGCAACCGCTGACGTTGAATCCCAATTCGCGGAAAAGCAGCGCCAGCCCGCTCATTCCCGCTCCGCCAACACCCATAAGGTGAATGTTTTTGATACTGCCCAGATCTATTTTTTTTCGACCCACTTGGGATTCCCCTTTCAAACTGTGAGGCTGCGCAAGGCTTCGTAAAGGTTTACTGCGCCTGCATTCAAATTCTCACAGCTCATGCGCCGCTCTGCGACAGACTGCAAGGCCGCGCGGAACTGCTCCTGTGAAGAACCTTCCAAGAAGACGGGGGCTCCCGTCAATTTGGAGAAATACTGGGCGTTGCTCACCTGGTGCTGTCCAGCGGCTTTTAGCCACGGCACGACGAGCGCTGGAATTCCCAGGGCCCGAAGCTCTGCCAGTGTCGAAGCTCCAGCTCGGCAGACGATCACATCCGCCGCGGAAAATACCGCCGTCATATCCCAGCAGGCTTCGTGAGTCAACGCTTCCGGAAAAGGACGATCCTTGGGTTCGATCCCCATGCATAGGACTTTATAACTCGTTGATTTTATCATATTTTGTGCATCTTGCAGCACTTTTTTCATGCCGCCGCTGCCCAAAGAGCCGCCTAAAATAACAATCAGTTTTTCATTGTCGCTCAGAGACGCCCCCAACAGCCGTTTCTGAGCGTCTTTTTTATCGATCAGCCGGATCTCGCGCAACGGCATACCCGTCACAGTTTTTTTTATTGTATCCAGCCCCTGACACTCTTCCCAAGCGCAGGCGACAGGAATGCCGCACCTGGCTGCAAAACGGGTGACTTTCCCTGCGACTGTGTTCTGTTCATGTATAAGCGCGGGAACGTGAAGGCACCGCGCCGCCAGCAAAACGGGCATCGAAAGATAACCGCCAAACAGGACGCAATGGTCGATCCGTTCTCTCTTTAAAATCGCGCATGCTTCGAAAAAAGAACCGAAAAGATGTTTCCAGCGCTTCAGCGAACGCAGACCGGGCACGCCCAAAGGCGAGCCTTCCAGCGACAATTTTTGAGGAGCTATGCCATGAGCCTTATAAATTTCGTCTTCCAGCGGACGGCTGCCCGAGAGCCAAATGACCGATTCACCCTGCTTTTGCAGCCACAAGCCGAAAGCGACGGACGGGATGATATGACCGCCGGTTCCCCCGGCAGCCAGCAGGATTCTGTACGCCACGTCACCGTCCTCCTCTACTCGTCTTCTATCGGTTCTTTGATCAGCCTGATCAGCAAGCCGATCCTTGCCCACATGAATACCAGCGAGGTGCCTCCGTAACTGATAAACGGCAGAGGCATGCCCGTCAGGGGAATCAGTTTCATGACGCCGCCGAGGTTGATGAAAAACGGCAGCAGTACCGCGACGCAGCATCCCCAAATGAGAATACGCCGTTCCGGCGTCGCTTTTCTGTATGCGGCATAGACGCGCAGCGTCCAAAACACAAACAGAAGAAAAACGCTCATCGTGCCGACAAGTCCCAGCTGTTCTCCAAGAGCGGGGAAAATAAAATCGTTGTGTACTTCCGGTAAAAATTGCTGCCCCCGGCCCAGACCGATGCCCCATATTCGCCCATTGGCAAAAGCGATCAGTCCCTGAATGACCTGATAACCGGAACCCAACGGATCGGTCCAGGGATCGAGCCATGTTTCGATCCGTTCGGCGCGATATCCATAATTCGCCATGTACCATAGCACCGGAGACGCGGCAATCCCCGTGACCAGCGGCAACAGGATGCCGTATCGTTCGATGAAAAGCGCGCCCACAATGCCCACGAGCAGCAGCAGGCCACCAAAGTCAGGTTGTTTCATGATGATCAGGGCAAAGGGAGCAAACAGGATGCCGCTGAGGATCAGCGCTTTCCACATGCTGTCCACCCGCATATAGACTTTGGCGAGATGAATCATCATCACAAAGCTCACGACTTCCAACGGCTGGAAGTTGACTGGACCAAGACGGATCCACCGGGAAGCTCCCTTGACGACAACTCTCAACGGGGAAAAGACCGTCATCGCCAGCAGACCAAAGGCCACAGCCAGCAAAAAAATGCTGTGCCTCGACCAAAAACTCAGCGGCACCTGAGTCACCACGATAAATCCCGACAAAGCTACCACGAGCCACAGCGCCTGCTTCAATCCCGGCGAAGAAAGATCCCAGCCCGTCATCGACGAGACCACGACGACGCCTAACGTGGAAAGGATCAAGGGCACAATCCAAAGTCCAAAAACGCTTCCGCTGCCGGAATCGCGGTTATAACACCGCGAGACCTTTATCTGGTTAGAATAACGCTCTGACGAGTTGGGCAAAATGATCTCCCCGTTCTTCATAACTATGATACATGTCCCAGCTTGTGCAGGCCGGAGAAAGAAGGACTTTGTCGCCGGGAGCGGCAAGTTCCGAAGCTTTTTTTACGGCTTCGGCCATGTCCTTCGCCCGCACGGCATGTCCGTAACCGGCAACCCGCAGCGCCGCGAGAATTTTTTCGGCTTCGGAACCGATCACAATCGCGGCGAACGTCTCTTCGCAAACGACGCGGACAAGTTCATCATAGCTTTCGCCCTTACCCTGACCGCCAAGGATAATCAGCTTGCGCCCGTTTATGCTGTGCAAAGCCGCGATCACGGCGGCGACGTTGGTTCCTTTGGAATCGTCGATATAAAGGACGCCGTTCTGTTCGCCCACCGGCTCACAACGATGATGGAGGGCTTCAAAACCGGCAAGTCCCGCGGAGGGATCGACATCGCGAAACGCAAGCGCCACGGCTGCGCAAGACATGGCCGCATTTTCCAAATTATGGGAGCCGAGCAGTTTCAACGAGCTTTTATGGAACAACAGGCGGCGTCTCCTGTGACCGACGAGAAACACATCGCGGCCGTCCATGTCGATCCTCAGATTGCCGCGCCCCAGCGCACAAACGGCGCGTCCCGCCGGGACTCGGAACGCGTCGACGTCATGCGTCACCGCGTAGCATTCTTCCTGGCGGGGCAGAAAGATCTTGCACTTGTCGTTCTTGTAGTTCTCATAACTGCCGTGCCAATCAAGATGGTCGGGGGCCAGGTTCGTCAGAACGGCAACGTCCGGTCTGAGCTGCGTGTTCCAGTGCAGCTGAAAACTGCTCAGCTCCATCACGATTGCGTCATAGCTTCTGTCCGCATGGGCCGCCAGGGGATTGCCGATGTTCCCCGCCGAAACGGCGTTCAGCCCGGCGTTCCGCAGCAGATGAGCGATCAGCGCCGTGCAGGTCGTTTTGCCGTTCGTTCCCGTCACGGCGATGATCTTTCCTTTCAGGAACGGGGCGAGAAGGTCGAGCTCTCCCTGCACAGGCACGTTTTTTGCGCGGGCCATCGACACCGCATCCGATTTTTCCGACACGCCCGAGCTCACAACCATCAGGTCGCACTCGCAACATCTGGGCGTATGGCCGCCGGTTTCCCATTGGATCCGCGTCTTGCTGAAAAGCTCCTGCGTCTCGCGGGGGATCTCCGCCCGATGATCGGTCACGAAAACACCGGCGCCGCGGCTGGCCGCCCAGAGCGCCAGAGCCCTTCCGCTCACGCCGGCGCCGACGACGGTGATCTTATGAACCATCTAAACTCCTCCTTCCGCCGCGCCCGAAAAGACCAAACGCACGGTAGCGACGTCGCGCTCAACGAAAATCGATCACGGCATAAAAAAGAACGCCACGGACTGCGCCGCCGCGGCGCACAGCAGCGAACAAAGCGTATGGACCAGCAAAAAACGGACGACGATGCGGTCTTCGGGCCAGCCCAACAGTTGAAAATGATGGTGAAGGGGGCTCATTCTAAAAACGCGCCGGCCCCAACCATGAATGGCGATCAGCTGGATCACGACCGACAGCATCTCAATGCCGAATCCCGTTCCCGCGGGGATCAAGACCAACACGCCGCCGGCGCCCATAAAAGCGCAGGAAGCCATCAGCCCGGCCAAAAAATGCGCTCCCGCGTCGCCCATGAAGACCTGAGCGGGATGACAGTTATGCCATAGAAATCCCAAAGCGACGGCCAATCCCGTCAGAGATCCCAGGTAAGGTTCCGGCGAGAGCGACGCCAAAACGACGAAGGTCACGACGCTTGCCCCCGCCGCCAGACCGTCCAGACCGTCGGTCACGTTCACCGAATTCTGAATGCCCACGGCGAAAAACAGCGCCAGAGGCCAGATCCAGCCGCCGATCGAAAAGCCCCAGAATAGAGCGGGAACTTTGCCGTCCAATGCCAGAAGGATGAACCACAGCCCCGTCGTCGTCGCCTGCAGAGCGAACTTTTGCAGGCTGCGCAGCCCCTCGCTGGAACTGTTTTTGAACTTCAACATGTCGTCGCATAAGCCGACCATAGCGGAAAGGATCGGATACGACCAGAAGATCACGCCGGCGCGATCGCCCCGAATCATGTGAGTCAGCAAAAGCCCTGAACCGATCAGCAAAAATACCACGCCGCCCGCCGCAGGAACTTTCGCCTTGATCTTCTCGTCGATATGCGTTCCATAAGCCTTCTGCACCTGAGACACGTGACGGCGCCGCATCCAGTCGATCCACGAATGCTGCGCGGCGACCTCACAGAAGAAAATCACGAAAAGAAGGATCAGCGAATGAGGAGCCAGAAGAGTCATCATAGTTCAAGCGCCCTCACCACGCGCTCAAGATGATTGCCGCGCGATCCCTTGACGAGAATCACGTCGCCTTCGCCCGGGCGCGTTCCATCCACCGCCTCGATCAGCGCATCGATGGAGTCGTAATAATAATCCGCCGTCCCATCGACGTTCTTCCATTCCTCGCCAAAGAGATACAGCAGGTCACTGACGCGAAGCGCCCGCTCAAAGATCTTGCCGTGTTCCGAAACCGACGCCGTTCCCAGCTCCAACATTTCGCCGAGGATCAAAAAGCGGCGCCCGGGGATGTCGGCCGAGTCCATGGCAGCCAGAGACGCTTCCACGGCCGCCGGGCTGGCATTGTAACACTCGTCGAGAATCGCTGCGCCGCTTTCGGACAGGCGGATCTCTCCGCGTCCGGCGCTGTTGCGGCACTTGGGCAAAGACGCCGCGATCTCGCGGCTGGAAAGCCCCAGACGCCCCGCGATGGCGACGGCGCAGCAGAGCGGATAGAGCTGATGCACGCCGGCCAACGGCAAAGAAAGGTTGAATGACAAACCGTCCAGCCCTGTCAAAATCGCCCTCACCGTAAAATGATCTTTTTCCCAACTTAGATGTTCTCTGGCAAAAAGAACCTCGCCGCGGCGTCCGAAACGGATCACTTCCGGCAGTCTCAGTTCTTCGGCGCGTTTGCAGAGCATTCCGTTGTCGCCGTTGATCACGGCGCAGCGCAGATTTTCCGACGCAAAAATTTCCGTTTTGGCCTGAAGCACGCCTTCGAGGGAACCGAAATTTTCCAGATGCGCCGGCGCAACCTCGGTGACCGCGGCGATCGTCGGCGGCAGATAACGCGTCATCTCGGCGATTTCCCCGCGATGGTTGGCGCCCATTTCCAGCAGCACGACCTCCGTGTCTGCCGGCGCCGCCAGCACCGTCACCGCGCAGCCGATGAGCGTATTATAGTTGCCTGCGGCCGCGTGGATTTTGAAATAACCTTCCAAAAGAGCTTTCGTGTCGTTTTTCGCCGAAGTTTTGCCGACGCTGCCCGTAATGGCGACGGTTTCGCGCAGACGCTCCAGCGACTTCAGATAAACCGACGCCAGGGACGCAAGACCGTATTCACAGCGTTCCGGCGTCAGGATAAAAGCGCATTGGGGATACAGCGAGCTCCATTCCTCTCGATAGGCCGCCGCTTCGCAGACGATCAGCGCGCCCCCCTTCGCGAGCACGTCGGGAATGAAGCGGTGCCCGTCGACTTTGGTGCCGCGAAGCGCCACAAACCCCTCGCCTTTTTGCGTTTCGCGGCTGTCCACCCGAACGGTCAGAGGCAGCTCCCGATCGACCCCTTTTACAACGACGCCGGCCTGCAACGCCAATTGACTCAGTCTCACCGTCACCGGATCGTCACGCCCCTTTCTTCGGCCCATTTCTCGACGACCGCGCGGTCGCTGTAAGGATATTTGACGCCGTTGATTTCCAGATACGGTTCCGGACCCTTGCCGGAAAGCACCAGCAGATCGCCGCGGCGGCACCAGTCCAGAGCCTTGCAGATCGCCGCGTCACGGGGAAGTTCAATGGACCAGCAACCGTCGGCGCGGACTTCCTCGATGCCCGCCACGATCTGTTCGGCGATTTTCAGGGGATCTTCCGTGCGCGGGTTGTCCATGGTGACAAAGATCCGATCGGCTTTCTGCGCCGCCGCCCGCCCAAGCAGGGAACGATGCCCGGCGAAACGGTCGCCGCCGTGCCCGAAGAGGCTGACGAGCCGTCCTTCGGTCAATGGGCGCAGCGTTTCCAACAACGCTTTCAGTGAATCCGCCGTGTGCGCGTAATCGATGACGACGCGCACGCCGTTGTCGAGATTCAGCCGTTCCATGCGCCCCGGCACCTGAGGCATGAGCGCCAGACCGGCAACGACTTTTTTTTCGTCGCAGCCTTCGGCTAAACAGACGGCCGCCGCGCCAAGCGCGTTTTCCACATTGTGTCGTCCCGAAAGCGGGATGTGGACGCGCCCCATCTTTCGCCCGTCGAAGATCAGATCGAACTCGCTTCCGTCGATATCGAGCTTTACGTTCGCGCCCTGCAGGCGGGCCGGAGCCTCGAGCGCCCAAGTCATGGCTTGCGGAAATTCGGCCGCAAGACGGCGGCCGTGCTCGCTGGCGGCGTTCGGCGCCACCGCCGCGCCCGGTTTGAGATATTTGCGGAACAGCGCCGCTTTGGCTTCGTAGTAGTTCTCCATCGTCCCGTGAAAGTCGAGGTGCTCGGGCGTCAGATTGGTGAAAACGGCGCCGTCGTAAAGGCACCCGCTCAGGCGCCCCTGCGCGATGCCGTGCGAAGAACATTCCATGGAACAAGCTTGGCAGCCGTTGTCGACCATATTCTTCAAAAACTGCTGGATTTCGCTGCCTTCGGGCGTCGTGCGGTCGGCGAGCACAGACTTGGAACCGTCGTCGTAAACGATCGTTCCCAGCAGGCCGCATTTGACGCCGCAGTTTTGCAGGATGCTGCGCACCATGTAGCTGGTGGTGCTTTTGCCCTGCGTCCCCGTGACGGCGAACATTTTCATTTTCTCGGACGGCTCTTCGTTCAAAGCCGCAGCGACATATCCCATCGCCGCCCGGACGTCGGTTACCTGGATCCAAGGGATCGGCAGTCCCGAAACAGGGCGCTGAATCAGAAGATACGACACGCCGGCTTTCAGCACCTGTTCGATGAAACGATGCCCGTCCGCGTGAAGCCCCACGACGCAGGCAAAAATATCTCCCGGGCCGACGGTCCGGGAGTCGCTTTTCAGGGTGCAGTCCGCCGGTATTTTGTTCCAGTCACCGCCGATATCTGTCAGAAGCCCAGCATTTTTCAGATCTTCAAGTCCTCTTTTCAATCGCCGATCCATGGTCACGCACTCCTCTTACTTGACGCCGACGCCCTTCAGACGTTCCACTTCGTCGACGATTTTTTTAAAAACCGAACCGGCGACGGGACCTCCGTAATACAGACTGCCCGTCACATCGCCGAAAACGATCAACATGGTATACTCGGGATCGTTCGCGGGCCAGAAGCCGATCATTGACGAATTGTAAAGCCCTTTGACATACTTCCCGTTCCGGGCGACTTGGGCGGTGCCGGTTTTTCCGGCCACGTGGACCAGTTCGCTGTCGGCCGGCTTGCCCGTGCCGCTGACCACGACCTGGCGCAGGACGCCGCGAAGCCATTTGGAATTTCGCGGCGAAACGACGCGGTTCACCTCCATCGGCTCGGAGTGATACACCTGATGCCCTTCGCCGTCGACGGCCGAACGCACCAAATAAGGACGGAGGAGCACGCCGTCGTTGACGATGGCGTTGAAAGCCGTGACGAGCTGAAGCGGCGTTACCGCGAACCCTTGCCCGATGGCGACGTTTGCGGGAGTGATTCCGTACCATTTATCGGCTGTCGGCAACAGCCCCATTTCCTCACCGTTCAGTTTGATGCCCGTGCGGGAACCGATTCCCCAAGAGCGCATTTCCTCATACGTACTGAAAGGAGGCATTTTCATACCGATCTGAGCCATGCCCACGTTCGACGATTTTTCGATGATCTGCGCCACCTTCATGACGCCGTTGTCCCTCGGATGGGAATCGCTGATATAACCGTCGGCCACCTTCAGATGCGCGGGACAACGGAATGAATCGCCTTGTTTCACTCTTCCCTGTTCAAGCGCCATGGCGACCATAATGGGTTTGAAGGTCGAGCCCGGTTCGTAGACCCGATTCACGGCGTTGTTGTTCAAAGCTTTCGGATCCTTGAAAGTGGAGCGGTTGTTCGAATCGAAAACAGGATAGCTGGCCATGGCCTTGACGGCGCCGGTCCTCGTTTCCAGACAAATTCCCGCCGCCCAAGGAGCCTTGATCTCGGCGGCTTGAGCGCCAAGAAAACGCTCTATTGCGTACTGGATCTCAGAATCGATGGTCAGGTACAACCCCTGCTTCCCGCTGCGGGGCTTCGACTCCTGCGTCACGTCCACGGCCGCCGGCGCGCCGCGGTAACTCGTGTGCATTTTTTCCGGCACCACCAGCGTGCCGTTCCACATCAGTTCGATGCCGGCAAGTCCCCAGCCGTCCTGATCGCAGAACCCCAGCAAGTGGGAAAGCATATTCCCCTTCGGATAGATCCGTTTGCGTTCCTCTCTGATGTAAAATCCTTTGCCGCAGTTTTTTACGATCTCTTCCGCTTCGCTGCGCTCAAGATAACGTTTGATCCAATAAAAGCGACGGTCTAATCTTTTGTCCAGCGCCTGGACTTTCGCCTTGCCGATATAAGGCGTCAGCTTGTCGAGACTTCCAGGCTCAAAGCCCTCCACCCCCGGATCGAGAAACACGCTGTACGTCGTAATGGAGAGAGCCAGCGGCTCGCCGCGGCCGTCATAAATGCTGCCCCGGTCCATCGCCTTGCGTTCGCTCTGCTGGTACTGCTTGGCAAGCTGCTCGGCCGCCCGCCGGTCCGGGTATATATGGACTTTCACCAGCGCGCCCAGATACCAGGCCATCACGATAAAGACGAGACACCACTGGATTTTTCTGCGCCCCGGCTCTCTTTTCGTCTCATCCGTTCTCCATTCCGGCATTTCCTCGTCACCCGGTTTCCGTCAAAAGCAACTTTTCATTTCACTAACGAGATAACGCGACTCCCGAACCAATCAGAGAAGCAGCCCTCGTGCCGCCGGAACGTCCTGCGACATCCAGACGGACGGCGCCCGCCAGATGGACCTGAGTCATGCCGAGCTGATGGGCCGCATAGGCATGAATCGCGCGCGGCGACATCATGGCCGCCGCTTCGCGCTCCAGATCGCGGCATTCTTTCTCACACGTCTCCAGCTGTCCTTGAACCGCAGAGATCGCCTCGTCCATCCGCTGAGAATCGTTTCTCAGCATCGACAGAAGCCCCAAACACATAATCGAAGTGATGAAGAACATCACTAACGCCTGTCCAAACTTCCCGGAATTTCTTCTCAAATATCTCACACCCTGCGCCATGGTCCGATCCGCCCTTCCGCCTTGTTCGGCACGTTTTTCTTGAGAAAGCCGCGAAGCCGCGCGCTGCGCGATTTTGGATTGCGTTCCACTTCCTCGTCATCCGGAACCTGCCCTTTGCGCGGCTCCAGAACGCCTTTTCCTTCTTCGTTCCACTCTCTGAAGCGCCGCTTGACGATACGATCCTCCAGCGAATGGTACGTTACAACAAGCAGCCGCCCCTCCTCTGCCAGGAGCGAAAACGCTTCGTCCAATCCCTGTTCCAACGCGCCCAGCTCGTCGTTCACCGCGACCCGCAAGGCCTGGAACACTTTTCGCGCCGGATGGCCGTTCATCTTGCGCATTACCGGAGCGGGAATCCCCCGGCGGATCACTTCCACCAGTTCCGCCGTGCTCGTTATCGGTCTTTTCAACCGCTCTTTGACGATCTCGCCGGCGATGCTCCAGGCAAAACGCTCCTCGCCGTATTTCCGAAAAATATCCGCCAGAGATTCTCGCGGAAGTTCATTCACCAACTCCGACGCCGATCGAGTTCCCTCAGCGGGATTCATCCGCATATCCAGCGGCCCGTCCTCGCGGAACGAAAAACCGCGTCGGCCGTCGGCCAGCTGCATATTCGACACGCCCAGATCGAGCACCACACAGTCAACCGCCCGAATCCCGACGGACGCGCAAAGTCCTCCGATGTTCCGAAAATCCCCGTCGAGAGCCAGAAAACGCTCCCCAAAAGGAGCCAGCCGCTGGCAGGCGATGTTTCGCGCCCGTTCATCACGATCGATGCCGACGACTCTCCACCGCGGGGAGCGTTTTAAAAACGCTTCCGAATAACCGCCCAATCCCAACGTGCCGTCAACGATCAACGCGTCGGCTTTGAGGTCCATGCTCTCGACGACTTTCGCCAGGAGCACGGGGACATGCTCAAACTCCAAGGTCCGACACCCCCTCGGCCAGGGAGGTGAAATTCTCCAGCATTTCGTCGTTGCTGGCGGCCCATTTCTCGCTGTTCCAGATTTCCAGATGATCATTGACGCCATTGACGACGACCGCGTCGCTTAACAGCGCATATTTGCGCAACTTTACAGAAAGCAGGATGCGTCCCTGTCCATCCACGGGAAGTTCCTCCGCCGCGCCGAGAAGCGTGCGCATAAACTGGCGTGCCTGTCCTTTTGTGAACGGCAGAGACTGGAGCTTTTGCAGATATACGCTCCATGCGTCCATGGGGTAGACGGCAAGACAATTATCGAGGCCCACCGTGCAGACCACGGTGTCCCCAATCTGGGCGCGGAACTTCGCCGGCATGACGAGTCGTCCCTTATTGTCTATGCGATGGTCGTAGCTTCCCATGAACATGTCCATTTTTCCCCACTTTCTACCACTTTATTCCACCACGGTCAGAATATCGTTTTTTTTGAGGAGGGTCAATAAGCTGAAAGATCCTCTCAATCGTAGCAAAATGAACCCTCGACATATTTGTTGACGACCTATCCGCCCAACAAAGAAAAGGATGACAAAACGAAAGCAAAAAAATTGGATCTCCCCCAATATAGGGAAGATCCATGGCAAATTATCTAAATCTTAGAATTACTAATTACAAAAATAATCCAGATAATTCAAAAAATTATCCGCGCGGCGCGGAACTTCTTGACCATTCACGCTTTTACGGGATGGCGGAGTGGCCCGTAAGCCGGGTTCTGTCTGGGATAGTCATTTATCTAGAACATGCATTGCTGCATGTCTCAAGCGATCTGTACCCGGAGGTCAGCGGGCAGCCTCGGCCCTCCCTATTCGATCTTGCTCCAGACGGGGTTTGCCAGGCACGACAGTCGCCTGTCGCCCGGTGGGCTCTTACCCCACCCTTTCACCCTGACCCGGTACGGGAACCGGGCGGTCTGCTCTCTGTTGCACTTTCCTGTGGCTCGCGCCAACTGGACGTTATCCAGCGTCTTGCCCTGTGGAGCCCGGACTTTCCTCTCCCGTTTGCACGGCAGCGACTATCAGGACCACTCCGGTTCTGAAGTATATCATCGTTTCGTTCTCGCGTCACGCCGGAATTTCCCATCAATGACACTGTTTCTTCACTAGTGCTGATTTTCAGTCAAAAAGCATCATTGAGAATACCGCGCTGGCGCGCGACCGCGCGGCGGTCGAGGCAGTCTTGGGCGAGAAGCTTCTTCGGGGCGCCGTTCGCTGGCCACGAAACTGCTCCGGCAGGAGTTTATAGGATGCGCAAATAAAATGAGCCGACCTTCCGGCGAACTGTCCGAAGGTCGGCTCATTTTTTAAAACGCCAATAAGCGCCCGTTCCTCAAAATGGACGTCGTCCTTTCGTCCTTTTAGCGCTTTTTTCAGTCCACGTTCTCGCTGGCGCGCATCGCCTCTATTGTTTTGCCGATCAGTTCGTCAAGCTCCCAGCCCAGCATCTCGGCTCCCTGACGGATCACGTCACGGGAACAGCCGGCGGCGAAACTTTTGTCCTTGAATTTTTTCTTCACGGACTTCACTTCGAGGTCGCTGACGCTCTTGGAGGGACGCATTACCGCCACAGCGCCGATCAGACCGGTCAGTTCATCGGCGGCAAAGAGAATTTTTTCCATCCGGTGCTCCGGCTGGGCGGCAATCCCCGTCAGGCCGAAGCCATGACTGGTCGTCGCATGAATTATGCGTTCGTCGAGGCCGCGCTCGCGCATGATCTCTTCTTCTTTGACGCAGTGCCGCTCGGGATATCTTTCGAAATCGAGATCGTGAAGGATTCCCACCGCCTGCCAAAAGTCGGCCTCATCGCCAAACCCCTGGTCGACGGCAAACCAGCGCATCACATCGCCGACGATACGCCCATGTTTGAGATGAAACTCCCCCTCGTTGTATTCTTTCAACAGTTCATAGGCTTCCTGCGGTGTCGGTATCATCGCCTCGCAACCTCCCTTGAAAATTTTCGGATGAAAGAGCCGCCCCGCGGCGGCGCGTTTTTTATTGTACTCTTTTGCGCGGCGCGAATCAAACCGGCGCGTGCCACTTTAATCCGACCGGCGACGGCTCTATAATAAGGTCATACGTCTTTGCGCGGGAGGGAAACCATATGCTCATCGTCCATCCTCTGGAACCTGTTTTCGACACGTCGTCGCGCGTTTTGATCCTCGGCACCATGCCCTCGCCGAAATCGCGGGAAGCCGGGTTCTACTACGCCCATCCGCAGAACCGCTTCTGGAAGGTGCTGGCGGCACTTTTCAAAAGCGAGATCCCTTTCGGCCGAGAGATTCGGCGGGAATTCGTCCTCCGCCGCCATATCGCTCTGTGGGACGTGTTGCGCTCGTGCGAGATCGAAGGCGCCAGCGACGCCTCGATCAAGCATCCCGTGCCCAACGACCTATCGGTCGTTCTCGATCGCGCTCCGATTCAGGCCATTTTCTGCACCGGCACAAAATCAGCCGCTTTCTACCGCAAATTGATCGAACCGGTCACGAAACATTCGGCAATAACGCTTCCCTCCACCAGCCCCGCCAACTGCGCCGTATCCTTCGAACGGCTTTGCGCCGCCTACGGCGCCATCCTTTCCTGGCTGTAGGAGCGCGCTCGCGCAAAGGATAAGCGGACGGAAGGCCCCCAGCGCCTTCCGTCCGCTTTTGTGCCGTCGCGTCACGAGGCGGCGATTTTCTCCGTGTCAAGTACGGCCAGCAGGGGCAGGAGCTTTTCCAGCTCCCCCATGCCTTCGATGTCGCCGTCGAGCATCGGCAGCTGCACGATGCCGTACTGTCCGAACTCTTTTTGGATCTGGTCAAGATATTGAGTCTGCTGGGCCCTTTTTTTCTCGAAAAAGCTCCCCGTTTCCGGCGGCATGACGCGGTTGACGATCATCGGCCCCACGGCGATTTCGAATTCATTCATCAGGGCTACGGCCCGCTCCGTTTCGAGAACGGCCAATTTCTCGGCGTTGAGCACAAAGTGGAAGGTCGTCAGGCCGTGATCGGTCAATAATTCGCGGGCGCGCTGGAAACGGTCGCGGCGGCGGGTCAGAAGATCGAAGATGGGATCTTCTTTCAGTTTCTCGAGCAGGTCGCGTTCATAATGAGAGGCCAGGCGCATCATATCCATAGCCTTGCGGCGCTTCTCCAGCAAATGCTCCATCCACATGCCGAGCACTTCGGGCAGCGTCAACAGGCGCAGCGTGTGCCCGGTTGGGGCCGTGTCGAAAACGATCGCGTCGTATTTCTTGCCCGCTTGCTCCATCAGATCGACAAAACAATCGAAGATCGCCGATTCTTCCGACCCGGGAGACACATAAGCGATGCGCAGCTGCTTGTCGATCTCCTCCACAATCGCGGGACTGACGATCCGACGCATCTGTTCGCGAATGCCTTCCATGTATTTCTTCGCTTCGAGCGCGGCGTCGATCTCCAGTCCCCAGAGATTCTCCTCGAGCTTGACCACTGAGCTGCCGATTCCGGTGCCGAACGCATCGGCCAGAGAATGAGCCGGATCGGTGGACACCGCCAGCGTGCGCACGCCCCGGCGAGCCAGATGAAGCGCATAGGCCGACGAACACGTTGTCTTGCCGGTACCGCCCTTGCCGCCGAAGAATGTGAACCGTTTATAAGCCATGATTTTCTCCTTAGCCGTCAAATCCGTACTGTCCAGCCTTTTCCGCGATGAGCATCTGCCGGTTCATCATGCGCCGCTCCCAGCCGGGTATATCCGTCGCAATGTAAGGCAGCAGCTCCATCATATAGTAAGAGACCGGATTGGGGATGCCCAGATAATCGCCGAAAAGCAGCAGCATCAACTCGTCGTTGACGTCGTAAGCTTCCTTGCGAACAACGCCCATGCGCTTGTCAAACGAAGCGCCCCAGAAAAAAAGACGGATCCACTCCCACGCGACGGCCATTTTTTCTTTAAAAGTTCCGTTCACTCCGCTTCACCTCTATACATGATCGTCATCTCATCCCGCACAGCTCACCGTTTTGTTTATTATACACCACTCCGGCATATCGGTGAGGCCGAAGAGAGCGGAATGTCGTGCCGGTTTTTTCGCGAGCTCCATTCCATCCGGCGAAACCGGCCCCCGCCGTGCGGGCAGTCGAACGTCTTCCATGACGGAACACGAAGCGGCTCTCCCGACGCCCTCTTGCCTGAGTTCCTTCAAAAGATTACAATGAAAATCGCAGCATCAAAAAATTCCACGGACATTTACCGGGGCGTTGCTGAAATGGGGTTGATGATCATCGACGCGGTAAAAAGCAAAGAACCGCTTCCACAAAAGCGGAACGACAAAAAGCGATTTCGTTGGTTTCTCGTTCCCAAGATATTCCTAGCGCTGGTTGCGCTGCTGGTCGGGCTGACCGCCTTTGCGATCTGGGGGGGACCGCTGGCCACCGACATCGTCGCGTTCGGCGCGAAGAAATATCTGTCGAGAATGCAGAACCTCAGCGTCGCTTTCGAAAAGTTCGGCGGCAGCCTCTTTGACGGCTACGAACTGCACGGCCTGACCGTCGGCGATAAAAACGACCCCGCCATCGTCGCCGTACGAAAAATCTTCGTCGCCGTCGATGCCGAAGAAAGCTGGCGACGGCGCAAAGTGATCCTGCGCGGCGAACTGGAAGGGCTGCGCGTCACAGAGGATCGGCTGACGCGGTTGGCCGCCGCGGCGCAAAAAGAGTTTCCCCCCGCGCGGAAAGCCTCTCGCCCAGATGAGAAGAGCCTGCCGATCCTCTCGATCGTAACGCCGCGAAGTTTCGCCGCCAGCGATCTGTCCGGTTCTCTGGGGTGGAAAGTCGAACGCCTGAGCGTCGAACAGCCGGAACCGGACAAGCTGGCCTACGCGCTGGAACTCGACGCCGATTATTTAAAGGAGCGGATCCGCATCGGCGGCACGTTCTCCGTCACGGAAACGGGACTGCCGGAACGCCTCGACCTGCGTCTCCGCGCGCTGCAAAGCGACGTGCAGATACAGGCGTCGCTGAAAGACGGACAGATCTCGCTGAAAAAACTCGAAGGTACGCTGCTCGGCGCGCCCGTCACAGGCAGCGCTTCCATCGACGCGGCGTCCAGGGATCCGCGCATCGCCGCCGATCTGACGCTGCAAAAGGTCGATTTCAAACCGCTGCGCAAATGGATCCCCGGACTGGGGGCAAGCACCCTGGAGAGCCTTCGGGCGCATATCGCAGGGACGCTGGCCCGTCCGACCGGCACGATCGCTCTGAAAAACGGCGACGTCGCTTACAAAAAATACCGGGCCGACAACGTGGAGGGTGTCGTCGAACTGAACGGCGTCAACGTTCAGGCGACTCTCTCCGCGGATCTTCTGGGCTCGCCGCTTTCGATCGGCGGCTCGTTGGGGCTGACGCCGGACGCGGCGCTGAACATGAAGGCGACGATGCCCTCGCTGGCGCTGAAAAATCTCGCTTCATGGTTCCCCGAGACAGCCGGCGCCGGGCTTGACGGCACGCTCCGCGCCAAGCTCGGCGTCACAGGTACGCTGGCGCAGCCGAAAGCCCGCCTGTCAATACGTCTGCCACGCCTGACGGTCCAAAAGCAGTACGTGGTTTCCAACATTGAAGCCAACGTGCTCGCCGGCCCCAAGGAACTGACGGTAGAGAACCTGACCGCCAACGTCTTCAAGGGACGCGTCCAGCTTCAGGGAACCGTCGGCCTGGCCGGCACAACGCCGGCGTTCGACCTGAACGGTCTGGCCGAACGCATCGACCTCGGCACGGCCGTTCCCGGAGGAACCGTCGCCGGCACGTTCCACGGCAAATTCCATTTGAAAGGCACCGCGGCCAAGCCCGAGATCGCTCTCGATTCCCGCATCGACAAGCTGGACTCCGGCCAGTTCGGCGTCAAAGAAGTCGCCCTGAACGTCAGCGGCGGCAGCGAAAAAATGAACGTGGAGATAAAGGGGCTCACCAAACGCGGCGCGCCTTTCGGCGGCGGCGGAACCCTCCTTCGGCCCCTCGATGCACGCCGCTCGTCGCTCGACCTTCGGCTCGACGTGGAAAAAATGGATCTGACGGAAATCCTTCCCAACACGATGAAATTTGCCGGCAGCGTGACGGCGGCGCTCCTCGTCAACGGCTCTCTTGAAAAACCGCGGCTCAGCGCCGAACTGGAAAGCGAAGAGATCCAGGTCGGCGGCTTCAAGATCGTCAATCCCAAGGGCACGGCCGAGCTGAAAGACAGCCGTGTCGACGTGAAGGCATCGATCGCCGTGGGCGACCGCCGCCCCGAGATCATCGGCACGGTGGATTTCAAAAAGGGAATGAAGGGCGCGTTCGACGTAACGGCTCCCACGGTCCGCCTCGACGCGCTCGATCCCTCTCTGGCAAGCGTCGCGGACGGCCGCGTTTCGCTCGCCGTCCACAGCGAGGTCGACGGCAGCGGCGTCAGTTTCACCGGTCAGGCCGCTTCGCCGCTCATCACCGCCGCGCAGGTGCCGGTGAGCAACGTGCTGATCCCCTTCGCTTTCAGACAAAACAAAGTGCACATCCCCGACGGACAGTTCGAACTCGGCGGCGGCGCGTTCCATGTGAAAGCTGACGGCGACGTGGCCAAGGGAACTTATTCGGTGCAGCTGAACGGCAAGGACATCGATCTGAACCGTCTCGCGGCGCCGTTCGCGCCCCCGGCGCAGATCGCCGGAAAAAGCGACGTCAGCTTCAGGGGCGCAGTCCGTTCCGGCTTGACCACGCTGGTGCAGGGCGACGGCAGGATCCGCGTCCGTGACGTCGTCGTGGACAAATATCCCGGGCAGCTCGCCGTCACCGGCAAAGACCCGTTCAAGATCCAGCACGGCAACGTCTTTTTCAACGTCAACGACGGCGAAGTTTTCGTCCTGCCCGGCAGCGCCATCACGGCATGGCCCGACGACAAATTCTTCCATTTCGTTTCCTTCACCGGCACGGCATGGAAGCGGGCACGCGCGCTCCCCAAACTGGATCCCGCCCTGGTTCCCAAAGACCTGCTGCAGCGCGGCGGCAACGTGTACCACATGCTCGTCAGCGGCAGCGTCAACATGCGCGTTCTCAACGGTTTGCTGGGTGGGCTTGGCGCCGTCATGCAGGCCGGCGTGTCGGGCAACGTTTCCGCCGAAAGCCTCGCTTCCAACTTTCTGCAGAAGTTCATCGGCGGCAGCCTTGCCGCACAGTTCCGCGATTTCGATCTGGAAGTTTCCGGCAAAGACTACGGCGAATTCAACATCGGCCTGATGAAATTCGGCGGCGAAGGCAGCTATGCCGACGTGGCGGCCACCAACTGGACCGAGGACGCAGGGCAGAAAAAAACGTACCAGCGCTACTCTCTCAGTTATCCTCTTCCCGTCGGTCCCGATCCCGCCAAGCTCAAAACGAAAAACGGGAACGGCAAAAAGAAATGAGCGTTCCGTCCCCTGCAAGACGACAAAAGACTCCGCAGGTATTCCAGCTGCGGAGTCTTTTGCCGTCGTGTCGCCGTCATGTTATAATTTTTTGCAAAGTTCCGCGCTGTCATTGAATTTCAACGGCGCAGAAGGAGTGACCAGAACATGACGGAAAATTGGAAATCCAGCGCCGACGCGCCGGAGATGGAGGGACGGCAGTACCACATTCAGTGCACGCCCGGCGACGTGGCACCCTATGTGCTTTTGCCCGGCGATCCGGGCCGCGCCGACGCGATCGCCGCAACTTGGGACGAGCGGCGCTTCGTCGCCGCCAACCGCGAGCACCGCACGTTTACGGGAGCGACCGGCGGCGCGCCCGTTTCCGTCACTTCCACGGGCATGGGCGGCCCATCGACTGCCATCGCCGTGGAAGAACTGCTCCGCGTCGGCGCCGACACGTTCATCCGCCTCGGCACCTGCGGCGTCATCCAGGAAGACATCGCCTGCGGCGACCTGATCGTCAACACGGCGGCGGTGCGCCACGACGGCGCCAGCAACCTGTACGTGGAAGACCGTTATCCGGCGTCCGCCGATCACGAAGTGACGCTGGCGCTGATCGAAGCCTGCGAAGAGCTTGGCCTGACGTATCACGTGGGGCTCTCCTGCTCCACCGGCTCGTTCCACTGCGGACAGGGGCGTCCCGGCTACCGCGGCTACCGGCAGTCGTTCTTCGAAAACATCGTCGAGGACCTACGCCGCGCCCGCGTGCTCAATTTCGAGATGGAGGCGGCCGCGCTCTTCACGATGGGCAACCTGTACGGCTTCCGCAGCGGCTGCCTCTGCGTGGCCGTGGCCAACCGAATCACCAACGAGATGGTCTCGTCGCCGCTCGAACCGGCCATGGCCACCTGCAACCGGGCGATCCAGATCCTCTGCGTCCGCGACGCGAAAAAACGCGCCTCCGGCAAAAAATACTGGACGCCGCGGCTCGGCTAGGAGGCGCAGGACGCAACGGCGACGACCGACAGGCGTTTTTTCGCAGAGGAAATTTTTTCCGCGCGCCGCCGGCAAAAGCAATCAAAAAGGGATCTGAACTCATGCCGAGGTCAGATCCCTTTTCTTATTCTCGCGACAAAAACTCTTCCACCGCGCGCACGGTGTCCATGGCGTCGCGGGCATAGCGGTCGGCGCCGACGTGACGGGCCAGATCGGGAGTGAGCACCGCGCCGCCGACGATGACGCGCACTTCCGGGCACTCGCGCCGCAGCGCCGCGATCGTTTCTTTCATGCTGGCGACCGTGGTGGTCATCAGGGCGCTGAGGCCGACCACCGCAGCCCCCGTCTTTTTGACGGCGGCCACGATGGCGTCCGACGACACGTCCTTGCCGAGATCGATCACGTCGAAATTGTAATTTTCCATGATCACCTTGACGATGTTCTTGCCGATGTCGTGCACGTCGCCGTAGACCGTCGCGACGATCACTTTGGGACCGCTGCGGGGCGCGCCGCCCTGATCGCCGGCCAGCACGCCCTTCACCACTTCGAGGGCCGCCTTCGCGGCGTCGGCCGATTTTATCAGCTGCGGCAGATAGATTTTCTGCGCCTCGTAATCGCGTCCCACGGCGTCGAGCGCGGGGATCAGCGTTTTCTCGACGATCTCGAGCGGCGGCTGTTTTTTGACGAGCTCGGCCGCGCAGGCGCGGGCTTCGTCTTTCAGGCCGCGGGCGACCGCTTCGCCGAGGCCGCCGGAAAATTTTCCCCGCTCCGAAACGGCGGCGACGGCGCGCGGAGCGGACGCCGTCTCTTCGGGATTGGCGGCGCAGAAATCGATATATTCTTTGGCGTCGCGGTCCTGGGCGCTGAGCACGCGCCAGGCGGCCAGCGTCTCCTGCACGCTCTTTTCGCCGGGGTTGACGATGGCGGCGCTGAGGCCGTTCGCCAGCGCCGCTGCCAGCATCGTCCGGTTGATCAGCGGGCGGCGCGGCAGGCCGAAGGAAACGTTGCTCACGCCCAGCGTCGTTTTGACGGCAAGGCGCTCGCTGACCATGCGCACGGCCTTGATCGTTTCCAGCGCCAGATCCTGCTGCGCGGAGGCGGTCAGCGTCAGACAGTCGATAAAAACGTCGTCTTTGGGGATGCCCAGCGCCGCGGCACGGTCGAGGATTTTCTGCGCCACGGCGAAACGGGCCTCTGCCGTCTGGGGGATGCCGCCGTCGTCGAGACACAGACCAAGCACGCAGGCGCCGTATTTTTTCGCCACGGGCAGCACGCTGGCAAGGCTGGACTCTTTGCCGCTGACGGAATTCAGCAGCGGCTTTCCCGCGTAGCGCCGGGCGCCCGCTTCCAGCGCCGCGGCGTTGGCCGAGTCAAGCTGAAGCGGCAGGTCGACGGCGCCCTGAAGTTCCGCGACGACTTCCCTGAGCATGGCCGGTTCGTCGACGTCGGGCAGCCCCACGTTGACGTCGAGCACCCCGGCCCCTTGTTCTTTTTGCTTCTGCGCCTCGAGCACGACGTAGTCGAAGTCATGCTCGTACAGCGCCTGTTTGAGACGTTTCTTGCCGGTGGGATTGAGGCGTTCGCCGATGATCACGGTGCGGTCGAACGGCTCGACGCGCGTGGCGCTGCATACGCCGCGCAGAGACGCGACCTTGCGCGGACGCAGGCGGCGGTTTCCGATCATGTCATTGGCGGCGGACAAAAATTCGGGCGTGGTGCCGCAGCAGCCGCCGACAAAAGCCGTCCCCCAGTCGACGAACTGTCCGAGCCAGTTTGCGAACTCGCCGGGGCTCACGTCCCATCCGGAAACGCCGTCGCGCACGACTGGCAGGCCGGCGTTGGGCTGTACGATGACCGGCACTCGCGAATGAGCCGTCAGTTTCTTCACGATCGGCGCCAGCTGCGCCGGTCCCAGCGAACAATTCACGCCCAGTCCCGACAGGCCCAGCCCCTCGAAAGTCATGATCATGGCCTCCACGGGCGTGCCGAAAAACGTGCGCCCGTCCTCCTGGAAGCTCATGGTCAAAAACACCGGTTTGTCGCTGTTTTCCAGCGCCGCCAGCGCGGAGGCTTTCGCTTCCAGCAGATCGGTAAAGGTTTCAAGCAGGATGCCGTCGCACAGTTCCGCGCCGGCGCGCACCTGACGGGCCACCGATCCGTAAATCTCGTCGAAATCGGCGTCGCCGACGGGAGCCATGGCGCGTCCCGAAGGGCCGACGTCGAGCAGGATCCCTTTGCCTGAAAAGGCGTCCGCGGCGCGACGCGCGATCTTCACGGCCGCTCCGATGACCTGCTCCGTTTCATAGGCCGTTCCCTCGAGCTTGTACGGATTGGCGCCGAACGTGTTGGTCTGCACGAAATCGCAGCCGGCCGCGAAGTACTCGCGATGGATCGATTCGATCAGATCCGGCCGGCTCACGTTCAGGCTTTCGGGAATCTCGCGGAGCTTCAGGCCTTTTTTCTGAAGCATCGTGCCCATGGCACCGTCGAACATGACGACACGGTCAAATTCTTTCATCATGGCAGAAACCGCCCTTTCTTCTGTATTGGCAGGCCGCAAAAGAGCAGTCGTCGCAGCTGCGCTGCCGCCGCTCCGGCGAATCGGAAATTCCCAGCAGAGCCGTCACCGACTTGACGGGGATCATCATGCCCTTCCGCGTCATGGTCAGGCCGATGCGGCGCTCCGCGTCGACAAGCCACAGCAGGTCGCCGGAGAATTCCATGGGAACGTCGCCGTAACCGGGGCTGAAGCGCCGCGTCAGATACTCGCCTTCGCGCAGCGTTTCTTCGACTTCGTCCTCGACTTCATCGCAGAGCGAATCGGCCCACACGGAAGCGCAGGCGTCAAGGCACAGCGCCCGGCTCATGCTGTCGCGCCCGAGAAGCTGCGTGCGCCGGTCGACCTCGGGCCCGAGCGTCACCGCCATGACGACGCAGGAACGACAGTTCGCGAACAACCGCGCCAGATCGCGCGAAGCGCAGCGCACGGAACCGTCGCCGAGAACGACGCCGCTCTCTTCGATCGTCAACGAAAAACGTCCCCAGACTTTGCGCGATTTTGCGCAGCTGCTCAGCTCCGCAAAACCGGCGCGCGCCATCTCCAACATTTCCCCGCGCCCCCGGTCAGGCACGCGGAGATAGCGCAGCGCTTCTTCCAACTGTCTGCGCGTCGGCTCCATCAGGATTTCTTCACCCGCAGCGAATAAAGGATGCCGTGGATGTTCTGGGCGATCTGGCGGGTGACTCCGGCCTTGTTCATGCTGTAAATGTGAATGCCTTCCACGCCCGACGCGAGCAGATCGACGATCTGCGACGCCGCGTAAGCGATCCCCGCTTCCCGGACGGCTTCGGCGTTATGGCCGTAGGCGTCCACAAAACGCCGCACCGCCGGCGGGATCGAAGCGCCGCACATGGAGACCACTTTGTCCAGCATGCTGGCCTGGGTGATCGGCATGATGCCGGCGATGATCGGGACGTTGACGCCGGCTTTCTGCGCCAGATCGCGGAAACGATAAAAGTCGTCGTTGTTCAGAAAGAGCTGGGTGATCAGCGCGTCCACGCCGGCGTCGACCTTTTCCTTCAGATGGGCGATATCGGCTTCCAGCGAGGGCGCTTCGGGATGTTTCTCCGGATAACAGGCCCCCAGCACGCGAAAATCGTAATTTTTCTTGATGTGAGCCACAAGTTCCGCCGCGTGCTTGAAGTACCCGTCCTCGAAATCCGCGTCGGCGCGGCGGTCGCCGCGCAGCGCCAGGATCGTGCGCACGCCTCTTTCCTTCAGTTCCGCCAGCAGCGCGTCGGTCTGTTCCAGCGAACTGCCCACGCAGGTCAGATGAGCGACGGCGGGCAGCAGGTAACGGTTCTGGATCGTGGAGGCGATTTCGATCGTGTTGTCGCGGTTCGAACCGCCCGCGCCGTACGTGACGCTGATCAGATCGGGGCGCAGGCTGGCCAGCGCGTCCACCGTGCTGTAAATCGATTCCAGACTGCCGGTCCTCTTCGGAGGGAAGATTTCGAACGAGAAATTGGGAAGCACCTCTTTAAAAGCGTTGTTCATCCGGACACGACTCCTTTTACCTCAAATTTCCATAAAAAAACAGCCGCCCTGTTCACGACAAGACGGCTGCAAAATTTTCTCGCCCCAGCGGCTTATCGCTGTCAGCAGGACCACCACGTCCGCACGACGCGGACAGGTTGGCGCAGGATCGTTGAGCTGACTCTCTCCCCTGACTCTGGATAAAGGAAAACGATTATTCGGATTTTTGGATAGTACCACAGAATACCGATGGGCGCAAGAGCCCTTTCGCACGGACGCCGGGAGGCTTTCTCGCCCTGTCAGGCGAGAGCCGCTCCCGCTTCCGCGCGGTTCTCGTTCAGTTTTTTCGTCAGCGCCTTGCCCGCGGGCGTCAGCGCGCAGCCGCCGCGGGCCGTTTCGCGCAGCGAGGGCGGCAGGGCGCGGCCGACGTCGCCCATGGCGTCGATCACTTCGTCGGGCGGGATGATCGAACGGATCCCCGCCAGCGCCATGTCAGCGGCAATCGCGCCGATGGATACGAGCGTGCCGTTACGCTTGACGCAGGGCGATTCCACCAATCCGGCGACGGGGTCGCAGGCCAGCCCGAGGATCGATTTGAACGCCAGCGCCACGGCGTGGGCGCAGGCTTCCGGCGAGCCGCCTTCCATGTGGCAGAGCGCGGCCGCGCCCATGGCGGCCGCCGCGCCGCACTCGGCCTGACAGCCGCCGGAAGCGCCCGCCAGAGTGGCGCGCTGGGAGACGATCTCGCCCACCGCCGCGGCGACGATCAGCCCTTCCAGAAGTTTTTCGTCGCCGCCATGCCGCGTTTCCTGCCAGGCAAAAAGCAGTCCGGGCAAAATGCCGCAGCTGCCGGCCGTCGGCGCGGCGACGATGCGTCCCATCGAGGCGTTGCAGGTGCCCAGCGCCACAGCGATCTCGCTGGCGCGCCAGACCAATTCCCCCGACATCGGGGCGCGCCGCAAAGCGGCATATTTATCCTTGTCGTCGCCGATCAGCTTCGGCTGCCAATGTCCCGCGAGCGCCGCGTCGACCGTCTCGCGCAGCACTTTCAGGCGCGCGCGCAAACGGGAGCGCAGCAATGCGGCGTCGATCATCTGCTCCTCGGCGTCCATGGCGAGAATCGCTTCCGGAAGCGAGCCGCGCTCGCCGGCGCGGGCGATCAGTTCTTCGAGAGCTCTCATGCGGAAACTCCTTCCTCGGCGCTTTTCAGCAGAATCACGCGCCGGCAGGCGGGAACGATCGTCCGGATCCGCTCGCCCAGATCGGCGGGAACGGCGCCGTCGAGAACGAACACAAAGACCGCCATGCCGCCGCGGACGCGGCGCTCCATTTCCATGCGCGCCACGTTGAGGCCGAGGCGGTAGAATTCGCCGGTGATGGCCGAAACGATGCCCGGCTGGTCGCGGTGCATGACGATCAGCACCGGCTGGCCGAACGGCACGACCATGGGAAAACCGTCCACGGCGCGCAGCTCTACCGCGCCGCCGCCGATGGACGCGCCCACGGCCTCGCACTGTTCCGCACCGTCCGACATGACGACGCGCACCGAATTGGGATGCGCGCCGTCGATCTCTTCCGTGTCGAAAGAAAAATCCAGCCCCTCCGCGCGGGCGACCTCAAACGATCTGGGAATGCGCAGGTCGTCGGGCTGCATGCGCAGCAGGCCGGCCACCAGGCCGCGGTCGGTGCCGTGCCCCCAATAGGTGGCGGCGAAGGAACCGCGCAGAAACAGTTTGGCGGAACGCAACGGCCGTTCCCAGCCCCAGAGGCGGCGCGCCATCATGCCGATCCTGACGGCTCCGGCGGTATGGCTCGACGAAGGTCCGATCATCACCGGGCCGATAATATCCAATAACGACATCTCGATCGTCTCTTCCTTTGGAGGATGATGAAAGTCAGCGGCCGCCCGTTTGCGGAGAGCCGCCCGCGAGACTTTTCCGAAAGGGAACGCCTCGCCGATTAGCGTGACATTTTACCACAGCGGCACAGACTCGTCAAAAACGCGCGGCGCGGCGACAGGGCAATCGCTTACGGAATAAGAACCCCCGTAGGCACCAGCCCCAAGACCTGCAGAGCCGTAGGGATGCCAAGCCC
>PPYE01432480.1_pt1 | contig 65128 bp, 58 predicted proteins | sample 1559881 | NCBI WGS metagenome assembly PPYE01 (sample SAMN08240022, study PRJNA423297) | Human gut metagenome, whole genome shotgun sequencing project. | reverse complement strand
AAACTGGACGGACAACGGTGACGGACGAGACGGATGCCTCAGAACGGACAACGGCTTCAGACCGCACAGATGATTACGGAACCACCGGATCGGGCGATACGACCGGAACACAGAACCGGAACACCGGAAAATGGGATTTCTCTGACAGAGAGCTGAACAGCCAGGAGTAGGAAGATGATTGACTGTCATGCCAGAGGCTGACTGGCAAAGATACTGCCGGCGGAAGAAACATAAAATAAAACAGAGGGGCCTTTTCGTTTCGTCAGGAAAGAGAAAGCTATGATGAAACAATGAGAAAGCCTCTCCGTTTTACTGTAAATACCTGAGAAAAAACAGTGGAATTGTGTCAGAAGAACAAACAATATATTTTTTTGAAAAAAATTAAAAAAAGTACTTGCATTATCCGGAAAGTGGTGCTATAATGAGTTTCGTTGGTGAGAGAGAGAACAAAACATCAACACAACAGAATACATGCAGACGTGGCGGAATTGGCATACGCGCTAGACTAAGGATCTAGTCCGGGCTAACTGGGTACGGGTTCAAGTCCCGTCGTCTGCACTAGCGAATAAGAATCACAGAGATGTGGTTCTTATTTTTTTTGTTCCGCGGAAATCTCCGTTTTCAGCCAAAATAAGTAGACAAGGCGTTGTGCAGGCAAAGAAGAGCGGCACAACATCCCAGAGCGGAAAGAGTCGGGGATGAAAAAAGAAACGGATCGTTTACGTGGCAAAATGGACGTCAAATTCACAGGGTCGTTATGGGATTACGGTCGAAGGGCAGGAAATCCGGTATCCAAAAAGGCGGATTTGTGTTATACTTATGCCTGATTTTGTTTTCCGTACTTTCGTGCGGAGATGATTTGAGGAAATGACAAGAGAAACAACGAGAGAAAACCGGAGGTTTTTCATGAGTGTAATAAATGTGGAACATATTTCCAAGCTGTACGGCGACCGGATGGTTCTTGATGATCTGTCGTGCAGCGTGGATGCGGGTGATAAGATAGGAATCATCGGAGTGAACGGCACGGGCAAATCAACGCTGCTGCGTATGCTGGCAGGAGATGAGGAGCCGGACAGCGGAACGATTATCTTTTCCAGAGGCCTGACTGTGGGCTGGCTGCCGCAGAATCCGGATTTTCCGGAGAAAGGCAGTGTGCTTTCTTATGTATGTGAGGATGCAGGAGAAGATTATGCCTTTGAGAGCGAGGCTAAGTCCATGCTCAACGCTCTGGAATTGTATGATCACGGACAGGAGCTTCGGGAGCTTTCCGGCGGTCAGAAGAAGCGGGCGGCTCTCTGCAAGGTGCTGCTGCAGAGCAATGACGTGCTGATCCTGGATGAGCCGACCAACCACCTGGATAACTTTATGGCGGATTGGCTGGAAAAGTATTTATCACGTTACAAAGGCGTGCTGCTGCTGGTAACCCACGACCGGTATTTCCTTGACCGTGTGACTAACCAGATCTGGGAAGTGGATAAGGGAAAGGTTTACAGCTACATGTCCGGCTATTCCGGGTATCTGGAAAAAAAGGCAGAGAAAGAGGAGATGGCCCAGGCCGCCGAGAGAAAACGCCAGAGCATCCTGCGGGTAGAACTTCAGTGGGTGATGCGGGGCGCCAGAGCCAGGAGCACGAAGCAGAAGGCAAGGCTGGAAAGGTTCGAGCGTCTGAAAAATATGGATGCTCCTCAGAGTGCCCGTCAGGTAGAGATGGAAGTGGTCGGCACGAGACTTGGTAAAAAGACCATAGAGCTTGAAAATGTGTCCAAAGGGTACGGAGGCAGGCAGCTGTTTTCAGATTTTTCTTACATTTTTCGAAGATATGAACGTATCGGTTTTGTGGGAGTCAACGGCTGCGGTAAATCGACGCTGATGCGTCTGCTGGCAGGAAAAGAAGAGCCGGACACAGGAACGATCGTCTGGGGCGAGACCATTAAAATCGGATACTTTGCCCAGGAGTGCGAGGTCATGGACGAACAGCAGCGGGTCATCGACTATATCCGCGATGCGGCCGAATATATTCAGACGTCCGACGGGCGCATTTCGGCGTCCCGGATGCTGGAGAGATTCCTGTTCAGTCCGGATATGCAGTATGCGCCTATCGCCAAGATTTCCGGCGGCGAGAGAAGAAGACTGTATCTTCTCAAGGTGCTTATGGAAGCGCCTAACGTACTGATATTGGATGAGCCGACCAATGATCTTGATATTGCGACGCTGCAGGTGCTGGAAGGATTTCTTGATAATTTTCCGGGAATCGTCATAGTGGTTTCTCACGACCGGTATTTTCTTGACCGGATTTCCGACAGGATCGCATCCTTTGAGGATGGACAGATTCGTATTTACGAAGGCGGCTATACCGATTACATGGAGAAAAGGAAACAGCGGGAGGACGGAGAAGAAAGCGGATGGAACGGGAATGCGGCGGAAAGCGTAGACAGAGCAGGTTCCGGCGAAAAAGGAACCGGCGGCAGTGCAAAGAAAAAACGTTACCGTGACCCTGCCACCGAAAAACTGCGGTTTACCTTTGCGGAGCAGAAAGAGTTTGACACCATTGATGAAGATATCGAGGCATTGGAAAGCCGGATGGAGATCATTGAGGCGGAAATTGCAAAGAATGCCACCAACTTTGTCAAACTCAATGAATGGGTACAGGAAAAAGAATCTGTTCAGAAGCAGCTGGATGAGAAAATGGAACGCTGGGTTTATCTCAATGACCTGGCGGAGCGGATTGAGGAACAGCGAAAAGGAAGACAATGAAGACGGCGGTCGGAAGAAAATAACAGAAGGAAAAACAGATTCCATAGGAATGACCGCAGGGAGGCAGATTTGATGAGAACAGCATTAATTGCCTGTAAAACGCTGGAGAAAGAGATTTCGCATATCCTCGGGCAGGAGCCCGCAAAGATTGACGTGATTTTGTATGTTCCATCCGGACTTCATAATACCACGTCCCGCCTGCAGGAGGCGGTGAGGGAACAGATGCGGCTGCTGGAAGGAAAAGGTATTGAGAGGCTCCTCCTGTGTTTCGGCCTCTGCGGCAATGTGGTAGAGGGCCTTGTAACAGGAGATTACGAGACAGTCATGCCAAAGGCGGACGATTGTATCACTCTGCTGCTTGGATCGGCAGAAAGACGCCGGGAGCTTGATAAGACAAAACGAGGATATTTTCTGACAGAAGGATGGCTGCAGGGAGAAGCAAATCTTCACAAGGAATATAAGGATGCGGTGGAAATGTACGGGCAGGAGATGGCCGATGCGATCTATCGCGAGATATTTCAGGGGTATGAGTACCTGACGCTCATTGATACGGGGCGTCCGGATTACAGAGCATTTGTAGAAAAAGGAAAGAAGATCGCGGAGGATTTCGGGCTGAAACCGCTTTCTGTCAAGGGAGAACAGAGCTGGCTTCGGGATTACCTGCTGCAGGATATAGAAGATCTGCAGAAACAAGATAAGGTGGTGATTTATCCGCCTCATAGTAAAATGCGTTTTCAGGATTTTATTCCATCGGAGGAGGAAAAGTAGGATACCGCAATGCTCCCGCAGGTGCGGGAGAAAAAAGAGAGGAGAAAGCAAAATGAACCAAGCATTTTATCCGGCAGATATTCTGCTGCCAAAAAACGGAACCGATATGTCCCGGTGGTCTGTGATCGCCTGCGACCAGTTTACCAGCGAGCCGGAATACTGGGAAGAGACGGAAAGGATTGTCGGCGAAGCGCCGTCCACCCTGCGGATGATTCTGCCGGAAGTATATCTGGACGGCCCGCAGGAGAAAGAAAAACTGGAGGAGATTCACCGTTCCATGGACCGGTATCTCTCGGACGATTTGTTTGACAGGTATGAAAATGCGATGATTTATGTGGAGAGAACGGACAGCAGCGGAAAAATGCGCGCCGGCATTATGGGGTGCATTGACCTTGCGCAGTATGACTATCACAAAGGGAGCAATTCTCTTGTGAGAGCCACGGAAGCCACGGTGGAAGAGCGGATCCCGCCCAGAATCCGTGTCCGCCAGAATGCGCCGCTGGAACTGCCGCACATCATGCTTCTCATTGATGATAAGAACCGGACGGTCATAGAACCTTGCGAAATGTATCGGAAAGAGGAAAAGCTCCTCTATGACTTTGATCTGATGCAGGGGGGAGGCCATCTGCGGGGATATCTTCTTGAAGAAAAAGAGCAGAGAAGGATTTTGGAGGCTCTTGACGCTCTGGCAGCAGGGCAGATGACGGAAACACCCGGTCAGGCGATCAGCGGTGCAGCAGACTGTGCTGCGTCAGAAGCGTCTGAACGGCAGCATAACCTGTCGGCTCTGGTCTTTGCTGTGGGTGACGGCAATCATTCTCTGGCGTCGGCCAAAGCATTTTATGAGCAGTTGAAGGAGGCGTATCCGGAAAAAGATTTTTCACAGCATCCAGCCAGATATGCGCTGGCGGAGATCGTCAACCTCCACAGTCCGGCGCTGGAGTTTGAGGCCATTCACCGAATTGTCAGTCAGGCCGATGTAGACAGTATGATGGCGGAGATGACAGAGAAACTGGGACTTGTTTTTGAAGAAGAAAATGTATCGGAACATCTGCAGAAAATGGAGATCGTCCGGGATGGCGTTCGTCACAGTGCGATCATCACGAAGACTTCTTCCAAGTTGACGGTGGGAAGTCTGCAGAATTTTCTGGATAGTTACCAGAAAGAACATCCGATCAGTATGGATTACATTCATGGGGCGGATACAGTGCTTGCTCTTTCGAAAGAGGAAGGAAGTATCGGATTTTTGCTGCCGGATATGAAGAAAGAGGAACTTTTTCCATCAGTGAAGGATGACGGGGCACTGCCGAGAAAAACCTTTTCCATGGGACATGCGCAGGATAAGAGGTATTATACTGAGTGCCGGAAGATCCGCTGACCGGCGTATCCTGACCGGAAGGAGACGTCTTCTAAGGAATACCGGAGATATTTGCCGGAAAAATCAAAGAGCCCTGCGGAACAGGGCTCATAATAAGCAATTCTATTTATCTTTTGTATGAAGCGTAAGGTGCTTTGGAAGTCCTCCGGCATAATACGGAAGAATGTTGCCGAGAATCAGCGGGCGGGCGTATTCCAGATACTTTTCGCTGACATAAGTGCCGTCGTTGATGATCCAGTCGCGAGGGACTTTTCGCTCCACATTTGCGATTTCATGAATGTCATATTTATTGTAGGTAACAAGGTACGGTTCCCGGCTGGTGACCTGAATAGTGATCATCATGCCGGTGTGCCCTTCCATTGCCGCCTGACAGGCGACAAATCCCACGGCGGCGGCTTCATCCACATCCACGCGGGATGCCATGTGGGTGGCACAGCGCTGCAGAGTGGAGAATTCAATTGGACGGGACTTTAAACCGGTGGCTTCCGTAATCTTGTTGGTCAGGAAAGAAGCGCAGCCGGAAAGCTGTTTGTGTCCGAACGCGTCCACATAGTCCGACATGTTTCCAAGTTCACAGACAAAACGGCCGTCGGCCAGGCGAACGCCCTCAGAAACAGCGATGACCACGGAGCGTTTCGTCTCAGCCAGATGTTTCACTTTTTCCATAAAACTGTCCAGATCGAATGGAACCTCCGGCAGATAGATCAGATCCGGTCCTTCGCAGTCACTGTCTCTGGAAAGTGCGGAGGCGGCTGTCAGCCAGCCGGCATGGCGTCCCATGATCTCAACAACGCAGACGGTCGGTTTGGATGCTCCGAAGCTGGCGTTGTCCCGGATGATTTCTTTCATGGATGTGGCGATATATTTGGCGGCGGAGCCATAACCCGGGGTATGATCTGTAAGAGGCAGATCATTGTCGATAGTTTTAGGAACGCCCATGAATTTCTGAGGCTTATCTTTTTTGGCGGCATAATCAGACAGCATCTTAATAGTGTCCATGGAGTCGTTTCCGCCAATATAAAGAAAATATTCGATATTGTACTTTTCCATGATCTCGAACATTCTGTCATAGACATCTTCGTTGCCCTCGATTGGCGGAAGCTTATAACGGCAGGAACCGAGAAAAGCGGAAGGCGTCCTTTTTAACAAAGATAAATCAGCGTGACAGGTGATATACTCATCCAGATCAATGATATCTTCTTTCAGAAAGCCTTCGATGCCATAGTGCATGCCGTAAACCTTGCCTGCTCCATATTTTTTAGCAGCCTGGATAACCCCTGCCAGGCTGGAATTGATGACAGCCGTCGGTCCTCCGGACTGGCCGACCAATACATTTCCTTTCATAATAAATGTACCTCCTCCTTGTGTAAAAAAATGCACAATTTTTTTCAATCATTATAACAGTTATACAGTAAATACGCAATTATTTTGTTGTTTTTGTTCGAAAAAACGAAATTATGAAGAATTTTCAGCCTTTTAACATCAGGAATATTATGATAAAATAAGACAGATGCGAAAGAAGAGGGATGCTTATGCCAACAACATACACACATTATACTTACGGACAGGAGATCATTCGGATGCTTAGTCCGAAATTGCAGAAAAAGATACTTCCATATATTAATTATTATAATATCGGCGTACATGGACCGGATATTTTATTCTATTACCGTTCTTTTTCCAAAAATGAAGTGAATCAGTACGGCGTAAAAGTTCATGACGAGCCGATGCGATGCTTTCTGGAACATGCATTTACCGTGTTTAAAAAACAGCGCCGGAAAAATGCGGCTTTTGCTTATTTGGCGGGATTTATGACACATTATATCCTGGACAGCACATGTCACCCTTATATCCGGCAGAGGATGGCCGAGACGGGCATCAGCCATGCGGAGATGGAGACGGACTGGGATTATCTTATGATGAAGAGGGATTACAGGAACCCTCTGCATTATAAGGTGGCAAGACACATCCGGACCGGCCTTACCTATTCGTCTGTGATCGGGCCGTATTACGGGATTCCCGCCCGAAAGATCAGCACAGGACTCTGGTATATGAAGCTGATCCTGAATCACTTTTTCCACTCTCATTTTGGAGTGAAACGGGCGGTAACTGCTTTTATCAATGAGAATTTTCTGCCACGGCTCAGTTTCCAGCATTATTTCCGGAAGAAAAAGATGAATCCTCAGAACAGAGATACCTGCCGGCATCTATACCGGCTTTATAAAGACAGCAGAGCAGAATGTGCGCAGATGATTGAAGAGATGTATCTTGCGCTTCAGAAAGACGACCGTTCCTTCTGCAGAAAAGGGAGATTTGAGCGGCTGTTTTCCTGAGAGCGAATGAAACTACGGGAAACAAAAGAGGAGGAGATGAAAAATGTCAGACTATACGATGGATAAAAACATGCGCAGACGGGCAGGCTTTTTTGTAGCGGCAGTATTCTGTCTTTGCCTGCTTTTACCCGCCAGAGGAGAGGCAAAGGTGCGCGCGCCGAAAATGCAGTGCCATGCCTATGCGGTGATGGACGCCGGTTCCGGTGAGATTCTTTTCGGACAGGATGAAAACAAAATGATCTATCCTGCCAGCACAGCGAAGCTGATGACGGCCATTGTCTGCATAGAGAATGGCAATGTCAATAAAAAGATCAAAACTAAATCAGAAATAATTAACGGAACCACATACGGCACTTATTGCCTGGGTCTGCCGTCAGGGGTAAAATTCACTTTTAAAGATTTGCTGAGTATGTGCCTTGTCGCTTCTGCCGCCGATGCGACGGATTCCCTGGCGGCCGGTGTGTTTGGTTCCAAAGAGGCCTGTGTGGAGGCCATGAACGCAAAATGTGCGGAGATGGGACTCACCCAGACCAGCTTTGATAATCCGGTTGGTTCTGATATCGGTGCAGGCTTTGACAAAACCTATTCCACGGCAGCGGAGATGGCGGAAATATGCCGGTATGCCATGACGATTCCGGAGATTCGTTCCGCTGTGGCTAAATCCCACTATGATACCAGCAACGGACTGGTCAGCTGCAACACGACCAACTGGTTTTTGAGAGGAATGGCCAGCTATGATGAGGACGAGTACACGATCATCGGTTCCAAATCCGGTACGACCAATGCGGCGGGAGACGTTTTCATTGCCACGGCTGTGGATGACGAAGGGCATGAGGTTATCTGCGCATATTTTGGAAATGTGAGCAAAGAGAGTACATTTTCTTCCATACGAAAGCTCCTGGATTACACATTTAAAAAATATGAGAACGGGAAACTGCAGCTTACTTCCGGAAACTACGACGTGAGATGCTCCGACGATCTGGGAGATGTATATGACGAGTACGCGGATCTGGGATGTTATCCGTCTGCAAAAGACGGACTGTTTCATCCGCAGAGAGCGGTGACCAGAACAGAACTGGCAAAGATGCTCCGGGGAGTGAACGACCTTGCGGATAATGCGGTTCTTGATGTGTTTGAGAAGGGCAACAGCAGGGGAAATGTGACGGTGAGCCGTCTGGCTTCTCTGGTACAGGAACTTTTCCCGGAATATCTGACTGAGGAAGAGGTGCAGGAAGCATTGAACGGCTGTTCAGGAATTGAGGAGCTGTCCGAAGAAGAAAAAGAAGCCTATGCCCTTTTCTTAAAAAATGGTTTGTCTTCTGACGATTCCTGCCGCAATGCAAAACAGATTCTGACCAGAAAGCAGGCGCTGCTCATTGCGGATAAGATTTCTGACTATCAGGTACGCTACTATGCGTCTCATCCGGAATTTCTGACAGGGGACATGCAGTTGTCTGCTTCGGAAGAAGGAGCGCAGGTAACATATCCGGAATTGTCTCACGGAAACATGAACGCCCTGGCGGGATTTAATAAAAAATGGATGGAATATCTGACTAATCAGATTATCCGGACAGCAGAGGAAGGAGCCTGAATATTATGGGAAGAAAGTTATATAAATCAGAAACAGACAGAAAGATTCTCGGCGTGTGCGGCGGAATCGCCGATTATTTCGGCATTGATTCCACCATCGTCCGCCTGATTGTCGTTTTCATCACTCTCTGGGGATTCGTTCCTGGAATCCTCATCTATATCATCGCGGCCTTCGTGATGCCGGATGAGCCGGTGCGGTAGAGGCAGGATGACATAATAATTACATTTTGCAATGAATAAAATAAAACTGTCACAAACGGAGATATCCATGCCATTGACATGCAGTAGATGGAGCTCCTTGTTTGTGGCGGTTTTTGCTGTAACGCTTTAATTTATTCTCATTGGCGGTACTGCGATTACTGAATTATCCGACTGTATACCACGGCTCCTGTCTTGTATCGCACAGCGGGCGCAGCAGCCGGTTACGGAGCGCTTCCAGAGGCTCTTCCGTGAAGGATTTGGCCTGGGCCGGACAGATGCGGATGCAGGCGCCGCAGCGGACGCAGACATCATTGTTGATATCCCGCGGATTGCTGTCGCTGATAGCTTTCATCGGACAGACGCCGGCGCAGAGCATACAGTAGATGCAGTATTCGTTAGTCTCCACGTTGAACGGGAACTGAGTCATCGGCGGCTTCTCATAAGGATAGCTTCCCGGAATATCAAGCTTCTTCATGTCGTAGATCACGGCAAGGCGCAGGCGTTCTTTGATCTTATCGCCAAATTCTTTCACTACAGCCATATCCTTCTCGTCCGGACGGCCGTGCGCCAGATCGCTCAGATAAGTGTGCTGACAGACAAAAGAAGCGGCTGCCACAGGAACAAATCCCTTACTGCCAAGTTCTTTATAAAGTTCCATCAGCGCGTCATCGACAGCCCTGTTGCCGTAAGTCGCCACCAGCACCACCGGAGTGCTGATGCCGCGGAACCGGCTTAAACACTCGCTCACCGGAGTCGGGATCCGTCCGCCGTAAACCGGCACGCCGATGATCAGCAGCTGATTTTCCGTAAACCGGAAATGATTCTGGCGCATATCATAATCAGTAAGGTTAATATTTTCTACCGGATAGTCGTTAAAAGACTCACCAATACCGGTGACCACCTTTTTGGTGGTGTCCCCCGGGCTGAAATAAGCGCAGTATACTTTTGATATCTTCACAATAAATCCTCCCATCGTTTTGATTTGTAAATGTACATTTTATTGGCACAATTTCTTATATTATAAAACGATTAGCGGAGAGATTCAATGTTTTTCATGATTTATCGGGGGAAAGGAATGTCATCTGTGTTATGTAAATTTTCCTGCTTCTTATCACCTCGACAAATCCCCATTTTTAGTATTGCCTGAATTAAAAAAAGAAGTTATAATGGAAAATAACATGTGAAAGTGGGGTAAATGTACAGTGGAGCTTCTTCTGGAACAAATCAGTCAGATTACCCATGGTGTGGTTTTGAACCGTATAAAGCCTAAGGTGCAGAGTGAAGGAATCGAATATCCTATTTTATCCATCAGCCAGCTTTTGGATGAGGAGAATGGTATTACGGATTATGAGGTTCCTTCTGTTTTTGTGGACAAAAAAAAGGTGGGCAATCTGAATCTGGCCAGGGAACATAGTATTGTTATCGGACTTACCTCTTTTCACCGGGCGGCGGTGCTGGAAAAACAGCATGAGGGAAAGATCATTCCGTCCAATTTTGTGTCCATTGAGTTTCATAATGGAATCATGGACCCTTATTATTTTGCCTGGTATTTTAATGAACATCCGGAGATTAAGCTGCAGAGAGCCATCGCCATCCAGGGCAATTCCTCTGTGAAGGTGCTGTCCATCCATATGATCCGGCAGCTTATGATTGAATGTCCGGACCTTGCCACACAGATGTCCATCGGCAAGCTGTATTATTATCAGAAGAGAAAGAGGCTGCTGCTCATGGAGAGAATGAAACTGGAGAAGTCTGTGCTCTCCGAAGAGATGATGCAGTATCTGAAGAAACTTTGAGAAGGTGAGAGGAATGGATGAGAAACAACTGCATTATGAATTCATGTCAATCCCCGGAGAGAGTCATCCGGGGCTGACCTTCGAGGAGTACAGGGACGCCTGTGTTTTTCTTTTATTTTATCATTACCTGTGTCTGCGATATGACCAGAAACTGGAGGATTGCTATAAACTTGAAGCTATGGTTCGTATGGCGGTCCGGGGCAAACTGCAGCTTCCGTCTTTTCTTCGGTTTATTGAAGCGGTTTCCCCGTTTCTTCATCTTGCCAGCGGTCGTTTTCAGCTGACGGACTTTTCTTTTTACAGGAACCTGACAAGAATGCAGTCCACGGAAAAACAGAAGAGTTACGCGAGATTTGTGCGGAAGCTGATCAAAAAAATGAATCTCTGGGACAATGACGCTCTTTTGCTGGAGAAATATCCGGCTTTTTTTGAAGATTTGTTAAAAGAATTTGCCGGTATGAAAAAGGAGACGATCATCTCAGATGAGGCGCTGCGGCTGTACCGTCTGTTTTTTTCCAGGAGTGTTGCCTCCGTGCGGCGTATTTTTGTGCCTGATTTTGAGTATGGACTTTTATATCGGTGTATGTCAGATCATTCGGCGGGACTGGATATTTCCGGCTATGACAGTCATGAGGGTTACCGGGAGATTCTCCGGATTCTTGGGTATATGAGCGGTGTTCCAAAGGATTCTCTCCATATTTATGACTGGAAAGAATGGAAGAGGGAAAGTGTTTCTGCGGAAAAGTTTGATGCCGTTGGCATTTATATGCCGGAAGGAGCCGGAGCCGGGAGCATCATGGCCGAAAATGAAGATTCCCGTAAGCTCATGGATGCCATCGGTAATATCTCAAAGGGAGAGCTGCCATTTCTTTTATCTGCTTTTTCTATGTTGAAGGAAGACGGCGTTTTGGCGGCCATCCTGCCGGGAGCGCTCCTCTATCGGGAAGGCCGGGAGTCTCAGCTTCGGCGTTTTCTGGTGAAGGAACAGAACGGACTCGATATGGTGATGCTGCTGCCGGATCATATCCTGCCGGTGGCGGGACAGAAGGAAGTGTTCTTACTGCTTCAGAAGAATCGTTCCCGGAAGGATGTCATGTTTTTTGATTGCTCTGAGACGGAGTGCTTTGGGAAGGAACAGCTTCATACGATAGAGATTGCCTGGAAAGAACGAAAGACTATTCCGGGTTTTTGCAGCCGTGTGGAGCAGCCGGATCTGGAAAAGAACGATTACAATCTGAATCTGCCCCGATATATTGTGAAAAAAGTGAAACTGGCAAAGATAGATATTGAAGCAAAGAAAAAGAGGATTGAAGAGATAGACAGGGAGCTGGAAGAGATAGAAAAAAGGATTGCCATGTACAAAAGAGATCTGGAGTTATAACCGGCGAGGCGGATGACGGCAGATATCCTGGACAGGGCAGAGAGAATGGAGAATATATTTTATGAAAAAATGGAAATTAGGAGCATTGTTTCTGACAGCAGTTCTGCTTTTGGCAGGATGCGCAAAAGCGGAGGAACAAGAGACAGCGCCGGAACCGGAACGGCCGGACTATTATGTGGGCGTCGAAGAAAATAATGCGCCGTATTATTCGGCAGATGAAAATGGAAATGCATCGGGATATTATGTGGATTTGATGAATACACTGTCTGAACGCACCGGGATTACTTATGAGTTTCGGACTGTCAGCGCTTCGGAATACGCTGCCAAAGTGCAGTCATCTTCCGGCGAAGATGCTTCAGGAATATCATGTGATCTGTTTTTGGGGACACTGGAACCGGAAGTGGGGGACACATCCACTTATGCGCAGTCTGAACCGGTTTATGAGACGGGACTCTGCGTTCTGGCGGCAAAAGGTCAGGGCCTCCGGAAAACCAGCCATCTGCGCGGTGTGACCATCGCCGCCCGGGCAGAGACAGAAGAAGCGGTTTTTTCCGATTATCTTGCTGCCCGGTATGATGCGGAAACTATCGCATTCCAGAAAGAGGCCGATGTACTTGCCGACGTATCGCAGGGATATTCAGGAGCTATGGTCCTGGACGAAGGAAATGCGTCGCTGGCGCTGCAGCAGGACGCCGGACTTAAGCTTCTCACCACCAGCGGAAAATATTTCAGTGTACACCGTTTTACCGCCGCGGCAGATCAGGGTATCCCGGAAGCATTTGCCAGCGCCCTGGAAGAACTGAGCGCAGACGGGACGCTGACGGCCCTTCAGCAGCAGAATGGACTGAATGTACAATAACTATATAAGGCCGTGGGCCTTACAATAATGGTAGATGCCGTCTTCGGCCACGTCGCCGCAGATGTCATCTGCCATTTCTTTTACGTCTTCCGTGGCATTGCCCATGGCGATTCCTGTGCCCACGGTAGCGAGCATTTCAATATCGTTGGTGCCGTCGCCGAAAGCGATGGCGTTTTCTTTATTCAGATGAAAATATTCCAGAACCTTTTCCACACCTACGCCCTTGCTGCCGTCGGCGGGAATCACATCCACAGCTCTCGGCCACCAGGAGGTGATCTTGGCTCCGGTCACTCCCTTTAATAACTGCCCGTATTCTTCTTCACGGCTGCCAAGCATCAGCTGATATACTGTATCGCCCATAAGAATATCAAAATCATCGGCTACTTCTACAGTCTGCTTTGAAATGGCATAATAATCAATCAGATCCTGATCTCTGCCGTTGGCGGCGCTGCGTTTTGCCGTGGCAACAGAGACCGGGCGGCCGAGCTCGGACGCATTTTGGATAATACGTTTTACATCATCGGAAGGAATTGGATTGCTGAAGATTATTTCTTTGCCGGTAAAGCAGTAAGAAGCGTTAAAGGCCAGGAAAGCGTCAAATTCCACGCCGTCAAAATGTGGAATACGGTCAGGCGCCCGGCCTGTGGCAATACAGATTTTGATGCCGTTCTTCTTCAGAGCGATCAGAGTGTCCAGCATGCGCCGGGAAACTACTTTTGTACCTATATCAATCAATGTACCGTCAATATCAAAAAAAGCAATCTTTATATCTTTTTTTGCGTCTGTTTTTGTATTATGTACCTTTGTGCAATCTAAAGACATTTTTTTCTCCTGTCATCCTAATGTGTGTTGTTTCAATGAGTGATGCCGCGGAAATATGCCGCTGTCACAGCGAGCCTTTTCCGAGGTTCATTATAGCATGATTTTGTCAGAAAGCCAGAAAAAGATTCTCTGTGATAAAAATCATGAAACCGGCTATCCTATTTTTGATAACAGTATTGCGGCGGAGGATCGTCTGCCGGGAAGGCAAACATCCGGTGATATCCGGATTGCCGGATCGTATGATAACCGGGTGGTATCGTCCGCCAGAAGGAGGAAAAATGGATAACGGGAATAACAGAGAAAATCAGGATAGCAGACTCATTGAGTTCGGCGAGGAATTGCTGGCAGGCCACGGAAGCGGTCACCGCATTCTGTTTTTGTCAGTGATCGGCGAAATAGAAGGTCATGAACTGGCGGGAGAACGTACCAAGACAACGAAATATGAACATCTCCTTCCGCTGCTGGCAAAGGCGCAGGATAACAGCGGTATCGACGGCGTGCTGCTGTTGATCAACACAATGGGCGGTGATTGTTCCTGCGGTCTTGCGGCGGCGGAAATGATAGCATCCATCGAAAAACCGGTTGTTTCTTTGATTATAGGTGACAGTCACTCGATTGGCGTGCCGCTTTCTGTGGCGTCAGATTATACGATTATCGCTCCTACGGCGACCATGCTCATTCATCCGGTCCGTTTAAGCGGAACAGTCATTGGCGCGCCGCAGACATTTGAATATTTTAAGCTGATTCAGGACAGGATTCTTAATTTTACCGCAGGGCATTCCCGGGCAAAAAAAGAAGAGCTGGAGGAAATGATGATGAGAAAAGGAGTTATGGCAAAAGATCTGGGTACTATTCTGGTGGGAGAGGAGGCGGTGAAAGCAGGACTTGCCGATCAGGTGGGAGGTATTTCAGAGGCGCTTGCCTGGCTGCATGGCAGAATTTTTGAAGAAAAAGGGAAATAAAAACTGTTATTTTCATAAAAAACGCGACTTTTTTTCTCCTGCCATTTATGGTATTATCTATGATAAGATGACGGAAATATGTAAAAATCCTCATATGGCGAACCGTAGCATATGGGGATAACAGTAATGAGCAAAAGGGAGTTAAAAAATGGCGAATCAAAATAATGCAAAAAAAAATAACGGTAGTGCTTCCGGCGGCAGAAAACGGGCCGGGACTTCTGCTGCTGCAAAAACTTCCTCTTTGAAAACCCGGAGTACCGGAAGGACATCCGGAAAGAAGTCTTCCGGGAGGTCTTCACGCAAAACAAAGATTTCGCAGGGAATACCTATGAAAAATGAGATACAGCTGGTGGCTTCCTTCGGCATTATGCTGATTATGATGCTCAGCAACTTTGGCTTATGCGGCGTGGTGGGCGTGTGGCTCAGCAGTTTTTTCTTTGGAATCTTTGGCTGTGTGCAATATGTGATGCCAGTGGCTTTTTTCCTCATGGTGACAGTGCTGCTGGCCAATGACTACAGCCTGCTCGCTATGAAAAAATGCGGCGCCGGTTTTGTGGTGCTGACAATGGTTTCTGCTTACGCCCAGCTGATCTGCCGGCAGGATGTCCGGGAGTTCTATGATTTATTTACCGTGGCGGCCACAGACCGCGGAGCGGGAGGTATTCTTGGCGGCGGTATCAGCCTGCTGCTGCAAAGCTGGTTTGGGACGCCGGGAGCAATCGTGATTATTTCCTGTATCCTCTTGCTGGCCCTGATTCTGCTGACCCAGCGATCTTTCGTAGGATTTTTCCGCCAGGGGATCGCACGGATCCGAAAAGCATGGAAAGAAGCGGAAGAAAAGCGGAGACAGGCTGCCAGAGAGCGGGCGACCGCACAGGATAAGCTTCGGGAGAAGCAGTGTGAAGAAAAAATAAAAGAGATGGAAGAAAAGAAGGCGGAGAAGGAGGCTGCATCAAAGGATGGAGAAGAACTGCAGTCTCAGACCGACGGCAGACGCGCGTCAGGCAATGCCCGCCGTGCGGCAGCGAAAAAGAGAAAACAGCCGGATATCAGAATCCATATTCCGCTCTTCACCCCGGAAGATGAAGTGAAGAAAAAAGATTCTCTGAAAGAGCTGCATCCGGAAATCTATCCATTTACTGAAGAAGACGGGAAGACAGATGCATTCAACGGCAGTCTGGACTTCTCTTCTCTCTCATTAAACGAGGAAACAACCCGGGAGCTGTTTTCTGATGAACCGGCAGGAGAAAAGCAGGATATTTTTACAGCAGGTTTTTCTGAGACGAGTCCTGTGGAGTCAGAGGAAATGACAGATTCGGCAGCGCCGGTGAGAGAAGAATGTCAAACTGTGATGCATGATATGGACGAGCAGGTTCAGGGAACTGTATCAGAAAATAAAATACAGAAAGCTCCGGAAGCTTTGGAAGAGGAAACGATACAGGAAGCTCCGGAAGCTTTGGAAGAGAAAACGATACAGGAAGCTCCGAAAGCTTTGGAAGAGAAAACGATACAGGAAGCTCCGAAAACTGCGGAAAAGAAAACAGTGCAGGAAGAACCGGAAACTACAGCAGAGAAAATGGTACGGAATGTTCCGAAAGCTGCGGCAGGAAATGCAGGGAAGAATGCTCAGGCTGGTTCTTTGGTTTCCGGACCTGCCGGCAGCACTTCCAATGCCGGAGCAACGAGCGCTCAGCCTGCATCCGCTCTTTCCAATCCGCCTCTTCGCCGGCAGGCAAAGAAAGAGGAGTACATTTTCCCGCCTGTGAATCTTCTGGTGACAGAAAAACAGAAGCTCCCGGCAGATTATGACAGGACGTTGAAAGAGACGGCCATGAAGCTGCAGAGCACGCTGGAGAGCTTTGGCGTCCGGGTGACCATCACCGATATCAGCTGCGGACCGACCGTGACCCGCTATGAGATGTTTCCGGAGCAGGGAACGAAGGTCAGCAAGATTCTGTCGCTGACGGATGATATCAAGCTGAATCTGGCGGCTTCGGATATTCGTATCGAAGCGCCGATTCCGGGCAAGGCGGCCATCGGTATTGAGGTGCCGAACAAACAGAACATGACTGTACATTTCCGGGAACTCATTGATAACCGGGTGTTTAAAAACTTTAAGTCCAGGCTGGCTTTTGCCGTGGGAAAGGATATTGGCGGCAAGATCGTGGTGGCGGATCTGGCGAAAATGCCGCATCTGCTCATCGCCGGAGCGACCGGTTCCGGTAAGTCCGTCTGCATCAACACGCTTATCATGAGTATCCTTTATAAAGCGAGACCGACGGAGGTCAAATTGATCATGATCGATCCGAAGATGGTGGAGCTCAGTACATATAACGGGATTCCTCATCTGCTCATTCCTGTGGTCACAGACCCTAAGAAAGCATCAGGAGCACTCAACTGGGCGGTGGCGGAGATGACCGACAGGTACAAGAAGTTTACGGAGACAGGAGTCCGCAATATCGAAGGCTATAACAAGAAGGTTGACGAGCTGATCGCTTCCGGTCAGGTGGATGAGGAGAAAATGAACCGTATGCCGCAGATCGTCATCATCATTGACGAGCTGGCAGACCTTATGATGGTGGCTCCGGGCGAGGTGGAGGACGCCATCGTGCGGCTGTCTCAGCTGGCCCGTGCGGCGGGTATTCATCTGGTCATCGCCACGCAGCGTCCGTCGGTCAATGTCATCACGGGACTGATCAAGGCAAATGTACCGTCCAGGATTGCGTTTTCTGTGTCTTCCGGTGTGGACAGCCGGACTATCATCGACATGAACGGAGCGGAGAAGCTCCTCGGAAAAGGAGATATGCTCTTCTATCCATCCGGATACCAGAAGCCGGTGCGCGTGCAGGGCGCGTTTGTTTCTGATGCGGAAGTCAGTCAGGTGGTGGAATTCCTGAAGGAAAATGAGGACGTGGCTGTTTATGATACGGAAGTATCGGAAAAAATAGAAAATAAGATCAAAAACGGCAGTATTTCCAGCGAGAGAGATGAATATTTTGAGGCGGCGGCACGTTTTATCATGGAAAAAGATAAGGCGACCATCGGTATGCTGCAGAGGATGTTCAAGATCGGCTTTAACCGGGCGGCGCGGATCATTGATCAGCTGGCTGACGCCGGCATCGTGGGTCCGGAGGAGGGTACCAAGCCCCGCAAGATCCTCATGAGTCCGGAACAGCTGGACGCCTTTTTTGAGGAGAACTTATAGGAAAAATGCCGGAACATGGATGAGAAATGTACCGGGGATCCCGGGAGAACTTACAGGAAATTCCTTTACGAATGAGGAAAAGTGTTGTATCATAAAATATCTTGCCTGTGAAAATACGGCAAATGAAAGATAGAAAGAGTGAAGAAAATGGCAATGAGAATTGACGGAAAAAAGATTTCCGCGGACATCAAAGACGAGCTGAAGGAGCAGGTTGCCGGACTGAAGGAGAAGGGTATCTCCGTCTGTCTGGCGGTGATTCAGGTGGGAAATGACCCGGCCTCCACAGTTTATGTGGGCAATAAAAAGAAAGCCTGCGCCTATATCGGCATAGAGTCGAGAGCCTATGAGCTTCCGGAAGAGACTACGGAGGAAGAACTGCTCGATTTGATCGATCAGTTGAATAAGGATGACAGCGTCAACGGTATTCTGGTACAGCTGCCGATACCGGATCATATGGATGAAAAAAAGGTTATCGAGGCTATCTCTCCGAAGAAGGATGTGGACGGTTTCCATCCTCAGAGTGTGGGAGCGCTTTCCATCGGAGAACCGGGATTTGTATCCTGTACGCCGGCGGGCATTATCCAGCTTTTAAAACGTTCCGGCATTGAGATTGAGGGAAAGGAATGTGTCGTTGTGGGACGGAGCAATATCGTTGGCAAACCGATGGCTATGCTTCTTCTCAGAGAAAACGGAACAGTGACTATCTGTCATTCCCGCACCCGGAATCTGAAGGAAGTGTGCCGGAGAGCGGATATTCTGGTGGCGGCCATCGGAAAACCGAAGTTTTTTGATGCATCTTATGTGAAGGACGGCGCGGTAGTCATTGATGTGGGTATTCACAGAAATGAAAATAATAAGCTTTGCGGAGATGTGGATTATGACAGCGTAATTGATAAGGTCAGCGCGATCACCCCGGTGCCGGGCGGCGTAGGCCCGATGACCATCGCCATGCTGATGCACAACTGCGTGGAAGCGGCATTGAGGATGAATGAGTAGATGAAAAACGTATTATTTATTTCCCTGGGCTGTGACAAGAACCTGGTGGACAGCGAGAAGATGCTGGGACTGTTGTCGGAGAGCGGGTATACCATCGTGGAGGATGAGGCGGAAGCAGACGCCATCGTCATTAATACCTGCTGCTTCATACACGACGCCAAGGAGGAAAGCATTGAGACTATTCTGGAGATGGCTTCCTGGAAAGAGAAGGGAAGACTTCGGGCACTGGTCATCACAGGATGTCTGGCTCAGAGATACAAAGATGAGATCGCCGCGGAGCTTCCGGAAGTGGACGCGGTCATCGGAACAAGCGGATACACGGAGATCGTGCCGGTGCTTGATAAGCTGCTTAAGGTGTCCGGAACAGAAGAGGCACAGACTGACGGAGAATGTCCCCTTGTGTATTGTCCGTCCATTGACCTGCTGCCTCCGTCGCTGCCGGACAAACGTATGGTGACAACGGGAGCTTATACCGCATACCTTAAGATTGCGGAAGGCTGCAACAAAAGATGCACTTACTGCGTTATTCCGTATATCCGGGGCAGATACCGGAGTTTTCCTGTGGAAGATCTGCTGAAAGAAGCTGAAAGACTGGTGGCAGGAGGAGCAAGGGAGTTGATCCTCATAGCTCAGGAGACTACAGTATATGGCGTCGATCTTTATGGCAGGAAGATGCTGCCTGAACTGCTAAGAAAGCTCTGCAGGCTCGAGGGCCTTGACTGGATCCGGATTCTCTATTGCTATCCGGAGGAGATCACCGATGAACTGATTCAGGTGATGAAGGAAGAAAAGAAGGTCTGTCATTATCTGGATATTCCGATCCAGCACAGCGAGGACGCCATCTTAAAGCGGATGGGTCGGAGGACAAACCGGGCGGAACTGACCGCTCTTATTGAGAAGCTTCGGAAAGAAATTCCGGACATCATACTGCGCACGACGCTGATCACCGGATTCCCGGGCGAGACGGAAGAAGATTTTGCACAGATGGCTGCATTTGTGGAAGAAATGCAGTTTGACCGTCTGGGCGTGTTTACTTATTCGCCGGAGGAGGGAACGAAGGCAGCCGTCATGGAAGACCAGATTGACGAGGAGGTCAAGGAAGCACGCCGTGACCACATCATGGAACTGCAGCAGGATATCAGCGCTGCGGCGGCTTCTGCCATGGTGGGCAGAGAAATGTCCGTTTTGATAGAGGGATATTTATACGAAGAAGATATTTATGTGGGAAGGACCTATATGGATGCGCCGAAGGTGGACGGAAATGTATTTGTCCGTTCTGAGGAGGAGATGATTTCCGGAGATATCGTGCCGGTGCGCATTACGGGTGCAAGCGAATATGATTTGATGGGAGATGTTATTTATGAAGATGAATTTACCGAATAAGCTGACGATACTCAGAATGATTCTGGTTCCGTTTTTTGTATTTTTCATGCTGGTGGATCCCTCCATTGTGCCATATGAATATGCAAAATGGATCGCGCTGGTGTTGTTTTGTGTGGCGAGCATCACGGATTTTCTGGACGGTCAGATCGCCAGAAAGAATAATCTCGTGACAAATTTCGGAAAGTTTATGGATCCTTTGGCAGATAAAATACTGACCTGTTCTGCGTTTATCTGTCTTATTGTAACACGGCCGGAAAGTATGCCGGCATGGATTGTCATCATTATTATTGCCAGAGAGTTCGTCATCAGCGGTTTCCGCCTGGTGGCCAGCGATAAGGGAGTCGTTATTGCGGCCAGCTACTGGGGTAAGTTCAAAACGAACTTTCAGATGTTTGCCATCATTCTGCTGATCGCTGATTTTGGCGGCCCGGTGGTATTTGTCATTGAGCAGATTCTCGTCTATATTGCTCTGATTCTGACTATTGTATCTCTGGTGGACTACCTGGCTAAAAATATTGATGTCCTGAAAGAGGGAGGAGAGGAATAGTTATGAGCTCAGGCCGAAGAATCGTCGAGATACCGGTGGAAAAAAAGATAGAACGTATTTTAAAGAGCAGAAAGCTCACTGTCACCACGGCAGAATCCTGTACAGGAGGACTGATCGCAGGAACGCTGGTCAACGCCGCAGGCATCTCGGAAGTGTATAAAGAAGGCTATATTACCTATTCCAACGAGGCGAAGGTGAAACTGCTCGGGGTGAAAGAAGAAACCCTTCGTCAGTACGGCGCGGTATCGCGGCAAACCGCCATTGAGATGGCGGAAGGAGCGGCAAAAGCAGCGGGAGCGGATGCCGCGATCGCAGTGACCGGTATTGCCGGACCAGACGGCGGTACAGAAGAAAAACCGGTGGGGCTTGTCTACATCGGCTGCACCGTAGAAGGAAAAACTATCGTGAAAAGGTGTTTTTACGGAGGAGACCGGACGGCGATCCGTCAGGCTGCCGCAAAGGAAGCGCTGGATATTCTGTACTGTCAGATTCTGTCATCAGAATAAGACAGGCAGTCAAACAATATATGGAGAAAACGAGGAAAAAGAAACGCATTGGAACAACTGGTTTTGTAAAAACAAAAAGCTGTCTTCTATGCGTTTTTTTCTTGATTTTTTGCGCTAATTGATATAGTCTATATAACACAGACAGTTTACAAATGAAAGGGTGAAAGCATGCTGATAGAGATAGATTTTAACAGTCCGGAGGCCATATATATACAGCTTCGCAATCAGATTGTGATGGAGATTGCGCAGGACAGACTCCATGACGGAGATTCGCTGCCATCGGTGAGAAGCCTGGCAAAGGACCTTGGAGTGAACATGCACACCGTTAATAAGGCATATGCGATCCTCCGGGAGGAGGGGTATCTGAAGCTTGACCGCAGGAAAGGCGCTATTGTATCTGTGGAGAGAAACCGTAAGGAGGCCGAACTTGAAAAGATTAACAGTTACATGCAGATGATCGTCGCCCAGGCCATATGCAAGGAGATTACCAAAGAAGAAATGAAGCAGATTGTAGGAGAAATGTATGATACATTTCATTTATTGTGAGATAAAGTGAGGTTTTTATGAATAGAGAATATAATATTTATGCGTCCCGTGCTCTGGAGAGGGCACAGGAAGACGCGAAGTCCTGCCGGCAGAAATATGTCGGGACAGAGCATCTTGTGCTGGGGCTGCTTTCTCAGGAGGATTCCCTTGCGGGAAGAATTTTGACAGAAAACGGCGTCAGTTATGAGACATTTTTTGATGCGGTGCTCGGCCAGTCGGCAGCCCTTGGAGATAATGAAAAGACCGCGTTCATCGGATACAGTCCGAAGGCGGAGGAGATTCTGGAAGGCAGCGCCCTGGAAGCCGGAAGATTCCGCGCGGAGAAGATCGGCACGGAGCATATCCTTCTTGCCATTTTGAAGGAGACTGACTGCATTGCTATCCGTCTCTTAAAGGGCCTCAATGTGAATCTTAAGCGTATTTACGTGGATATCCTGGTGACATTAGGGGTGGATGCGTCAAGGGCGCAAAAGGAATATCAGACAGTGACCGGACAGCGAAAGAACCGCAGACAGTCCTCCATGACCGAGGCTTTTTGTGAGGATCTGACAGAGAAGGCGCGTGATGGCAGACTGGATCCGATCATCGGCCGTAAGGAAGAATTGCAGCGGGTGATTCAGATTCTCAGCCGGAGAACAAAGAACAGCCCGTGTCTGGTGGGAGAGCCGGGCGTCGGCAAGACCGCTATTGTAGAAGGACTGGCTCAGTGGATTGTCCGGGAAGAAGTGCCGGAGATGCTTAAGGGCAAGAAAGTGATGACTCTCGATCTGCCGGGACTGATCGCCGGCTCCAAGTACCGGGGCGAGTTCGAGGAGAGAATCAAAGGTCTTCTGCAGGAAGTGATGGACCGGGGAGACATTTTACTGTTTGTGGATGAGATTCATACGATGATCGGCGCCGGCGGCGCAGAGGGAGCCATCGATGCTTCCAATATAGTAAAGCCGTTCCTGGCCAGAGGGGAGCTTCAGCTGATTGGAGCCACCACCAGCGAGGAATACCGCAAATATATCGAGAAGGACGCCGCTTTCGAGCGGAGATTCCAGCCGGTTACCGTGGAGGAGCCGACGGTGGAGGAGACTGTTGCCATTCTGAAGGGACTGAAGGAGAAGTTTGAGAAGCACCATCATGTGCGCTATACTTCCGCGGCTCTTGAGGCGGCGGCGGCTCTGTCCCAGAGATATATCAGCGACCGTTTCCTGCCGGACAAGGCCATCGACGTGATGGATGAGGCGGCCTCCAGAAAGAAGGTCGGCCTGTTTACCATGCCGGATGAGCTTAAAAAGGCAGAGGAAGAGGCGAAGAAGTTCAGCCTGCGAAAGGAAGAGGCTCTTATGGAGGGCAATATCCGCAAGGCGAAGCTCAATAATACCAAGCAGCAGAAGGCGCAGGCGCAGGCAAAAGAACTGAAGGAGCAGTGGGATAAAGAGAAAGAGTCCAAAAATATCACTGTTTCGGAAAATGATGTGGCCGGCGTTGTATCTGCCTGGACAAAGATTCCGGTGACGAAGATCGGACAGACCGAGTCCCAGAGACTGTTGTCTCTGGAATCGGAACTGAAGAAACGTGTCATCGGTCAGGATGAGGCGGTGACAATCCTTGCCAAAGCCATCAAGAGAGGACGGGTCGGCATGAAGGATCCGAAACGGCCGATTGGTTCCTTCCTGTTCCTGGGACCGACCGGCGTGGGCAAGACCGAGCTTTCCAAGGCGCTGGCGGAAGCCCTCTTTGGTGATGAGAACGCCATGATCCGGGTCGATATGTCCGAATATATGGAGAAGCACAGCGTCTCCAAGCTCATTGGTTCCCCTCCTGGATATGTGGGATATGAGGAGGGCGGACAGCTCAGCGAGCAGGTGCGCAGGCACCCGTATTCTGTCCTGCTCTTCGATGAGATCGAGAAGGCCCACGGCGATGTGTTCAATATCCTGCTGCAGGTGCTTGACGACGGACAGATCACCGATTCCAACGGACGGAGAGTGGACTTTAAGAACACGGTCATCATCATGACTTCCAATGCAGGCGCGCAGCGGATCATGGCGCCGAAGAATCTGGGATTCACCACGAAGACCGACGCGGCCCAGGATCATGAACGCATGAAAAACCGGGTGATGGAAGAGGTCAAACAGATCTTCAAGCCGGAATTCCTGAACCGTATCGACGGCATCGTGGTCTTCCACACCCTGGAAAAAGAACAGCAGAAGAAGATTGTCCGCCTGCTCATCAAGGAACTGTCTGACCGGGTGGAGAAAGCACCGGGATTCCATCTGTCTGTGACGGAAGAAGTGGAAGATTACATTCTTGAGAAGGGCTACAATCCGCAGTACGGCGCCCGTCCGCTCCGCCGGACCATCCAGAATGAGCTGGAGGATTATCTGGCGGATGAGTTCCTGCTCGGACATATCAAGACCGGCAGCCAGATCACACTGGGAATTAAGGACGGCAAAGTGGTCATCGAGGAGTGATACCCGAAGCGGGAGTGTCCGGACCTGCAAGAGGACATTAGATTTGCAGAATACTGACATTCTTGTGAAAATGAATCTTTGCAAAAGTGTATATTTCCTGTATAATAAAAATAACTGTAAGCTGTTAGATAAATGAGACGAGGGGAGATGCAAAAGAGATCGCGTTTCCCTTTCGTCGCAGGTAGGAGGATAATTATGGCTAACGTAAAAGAATTACTGAGAACAGAAGCGAACGGCAGTATTAGTTTTGGTGACTACAGTCTGGAGGCTAAGACCAAGCTGGCAGATTTCAAGTTCCAGGATTCTGTATACAAGGTGAAGACATTTAAGGAGATTACCCGCCTGGAGAAGAATGGCGGAGTGGTTTATGAATCCGTTCCGGGTTCTGCAGTGCATGATTTCAGGGAGACGGAGCGCCAGCTTGTTTTCCAGGTGGAGGCAGAGGACGATATACATATCACCCTGGAGCTGGAGCCGGAGAAGGAATACAAGGTGTTCATCGACGACACGAACATCGGTAAGATGAAGTCCAGCCTCGGAGGAAAGATTGATTTCAGCATCGAGATGAACGAAGGCGAGACTGTAAAGGTCGACGTAATTAAATTATAAGGGTGACCGATTTATCATGATGTCGGCGCTCTGTTTTGAGATGAAACGATAATGGGAAAGAATCCTGCTGCGGAAGAATATTTCGTGCCGGGATTCTTTCCTTGTATTTTGGATAAAATGTAAAGTGGAGAGTAAGTTTTATGGCAAAGTCAAAAACAAAGACGGTTTTCTTTTGTAAGGAATGCGGATATGAATCTGCCAAATGGATGGGGCAGTGCCCGGGCTGCCGCCAGTGGAATACTCTGGTGGAAGAGCGGACGGCGGCTCCGTCCAGGGGGAAGAAAGCGGGAACTGCCCGCGCGCAGAAGCTGACGGGTCTTTTTGAAGTTTCCATGGAAGAAGAAGAGCGGATGGATTCCGGGATCCCCGAACTGAACCGGGTACTCGGAGGGGGCATTGTAAGGGGATCGCTGATTCTGGTGGGCGGCGACCCGGGAATCGGAAAGTCCACGCTGCTTTTGCAGATCTGCCGTAATCTGGCCAACGCAGGAAAAGATGTGGTGTACGTTTCCGGTGAGGAGTCATTAAAGCAGATTAAAATGAGGGCCGACCGGCTGGGAGGATTTGAAAAAGAGGTTTCTCTTCTTTGTGAGACGGATATCAATGTGGCGGCAGAGGTTTTAAGAGAGAGAAAGCCGGATATGGTGGTGGTGGACTCCGTGCAGACCATGTCCAGCGAGGAGGTGACCTCGGCGGCGGGAAGCGTCAGCCAGGTACGGGAGGTGACTTCTGTTCTTATGCAGCTTGCTAAAGAAGAGGGCATCGCCGTGTTTATTGTGGGACATGTGACAAAAGAGGGTGTGGTAGCAGGCCCTAAGACCCTGGAGCACATGGTGGATACTGTGCTGTATTTTGAAGGCGAGCAAAACGCTGTGTACCGCATCCTCCGGGGCGTCAAAAACCGGTTTGGTTCCACCAACGAGATCGGAGTATTCGAGATGAAGCAGAAAGGACTCTGCGAGGTGTCCAATCCTTCTCAGGTTATGCTGGACGGCAGGCCGCTGGACGCGTCCGGCTCTGTGGTGGTCTGCTCCATGGAGGGCACCCGGCCGCTGCTCATCGAGATTCAGGCATTGGTTTCCCCTACCAGCTTTAATATGCCACGGCGGACTTCCGTGGGCATTGATTACAACAGAGTGAACCTGCTGCTGGCCGTGCTTGAGAAAAAGGCAGGCATGCAGCTTGGCGGCTGCGACGCCTATGTGAACCTGGCGGGAGGAATGCGCCTGGGAGAGCCTGCCATCGACCTGGGTATCATCTGCGCGGTGATTTCCAGCTACCGGAATCTCCCGGTGCATCCGGGCACGCTGATCTTCGGCGAGGTGGGCCTCACCGGCGAGGTCCGCGGCGTAAGCTTTGTGGAGCAGCGGCTCACGGAGGCCATCAAGATGGGATTTACCCGCTGCATCATCCCGAAGACCAACGAGGAATCGCTGGAGGGCAGCCTTCGTAACCGGATTCAGATCTACGGGGTTTCCAATGTGCGGGAAGTGATAGAGATATTATAAATGCTGATCTGCGGGATATATGACAAACGCGCCCTTGCGCCTGTGCGCGCCCTATGCTATACTTGAAGACGATTGCGTGAAAATGAGCCGCTCCCCGGAAAGCGCAGACAGAATCTGTGTCTGATTCCGTGAGAACGAGTATTGAACAAATACGGAGGAAAAAAATGTTTAGTTTTGACTATGTGAAAGCTGCCGACCCGGAAGTGGCAGCAGCAATGGAAGGAGAGCTTGGCCGCCAGAGAAATAATCTGGAGCTGATTGCTTCTGAGAATCTGGTATCTGAGGCGGTCATGGCAGCCATGGGCAGCCATCTGACTAACAAATATGCAGAGGGATATCCGGCAAAGAGATATTATGGCGGATGCCAGTATGTGGATGTGGTAGAGAATCTTGCCATTGAGAGAGCGAAAGAGCTGTTCGGATGCGAGTATGCCAACGTACAGCCGCACTCCGGCGCTCAGGCCAACATGGCGGTATTTTTCGCTGTCATGAACGTGGGCGACACTTACATGGGAATGAATCTGGACCACGGCGGACATCTGACTCACGGAAGCCCGGTTAATATGTCCGGCAAAAACTATCACTGCGTGCCGTACGGCGTCAACGACCAGGGATATATTGATTATGATAATGTAAGAGCTATCGCTTTGGAATGCAAGCCAAAGATGATCATTGCCGGCGCCAGCGCTTACGCAAGAAAGATTGATTTTAAGAGAATGCGCGAGATTGCCGACGAAGTGGGCGCAGTGCTTATGGTAGATATGGCGCACATCGCAGGTCTGGTGGCAGCGGGAGTTCATGAGAGTCCGATTCCATATGCCCATGTGACCACCACCACCACTCATAAGACCCTTCGCGGACCGAGAGGCGGACTCATTTTATCCAGCGAGGAAGTAAATAAAAAATATAACTTCAACAAAGCAATCTTCCCGGGAATCCAGGGCGGCCCTCTTATGCATGTGATCGCAGCCAAAGCTGTTTGCTTCAAAGAAGCGCTGTCTCCGGAATTCAAAGAATATCAGAAGCAGATCGTGAAGAACGCCTCCATACTGGCGGATGCCCTGATGGAGAGAGGTTTTGACATTGTTTCCGGCGGAACAGACAACCATCTGATGCTTCTTGATCTGCGTAAGATGGATCTGACCGGAAAAGACATGGAAAAATTACTGGATTCCGTACACATCACCTGCAATAAGAATACGGTTCCGAACGATCCGAAATCTCCATTCGTGACCAGCGGACTCCGTATCGGAACACCGGCAGTCACCTCCCGCGGACTCAAAGAAGACGATATGGTGCAGATCGCCGAGGCTATCAAACTGACTATCATCGACGGAAAACTGGAAGAAGCAAAAGCTATCGTCAAAGCACTGACCGAGAAATATCCGGTATATCCGTCCATAAAATAATAGGACTGTTAAGATTATTATTTTGCCAGTCTGATGCGCAAACAAAAAAGCTCTGTTCTGCCAGGAAAGTATCCTGCGCAGACAGAGCTTTATTTTTGATGAAAAGTATGGGAGATTGCCAGTGTCAGCCGAAGATATTTTACAGCTGAGGACAGAGCTGTTCGTAAATGGCACTCATCAGCGTCTCGCTGTCCCGGCATTCGGAGAGCATGGAGATGACTGCGTTTTTCTCCGGGAACACCATGGAATACTGGCAGTATTTTCCGTCTGCCCGGTAGGAATTATACTTGCCCTGCCAGAACAGATAGCCGTACGGGCCCGCGCCCTGCTGGCTTGTACTCTCGTCGATCCATGCAGTCGAGAGAAGCTGCCGTCCATTCCATTTTCCCCTGTTCAGATAAAACAGGCCGAATTTATGCAGCTCAGACAGGCTCAGGAACAGCCCGCCGGCTCCGAAAGAATATCCGAGAGGATCGGTTTCCCAGGTGGGCTTTCGGATACCAAGGTGTGAAAAAAGTCTCGGCGTGAGGTAAGAAGCCAGGTCGCATCCGGCTCTGCGCTGCACAAGGATACCGGCAAGATATGGTCCCACATTGCTGTAAAGGAAATGGGTTCCCGGTTCATGAGTCAGCGGAAAGGCCAGAGACATTTTTATCCAGTTGTCTTCCTGACAGGTAACCCGCTGTTCCGCCATGAGCTGCGGCTTTTCTTCACCCAGAGACATAGTGAGAAGATCCCGGACGGTGGCTTTTGCCAGATTATCGCTGATTATGTCCGGAAGGTCTGCCGGAAAGGCGTCCGTCAGTTTCTCATCTAGGGAGAGAAGCCCTTCCTGCACCGCAAATCCTACGGCACAGGAAGTGAAGCTTTTGGTGGCGGAATAGATGTTGCGCCGGATATCCGGCTCGCTGTACCATTCGGCGATCAGCCGGTCATACTGTGTGATTTTTACGCCCAGCACTCCCAGAGGGGCGGCGATTTGGGTAAATTTTTCGATGTTCAATGATATTCCTCTTTTCCTGTAATAATAATTTTAAAATCCCAGCGGTTCTCCCACGAGGATCACTTTGATTCTGCCCGGATAGCGGGACATACGGGTGGTGACAAAAGATGCACAGATAGAAGAGGTGGATGTGCATTCCGCACAGTATCCGGTCTTTGCGCAAGGGGTATCAAGATTCAGACGGAGGGCGTTCGGCGGACAGGCATCCTGACGGATTCTCCGGTAAGCGTCCTCCACGTCGGCGCACATTTTGTTCATGCTTACTACAATAATCACATGCTTTGGTCCGAAACAGAGACAGCTGACACGGTTGCCGTTACCGTCAATATTAATGAGCTGGCCGTCGGCGGTAAATGCGTTGGAGCTCATGAGATAATAGTCGGAAAGAATATTTTTGGCATGATATTCTCTGGCTTCCTGATCGTTTTTAGCCAGAGATCTGTCAACATATGTATAATCTTCCGGATGAGACATTACATAATCAAGAAGACCAATCTCTTTTATAGTGGCGGAGCCGCCGCTGCCGACTACAGAACCCTTTTCAATGAGAGAGATGGCTTTTTTGAGAGCGTCCTCTTTGGTCGGACAGTAAAATGCTTCAAAGTTTCTTCGTTTCATTTCTCCAATCACACGTTCAGCCTGAATGGTATATGCAGTTTCTTTTGGTGTCATAAATATACCTCCTTCAAGAATAATTATAATTTAAATTATACGCAGAAAGAAGGTATTTGAAAAGAGTGAAAAAACCAGCCTGTTATGTTATTTACATTCCGGATCATGATGCAAAATGAATGGGGCAGTACATTGGTATCGTTTTTTACAATACAGATGGCATGACTCTTGCTAAAATATGGCTGTGTAAGACAGAAAGAACAAATTAAAAAAGCGTAAGGCAAAGGAGTCTGTACAAAAAAGTGCAGACTCCTTTCCTCATTCTATGACAGAAAAGGAGGACAAAATGGAATACAGAATCAGGGAGCACCCTATTCTGGGTGAAATAGAAGAAACAAAAAAAGTGAGATTTACTTATGACGGAAAGACGATGGAAGGCCGGGAAGGAGAGCCTGTCGCCATGGCGCTGAAGGCGGCCGGCGTGCAGATTCACCGGTATACCAGAAAAAAACACGAACCCCGTGGCATTTTCTGCGCCATCGGCCGTTGTACAGACTGTGTGATGGTGGTGGACGGTGTGCCCAATGTCCGGACCTGCGTTACGCCGCTGAAGGAAGGAATGAGGGTAGAGACCCAGTACGGGATATCGGCCCGTCCGCCGGAGAAAGAGGGGAAGTGAGACAATGAAACGTTATGATGTGATCGTTATCGGCGCAGGTCCCGCCGGATTATCTGCCGCTGTCCAGGCGGCGGAGCAGGGAATGTCCGTCATTGTATTTGATGAAAATGAAAAGCCGGGCGGACAGCTTTTCAAGCAGATTCATAAATTTTTCGGCTCAAAAGAACATAAAGCAAAAGTCCGGGGATTCCGTATTGGACAGCAGCTTCTGGAAGAAGCCGGCCGGGCGGGAGTCGAGGTGAAACTGAATGCTGTTGTGACCGGGCTGTACATGGAAAAAGAAGTCGTTGTCAAAATCGGCGGAGCCATGGAGCATTTTAAAGGAGACTCTGTTATCGTAGCCACGGGCGCTGCTGAAAAAATGGTGCATTTTGAGGGATGGACGCTGCCGGGAGTCATTGGAGCAGGGGCAGCGCAGACGATGATGAATCTCCACGGGATCCGGCCGGGCAGGAAGGTGCTGATGCTTGGCACAGGAAATGTGGGGCTGGTCGTCAGTTATCAGCTTCTGCAGGCAGGCTGCGAAGTGACGGCGCTCGCAGATGCCGCGCCGACCGTGGGAGGTTACGGCGTACACGCAGCTAAGGTGGCGAGAACCGGCGTGCCATTTTATCTGTCTCATACCATTGTGAAAGCGGAGGGGACGGATCATGTGACCGGAGTCACCATCGCCCGGGTTGATGAGAATTTTGCATTTGTTCCGGGGACAGAGAAACATTTTGATGTGGATACCATCTGCCTGGCAGTGGGATTGTCTCCGATGGCGCAGCTTCTCAAGATGGCAGGCTGTGTCATGGACGAACGGACGGGACACGACGGCACCACGCCCCTGTGTGACGAAAATGGCGCAACCTCTGTGCCGGGTATCTATGCGGTGGGCGATGTGTCAGGCATTGAGGAGGCCAGTTCCGCAATGATCGAAGGGAGAATCGCCGGACTTGCCGCAGCCGCATATCTGGGATTTATGGACGAAAAAAAATGCAGGGAAGCCATCAGCTGTCAGAAAAAAGCGCTCATGAGCCTGCGCCGCGGCATGTTTGCGCCGCATAATAAGGGGCGGAAGCTCATGACAACGGAAGAAGGCATCCCGCTGTCTGAACATTTGCTTAAGGAAGGGTATGTGGGCGACGAAGAAATCGGTCGATTTCCGGGAGTGCGCCGCTCTGTCGGCATTCATCCGGTGATGGAATGTACACAGAATATTCCATGCAATCCCTGTCAGGACGCCTGTCCGCACCATTGTATTCGGGTGGGAGACGATATCACCGCCCTTCCGCAGGTGGACGACACAAAGAAATGCGTTGGCTGCGGTCTCTGTGTGGCTTCCTGTTCCGGGCAGGCCGTCTTTCTTCTGGAGGAGAATTACGCGCCGGGTTTTGCGGCGGTGACTATACCGTATGAATTCCTTCCTCTTCCGGAAAAAGGAGAGAAAGGAACCGGCCTTGGCAGAAGAGGGGAACCGCTCTGTGAGGCGGAGGTTGTACAGGTAAAAACATCCGGGGCTTTTGATAAGACGAACCTTGTCACGCTGAAAATACCGGGAGATATGGCCATGCGGGTGCGCTTTTACCGGAAGGGGGTATGAGAGATGACAGACAGAACAAAGGATCCGGGTATGTTTGTTCCGGAACCTGATGATGACAGAATCATCTGCCGCTGTGAGGAGATTACGAAAGGAGAAATTCGCCGTGCTGTTCACGCGGGAATGTTTACTCTGACGGAAATCCGCCGTTTTCTGCGGACCGGCATGGGGCTGTGTCAGGGGCAGACCTGTGGCGGAATGGTGCGGCAGATTGTGGCAAAAGAGCTGCAGACGCCGCCTGATACGCTGGAGCCTGCCACCGCCAGAGCGCCCATGCGTCCTGTGGAAATGTGGGTGCTCGCCCGGGAAGGAGGGGAAGAGGATGCATGATTATTCTGATGTGATTATTATAGGCGGAGGGATTATCGGCTGCGCCGCAGCCTATTATCTGAGAAAAAAAGGACTTTCCGTCATTGTACTGGAAAAGAGCTGCCATATTGGAAACGGCGGTTCCGGAAGAAACGGCGGCGGCGTCCGTCAATCCGGACGGGACGTGAGGGAACTGCCTCTTGCTATGTATGCGGTGAAGCACATGTGGCCGGGGTTGTCTGAGGAACTGGGAGTGGATGTGGAATACTGCCAGGAGGGTAATCTCCGGCTGGGGAAAACAGAAGAGCATTTGAATATTCTTCAGGGCCTGACAGAAAAAGCCTCCTCTTGCGGTCTCGACGTGCGGATGCTTGACGGGGAAGAGGTGCGCCGGATGAATCCATATCTTTCCGGCGAGGTCATAGGCGCCAGTTTCTGTCCGACGGACGGACATGCAAACCCCTTAAAGGCGACTCTCGGCTATTATATGCGGGCCAGGGAGCTGGGAGCCCGATTTATAACGGGAGAAGAGGTGCGTGGTATTCGGAAAATAAAAGGGAAGGCAAGGCAGGTTGTCACGAAATATAATATTTATGAAGGAGACAAGATAATTCTGGCGGCTGGTTATGAGAGCCGGGACATCGCCGCAACAGTCGGCATTGATATTCCCATGAGCAATGTTTTGATCGAGGCGCTGGTCACAGAAGCGCAGCCGCCCATGTTCGCGCAGATGCTCGGCACGGCCGGTGCAGACTTTTATGGACATCAGACAAAACACGGATCTTTTGTTTTCGGAGGAGAATCTGGTTTTGAGCAGGTAAACAGAGACAACGGGCACATGGCTGTCTCCAGCGTCACCGCTTCCTGCACCTGCCGGGGTATCCTCAGATATATTCCGAAGCTGGCACGAGCCAAGATTGTGCGGACCTGGGCGGGATATGAGGACGTCTGTATCGATGGCGTGCCGGTTATCAGTCCGGTGGAGGAGGCGCCGGGAATGATACTAGCCTGCGCGTTTACCGGACATGGATTCGGCATCGCGCCGGTAACAGGGTATCTGCTGGCGCAGATGGCGGCGGGAGAAAAAACATCTCTGGACCTGTCTGCTTTCCGGTATGACCGGTTCCACCCTGTTATATAACTATATATTTCTTTACAAATACAATATAATGTGATATGGTTAGTACGGCAATGGCGTCAGAAGAAGTTCTGGCGCCATTTTTCTTTTGGATAAAAGAATCGCCGTCCTTCCGGGAAGGAGAAAAACATGAAATTTTTATATTTGAGCGAGCCTGACATGATAAAAGCGGGCGTAAAGGACATGTCACGATGTGTGGATGTGATGGAAGATATGCTGCTCACACTGAATAAAGGAGATTATGTGATGGGCGGCATGAACCATAATTCCCATGGAACCCAGATCATGTTTCCGGATCGTCCGGCGTTTCCGGGGATGCCAAAGAATGCTGACGACCGCCGATTCATGGCGATGCCGGCATATCTTGGAGGCAGATACCAGATGGCGGGAATGAAATGGTACGGCTCCAACGTGGAAAATAAAAAGAAAGGACTGCCTCGTTCTATTCTGATGATGATGCTGAACGATAAGGATACCGGCGCTCCGCTGGCTCTTATGTCCGCTAATCTGGTGAGCGCTTACCGGACGGGAGCGGTTCCCGGCGTGGGCGCCAGATATCTGGCGCCAAAGAACGCGAAGACAGCGGCTGTGATAGGACCGGGAATCATGGGAAGAACTTCGCTGAACGCTGTCGTCTGTGCCTGTCCTTCCGTACAAAAGGTGAAGGTAAAAGGAAGAGGTGCAAAATCACTGGCCGCGTTTGAGGACTATGTGAAGAAGGAATGTCCCGGCGTTAAAGAGATCGAGAACTGCGATACCATAGAGGAAGCAGTGAGGGACAGCGACATTATCATCATGACGACGACGGCCGGCACAAAGGAAGCAGAGTATCCTTATATCAACGGAGAATGGGTGAAAAAAGGCGCTTTCATCTGTATGCCGTCCGCCGGACGATTTGACGAGTCCTTTCTCACCGGACAGTGCAGACTCGTGGTGGACAATTACAAACTGTACGAGGCCTGGGCGGAAGAATTTCCGTATCCCAGTTATGAACTGGTAGGCATCATCGGATCCAAGTTTACAGATCTGCTCCACGAAGGGAAAATACAAAAAGAAGACATTATAGATATCGCGGATATTATAGCCGGAAAACATCCGGGACGGCAGTCAGAAGATGATATTATCGTGTATTCTGTGGGAGGAATGCCGGTGGAAGATATCGCCTGGGGAGAGACCGTCTACAAAAATGCATTGCAGAAAGGAATCGGCACAGAACTGCCACTCTGGGATATGCCGGATATGGCATGAGACAGAGGATGTATCAGGCAGCACGGCCGTCGGTATAGTTTATGAGGATGCAAAATCAATATGAAATCAGGCCGGGGCAGCCGTACATGGCGCTGCGAACAGATAATTTCAGGAAAATACTGCAGCAATCCCTTGGCATCGCACAATTTTATACATTTTCATTGAAAGAGGCTGCGGATGTGCTGCAGGCAGTTCCCGACGGAAGCGTGGATCTTCTGTTCGAGAAAAAAGGAAATCAGCTTCGGTCGTTTATCGGGGGAACGGTACTGCAGGCGAAAGAATGGCCGCTGGAAGCAGACGGCCGGTATTTTGGAGTACGTTTTCTGCCGGGACAGTGTTTTTTGCCCGAAGGACTCTCAGCCAAAGAGCTGGTCAATGCGGATATCGAGATATCCGGAAACGCTTATGGAGACAATCTAGCAGAACAGATTATGGAAGCGCACAATCTGGAGGAACAGGCGCGATTTTTTCTGGAAAGCTATGAGAAGCGTTTGGACGGGGAAAGAAAAGAGCAGGGATGGAGCAGGCTGGAGAGGTACGTCCGCGCCAGAATCTATGCCAGCGGAGGAAATGTGCCGATGGATACCCTTGTGGAAGAAACCGGCTATTCCGCCTGTTACATACGAAGGAGCTTTGAGAGAGTTCACGGAGTTGCGCCGAAAACTTTTGAAAAATTTATTCGCTTTCAGAACGTACTGCATCAGATTAATTATAAAGCGGATAAAAGTTACGAAGAGATCGCCCTGGAGTGCGGATATTACGATCAGGCGCATATGATACATGAATTCAGGCGTTTTGCCGGGGTAACGCCAAAGGTTTACCGGGAAATTACCGCAAAGACACCGCCGGCCATGCTGGAATAAATAGATTTATCAAATAATAATGCCTGATATTACAACAATTTACATGATGACAATGAATAAAAAACAAAAAGAGGAGGAGTTTACCATGAGCAGTAGATTATCAAAAGTTGAAATAATTACAGGAATGTCCAAGTTTACGAATTTAAAGGCTGCCTTAAGCCGTGCCGGCGTGCGGGGAATCACAGTGACACAGGTTCTGGGCTGCGGTATCGAGAAAGGGACAAGAGAATATGAAGTGGAAGAAGATTATGAGATGGAACTTTTGCCGAAACAACAGATTACCATTGTGGTGGAAACGGAAAAAGTGGACGAGATTGTGGAACTTGTAAAGCAGGAGCTTTATACCGGGCATATCGGCGATGGAAAAATCTTTGTTTACAAAATTGACAATGTGATCCGGGTGAGAACCGGCGATGAGGGCGTGGACGCCCTGTAAGGGATCAGCGGAGACAATGCGGCGCAAAGCGCGTCATTTCTGCAAAGGCGCCGCCTCTCCCTGTTGGAAGGAGTGAAACATATGGAAGAAAAAAAACTGGGACTGGGAAGCGTCATTTCGGTATCGGTGGGACTGGTTATCGCCACAAGCTGTCTTGTTTCCCTCGGACAGGGCGCGGGAACTGTCGGCGTTATTTTTATTCTTGCCATGGTGATCGCCTGTCTGCTCAATATGACGACGATCGCTTCTCTGTCGGAATTAAACGCACTTATGCCTAACACCACAGGCGGGCTGGCGCAGTACACTCTTGCGGCTCTGGGACCTTTTCCCACTTTGATATCCATGGTGGGAGGATATCTTTTCTGCAACGTATTATCCTGCGGCGTGGAAGCCTCTATTTTTGCCTATGCCCTGGGAGAGGTGATCCCTCTTCCCATACCTACGATCACCTATACATTTATTGTGACGGTGGTGCTCCTGATCGCCAATTTAAACGGTGTGGACATGTTTGCCAAGGTGCAGGATGTGGTAACCTATCTTATGGTTGCGTCCATGGTGATTTTGGGAATCATCGGAGCCCTTGGGCTTGGTACGGGAGAAAAGGTCAGCCAGCCCATGAACATGACTCTCGACGTGCCGACTGTCGTTTCCATGACAGCAGTGGCATTCTGGCTTTTTATCGGCGCGGAGTACGTGATTCCGGTCTCAAAAGAAGTAAAAAACGCCAAAAGAAATGTCCCCCTCGGCATGTTTCTGGGGCTGGGGCTCATCTGCCTCGTACAGTCCATCCTTGTGCTGGGATTTCACAACTATACACCGTGGGCGGAACTGGCGGATTCCGCTGCGCCGCATATGCTTTACGGAGAGAATCTGCTGGGCGGACCGGGAAGAATCTGGATGGTTTTCGTGGCGGCTCTGGCGCTGATCAGCAGCCAGAATTCCGGCATTAACGGACTGGCAAGCATCTGTCAGGGCATGGCAAAAATGAATATGATGCCTCAGTGTTTTGCAAAGACCAACAAGAAAAATGTGCCGTATGTGGGCGTATGGTTTGTAAGCGTTCTGATTCTGTTTTTTGCTTTTTTGAGCAGCGATTCTTCAGACGCCATAAGCTTTTTCATCCTGGTTGCCTCTGTCTTCTGGATGGTCTCGTACATTTTTGCACACATTGACGTGCTCATTCTGAGAAAACGGCTGCCGAAGGCGCCCCGTTCCTTTAAGGTTCCGTTTGGCCCTGTATTTCCGGTGATCGGCATTCTGGGAACTGCCTACATGATTTTAAACATTTCCACGGATCCGGCGGAAAGAAATGCCATCTGGCTTATTACCGGCGTTGTTTTTCTTATCCTGGCCGTTTACTCTGCCTTCTGGATCAGATATAAGATGCGGATGCCTGTGTTCAAAAGTGTTCCGGTGCCAAAAGTCATGGCTATGGAAAACAGTATGTATTATCAGATCCGGAAACGACGGGGTATCTGCAAATAGAATTTCAAAGAAACTTTCATTTCCTCTCTGTCAAAACAGCGGTATGTCTTGGCAGAGAGGTTTTTTCTGTTATTTACCGGAAAAATGTGCTATAGTAATAACTTAAAAGTCATGACAGGAGGTTCGTAAATGAAAAAATTAATACTTGCAGAGAAGCCGTCTGTCGCAAAAAACATTGCGGATGCCACCGACGCCGTCCGGAAAAACGGCTATTTTGAGGGGCAGGATTATATTATCACCTGGGCCTTCGGGCATTTGCTGCAGCTTTACGATGCGAAAGATTACGACCCGGAGATGAAATCCTGGAAAATGGAGAAGTTTCCTTATATACCGGGGGAGTTTCGCTATAAATTAAAATCTGACGGAAAGCATAAAGATAAACCGGACGCCGGCGTGGTCCGGCAGATGAATATCATTAAGGAGCTTGCCATGCGGTCCGATGTGGAGAGTATCATTTCCGCCACGGACGATGACCGGGAAGGGCAGATTATTGCCGACGAGATTCTCAATTATTTAAAAACCGGCAAGCCGGTGGAGCGTATCCTGTTAAATGAATGGACGGCGGCGGAAGTGCAGCGGGGGCTCGGCTGCTTAAAGCCCAACGAGGAAATGCAGCCGCTGCAGGATGCGGGATTTGGAAGGCAGATCGCCGACTGGCTCATCGGCATCAATCTGACCTCAGTGGCGACCCTCAAATGCCGCAGCGGCAAAAACAGCCGGCTCTTGAATATCGGCCGGGTGCTGATGCCGACCTTGAAGATCATTTATGACAGAGACAAGGAAATCCGGGACTTTAAGGTGACAAAATATTATAAACTGAAAGGTATTTTTGAAACCGATGCTAAAAAGAAGTTTGAAGGCATATATTATGTAGACAAGAATGAAAAATTTGATTCTCCCGAAGAGCTTCGCAGACTTCAGCAGTGGATACAGGGACATCCTGCCGAGATCACGGATAAAAAAGTGACAAAAAAGAAAGAATATGCTCCGTATCTGTTTAACCTGTCCAGCCTGCAGGGATTTATCACCAGCAAATATAAGGGGTGGACTTCCGACCGGGTATTGAAAACGGCGCAGGATCTGTACGAAAAGAAGCTCATCACCTATCCCCGAACCGCCAGCGTGGTGCTGGATGAGAGTCTTATCGGAAAGGCAAAAAAGGTGCTGGAAATCCATCAGCAGTCCAGTCCGTACAAGGATCAGATGAAGTTTCATACGTCAAAGAGGGTCTTTGACAGGAAAAAAGTGGAGAGCCACTCGGCAATCATCCCCACCTACATGGTGCCCAAAAGTCTCACCGATTCGGAGCGCATCGTCTATGAGGCGGTCCGCACCCGGTTCCTGGCGCAGTTCATGCCGGTGGCGGTGGCGGAAGACACGGTGCTGCAGCTTGAGATGCGGGGCGTGACGCCGCCGGCCGCCGCTTTCGCATCGTCCGGAGCAGCAGAGCGGATGACGGTCAATCTTGCGACCGCCGCCGCACAGAACGAAAACCGCGACTTGGACAAGTTCCCCCTGCGGGCGGAGGAAATGCTGCAGAAAGGACATTTTGTGGCAAAGGGAAAGATTCAGCTGGAGCCCGGCTGGAAGCTTCTGGAGGGAATCGACGCGAAGGAGGTGCTGCTCCCGGAAGTAAATAAGGGAGATATGGTCAGTCTGGTAAAGGCGGAAGTCAACGAGGTGGAGCGGAAACCGCCGAAGCCCCACACGGAAAAGACGCTGCTTCGGGTCATGGAGACCTGCGGCAGAAAATACGAGGAAAAAGACGACCAGGAGATGATGATGGCAATCTTGAGCGGCTTCAGCATCGGAACGCCGGCGACCCGGGCAGAGACCATCAAGAAATTAAAAGACGCCGGGTACATCCAGGCGAAGGGCAAGAGCCTTTCCTGCACGGAACTTGGAACAAAACTGGTGGAGACCTTCCCGGTGCGGGAGCTTTTCGATCTGGAATATACCGGAAGACTGGAGAAAACGCTCTCCGATATCGAGAGAAAGAAACATACCAAGAAGGAGTTTCTTGATTTTGTCACAGAATTTGTGAAGACCTCTGTGGAAGAGATAAAAAAAGACCAGACCTTTGGAAATGCGGCCAACGCAGCGCCTCTCCATGCCGGCCCGGTGGGCAAATGCCCGGAATGCGGGGCGGACGTCATCGAGACAGAGAAGGCCTTCGGCTGCTCCCGCTGGCGGGAGGGCTGCAAGTTTGCCATCTGGAAAAACGACTCCCTGATCACTTCTCTGGGCAAAAAAGTATCTTACGAGATGGTGAAGATCCTTCTGGAGCATGGCAAGGTCGGGTTCCGGGGATGTGTCAGCAAGAAAGGAAATAAGTTTTCCGCTTATTTCTTTTACGAAAAGGATGAAAAGACAGGAAGATACCGGTGGAGGCTGGAATTTATTGATTGATTCCCGCCACAACCTTTGTTAGAATAGAAATGTCAAGTATTATGTGGGAAAGGAGAGACTGGTCACAGTCGGGAAAAAGTATGCAGAGAGTAACTAATCAGGCGTTATTTCAACATTTAGATAAAACCATTGCTTCCGTATTATTCGAGGAGAACACCTATCCGTGGGAGGTCCTGCCAAAGATTCATGATTTCATTCTTGAGGTGGGAATGCTTCTTTCCAAAGAGGAGTACGACGAGGTGAAGGAACATGTGTGGGTGGCAAAGTCCGCCACAGTTGCGCCGACGGCCTTCATCAACGGTCCGGCCATCATCGGTCCGGAAGCGGAGATTCGTCATTGTGCTTTCATCCGGGGCAATGCCATTGTCGGTGAGAAGGCTGTGGTGGGGAACTCCACAGAGTTAAAAAATGTAATCCTCTTTGACCGGGTGCAGGTACCTCACTATAATTATGTGGGAGATTCCATCCTTGGTTACAAGTCCCACATGGGAGCCGGCTCCATCACTTCCAATGTGAAGTCAGACAAAAAGCTGGTGGAGATCCGTATCGGCGATTATAAAATCGAAACCCGCATGAAAAAAGTAGGAGCTATGCTCGGTGATTATGTGGAGGTGGGCTGCGGTTCCATTCTGAACCCTGGTTCCATCGTCGGACGGCATACGAACATTTATCCGCTCTCCAGCGTGCGGGGCTATGTGGACGCCCATTCCATTTATAAGAAACGTAACGAGATTGTGCCGAAAGATGAATATTAATATGCAGATTGATTATATATATTTTGATACATTTGCATTATAAATTGATTTGTCGGTAAATAAGACATAACAGGAGACAGACATGAGAATTTCTTTCAGAAAAACAGTACTGTTGGCAGTTTTCTGTGCCTCATCTCTCTGCCTGCTCACCGGCTGCGAGCCGTCGGAGCGGAAAGTGCTCTCCTCTTCTTATTATAAGGAGCTGCAGCAGGAGAATCAGAAGCTGGAAAAACAGGTGGAGAAATTACAGGAGGAGGCTGCCGATAACAGCCCTACTGTGGATGAAGAGCGCGCAGTGGATTACCTTGACAAGATTGCGAGAGATAATCTTGTGCGTTTGGAAGTCGGCTACGCCGACAACATGGATGGCAGCGAGTTTGTGGACAATGAGGCGGCTTTTACCTTTGCGACCTTACTTGCAAAGCGGGCGGATCTGACGCAGAAGTACACCCCGGAAGAGGTGGAAGAAATGTACGGCCCGGGGTATGAGTACATTTTATATGACGAAGATAACGCGGTCTACGAAGTGTATGTGTACGGCGGCAATTACGTTGTTTTCACGGATTTGCCTAACAATGTATATTATGTATACAATGCTTCCGCCCTTGGCGACGCATTTCTTCATTACCGGAACGGCTATCCGAACTCCAGCCTGCTTCATCGCCTGGCGGACTCCGCCCTCATCATCGACGAGGCGGGGATGTTCTACGAGAACGAGACAGCCTTTGCGGCGGCCAACAGCATCGACCAGATGGAGAAAGAACGCTCCAGCCGCAGGGAGGCAAGGAGAACCTGGCGGCAGGAGGAGCGGGAAGAATCAGGTACAGGACGGCCGAAGCCTGTGACCTATACCTTCTATCATCATGGCAATACCATGGTGCTGACCATGTTTGACAGTTTTTATTACATTGAGAATATGGACGGAAAAAGAACCTGGTACCGGGCGGCCGAGGAAGACGTAAATCAGCTCAAGGATATCTTTACCCAGGCGTCCGCACAGATGCAGGAAGAGATAAATGAAGGCAGTCAGAACAGCCAGGAAGAGGAGACGGAGGAAGAACCGTCCCATTCCAGCGAGATCGAAGAAGAAAGCGATGTAAGCAGCCTGGATGAAGAAGAATAATAAAGAAATGAGAGAACCGGCGCGGGGCAAAGTCCTGCAGCCGGTTTTTTTGACAGAATGATATACAGTTCAGCCATGACATCCCGGAAACTCGCTGCAAGAGCAGCTTATCCGGTGCTGCGCGCCTGTTTCCCCGATTGTGGCAGAACGCCATATGCCTGTCAGTCAAAAATCTCATCCAAATTAAAAAAAAGTATGGACGAATTGAATAATTTATGAGAAAATAAACTACATGTGAGGACGTTTGTCTTGACTTAGGGATTACATACGTAAGTCGATCACAAAAACAAATCAATTTAAACCGAAAGGAGTAATAACATGATTATTTCACAAGAAGTCGAAAATATGTGTCCAGTAGCTCAGGGCGTACATCACGGAGCTGCTCCTATTCCAGAAGAAGCAAAATGGGTGAAAGCCAAAGAAGTTAAAGACATTTCCGGTTTTACGCACGGTATTGGCTGGTGTGCTCCTCAGCAGGGTGCCTGCAAATTAACTCTGAATGTCAAAGAAGGTATCATCCAGGAAGCTCTGGTTGAGACTATCGGCTGCTCCGGTATGACTCATTCCGCAGCTATGGCTTCTGAGATTCTGCCGGGTCTTACCGTTATGGAAGCTCTGAACACAGACCTGGTTTGTGATGCAATTAACACAGCGATGCGTGAATTATTCTTACAGATTGTTTACGGCCGTTCTCAGTCTGCATTCTCCGAAGACGGACTTCAGGTTGGCGCTGGTCTTGAGGATCTTGGAAAAGGCCTTCGTTCCCAGGTTGGTACTATGTACGGAACCCTTCAGAAAGGACCTCGTTACCTTGAGATGGCAGAAGGTTATGTAACAGGAATCGCATTAGACGAAGACGATTTGATTATCGGTTACAAGTTCGTAAGCCTTGGAAAGATGACTGACTTCATCAAGAAAGGGGACGACCCTAACACAGCATGGGAGAAGGCTTCCGGACAGTATGGCCGTGTTGCCGATGCTGCCAAGATTATTGACCCTAGAACAGACGAAGTAATTGGTTAAGCAGGAGGTAAAGAATAATGGCATTATTTGAATCATATGAGAGAAGAATTGATAAAATTAATTCTGTATTAAACAGCTACGGCATTGCTTCCCTGGAAGAAGCAGAGAAGATTACAAAAGATGCAGGTCTTGACGTGTACGGCATGGTAAAAGGCATTCAGCCAATTTGTTTTGAAAACGCATGCTGGGCTTACACAGTAGGCGCTGCCATCGCAATCAAAAAAGGTGCAAGAAAGGCTTCTGAAGCAGCAGCAGCCATCGGCGAAGGCCTTCAGGCTTTCTGTATCCCTGGCTCCGTTGCAGAGAACAGAAAAGTTGGTCTTGGACATGGTAACCTGGGCAAGATGCTTCTGGAAGAAGACACAGAGTGTTTCGCATTTCTGGCTGGTCACGAGTCCTTCGCAGCTGCAGAGGGCGCTATCGGTATCGCTGAGAAAGCCAACAAAGTACGTCAGAAACCACTCCGTGTTATCTTAAACGGTCTCGGAAAAGACGCTGCTCAGATCATCTCCCGTATCAACGGTTTCACATTTGTTGAGACAGAGTACGATCCATACACAAACACTGTAAAAGAAGTATTCCGCAAATCTTACTCCGAAGGTTTACGTGCAAAAGTTAACTGCTACGGCGCTAACGACGTTTGCGAAGGTGTTGCTATCATGTGGAAAGAGAACGTTGACGTTTCCATCACAGGTAACTCCACCAACCCTACCCGTTTCCAGCATCCGGTAGCAGGTACATACAAGAAAGAAAGACTGGAAGCCGGCAAGAAATACTTCTCCGTTGCATCCGGCGGCGGTACAGGACGTACCCTTCATCCGGACAACATGGCAGCAGGCCCTGCTTCCTACGGTATGACAGATACTATGGGACGTATGCACTCCGACGCACAGTTCGCAGGATCCTCTTCCGTACCGGCTCACGTTGAGATGATGGGCTTAATCGGAATGGGTAACAACCCTATGGTTGGTGCTACAGTTGCAGTTGCCGTTTCTGTAGAGGAAGCAGCAAAGGCTGGAAAGTTCTAAGAAACCGCATAAGTCAGACAAACTGTCAGCTGAGATGGCAGATAAATATTTAGTACGAAAGATAACCGCATTGGTCCCGGTGGCCAATGCGGTTTCTGATATAAAAAAATAAAGAATAAAAAAGATAAAATAAATGGAAAGATGAAGAACAAAACCGCATATTTGAATAATAAGAAAGGTTATACAGTTTTTGAATATGATAATCATGTTATCCGTTTCAAAGCACCATATTCATTAGAGAAGTATACAAAAGTGAAAGAATGGGATCATGGATATCTCGTTGTAATGGCAAAATATACCCATGAAGATAAAGAGGAAGAAGAATATATCGATTTGATTCCTATCCTTGAAAATTTGTATTTTGATGTTGATGAATTTTTAGCGCCGATTGAGGAAGTGAGACTGGGTTATGACTAATGTAAAACTTGTGGCGGAGAAAGCGGATATGATTATGTACCTGAAATGGGCAGAATACAGCACAGAAGGATTTTATGGAATACAGTCAGAAAAATGATAACAGAAAAACATATATCTACATAAAATGCAGTGGAAGATAAAAAGTCTTTTGCTGCATTTTCTTTTGTCCTGCTTTACTTTAAAAAGAATTTTTTCATCCATTTCCAAGTATACCGCAAAAAAACCGGCCCCTCGGACCGGCTTTTATAAAAAGAGAGAAAAGTATGAAAAAAATCTATCAAATAATAGCTTCTGTGTTATTTGATGGTTTTATTCTACAGCAGGTTTGTGAACAGCATGTGAGCGAAGAATAACGATTATCTGAAGAAAACTTACGGAAATGTGACAAGAAAGCCGGAAATCAAAGGATGAAATGCTGTGATAACAAGAAATGAGACATATCTTACATCCGCGGATATTCCTAAATGTGGTATTTTATTATTATGTATAAAAAACATGAAATGGTGATTTGCAATATATGTAAATCTACTTTAAAACGTACTGTACCAAAGAGAGGGGAAAGGATGTATGGAACAATTATATGCTGCTATGGATGAGCTGTTGCAGACGGAATCAGAATTAAATGCGTTAAAAGCGGTGATGTCGGTCATGCGGGAGGGATGCCGGGCCAGGGAGAGCCAGGAAATGGAAGACGTTTTGTGCGTATTTGAAATCTATCTGTCCTGTGTGGCGGAGCATATGAGAAACAGCATACATATTCTGGATCAGTTTCTGGCGGAGCGGAAAAAGGGATAAAAATAAGCAGTATCTTTCATATCGATTGAAAAATACTGCTTATTTTTTGGGAAATTCTTTTTTCAGACTGCTGATGCCTGTAATATAGTCCATGGAAACATTGTAGAATTCAGCCAGAATGATGAGGCTGTCCACGGGTATCCTCGTCTTGCCGCTCTCGTAATCGGAATAGGTGCGCTGGACGATGTGGAGCAGGTCTGCGATTTTCTGCTGTGTCAGAAAATGATCTTCCCGGATTTCCCGGATACGTTCGTTATATTTGATAATAAATACCTCCTGCCTATCTCTTATTGTTGCAGATAAATCTTTCTTTTTTATGATGACCAGAAAAATAATTCCATAAAACAGTATAAATAGAAAAGAGAACAGAATTGACAAATAGAGTTATAAACTCTAAGATATATGTGGAATTTTCTTTTAAAATTGTGAGACTTGAAAGGATATTTGACGGTCATGACAGAAAAATATTTGTTGGTGGGATTTCTGATTGTGTTGGTTCTTACGGCGGCGATATCGGTGAGAAACACTGCGTGATCATTTATGATAAAAGCAGCAAAAAATATTGCATAAAAAATGTATCGGAAACAGAGATCAGGCTTAATTCCGATATACATTTACAAAAGGGCGAAGAAGCCTGTCTGGAAGATGGAACGGTGATCTATCTTGGAGAAAAGCGTCACACGTTTCGTTTAGGTGAAAAGAATTGCGGATAGAAGTTTTTGCAACGGCTGAAAAAACGGTCAGATGTTTTGTGACTAATTGGCGTATTATTTTTCCACGAAAAATGATAAAATGACAGCAGCGAATTTATCATTCAGGCAAGGAGGCAAAACAAATGCAGTACATCAGCCATTATTTTTCCCCGCTGGGCAGAATACTTCTGGCAGCAGATAAAGAAGGAATCACGGGCCTGTGGTTCGAGAATCAGAAATATTATGCATATAAACTGGACGAAGACCACGAAGAACAGGAGATTCCGGTTTTCGAGGAGGCAAAACGGTGGCTTTCGGTTTATTTTTCGGGGAGAGAGCCCGATTTCATGCCGCCGCTTAATCTGATCGGCACAGAGTTTCAGAAAAATGTGTGGGAGATTCTGAGACAGATTCCCTATGGTCAGACCATGACCTACGGAGAGATCGCACGGAAAATCGCGGAGAAAAAAGGCGTGGCTCACATGTCCGCCCAGGCGGTGGGCAGTGCGGTGGGGCACAATCCCATCTCGATCCTCGTACCATGTCACCGCGTGGTGGGAACCAATGGAAGTCTCACCGGCTATGCCGGAGGAATAGAGAAGAAGCAAAAGCTGTTGTCCCTGGAAAATGTACCGATGGAACATTTTTTTGTGCCGAAACAGCAGAAATATACTTTTGCCCGCGGCACGCTGGCCGACCTCCCGCAGGTCTATGCTATCATTGACGAACGTATCCACTGGATGGACGAGGTGGGCATCGAGCAGTGGAACGTGACGGATTACTGGGACTGTTATCCGGAGAGCTATTATGAGAAGGCGGTTCACGGCGGCAATCTGTACGTGCTAAAAGAGGCAGGCGGCGACCGTGTGAGCGGTGTGGCGGTGCTCTACGAGAGCGACGAACGCTGGGCAAAGCAGCAGGGGCCAGCCGCCTACTATGTCCATCATCTGGCGACAAGAATCGGAGAAAAAGGCGCCGGAAAGGCGATGCTTTCCTTCTGTGAAAAGCGGGCGGCCGCCGACCGGAAGGAATACCTCCGGCTGGACTGCGCCATCGATAATCCGAAGATCAACGCCTACTATGACAAGCTGCGGTACGACTACGCCGGAACCTGTGTGGATGGAAAATATGAGGGGAATCTGCGGGAGAAGAGGGTGGATTAGTAAAAATAGCGTAGCTTTATAAAAATCCTGCAATGCCTTATAAAAACGAGGGGAAAGTGTGTTCAGAAAGTATTTTTTTTGGTATACTGAAAATAAATAATGGGTGTAAGAAGGTGAGACGATGAAAATGCATAGTCAGGAACAGATTCAAACCATCACAAAAGAAATTGTGGATGAGGTTATTCAGCTTCTACAGGAAAATGTATATAAAATTGTTCTTTATGGTTCCTATGCAAGGGGAGATTTTACGAAGGAATCAGATATCGATGTTTTAATTCTGTTAAATTGCGATAAGGAACAGGTTATGAAGTACCGAAAACAAATCAGTCGGCTGTCAAGCAGAATAGGGCTGAAAAATGATGTAGAGGTGTCTCTGCTGCTCAGAGACAGAGAGACTTTCGAGAAACAAGGGGATACACTTCCGTTTTATAAAAATGTAAAAAAGGAGGGGGTTGCACTTTATGAATGATACATTGAGAGCGTTGTCGTGGTATCGGATGGAACAGGCAAAGCGGTGTATCAGGTCAGCAAAAGTGTTGGCAGATGATGAAGATTATAAAGGAGCTGCCAATCGTTCTTATTATGCAATTTTTCATTGTATGAGAGCTGTGCTGGCGTTGGAGGGAAAAGATTTTTCTAAACATTCCGGTGTATCTGCTTATTTTAGAAAAGAGTATATTAAAACGGGAATTTTTGCTGTAGAGTTGTCCGACATGATAAAAGAAGCATTTGATATCAGAAGCGACAGCGATTACGATGACTATTATCTGATATCCAGACAAGAGGTATTGGAGCAAATTGAAAATGCTGAATTTTTTTATCAGCAAGTAGAAAAATATTTAAAAAATGCAGAGGAATAATAGTGTGTATAAAGAGTAGAGTGCTGTTATTTCTCAGATAAAAGAAATAAAAAATATTTTGCCCCGGCCAGACCAACAACTTTCAGCAGCGGGTGACAATCCCCTGCTGAAAGTTGAGCCTCCGGCGGATTGCAGAGGCGCGCAGAGGAAAGCTCCTTCGGAGCGCACGCCTCGCGGCAAGTACGCCGGTGGCGCACTTGAATTATATTGGTCTGGCCGGGGCATTTGTTATGTGCGCCTGCGCTAGGCGCGAGAGTCCTGCCAGATAGAACTTTTTATTCAGGGTGCGAGTCCCAGATCTATCCGGCAGCGGCGGCGGGAAGATTATTCCCGCTCTTCGCCTGCGTCCAGCGGAAGGAAGCTGATGAGCAGATCTTCGGAGTTCACCTGTTCGCCGGAGGATACGTAGATTTTGTCTACGATGGCGTCCATGGTCGCCACCACGGTGGTCTCCATCTTCATGGCCTCGACGGTCATGAGAGGAGTGTTCTCGGAGATGCGGTCTCCTTCTTTCACAAGAATCTTGTCCACGGTGCCCGGGATGGAAGAGCCCAGGTGCAGCGGGTTGTTCTTGTCGGCTTTCAGCTTGCGGTCGGCCTTTACTTCCTCGTTGTGGTCCACAATCTTAACTTCACGCATGGAACCGTTTACTTCGAAAGTAAGAGTACGCACGCCCTGCTCGTCCGGCTCGGACATATCAACGAACTTGAGCAGAAGCTCTTTTCCTTCGCCGATTTTCAGAGTGGTTTCTTCGCCTTTGGCAAGACCGTAGAAATATACGTGGCTTTCCAGGCGGGAAACGTCGTTGTACGCCTCAAAGTGTTCGCAGTAATCTTCGTACACCTTCGGATAGAGAGCGTAGCTGATGGCTTTCTGCTCCATCTCGTAGTCGGTGAAGGCAGACATGTCGAATTTCTCTCTGAGCATGGCTTTGATCTCCTCGAAGTCAACAGGAGGAAGCAGAGCGCCAGGGCGGACAGTGATCGGCTCCTGTCCTTTCAGCACGATGGACTGAAGCTCTTTCGGGAAGCCGCCGTCCGGCTGTCCCATCATGCCCCGGAAGTAATCCACCACGGAATCCGGATAGGAGAGAGTTCTTCCCTTTTCAAGGATGTTATCTTTATTCAGGCCGTTTTTCAGCATGAAGATGGCGAAGTCGCCCACCGCCTTGGAAGACGGCGTTACCTTGACGATGTTTCCGAGAAGGTCGTTGGCCTCTTTATAAAGCTGCTTGATCTCTTCGAAGCTGTCGGCGGAGCCCATCTCCGTAACCTGCGCCAGCAGGTTGGAATACTGACCGCCAGGGATCTCGTATTTGTAGATTTCGGTGTTCGGCGCGTCCATCTCGCTCTCAAATGTCTTGTAGAGCTTGCGGATGCGTCCGTAATAACGGCTCAGTTCATTTAATTCATCAAAGTCAAGGCCGGTATCCCTTTCACTTCCCCGCAGGGCTTCCACCACAGCGTTCATGGAAGGCTGGCTGGTTAAGGAACTCATGGATTCAATGGCAAGGTCAGCAATGTCCACGCCCGCCTCGGCAGCCATCAGCACGGTGCTGACACCGTTTCCGGTGGAATCATGGGTGTGGATGTTGACCGGAATGTGCAGTTCGGATTTCAATGTGGAGAAGAGTTCCTTCGCCGCATATGGTTTCAAAAGTCCGGCCATGTCCTTGATCGTAAAGATATGACAGCCCAGGGCTTCCAGCTCTTTTGCCTTGTTCACATAGTAATCAAGGGTGTATTTCGTCTCGGAAGGACTGGACATATCTCCGGTGTAACAGATGGCGCCCTCGACGATCTTGCCTGTCTTTAACGCCTCCTCAATCGGCATCTTCATGTTTTCCACCCAGTTTAAGCTGTCAAAGATACGGAAAACGTCGATACCTTTCTCTGCGGAAATGCGGATAAATTCCTTTACCACATTGTCCGGATAGTTGCTGTAGCCCACCGCGTTGGAAGCACGGAGCAGCATCTGGATCAATGTGTTCGGCATCCGCTCACGCAGAAGCTCCAGTCTCCGCCACGGAGACTCTTTTAAGAAACGGTAGGCGGTATCATAGGTTGCGCCGCCCCACGCCTCCACAGAAAATGCATTGGCTAAAAATGCGTTGGCAGCTCTGGCTGCGCCCGCCAGATCCTTGGTACGCATACGGGTCGCCATCAGCGACTGTTGTGCGTCACGCATGGTTGTATCGGTAATATATAATTTTTTCTCCTGTAAAATCTTCTGGGTGAAGTCTTTGGCACCCAGTTTCAGAAACTCATCTCTGGCGCCGTAAATCGGTTTCGACGCGTCGTATTTTGGAAGAACCCGGTTCTCAAAGAACGGCTTTTCCTGGCGGGAGACGTTGACCATCTTGTTGCCCAGGAATTCGAGGATCTTTGTGGCTCTGTCCTGGCTCACCCGCAGGTCGAACAGCTCCGGCGTATCCTCGATAAAGTTCGTATAGCAGGCTCCGTCGTGGAAAGTCTCGTGATTCAGCACGTTGATGAGGAACGGAATATTGGTCTTCACGCCGCGGATACGGATCTCCTTCAGCGCCCGGATGGATTTGCGGATGGCTCCCTTAAATGTCCGGTCGTGTGAGATGACCTTTACCAGAAGACTGTCATAGTACGGAAGCACGGATGCTCCTGTGTAGGAGGTGCCGCCGTCCAGACGTACGCCGTAGCCGGAACCGGAACGGTACACGGTGATCTTTCCGGTGTCCGGAAGGAAATTGTTGGCAGGGTCTTCGGTGGTCACCCGGGTCTGGATGGAATAACCGCTGCATGTCACAGATTCCTGTGATGCGATGCCGATATCCGGTGAACTCAGCGGAAAACCTTCCGCGATCATGATCTGCGCCTGTACGATATCGATACCGGTCACCATCTCCGTTACGGTATGCTCCACCTGGATACGCGGGTTCATCTCGATGAAATACGGATGATTGTCCTTATCTACCAGGAACTCCAGCGTACCGGCGTTGCGGTATCCCACCTTGCTGGCAAGACGCACGGCGCTGTCAAATATAATCTGTCTTGTGCTTTCCGGAATAGTGAAAGCCGGCGCGTATTCCACCACCTTCTGGTGACGGCGCTGCACGGAACAGTCACGGTCGAAAAGATGCACTACATTTCCATAATTATCGGCAAGAATCTGTACCTCGATATGCTTCGGCTTTTCCAGATATTTCTCCAGGAAGATCTTGTCATCGCCGAAGGCCTTCTTGGATTCCTCTCTGGCTTCCCGGTACTCTTTGATGAGCTCCTCCTCGGAACGGACGATACGCATACCGCGGCCGCCGCCCCCGTTGGAAGCCTTTAACATCACCGGGTAGCCGATCTTATGAGCGGCGTCAAGAACCGCCTTCTCGCTCTTTAAAGCATAGTCCACGCCCGGGATGATCGGAACATCGCAGTCGATGGCCATCTGTTTGGATGAAATCTTATCGCCCATACGCTCCATCAGCTCTTTGGACGGGCCGATAAATGTAATGCCGTTCTCCTCGCAGGCTTCCACAAACCGCGGATTTTCCGACAGAAAGCCGTAACCCGGATGGATAGCGTCTACATTTTTTGCCTTGGCGATCTTGATGATCTGCTTAATATCAAGGTAAGCGTCGATAGGCCCTTTCTCCGGGTCCAGCTCATAGGACTCGTCGGCCTTGGTGCGGAAGAGAGCGTATTTATCTTCCTTGGAAAAGATGGCAACCGTGGTGATACCCAGCTCGTTCAGTGCACGGAAAATGCGGATGGCAATCTCGCCGCGGTTGGCAACCATGACTTTTTTAAACTTGCGTATTGAATACTGCGCCATATTTTTCTCCTTTTCTAATAAATGCAAGAATAATCTTGAAATAATTCATATTGTTAAGCAAAATCCGCCGAAGACCTGTCAAAATCAAATCACAGACCACAGGTGCGGCGTTGTGACCAGTATATATGGAGAAGAGAGAAAAAGCAAGTGTAAAACAAAAATATGCAGTATTATCCTAAAAGAATATCATTCGAAATATAAAATTGTATGAAATGAAACTAAAAACCGGCGAACAAGATAAAAATGAAGCGCTGAATATAAAATAATTCAAAAAATTACTCCTGTATCCGGAAATATACAGGAAAGTGAAGAAATAAAGAACATATAATTCTTAAAGAAAAAGCAGGAAATGAAAGATGGGATGCCGGTGAGAGAAGAAAACTTTGGCACGCCGGACAGGTGAGGTCCTGGCGTGCCGGTCTTCCTGAAAGATTATCGGTCTATGCCGTGCTCCCTGAGTACAGAAAACGGAACGCGGCGTTTTGCTGCCGGAACTTTATTCCGGGTAGATGACGGAGACGCCGTCATCATGTGAAACATTTATAATAGAAGTATTGGAAAGATCCAATTTACTGATTTTGGTTCCTTTACATCTCAGAGATCGCAGCTTTGTATTGTTTTTAAGGTTTAATTTGGATATTGGAGTGTTTTCGCAGCGAAGACGCAGTAAATTTCTGTTTTTCTTTACATTGAGCCGAGATAATCCGGTATCTTCAATGCGAAGATTCTTTAATTTTGTACATTTTTCCAATCTCAGTTCTTTAAGTGCAGGAGTCTGGCGGCAATGAACCTTTATGAGATTTTTGTTATTTCTTAAATCCAGAGAAGAAACATTTGTATTAAATAAGGTTAATTTTTCCAGACGTTTGTTGTTCTTTACATTTAAAGAAGTAAGTTCCGGCATATAAAGATACAGTTTTTTCAGAGAGTGGTTTTTCCTAAGATTGACTGTCTTCAGTGATTTACTGAGTATGGACAAATCTTCCAGCTTATCAGTATCTTTTTGCTTAAAAGATATTAATCTGTCACTGTCCACACAAAGTGAACGGATGGCGGGACATCTTTTTATGTTCAAGGTTTCCATGGGCTTAGCAAGAATATAGACATCCGCCAGTTTGTTCATGTCAGTTAGTTTCAATGTTTTTATGTTTATATAAGAAAGAGTCAACTTCTGTAAATTTGAACAGCCTTTGATGTTCAATTTGTCTATATTTCCGTCCTCTACTTGCCCTGTGATATCCAGTTCTTTCAAATTCGTACAGTTTTTCAGGTTTATTGTCTGTAAATAAGGGGTACTGCTTTGGATATATACTGTGTTCAGCTTTTTAAAACCGCTGAGATCTATTTCCTCTACAGTAGAATTTTCATATATTTTGTGTCTTCCATAATCGCCGGAAGCATCATACGCCTGGTAAGTGAAATCTTTAATTTCTGTGAAATATTCAATTCCTTTCAGGGAATCAATGTTATAAGGCGAGTTGAATTCTACAGATGTTATTTTAGATGCTTCTTTTTTGGACAGAAATCCGTCTTTGTTGGTGTCCGCTTGATCTGCATACTCCTTTACCGCCCATGCAAAATTTTCATTGTTGATCGCGACCTTTGATACTTTTTCCGCCGCCTCTGCGGAAATGCCTGCGCCCAGCAGAAGAGTGCAGGCCAGTGCTGTGAAAATAAAAGTTTTCAGATGTTTTTTCATTGTAACGTCTCCTTTAATTGTGTAAAATGTGTAATAAATATTTTGTTCGTGAGATGCTTCTTATGGGTATTATACAATGCGTTGATGCTGATGTCTACATAAACATAGTACCCTAATTGCCGCATTCCAGCACGCCGGAAAAGTTGATGTAATTAATGATTACTTCCTCGGGTTGATTGGATATAAATTCGAATAAATACCCCTTTATAATATAAACGATCGAGGAAGGGTGTTTGTGACAAAAAAATTAATTTTTTCACCAGTTGACAACCACTGGCAAACGTTCTATAATGCTAACTGTAATAACCACACCCCTGTGGGGTGTCTGGGATACATTTATAACGACAGTTCTTCCCGGCGGATTCACGTTATGCGCGGAAGAAGTCATATAACCACAAAAGGAGGGACTTTGGTGCAGGCAGATAAAAAGAAGATGATGCGTCTTTTAAAGACGGCCAGGGGACAGATGGACGGTATCCTGAAGATGATGGAGGAGGACCGGTACTGTATTGACATTTCCCATCAGCTCATGGCGACGGAGGCGATTCTCAACAAGGTGAATAAAGAGATCCTGACGGCGCATCTTAAGAATTGTGTAGCCAACGCTGAGACCCAGGAGGAGAAGGAAGAGAAGATTGACGAGCTTGTTTCCATGCTGGGACGGATTTTGAAATAGAGGTGATAGATTTGAAGGAGAATTTTAATGTCACGGGAATGACCTGCTCGGCGTGCTCCGCGCGGGTGGAGAAATGTGTGGCGAAGCTTGACGGGGCCGACAAGGTGACCGTGAATCTTCTGACCAACAGTATGCAGGTGGAGTACGATGAGGCGGTTCTTTCTGAGAAGCAGATCATAGACGCGGTAGTGAAGGCCGGGTATGGCGCTTCACCGAAGGAAGCCCGCGGGGCAGGAAATACATCGGGGACGGCAGGGGCAGCAGCCTCTGCGGGAGCATCCCGGGCAGCGGGAAGTTCCGGAAGTATTGTGGAAGAGCAGTTAAAGGAGATGAAATTCCGGCTGTGGGTGTCCTTTGGTTTCCTGATTCCGCTCATGTACGTATCCATGGGACATATGGCTGGCCTGCCGCTGCCGTATTTTTTATCCGGGGTGGAAAACAGCGTGAGCTTTGCGTTTACGCAGTTCCTGCTGTGTATTCCGGTGATCTTTGTGAACCGGAAGTATTATACCAAGGGATTTCAGACACTGTTTCATCTGGCGCCGAACATGGACAGCCTGATCGCCATCGGTTCCTCTGCATCGCTCATATACGGTATCTTTGCCATTTACCGGATGAGCTACGGACTGGGACAGGGCGATATGGAGCTGGTACATCGGTATTATCATGATCTGTATTTTGAATCGGCGGCCATGATTCTCGCCCTCATTACCGTGGGCAAATATCTGGAGACCCGTTCCAAGGGAAAGACCAGCGAGGCCATCACCAAGCTGATGGATCTGGCGCCGAAGACCGCCTTTGTGGAGAGAGACGGAAAAGAGGTGGAGGTCCCGGTGGAGGAAGTGCGTACAGGCGAGATCCTGGCGGTGCGCCCGGGCGCAAGCATCCCGGTGGACGGCTTTATCATTGAGGGAAGTACCAGTATTGATGAGGCGGCCATCACTGGAGAAAGTATTCCGGTGCACAAGCAGGTGAACGATACGGTCATCGCCGCTACCATGAATAAAACGGGATTTATCCGGTTTAAAGCGACCAGAGTGGGAGAAGATACGACATTTTCTCAGATTATCCGGCTGGTGGAAGAAGCCAGCTCCAGTAAGGCGCCGATCGCGAAGATTGCCGACAAGATTTCCGGCATTTTTGTGCCGGCGGTCATCGCCATTGCCATCATAACGGCGGCGGCATGGATGCTTTCCGGAGCGACATTTGAATTTGCGCTGTCCTGCGCCATCAGCGTGCTGGTGATCTCCTGTCCGTGTGCGCTGGGACTGGCGACGCCGGTGGCAATCATGGTGGGAACCGGAAAGGGCGCGGAAAACGGTATTCTGTTAAAGTCCGGCGAGGCGCTGGAGACCGCCCACAATATTCAGTGCGTGGTCATGGATAAGACAGGCACCATCACTCAGGGCAAGCCGGTGGTGACGAACGTGGAGACCAACATGGCTCTTGATGCGTTTCTGGCCGTGGCGGCGGGACTTGAGGCAAAAAGCGAGCATCCGCTGGCGGAGGCCATCATGGAGTTTACCGGGAAACAGCAGGCGCAGCCGGCGAAGGTGGAGGATTTTCGTTCCATACCTGGCAAAGGTGTGGAAGGACGCATTGACGGGCGCATGTATTACGCTGGTAATCAGCGGCTTATGGAGGAAAAACAGATTCCGCTCGGATATTATGAGCAGCGTCTTGACAAGCTGGCGGATGAGGGCAAGACGCCGATGATTTTTGCCGGAGAGAAGGAGATTCTTGGCATTATCTCCGTGGCTGACGTGGTGAAGCCGACCAGCCATGCGGCGGTAAAAGAATTAAAAGCCATGGGCATTGAGGTCGTCATGCTCACCGGCGATAACCGGAGAACTGCCGAGGCCATTCGCCGGCAGCTGGATATCGACAAGGTGATCGCGGAGGTACTGCCGCAGGATAAAGAAAGAGAAATCGCCGCTCTCCAGCAGGAGGGAAAGACGGTTGCCATGATTGGCGACGGTATCAACGACGCACCGGCTCTCGCGCGGGCGGATGTGGGTCTTGCCATCGGGGCAGGAACCGACGTGGCCATCGAGAGTGCAGACGTGGTGCTCATGAAGAACGATCTGCTTGATGTGGTGACGGCCATCCGGCTCAGTAAAGCGGTCATCCGCAATATTAAACAAAACCTGTTCTGGGCGTTTTTCTATAACACCCTGGGCATCCCGGTGGCAGCCGGCGTGTTCTACATGGCTTTCGGTCTGAAGCTGAACCCGATGATCGGAGCGGCGGCCATGAGCTTAAGCAGCGTATTTGTAGTGACCAACGCCCTGCGGCTCCGCAGATTCAGGGCGTCCGCCGCGGCAGAGACCGCGCAGGATGTGACGGTTCTTCCGGAAGCGGAGATAACAGTGAGAGAGGGCGGCCAGCCGGGAGCGGGCAGCGACCGGTCGCAAGACACTCGCCCGGCAGATAATAATCATCAAAAAGACGACACCCTGACGCAGGAAAATCAGAGTGCATCTAATAAAAATCATAAGGAGGATAACACAATGTTGACAATGAAAATCGAAGGAATGGCATGCGGACACTGTAAAGCAGCAGTAGAGAAGGCGTTAAACGCCATCGACGGCGTAAAGGCAGAGGTGAATCTGGAAGCAAAGACCGCTTCTGTGGATGCTCCGGCAGACATGGATAAAGAAGTGCTGAAAAAGGCAGTGGAAGACGCTGGCTACGAAGTGGTAGGAATCGAATAAAAGCTGTGGATACGGCGGCACATAAAAAATGCCATGCATGGAAATAAACCATGCACGGCGTTTTTTTTGTGTCGTTTGACTTTATTTGGTTTCTGAATCCGCTTTTGCTTTTTGTGCCGCGTTCGCAGCTGCCGCAGCGGCGGCCTGCTGCATTGCCTGTTTTTTGTTGGTGTATTCCTTCACAAGCTGATAGAGAACCGCCACAAGAGGAATGAAAAAGATCATTCCCAAGATGCCGAAAAGATTGCCGCCGATCAGTACGGCAACCAGAGTCCACAGCGGAGCAAGTCCCACGGAACCGCCCACCACATGCGGGTAAATGAACTGGTTCTCAATAAACTGCACCACCTGATAGACGATGATGCTCAGGAGTGCCTGCAGTGGATTGACCATCAGTACTAGGACCGCGCCGATGAAGCAGGCAAAAAATGCGCCGATATAAGGAATGAACGAAAGTACTCCGGTCAGCACGGCGATGAGTACTGCGTAAGGAATCCTGAAAATCGTGAAAGATATAAATATCAGCACGCCCAGGATAATTGCTTCGATGCACTGTCCTGACAAAAACTTGGAGTAGGTTTTGCTGATCAGGGTGGCTACATGATAAATGCAGTCGGCAATAGGCTTGCGTACATGCACGTACAGAAGTTTTTTGCACTGCCGTCCCAGCGTCTTTTTGCTCAGCAAGATATAAAGAGCGATGACCAGGGAAAAGAAGCAGTTGACAATAATGCTGATAGTAGAGGTGGCGATACCCAGAGCAGAGCTTAAAAAGTTGCCGGCGCCGGTCAAAACGTTCTGTACGATGTGCTCAACGTCAATCTGGCTTAAACTCAGCGAAGACAGCTGCTTCGTGATCCACGTGGTGTCGAAACCGTATTCCGATAAAAAAGCAATCCACTGAGGACTCCTCGTCTGGATGGTCAGGTATACACTGCGCACAGAAGAAATGAGCTGTGGAACAACCATGGTGGAAACAAGGATCACGATGAGCACGATGCAGGCCAGAGTGGACAGGAGACTGAGCATGACCAGAGGCCCGTTTTTCGGCTGAAAGTTGATTTTGCGGAAAAGCCGGCTGTAGAGGGTTTCAAATCCTTTTACCGGTACGTTCAGCACGAAAGCGACGATCATACCGCCGATGATAGGCAGAAGCAGCCCTCCGATATCCTGAAAGAAGCGAATGACGCTCCCGAAATTATTGAGGCAGGCGTAAAGAGCCACGCCGAAAGCAATCAGGAGCATACAGTTTTTCATTCTTTTACTCATAATTCACATCCTTTATGTATTTGTTCTGAGCCTACTGTACCATTTTGCTATGACAAAGTCAAATCAAAAGGGGGAGGAAAAATTGTTTTGACACTCCCACCAGAGTATACTACAATAGGACAAGAGAAAATTTACAGAAAAGGATGTTTCAATACAATGGAAAAGATTATTTTAACAGGAGACCGGCCGACAGGAAGACTCCATGTGGGCCATTACGTGGGTTCTCTGAGACGGAGAGTGGAGCTGCAGGAATCCGGAGAATACGACAAGATTTTCATTATGATCGCTGACGCGCAGGCGCTTACCGATAATGCGGATCACCCGGAGAAGGTGCGCCAGAATATCATGGAAGTGGCTCTCGACTACTTATCCTGCGGACTGGACCCGGCCAAGTCCACGCTTTTTATCCAGTCTATGGTGCCGGAACTTACCGAACTGACTTTTTACTATTCCAATCTGGTCACCGTGTCCAGACTGCAGCGTAATCCGACGGTGAAGTCCGAGATCAAGATGCGTAACTTTGAAGCAAGCATCCCGGTGGGATTCTTTACCTATCCGATCAGCCAGGCGGCGGACATCACTGCATTTAAGGCGACCACCGTGCCGGTGGGCGAAGACCAGATGCCGATGCTGGAGCAGTGCAAGGAGATCGTTCACAAGTTTAACTCCGTGTACGGGGAGACGCTGGTAGATCCGAAGATCCTCCTGCCGGATAACAAAGCCTGTCTGCGTCTGCCGGGTATCGACGGCAAGGCGAAGATGAGCAAATCTCTGGGCAACTGCATTTACTTATCCGATACCGAGCAGGAAGTAAAGAAGAAAGTTATGTCCATGTTCACCGATCCGAACCATCTGCGCATCGAAGATCCGGGCCAGGTGGAAGGTAATCCGGTATTCATCTATCTGGATGCGTTCAGCAAACAGGAGCATTTCGATGAATTCCTGCCGGAATACGCGAACCTGCAGGAGTTAAAAGACCACTACACCAGAGGCGGCCTCGGCGACGTGAAGGTGAAGAAGTTTTTAAATAAGGTACTGCAGGCAGAACTGGAGCCGATCAGACAGAGAAGAAAAGAGTGGGAAAAGAATATTCCTGCCGTTTACGAGATTCTCAGAGAAGGAAGCATTAAGGCGCAGGCCGTGGCAGCGGAGACATTAAAAGAAGTCAAGGCGGCTATGCGTATTAATTACTTCGATAACGATGACATGATCCGGGAGCAGGAAGCGAAGTATCAGAAATAATATAAATAAAAAGACAGGCGGAGATACTGTACAATTGCGGTTCTTCGCCTGTTTTTTTCTGCAGCAGCGGTTTCTGCCGGTCAAAGATCCGCCTTGTCTTCTTCGCGGAAAGATTGTCAATCTGCATGTATGGATAAAGATTCTCAACAGAGTCCTTGACGAAGATATCCTTATTAGGTATACTTAATGCAAGTTAGTTATAACTAATCATTGCCTGAATGAGAAAGTTTTCTATTTTTATAAATATGAATAAGAATATTGAGATATCAGCCATGTGACAGTTGAATACACCAAGTAGAACGGGAGGTATATCCATGAGTGTAGTTATCGTAGGAGGACATGACCGAATGGTGTCCCAGTACAAAAAAATCTGTAAAGCACATCGTTGTAAAGCAAAGGTATTTACGCAGATGAGAGGCAATTTGAGCACCCAGATCGGAAGTCCGGATCTGCTGATCTTATTTACCAATACCGTATCCCACAAAATGGTCCGCTGCGCCGTGGCGGAGGCGGAGAAATGCAATGCAGATATCGTCCGCTGTCACACCAGCAGCGGCAGCGCATTAAATGAGATCCTGGGTAATGCCTGTCAGGCATAAGCGGAGGCTTATTCCGTCTCCAGACAGCGGTACAGAAGTTCCACCGCGCCGGGGATATGCTCTGTTTCCAGATAAGAATAATTAATAATGAAAATGTGTTCCACATCTTCTGGCGGCTGATGGAAATACTGCGACAGGCTGGTGAGACGAAGTCCGCGGGCAAGGGCCCGTTCCATGATCACCGTGTCGGGGATTTCCGTATCGATCCGCATCAGAAAATGAAGGCCGGCGTCTTCCTCCGTGATGGTAACGTAGGAAGACAGCGGGCTTCTTTTGATGGTTTCGAGAAGGTAGTCCCGCTTCTTATGATAGGAATTGCGCATGCGGTTGATGTGCTTTTCAAAATATCCTTCCCGGATAAAGCGCATCAGGGCGTACTGCTCAAAATTGGATACAGTGCAGGAATAAAAGCTCATCCTCTGCATAAACCGGGCGGCCAGGGATAGCGGCAGCACCATGTAGCTGATACGCAGGGTGGAGGAAAGACTTTTGGAAAAAGTGTTGATGTAGATGACCTTTTCCATGATGTCGATACTCTGGAGCGCGGGAATCGGCCGGCCTGTCAGGCGGAATTCGCTGTCGTAATCGTCCTCAATGATATAGCGGGACTCCGATTTGGCCGCCCAGCCCAGCAGTTCGTAGCGGCGGCTCACCGGCGTGATGATACCTGTGGGAAAATGATGGGACGGGGAAATGTGTACCACGTCGGCGCCGCTTTCCTCCAGCCGGTCGATGCGGATACCCTGGCTGTCCATATCCACGAAACGGTAATCTACCTGATGGCTGTCATAAATCTGAGCGATTTTTTCATAGCCGGGATTTTCGATGGCGTAGACCTTGTCAAAGCCCAGCAGCTGTACCAGCAGCCCGTAGAGATACTCGGTTCCGGCGCCGATGAAAATCTGCTCCGGCTGTACATGAATATCCCGGAACTGGCGCAGATGTCCGGCGATGGCCTCCCGCAGTTCATAGATGCCGCCGCAGGGAGATTTGGTCATAAGCTCGGCGTTTCTTTCCTGCAGAGTCTCCCGCATGAGCTTCGCCCAGACAGAGAACGGGAAGTGATCCGGCCGGGTCTGGTTGCTGGAAAAATCCGCAAAATACTGCGGCCGGGTCTCCTGCAGAGCGGCCGGTTTTTCGGCGGGAGCCGGGAGGGTCGTAAATTCCGGCGAAAAATCCGCCACATAATATCCTTTTTTTGCAACGGAATAAATGTATCCCTCTGACAGAAGCTGCGCGTAGGCGTTTTCCACGGTGATGGGACTGACGCCCAGATTCTTTGCGAAACTGCGCTTGGAGGGCAGCTTCGTATCTGCGGAAAGCATTCCGTTTACAATGTCATTTTTGATACATTTATATAAATGTTCATAAAGAGGCGTGGTGCCGATATCATTAAATGAGTAAGTAAGCATGAAGTACTCCAATCCATCTGTACCGGATGATTCTGAAAAGAGGCACAGAAATAAGTAATATCCTGATTATACCGTTTCTGTAAAAAAATACAATGGGATAAAAAGTGCTTTTCCTCACGTTTTATGTTATGATACATACAGAAAAATGCATAACAAAACAGAAAATGCAGTGGCAGAATTTGGAGGAATTATGAAAAAAGAACAGATTAAAAAATTATATGATTCAAAGTTTATGAAAATGTATGATCTGCAGTATAAAGAAGGGGCTCACTATTATTGTGCCAGCCGCAGGGACGAGGAACATCTGCAGGCGGTGCTGCCGAAGGAATCCTATGATACGCTGCCGCCGGACGGCGTAAGCTGCGTGGTGGTCCTGCGGGTAAAAGGAGAGGAGCCGAAGCTTCTTTTGAATTGGGAATACCGGTATCCGGCGGGACAGTATCTGCTGAGTGTTCCGGCAGGACTTGTGGAGCCGGAAGCATGGGGAAGCACCGAGGAAGCGGTGAAGAACACTGCTATCCGTGAACTGAAAGAGGAAACGGGCATCACCGTGGGGGACAACGACGAAGTGAGCATTATCAATCCTTTCGTGTTCTCCTCCCCGGGGATGACCGATGAAGCCAACGCCCTTGTGTATCTGTCCATCAACCGGGAAACCATGCCGGAGCTTTCCCAGAGCGGAGCGGAGGACTCCGAGAAGTTTAAGGGCTGCCGGCTGGTAAGTCTTTCGGAAGCCCGGAGCTATCTGGTGAATGGCAAAGACGAGCATGGCGTCTATTATCCGGTGTACACCTGGGCGGCGCTGATGTTTTTTGTGACCAGCGAGTTTCTGAACCTGTAACGGTTTTTAAGGCGCGGCAACTGATCGTACGCCAGACATTTACTGGATGTCGATTAATCGTGCGTCAGACATTTACTGCGCGTCAAAACAGTAGGCGGCGGCGTTGCAGCCGTACTCCCAATAGGAACTTTCATCGCTGTAAGAAGATATTTTCACGGTTCCCGCATTCTGGGAAGCATGAAGAACCTGTCCGCTTCCAAGATAGATGCCCGCATGATGATCGCCGGAGAGGTGATACAGCAGGTCGCCGGGAGCGGCATCCGTGATCTTGTTCACATCATAGAAGTAGCCGCTCATGGTGTCGGCCTGGTCTGTGGTCGTGTTGCCAATCAAGATGCCGGAAGCGCTTAAGAAGGAGTCGCGGACCAGACTGGAACAGTCGGCGTAGCCGTCAGTATCCCGAAGTTCCTGGCTGTAAGTATCCCCAATCCTTCCTTCGGCGTAAGAGATGGCCAGAGAGCGGAATTTGTCAATACAATCTTCGCGGGAAATCTGTACGTCTGCTTCTTCAGATTCTTCAGCTGCCGGTTTATTATCACCCAGATAGATGGAGTATACATAGCCTTCCTGGCCGTTTTGACGAAGGATTCGGGTCCAGTTGCCCTCGGTGGACAGCACAGCGACAGTTTCGTTCACGTCCAGTACAGCCAGAACACTGCAGTGGCTGTTGGCCTCTGCCCGGAGATTGACTTCAGTGCTGTTGATGAAGGAATGATCTGCATCGGCAGTTTCACCGGTATCTGCGGACGCTTCGTAAGCGGAGTCCGGGTTTTCCGAGAGATAGTCTTTGTAAATGTAACCATCCACACCGTCCACATTGACGGCAATCCAGTTGCCGCTCTGACCGGTCCGGGCGACTGCCGTGCCTGCCGGTATGGCAAAGTAGACGGATGATTCTGAAGAAGGCTGGCTTCTCACATTGACGCCGTCTGTGGTGTAAAGCTGCCCGGCTGACCCGGCAGAAGAGAGCAGGTGGACAGAAAAAAGACAGCAGGCTGCGAGACAGGCAGAAACGATCCTGCCCATATTTCTGCGGGCGGCGCGGATTTTTAAAGCGTGGCGTCTCCGGGATGTCTGCGCCGGTTCGGCTGCCTGGCGGGTGTGTGCGGTTACATGGTTCATACGTATCACTCTCCTGTTTTTTGTATAATGTGCTGTAAATATTTATAATATAGCACGATAATTTGGGAAAAACCAGCATATTTGGTCAAATAACAGTTTTTTCATTTTTGAAAACAAAATATTATAAATAAACTGACAACAGAAAGGATTGCAGGATATATTATGAATAGAAGAAAAAAACAAAAAAAGGGAAAACAAATGTTTTTTTGGATGATTCTTTTGGCAGCGGGCATGATTTGTCTGTGGGCGCCGGAGACGAAATGCCGCGCGGCGTCTCTCTCTGCACCGAAGGGATTGCTCGCCAACGGAGTGAAGGATGAGGTTGTATTATCCTGGGAGCCGGTAAAGGGTGCGGACGGTTATGAGATTTTTGAGAAAGCCGAAGGACAGGATGGCTGGACCATGGTAAAAACCACGGCCAAAAAGAAAGCGATACTCAAAGACCGGCAGAACGGAAGCCGGTACATTTACAAAGTGCGCGCCTACAAGGTTAAAAAAAGCGGAATGAGGTACGGTTCTTTCAGTAAAAAAAGTGATACCACAGTACCTGCAAAGGGCACAACCACCCTCCGGAACTTTCTGAAAGTTTCCCTGGCGCCGGTGGGTTCCACCATGTATATCTGGGGAGGCGGATGGAATAAAGCCGATAACGGCGCGGGAAAAGACGCCCTGCGCATCGGACTGAACCCGCAGTGGAGGACATTTGCGGACAGACAGCGCGCTTCCTATAATTACCGGAACTACCGGTACAGAAGAGGATACGGGCTGGACTGCTCCGGTTTTGTGGGCTGGACCGTCTATAATGCTCTGCATACATCAAAAGGGAAGCAAGGAGAAGGATACGTAGATAAGGCCAGAAATCTTGCTGCCGATTATGCGGAAAATGGCTGGGGAACCTTCCGGCGGTCCTCTGCGGTAAAAGATTACAAAGCAGGAGATATCATGTCCGGCTCCGATCATGTTTACATTGTTATCGGATCATGTGAAGACGGCAGCGTGGTACTCGTTCATTCCAGTCCTGCCGGCGTGCAGATTTCCGGTACGGCGACTCCTTCCGGAAAGAGGAATTCCAAAGCGGTGAAGCTGGCCGGGAAATACATGAAGAAATATTATCCGTCCTGGTACCGCCGTTATCCGGACAGTTCCAGAGGAGCTTCTTATCTGGATTACAATCAATTCCGCTGGAATGTAAAGAAGGGAAATATCATGGAAGACCCGGATCACTATCAGGAAAAATCAGCCAGAGAAGTTTTGCGTGATCTGTTTTCCTGAAGCAGCTGCAACTGTTTTCCTGAAACAGTGTTCCGCAGAAAGAAAGCCTGTGGTATACTATCAATAGTGGTATACTATCAATAATAGGAGGAGAAATGAAACGAAGAGTACAGTCAAAGGTAACCATGCAGAAGGTGGTTCCCCATGTGACAGACAGGTATCGGAAGCTGTGGGAGATTCCGGAGACTCACAGAAGCGTTGGTTTTATTGCCTGCGATAATGAGGATGTCATGTGGCTCGCCCTGGATGACGCCACCAAAAAAGCAAAAATAGAGATTGTCCATGCGGAGACCGTGTACGGGGGCGTGGATTATTCCTGGAGCCGTTATGGCGGGGAGATTACCGCCGTCCTTTCAGGGGAAAATGTGTCGGATGTCCAGAATGGTCTCCGTTACACGAAGGAGTATATTGAGAATAAAGCGGCTATTTATATGCTGGATGAGGAAGGAACACTGGGATATTATGCGGACTGGATTCCGAGAGCCGGACGCTATTATCAGAAAAAACTGGGAATCGCTGAGGGAACGTCCCTTGCCTATCTGGTGAGCACTCCTGTGGAGAGTACTTACGCCCTGGACAAGGCGCTCAAGGCCAGCCAAACAAAGATTGCCGAGATGTTTTATCCGCCGACCAGAGTGAATACCGGCGGCGGTGTTTTAGTGGGAACGGAGTCAGCATGCCGCGCGGCGGTGCAGACATTTGCGGAGGCAGTGGAATACTGCGCATTTCATCCGATGGAGGTAGAATAATATGAAGATAATCAGAATGCAGACGAAGATGCTCAGTCAGAAGATCATTGCAAATGTATCGGATGAGTTTGCCAGAGTGTACAGCCTTCCGGAG
>PPYE01256315.1_pt1 | contig 65285 bp, 56 predicted proteins | sample 1559881 | NCBI WGS metagenome assembly PPYE01 (sample SAMN08240022, study PRJNA423297) | Human gut metagenome, whole genome shotgun sequencing project. | reverse complement strand
CACGCGGCTGTCACGGCTTCATCACGTGTATGATTCTGCACCCTGCGTTCCGTCTTTTCTATGCATTTGCATATACCGCAGGTGGCCGTGCAGGAGGTCGAAAAGCCGGAGGAGCCGGTGGCCACGTTCTATTAAGTTGATAAACGCAAAAAATCAGCCGCCCGGTGGGCGGCTGATTTTTCTTTGCCGGAATTCAGTTTTCCTTGTCCTCGGCCGTGGACAGCAGGACGCGGTCGTTATCAAACGCCTCGCCCGCCTTGGCAGCGAAGGCGTCGAGCAGGCCCTGCACGGTCATGCCCGCGCGCTCCGGGCCGGAGACATCGAGCACGATGCGGCCGGCATCCATCATGAGCGTGCGCGTGCCGAGCTCAAGCGCCTGATGCATGTTGTGCGTAATCATGAGGCAGGAGATGCTGCGCTCGGACACGACGCTGCGCGTGAGCGCGAGCACCTTGTCGGCCGTGACGGGGTCGAGCGCGGCCGTGTGCTCGTCGAGCAGCAGCAGCTCGGGCGTGACCATGGTGGCCATGAGCAGCGTCAGCGCCTGGCGCTGGCCGCCGGAGAGCAGGCCGACGGGCGTGTTCATGCGGTCCTCCAGCCCCATGTCGAGCTGGGCGAGCGCGTCGCGGAAAAAGTCGCGGTCGCGGCGGCTCACACGGCCGAAGAGCACGTGCCGGTCCGAAGAGCGCAGGTAGGCCACGGCGAGGTTCTCCTCGATGGTCATGTGCGGCGCGGTGCCCTTGAGCGGGTCCTGGAACAGGTGGCCGATGCGGCGGCTGCGCTTATACGACGGCAGGAACGTGATGTCCCGCCCGTCGAGCGTGATGGTGCCGGTATCGACATAGAACACGCCGGCGATGGCGTTGAAGAGCGTGCTCTTGCCGGCGCCGTTGGAACCGACGATGGTGGCAAACTCCCCGTCGGCCAGCCGGAGCGAGAGATCGGACAGGGCACGCTTCTCGTTCACGGTGCCGGCGTTGAACGTCTTGGAGATGTGGGAAACTTCAAGCATCGGTCTCGTCCCCCTTTCCGGACAGGGCGCGCAGCTTGCGGGCGTTGGACTTGATCTTCGCCAGCCGGACGTAGCCCTTCATGTTCGGCGCGGCGATGGCGACGGCCACGATGACGGCGGACACGAGCTTGAAATACTCGGCCGAGATGTTCAGCCGCAGCGCCAGCGCGATGATGAAGCGGTAGACGATACTGCCGAGCACGACGCAGACGATGCGCTTGCCCACGCCGCCGCGGTGACCGGCAAAGACCTCGCCGATGATGAGGCTCGCCAGCGCGATCGTGACCATGCCGGTGCCGAGGTTGATGTCGCAAAACTTGTTGTACTCCCCGATCAGGCAGCCGGACAGCGCCGTGAGGGCGTTGGCCAGGCACAGGCCGATCGTGATGGTGGCTTTGGGGTTGATAGAGGAAGCGCTGACCATATCGAGACTGTCGCCCGTGGCACGGATGGACAGGCCGAGCGATGTGCCGAAAAAGCGGATGAGCACGATCACGACCACCACCACAATGAGCGCGAGCAGGATCAGCCGGCTCCACTGCCCGCCGACGAGGCCCTTGAAGAGTGAAAACACCGTGTCGACCCCGGTGATGGACACGTTGGACGAAAAGCCCATGACCGCGAGGTTGATCGTGTAAAGGCCGGTGTTCGAGATGATGCCGGCGAGGATGCTCTCAACGCCGAGGCGCGTCTGCAGAAAGGCCGTGACGTAGCCCGAGAGCATGCCCGCCGCCATGGCCGCGAACAGCGCAAGGATCGGGTGGCCGGCGATGGTGAGCATGGCGCCCACGGCGCAGCCGAGCGTGAAGCAGCCGTCCGTGGAGAGGTCGGCGATATTCAGGATGGAAAAGCTGATGAACAGTGCCAGCGCGACGAGGCCGTAAATGAGGCCGACCTCAAGCGCCGTCTGCAAAACGGTCAGCATGGAGCTCCCTCCTTCGGGATGTCAGATATCAGTCAAAATTCTGCTGCGTGGTCGTCTCGAGCACGGAGCTGCACTTGCCGTCAAACGCCTGCTTGACAGCAGCGATGTCATAGCCGAGGGCGGCGCAGCTTTCGCTGTTGATCATGGCGATGCCGTTATCGAACGTGGTCACGGGCAGCGTGGCGGGGTCCTTGCCGTCGACCAGCACCTGCACGACCATGTCGGCCGTGATGGTGCCGAGCTTGGTGTAATCCACGCCGTAGCCGACGAACGCGCCGTTGAGGGCGAAGGAGTCCGCGCCGCAGTACTGCGGGATCTTGGCATTGAGGAACTTCTCGTAGATGGCGAGCTCGGCGGTCATGATGGTGTTGTCGGTCGGAGTAAAGACGGCGTCGACCTTCTCGGCGATGAGCGCGTCGACGGCGGAGGTGACTTCATCGGTGGTGGTGCCGGTCTTTTCCACGCAGCGGATGCCCTTGCTCTCGAGGTAGGCCTTCGCGTCCTCGATCGGCTGCTTGGAGGAGTCCTCGCTCTTGGAGTAGAGCAGGCCGACGGTCTTGGTGTCCGGGTTCTGGGCGAGCATCAGATCGAGCAGGCCCTTGGTGTTGAGCGCGTCGCTCGTGCCGGTGATGCGGCCGCCAGGCGCGTCGAGCGAATCAACAATGCCGGCGCCGACGGGGTCAGAGACGGCGGAGAAAACGATGGGGATCTCGGTGTCCTCGGTGGCGGACTGCATGATCTTCACGGCCGGGGTCGCGATCGGGACGATGAGGTCCACGCCCTTGCTGACGAGCTCGGCGCCGATCTGGTTGAGCGTCGTGGCGTCGGCCTGGCCGTTGTAGAGCGTGTAGTCAAACTTCACGCCCAGCTCCGCGGCCTTGGCATCGAGCTCGGCCTCGATGGCCGCCTCGATCTGGTTGAGGGACGCATCGTCCACAAACTGCACGATGCCGACCTTGTAGGTCTTGCCTTCGGCCTTGGTGTCCTCGGTCTTGCTGCCGCAGGCGGACAGGCCCATGAGCGCGGTGACGGCGAGCACGCCGCCGACGATCTTCTGGAAAGTCTTATTCATAGTTGATTCTCCTTATATTGAAAGTGATGGTTTTTTATTTGCGATCTTCGGATACGGTCTGACACGGCAAAAATTCTCCGGCCGCCACGCCATCGTCTGGCTTTGCGGGTCATATGCATCCCTCCTGCGGTGATTTGCGCAATAAAAAAAGCCTCGTCCACGAAACGGTTCCTTCCGTTTCATGGGACAAGACTGTAACTCCTGCGGTGCCACCCATGTTGGCGCTCATGCGCCCACTTTGCACGTACGATCATACGCTCCGCCGGATAACGGCCGCGGCCACCGTCGCCCCTCATGCTGCTGCAATCGGTTTGCCCTCGCGAGTCCATTCGCCACCCGTCCGCTGCAGCGCTTCCACCGTCCGCTGCTCTCTGAAAGCTTCGTGAATGGGTACTCCTCTCGGTCATCGGTTTCTCGATGGTGTTACTCTACCACTTCCCGCGCCGGATTGCAAGCCCCATTTTCACGAATCTGCACCCGGTTTTCGGAAAATCTTTTGCGCATTGCGCACAAACGTCCCTGACCGGCGGTCAGGGACGTTAGGTGCAATATTATTTTCCAGCGTAGACAAAGGCGTTCGGCAGCGTGCGACCCGCGGTGAGTGCGGGGTTGGAGCTGCGCATGATGTACTTGCCCTTGTACCAGATCATGGCGCTGGTGCCGCCGTCGAGGTTCATGGCCTGCATGCAGTCGTGCTTGGCCATGATGGCCGCGCAGTCCGGCACGCTGATGCCGACCGACGTCGTGAGCCGGCCCTCGACGAGCAGGGCGATGATCTCGCCGTACTTCGACTGGCCGAGGCAGGCGCGCGGCTGCAGGTCGGAGAAACCGCTGCGGGCATTGACGACCGTCTCCCCGTCGATAATCATGGCGGGCGAGAACTCGACCGCGTCCGTCGTGTCAGGCGAGACCTCGGAATCGCAGTCGCGGATGTAGATGCGGTTGTCCTTATGCAGCTCGAGACGCTTGTAGCCATAGCCCATATGGCTGCCGTAGGACTTGCCGTTGCACATGGCGTAGCCCGCGAGGGTGCCGCCGTTGCCGTTGCCGCCCGGGTCGATGAAGCCCGAGCCGGTCATGCCGATGACGCCGCCGTGGGCCTCGGCGATCTTGCCGCAGACCTGGCCGACGCTGCCGAGCGTGGACGCGGCCTGCAGGCTCAGGCGCGACGGGTCTTTCATGATGACGAGCACGCCGCGGTAGGTGCTGCCTTTCACGCGCGCGATCATAATCTCATTTTGCGCGTCGATCGCGAGCACCTGCTCACCCTGAATGGTGCGGATGCTGGTGCCGTTATCCGTGAGCGCGGAATGGTCGATGTTGATGCGGCTCCAGCCGGCGGCGAGGACGTCGGGATGCTCCTTGACATACGCCTGCATGCTCGGCACATCCACCTCCCAGAAGAGGTTATAAAACGTGATCTCTTCCTTGCTCATGCCCTTGGTGTCCGTGAGCGTGGGGTTGCGGGACTCGATCTCTCCCTCGTCCCACTCGCTGTTGACGCCGATCTGCGCCTCCCTGGCCGCTTCCATTTCGGCAACGACCTTGTCGATGACGCTGCGTGGGATGAACGCCGTGGCCAGCCACTGGTGGCTGAGCGTGTTCATGGCCGTCTGGATATAGGCCGTGCGCCACTTGGCGATGAACGGAATATCGGAATACACCGCCGTCAGGTACAGGCCCGCGAGGATGGCCAGCACAAGGAACAGGATCAGCAGCCGGCGGCCGAGACTCTTTTTCTTCTTCGGCTTTTTGGCCTTCTTTGCCTTGCGGCCGTGCTTGCCGGCCGGGGCCGGGGCGGCCTGCGGCGGACGGCGGTGGTCGTCCGGCGCGCTGCGGCGCGGCCGGGCGGCGTCATCCGTCCACTGGCTGGCATAGGCCTGCCGGGTCGGACGCTGCTGCGTAGGACGCTGCTGCGTGGGGCGCTGCTGCGCGGGACGCTGCTGGGCCGGACGCTGCTGGGGCGGGCGCTGCTGCGCGGGGCGCTGCTGCGTGGGACGCTGCTGCGTGGGACGCTGCTGGGCCGGGCGCTGCTGGGCCGGGCGCTGCTGGGCCGGGCGCTGCTGGGCCGGGCGCTGCTGGGCGGTATCGGAAGCGGGTCGCTGCGTGCCCGTGGGGCGCGGCGGCGCGGAAAACAGCTTCAAGAGGCGACTCCTCCTTTATGTACGGGAGATTACGAAGGGCTTGACGGCGGGGCGCGGAAAAAGTTCCGCACCCGGTGGGAAAAACGGGAAGGCCCGCCGAGCGAGCCTTCCCGGAAACGCGCGGGTCGTGCGGCCGCTCAGCAAAGCTGCGCGCCGGCGGGCACGCTGTCATCGAGCATGAGCAGGTTGAGCTTGCCGTCCTTCTCGGCCGAGAGGAGCATACCGTTGGAGGCCATGCCCATCATCTTGCGCGGCGGCAGGTTCAGGATCGCGACGACGGTCTTGCCGACGAGCTCCTCGGGGCGGTAGTACTTGGCAATGCCGGAGAGGATCTGCCGGTCGGTGCCGCTGCCGTCGTCGAGCGTGAAGCACAGGAGCTTATCGGACTTTTTCACCGGCTCGCACTTGAGGACCTTGCACACGCGCATATCGCACTTGGCAAATTCGTCGATCGTCACGTCCGGCAGCACAGGCGCGGACTTGGACGCGGCGGCCGCTTTCTTCGCGACCTTGAGCGCCTCAAGCTCGGCGAGCTCTTTGGCCATGTCGATGCGCGGGAAGAGCGTCTCGCCCTTCTGGACGGTGACGTCCGCGGGCAGCACGCCCCAGACGGCAGCATTGTCCCACGTGGTCTGCTCCGCCGCAGCGCCGATCTGCGTGAAGGCCTTCGCGCAGCTGTCGGGCATGAAGGGCAGCAGAAGCGTGACGGTGATGCGCAGCGTCTCGAGCAGGTTATACAGAACCGTGGCCAGGCGCGCGCGCTTGCTCTCGTCCTTGGCGAGGACCCAGGGGGCCGTCTCATCGATATACTTATTGGCGCGGGAGATGACCTTGAACACCTCAATAAGCGCCTGCTGGGTGCCGAAGTTATCCATATAGCCGGCATACGTCTCGCGCAGGGCGGAGGCCATGGCGATGAGCTCGTCATCGAGCGCATCGTGCTCGCGCTCGGCCGGGAGCGTGCCGCCGAAGTACTTGATGACCATGGCGACGGTGCGGCTCAGGAGATTGCCGAGGTCGTTGGCGAGGTCGGTATTGATGCGGGAGATGAGCAGCTCGTTGGAGAAGTTGCCGTCGCTGCCGAGCGGGAACTCGCGCAGGAGGTAGTAGCGCAGCGCGTCCACACCGTAGCGCTCGGCGAGCACGATGGGGTCGACGACATTGCCCTTCGACTTCGACATCTTGCCGCCGCCGAGCAGCAGCCAGCCGTGGCCAAAGACCTTCTTCGGCAGGGGCATACCCATGCTCATGAGCATGGCCGGCCAGATGATGGAGTGGAAGCGCACGATCTCCTTGCCGACCATGTGCACGTCGGCGGGCCAGAACTGGTCATAATCGTCGTACTTATCGTTCAGGAAACCGAGGGCCGTGCAGTAGTTGAACAGCGCGTCGACCCAGACATAGACGACGTGGCCGGGGTCAAAATCGACCGGGATGCCCCACGTGAAGCTCGTGCGGGACACGCACAGGTCCTCGAGGCCGGGATCGATGAAGTTTTTGATCATCTCGTTGACGCGGCTGGCAGGCTCAAGGAACGTGCCGCTGAGCAGCAGCTCGCGCACGGGCTCGGCATACTTCGACAGGCGGAAGAAGTACGCCTCCTCCTCGGCATAGTGCACCTCGCGGCCGCAGTCCGGGCACTTGCCGTCGACGAGCTGGCTCTCGGTCCAGAAGCTCTCGCACGGCGTGCAGTACATGCCGGAATACTTGCCCTTATAAATGTCGCCCTTTTCGTACATCTTCTTGAAGATGCGCTGCACGGCCTCAACATGATAGTCGTCCGTCGTGCGGATGAAGCGGTCGTTGGAGATGTTCATCAGCTTCCACAGCGCGCGCACGCCGCCGGGGCCTTCGACGATGTTGTCCACAAACTGCTTGGGCGTGACGCCGGCGGCCTCCGCCTTCTCTTCGATCTTCTGGCCGTGCTCGTCCGTGCCGGTCAGGAACATGACGTCATAACCGCACAGGCGCTTGTAGCGCGCGATCGCATCGGTCGCGACCGTGCAGTAGGTGTGGCCGATGTGCAGTTTGTCCGAGGGGTAATAGATCGGGGTGGTGATATAAAACTTTCCTTTGCTCATACTGCATTCTCCTCTGTATTAGTCTTCACCGGCGTCACCGGGGTCGTAGACGGACGGATAGGGTGTCGGCTGCGGCTTTGACGTGGGTGTGGGCGTCGGGGCCGGCTTGGTGCTTGGGGTGGGCGTCGGCTTCGGCGTGGTGTCGTGCGAATGGTAGGTGCTGGTGGCCTCGAGCGTGTGGCTGATCTGGTTGCCGTCCTTATCGTAGACGGTGCGGTAGGTCGTGGCGCGCAGGCCGTTGGCCGTGTAGCTCATCTTGACGTAGCTGCCGTCCACATCCGTGCCCCAGATCTCGACCGTGACGCTGCCGTTTTGCACATACGCCTTGATCTCGATCGGGTAGTCGCGGTTATTCGTGAACTTGAACTCCGGCCCGCCCCAGCTGACCGTGGCGTCCATGCCGGGCTCGATATAGGCCACGGGGAAGTAGTGGCAGGTGCGGGTGTTGATCTTCAGGTTGGAGACCATGGCGCAGTAATACAGCGCGGACGACACCTGGCAGATGCCGCCGCCGACCTCCTGCACGACCTGGCCGCCGGAATAGGCCCCGGCCTCCTTAAAGCCGTTGGCCTTCGTGCGCTGGCCAACGACGTCGTTGTACGAGAACGTCTGGCCGGGCTGGAGAATGACGCCGTTGATCTTCTCGGCGGCGAGCTTCACGTTCGTGATGCGGTTGCTGCTGCTGCCGGAGAGCGAGGTGGTCTTGGTGGCGAGCTTATCGGCCAGAAGGTGCTTTTGCAGCTGCTCCTGCGTCATCTCGGGCTGCGTGAGCGTGGCCGGGATGGTGACGGTATCGCCGGTGGACGCCGCGTCCCACAGGGGCTGGGCGGCGGCGACGTCAAATTCGATGCCGACCTTGCTCTCGGTGGCGGACTGGGTCTCGGGGTCGTAGCCCGCGTTGACCGGGTCGCCGCAGACGGCGTCGTGCAGCTCCTGCAGCGTCATCTTATCATCGCCGCTCATGTCAACCGGGTAGGCCGACGTGCCGAACTTGCCGGCGCGGATGTCGCTGAGCATCCGGTCGGCGACGGCGGCGGGATCGAGCGTGATCATGCTCGCGCCCTTGACGACGCGGATGGCGCTGTGCGCCTCGTCGATCTCGATGCTGCCGGCGGAGAGACTGACGTTGATCTCCGCGGCCTCGCGCTCGATGCGTGTGCGCAGGGCGTCGGCGTCCATGTCGGCGAGGTTATCCGAGGCGACATCATGGCCCTTGAAGGCACAGTGCAGCCACGTGAAGAAATTCGTGAACACGCTGCCGCTGCGGCCGTAGGCATAGGCCGTTTCGGCGGCGGCATCGGGCGTGGCGTCAAAGCCGATCTCCGTTGCGGTGACGGTGATGGTCCGGTCGCCCGGGAAGGTCATGGTGAGCACCGGGGCGCTCGTATCGTCCCAGCCGGCGGCGCGGATGGCGTCCGCCGCGGCGGATTGCGTCATGCCGCCGACGTCGGTGCCGCAGACAGAGACGTTCGGGAAAATGGCGCTCTTTTTCGCCACGAGCACCATGCCGAGAGCGCCCGCCGCCACGAGGACGGCCAGCACGATGAGCACGACGCGCACGGCGATCCTGCCGCCGCGGCCGCGCGGTTTTTTCGCTTTCGGCGCCGGCTGCGGCTGGACGCCGGGCGCACTGCGGCGCGCGGTCTGCTCCTGCCGGGGCACGGGCGGGCGCTGGGGCGCCGCCTGTTTCGGTGCGGCGGCGCGGCGGGCAGCCGCCTCGCTCTGTGCGGAACGGTTGGCGCCGCTGCGGTGCGCCGAGCGCTCCTGCGCTGCGAAATCCGCCGCCTCGCGGCGGGCGGCCGCACTGCGCTTGGAAGTGTTGCCGTTGAGTTTCATTTGCTCGTATCCCTGTCTTTCCCTGTCAAAATCGGATTATTTAAATATGTATTGCGAAACGCCTCCGCCTCGCTGGGCGGGAGCTTGGCGCGGGGCTGGCGTTCGATCTGCGGCTTCATCCATGGGTTGTGCTCGGCCTTGCGGTCGGTCTGCGCCTCGAGGAGCTTACCGATGAGCACGTTCGAGATGAGAAAGCCCGCGGGCGTGAAGTGCCAGCGCTCCCCATCCGCGACCGCCCAGCCGGAGCGAATGAACGCCTCGAGCTGCTGCGCGATGCCGGAAAAATCACTGCGGTAGAGCCGCTCATACTCCGCGCGCGACACGCCGTGGACGGTGCGCATGCCGAGCATGAGATACTCCGCCGCGCGCTCGAAATCGCCGACGGTCTCGTACTCGTCGATCATGTCCTCGCCGTGGAGGACACCCGCAAGGTAGCGGTCGAGATCGCGCACATAGCTGTAGCGCGTGCGGCCAATGCACGAGTGCGCGCCGGGGCCGAAGCCCATATAGTCGTCGAGCTGCCAGTACTTCAGATTATGCCGGGATTCGTAGCCCGGTATGCTGAAATTGGAGATCTCATACTGCTCATAGCCGTAGCGCCGCAGCTCCTCGACCATGCACAGGTACATGTCCGCCTGTTCGTCGTCCGACGGGATGAGGGGCGAATCCTTCAGGGCGTACATGGGCGTGCCCTCTTCGAGCTTGAGCCCGTAGCCGGAGATGTGCTCCGGGCGCAGGGCGATCGCCTTGGCGAGCGTGTCCGCCCAGTCGCTGCGGGTCTGGCTGGGCAGGCCATAGATGAGGTCGAGGCTGATGTTATCGAAGCCCGCGGTGCGGGCGTTCTGCACGGCCATCTCCACCTGGCGGAAGCTGTGGCGGCGGCCGATCATTTTCAAAATATCATTGTTCGCCGACTGCATGCCGATGCTCAGGCGGTTGAAGCCCGCCTTATGCAGGGCGCGCAGGTCGTGCAGGCGGACGCTGTCCGGATTGACCTCGACGGTCACCTCCGCGCGCTTGAGCAGGCGGCCGGTGGCCTTGACGGCGTCGAGCAGCTCGATCAGGCGCGCCGCGCCGTAAAAGCTCGGCGTGCCGCCGCCGAAATACACCGTGTCGATGTACGCCGGGGCGATGCGCCCGGCGCTCTCTTCGATGTGCTCGAGCAGGGCGTGCTGATAGTCCGCCATGCGGTCGGCCGCGCCGGCGCAGGAATAAAAATCGCAATAGCCGCACTTGCTCGCGCAAAACGGGATGTGGATATAGATACCGAGACGCGGTTCCATAGGCAGCTCCTTACATGGGGATGCCCCGGCCGCCGAGGCACGGCGGCCAGGGGGGGAAATTGGATCAGATGAGCGTGCAGACCAGCTCCGAATACGCGGCCGGATCCTCGAGCGGCTCGCCCGCGATGAGCAGCGCCTGCGCGTGCAGGATGCGCGCGATGCGGCCGGCCTTGTCCTTGTCGCCGGCGTCGAACGCTTCCTTCATGGTCTGATAGGCGTGGTGGTTGGCATTGAGCTCGAGCACGCGGATGGCGCGGATGTCGGTCGGCGCGCCGGGCATGCTCTTGAAATAGCGCTCCATCTCGAGCGTGACGCCGCCCTCCGTGCTCAGGCACACGGCGCTGGACACGAGCTTATTCGACAGGCGCACGGACGCGACCTGGTCGCCGAGCGTCTCCTTGACGAAGTCGAGCAGGTCCTTGTCCTCGGCCTGCTTGGCCTCGGTCTCCTTCTTCTCTTCCTCGGTCTCGAGGCCGAGGTCGTCGGTCGCGATGTTGCAAAACGGCTTGTCGGCGTAGCTCTTCATGGTGTCGACGAAATACTCGTCGATCTGCGAGGTCATGCACAGGACATCGTAGCCCTTTTCGTGCAGAAGCTCGGCCTGCGGCAGGCTGAGCAGACGCTTGACGTTCTCGCCGCAGGCAAAGTAGATCTTCGTCTGCTCGGCGGGCATGGAATCCACATACTCCTTGAGGGAGACGAGCTTCGTCTCGCTCGTGTGGTAGAGCAGCAGGTCCTTGATCTCGTCGACCTTGTCGCCCGTCTCGGTGACGGCGCCGGCGCGCAGCATCATGCCGAAGGCAGCGTGGAACTGCTCGTACTTTTCGCGGTCGTTGGTCATGAGCTTGGTCAGCTCGGACTTGATCTTCTTGCCGAGGTTCGCGGCGATGAGCTTGAGCTGGCGGTCGTGCTGGAGCATCTCACGCGAGATGTTCAGCGACAGGTCGGGCGAATCGACCACGCCGCGCGCAAACGCGTAGCACGGCGGCAGGAGGTCGGTGCACTTATCCATAATCATGACGCCGGAGCTGTAGAGCTCGAGACCGGGGTCAGACTCGCGGGTGAACATGTTCGCCGGGGCCTTGGCCGGGATGAACAGCAGCGCACGGTAGGAGATCAGGCCCTCGGCGTTGACGCGGATGACGGCCAGCGGGTCGTCCTTGTCATGGAACTTGTCCTTATAAAACGCGATGCACTCCTCATCCGTCGCTTCCTTGCGGCTGCGCTGCCAGATGGGGACCATGCTGTTGATGGTCTGCTCCTCGGTCTTGGTGACCATCTCCATCTTCGGCTCGCCCTTTTCGTCCTTCTCGCCGGTGTCGACCCAGTCGCTCTGCTCGACGTCCATGACGATCGGCCAGCGGACATAGTCGGAGTACTTGCGGATGAGCATCATGAGCTTCCAGTTTTCAAGGTAGGTAGAGTATTTCTCGCCGGTCTCGTCTTCTTTGATGTGCATGATGACGTCGGTGCCGACGGTGTCCTTCTCGGCCTCGGTGATGGTGTAGCCGTCCGCACCGGTGCTGACCCACTGGTAGGCCGTGTCGCTGCCGTAGGCGCGGGTGATGACCGTGACCTTATCGGCGACCATGAACGCGGAATAGAAGCCGACGCCGAACTGACCGATGATGTCGATGGCGGCATCCTCCTGCGCGTTCTCGCCGAGGCCGTCCTTGAACTTCAGCGAACCGCTGCGCGCGATGACGCCGAGGTTGCTGTCAAGCTCCTCCTTGGTCATGCCGATGCCGTTATCCGACACCGTGATCGTGCGCGCGTCCTTATCCGGGGTGACGCGGATCTTGAAATCGCTGCGCGCCATGCCCACGTTTTCATCCGTGAGCGACTGGTAGCAGAGCTTGTCGATCGCGTCCGAGGCGTTCGAGATGATCTCACGCAGGAAAATTTCCTTGTGCGTGTAGATCGAGTTGATCATCATGTCGAGCAGCTTTTTCGACTCGGCCTTGAATTGTTTCTTTGCCATATCTATGCCTCCAAAAATTTCATTACACCTTTGGGTCCGTACCCGGCCGGCACGCAATAGCGGCCCACGGTACAGATTTTAATATTATAGCACATCGACCGTTTTTTTCAACACCCGCGGCCGGAATAATTGGGATTGTGCGCCGCGTTTTTTATGGTATAATAGGTTGTTAAGAAAAAAATAAGATTCTGTGAGGTGGCTCCCATGAACGATCTGAAAGACCTGCTCGGCGCGCGCCTGTTCCTGCTGGACATGGACGGCACGCTCTACCTCGGGGACGACGTGTTTCCCGGCGCGGTCGACTTCATCCATACGCTGGCCGATACCGGACGGCAGTACATCTACCTGACCAACAACTCCTCGCGCGCGGGCACGGACTACATCACGCGCCTGCGGCGGCTGGGCTTCCCGTGCGAGGCCGAAAACGTGTTCACCTCCGGCATGGCGACGGCGCTGTATCTCAACCAGCACTACGCGGGCAAGCCCGTGTACCTCGTCGGCACGCAGGCGTTCCGCCGCGAGCTGCTCAGCTACGGCATCCCGCTGGTGGAAGAGGGCGCGGAGATCGTCGTGGCCGGGTTCGATACCGAGCTCGTGTACGAAAAGCTCGACAAGGCCGTGCACTTTCTGCGCCGCGGCGCGACGTTCATCGCCGCCAACCCCGACTGGGTCTGCCCCATGCCGGCCGGCGAGGTGCTGCCCGACTGCGGGAGCATCTGCGCGCTGCTGACCGCCGCCTCCGGCGTGAAGCCGACGTATATCGGCAAGCCGAACCGCAACATGGTCGACGTCATCTCGGCACAGACCGGCGTGCCGAACGCGCAGATCTGCTGCGTGGGCGACCGGCTGTATACCGACATCGCCGTGGCCGTGAACGCGGGCGCGCAGAGCGTGCTTGTGATGTCCGGCGAGACGGACGAGGCGATCCTCAAAGCGTCCGACGTGCAGCCGAAGTACGTCCTGCGCGACGTGGCGGAGCTGGCGCAGATTTTGCGCAACGGCGCGGCAGTGTAAGAAAAAGTTCAAAAAATTCCGAAAACTGCTTGACAAAAGCGGACACAAATGTTAGGATATGTTCAGTAAACATCGTTTTCGTAAATGGTGTTGCGAATCCCTCGTTTGTGTTCTCTCTTCCACTTTGCAGCGTCCGGGTCTGCATCCGCCGCGGACGTGCAAGCACAAGCAAACAACAGCAGCCACACCGGCTTACACCGGTGTGGCTGCTGTTTTTCGTTATGTGCGGATGTGCAGGCGGCGGAGACTGCGCCTTTTTAAGCCTTCCCCTTTGAGGGGAAGGCCAGGGTGCGCTGCCGGTGCCGCCGGAGAAAACTGCGGCCTTTCCGCCGTATTCGGCGAGCACGGCTCGGCACCTTCTCCTCACGAACGCCAGGAAGAATCCGCTCAGATATCGGCGCGGAACCAGGCGCCGGGACGGTAGTACTCAAAAATGACGATGTCATAATCGCGCTCATGCGTCCAGGCGCGGCTCGTCCAGCCGGCACGTACGGCGCCCATGGCCTCGCACAGGCGCACGCTCAGCGGCTTCGGCCCGATCTTGTAGGCGATGAACTGCGGGCGGGCGATCACGTTTGTGAGCACGTTGCCGACGATGGCGGCCGCGGGCTTATTGAGCGCCTTGCCGTAGTCCTTCGGCGGCTGGCTGAGCTGGCCGCGCAGGATATCGGGCGCGTTGCGCCGGAACCACGCGACGATCGTGGGGTCAAAGCTCTCGACGCAGTACGGCCCGCCGTAAGTACGCAGGGCGGCGAGCGTCAGCTCGCACAGGCGGCGGTTATTATGTCCGCGCTTGACCTCGAGCAGCAGCGGCACGCGGCCGCCGAGGGCGGCGAGCGCCTCGGCAAACGTCGGGATGACGCAGTCGGTATCGCCGAGGCGCAGGGCGCGCAGCTCGGCGAGCGTGAAATCATCGATCACGCCCGGCACGCCGCACATGCGCTCGAGCGTATCGTCGTGGAACACGACGAGCTGGTCGTCCGCCGTCAGGTGCACGTCCATCTCAACGGCGTAGCCCGCCTCGGCCGCGGCACGAAACGCCGGGAGCGAATTTTCCGGCACGGTGCCGTCCTCGGTGTGCAGGCCGCGGTGCGCATAGTTGCGGTACAGAAACGGGGCCTTCTGCGCGCGCGTGGCGTGGCCCGGCGCGACGAGAAACGCAAACGCACCCGCGCAGGCGGCGGCCGGCGCGGCGATCTTGCAGGCAGTTTTCCAATTCATAACGAGTCCTCCTTTCGGCGGCGCGGGCCGCCGGTTTGCTTTGCCCTTATTAAACAACAATTTCTGCTTTTCGTCAAATGCCTGTTGAATTGCCGGGCGAGGTATTGTAGAATGAGACAAATCCGATAGAAACTGATGGAGGTATCCCTGTGAAGCTCAACTACAAACGCACCATCTGCGTTGGCTTTGCCTTTTTCCTGATCTGCGCCTTCTGGCAGGCGTATGACAACACCATTCCCCTGATCCTGACGAATAAGTTCGGCATGTCGCAGGCGTGGTCCGGCGTCATCATGGCGCTCGACAACATCCTGGCGCTGTTTCTGCTGCCGCTGTTCGGCGCAATCTCCGACAAGCACACCGGCAAGCGCGGCCGCCGCACGCCGTTTATCGTCTTTGGCACGATCGTTGCGGCCATCGCGTTCATCAGCCTGTCGCTCGTCGACGATGCGCAGCTGAAAAACATCGACGCGGCCGCCGCCATCGACGATCCCGCCGCGCTGCGCGTCGTGTACCAGCAGGAGGCCGACCGCACACTCAAGACCCCCGACGGCGAGACGTTCGTGCTCGAGGACACCTTCACGGAGGACGAATTTGCCGCCATCACGAGCCAGGTCACGACCGCTGATGGCAAGACCGTCACGAACCATGACTACACGAACTATGTCGTGCCCGCTCGCCAGGCCTACACCCACCAGACGACCGTGCAGCACCCGGGCGCGCTCATCGGCTTTATCGTGCTGCTGCTCGTCGTGCTCGTGTCCATGGCCACGTTCCGCTCCCCCGCCGTCGCGCTCATGCCCGATGTTACCATCAAACCGCTGCGCAGTAAGGCGAATGCCGTCATCAACCTCATGGGCACCGCCGGCGGCATCCTCGTGCTGGCCATCGGCATGGTCTTCGCCACGAGCTCCGTGCGCAACTCGCTCATGAGCTACACGGCGTACTTCGCTGTGATCGCGGGCATCATGCTGCTGGCGCTGCTGATCTTCCGCCTGACGGTCAACGAGCCGAAGTTCGTCACCGAGATGCAGGCCGACAGCAAACGCTTCGGCATCGACAACGGCGACAGTGACGACGCGCCCGCCGGCTCCGGCAAGCTCGGCAAGGCAGAGCGCCGGTCGCTCATCTTCCTGCTGCTGTCGATCGTGCTGTGGTTCTTCGGCTACAACGCCGTGACGTCGAAATACTCCGTCTACGCCAGCAACATCCTGCACAAGGACTACAACCTCACGCTCATGCTCGCGCAGGCCGCCGCCATCGTGGCCTACCTGCCCGTCGGCATCGTCGCGTCCAAGATCGGCCGCAAGAAAACCATTCTCGGCGGCGTCGTGATGCTGGCCGTCGCGTTCGGCGTGGCCGCCTTCCTCAACGCTGAGAGCCCCACGATGCTCATGAACGCCATGTTCTGCCTCGCCGGTATCGGCTGGGCCACCATCAACGTCAACTCCTTCCCGATGGTCGTGGAGATGTGCTCCGGCAGCGACGTCGGCCGCTACACCGGCTTTTACTACACGGCCAGCATGGCCGCCCAGGTCGTCACGCCGATGTTCTCCGGCTTTTTGATGGACAAGCTCGGCATGACCGTGCTCTTCCCCTACGCCGCCATCTTCGTGGCCGGCGCGTTCGTGACGATGCTCTTTGTCCGCCACGGCGACAGCCGCCCCATCCCCGCCAAGGGCCTTGAGGCGCTCGACGTGGACGATTGACCGAAATTCACATTTGGAGGATGCAAATACTATGGAACGTCTGACCCGCAAACTGAAAAAGGGCGGCTACTCCGCCAACCGGCACTCCGAGGCCCAGCTCACCGAGCGCCTTGACCAGCTCAAGGGCGTGCACAAGCAGTGGGTCGGGGATGTGTCGGACATGATCACCGGCATGAAGCAGAGCGAGGCCGCCGGACAGGAGGGCGCGCTCACGCTCATGATGCTGCAGGCGGGCTACGCCGCGATCGTGCGCATCGGCCGCCGGTTCGAGAGCGTGTGCCCCCCCGTCGAGGGCAGCGGCGACGACACCGCCACCGCGCTCGGCAAGCTCGAGGACCTGTACGAGCAGTGCGTGTCCGAGCTTGAGGACGTGAAGGAAGGGCTCGAGGAGTGCCGCGAAAACGGCTTCACGGATGATCTGGCCTACGACGAGCTGATGGTGACGAAGCTCGGCATCTCGCAGCTCATCAAGCAGTTCGACATCGCCACCGGCTACGCCGAGCCGGATCCGGGGCCGTATCAGTACCAGCCCAAGGAAGACAAGCCTGCCGAATAAGCCGCGCACTCAAAAAGCAGCACGTGGACCTGCGGCGGCATCAGTGGCAGTGCGAATAAAGAAAAAACCTCCGTGCCGGACGGCACGGAGGTTTTTGTGTGTAAGGGTCGATTACTTGAGTTCGACAGAAGCGCCGACTTCCTCGAGCTTCTTCTTGAGCTCCTCGGCCTCGTCCTTGGAGACCTGCTCCTTGATGGCGCAGGGGACGCCCTCGACCTTCGCCTTGGCTTCCGCCAGGCCCAGGTTGGTGATCTCACGGACGGCCTTGATGACCTTGATCTTCTGATCGCCGAAGCCGGTCAGAACGACGTCAAACTCGGTCTTCTCCTCGGCGGCAGCAGCAGCGCCGGCCACCGGAGCGGCGGCAACAGCGGCAGCGGCGGAAACGCCGAACACATCTTCGATCTCGTGCACGAGCTCGGACAGCTCGAGGACGGACATAGCCTTGATCTCTTCGATCATAGCAGTGACTTTTTCGCTAGCCATGGTAATTTTCCTCCTAAATAGTTAAGTGAAGTGGTCGCCTTATTCGGCGGCGGGAGCTTCGGCCTCGGCAGGTGCGGCGGCGCCGCCCATCTGCTCGACGACCTGATTCAGGCAGACGGCCAGACCCGTGATGGGGGCCAGCATCGTGCCCAGGACCTTGGAGTACAGCGCATCCTTGTTCTGGAGCTGCGCGATCTCCGCGATCTCAGCGTCACTGAGGACCTTGCCCTCGAGGAACGCGCCCTTGACGATGAACTTGTTGTCCTTCGCCATCTTCTCGCTCACGTCGTGGATCATGCGGATCGGGACGATCGGATCGGCCGTGCTGGTTGCGAGCGAAGTCGTACCATTGAGCAGATCACTCATTGCCTCGAGACCGACGTCCTTGAGCGCAAAGCGAGTCAGGGTGTTTTTGACGACGGAATACTCCACGTCATTCTGACGCAGCTCGGTGCGCAGCTTGGTGTCTTCATCGACGGTGATGCCCTTGTAATCGACGAACACGCCGGCGCTGGCGCCCTTGAGCCGCTCGGCCAGAGCGGCGACGATCGCCTGCTTCTCGCTGAGAACTTTTGCGTTCGGCATAGTGTGATTTCACCTCCGTGTGAAAGATACACGCCCAAAAAAAATTCCGCGGCCAAAGCCCCGGAAACAGAAAAAGAAACATCGTGATGGATGCATCCTCGGCAGGATTTCCGCGGTCAAGCCACCTGCTGTCTTTGGAGCGCTCTAATAGAATACCAGATGTCCCCGCGCGTGTCAAGTCCTTTTCCGCGCGGAGCACCGGTTTTTTAAAATGAGATGGTCTCCGGAGGAGTGCCGGAGACCATCGCAAAAAATCCCACAAAAAACTTTTACCCTAAACTGCTGTGATTAGTCTAGCATGTTTCCTCACATGTGTCAAGCCTTTTTGCGACAATCTGCGCCCCGGCGAGCAGTCACGCTCGGCGCGCCCCTCACCAGTCCATGGTCGCGATCCCCTCGCCGAGCGACATGCCGCAGCGGCCGTGGCCGGGATAGAGCGTGAGATCGGGCGGCAGCGTGCGCAGAAACGGCACGGTGCGCTCCATGAGCACGGCAGCGTCGCCCCCGCGCAGGCGCGTGACGACGGCGTTGCCCGGCACGAGCGAGTCGCCGCTGAAAAAGGCGTCCGGCCCGATGCGGTAGCACGCGCTGCCGCGCGAGTGGCCGGGCGTGGCATAGCCCTCGAGGTGCAGCACGCCCCAGTCGAGCGCGATGTGATCGCCGAAGGTCATGTCCGGGGCATACGTCTCGGTCTTGAGCTGCAGCGTACGCAGAAAGTCGCACGCGGCCGCCCCGCGCGACACGCTCAGCGCCGCGAGCAGCACGGGCGTTGTGTTGCCGGGGTTGCGCAGCCAGGGGGTGCAGTTTTCCTGCCAGAGGGTGCGCGCCGCGAGCGCGCGCTGCATCCGGCCGAGGCCGGAGATGTGGTCGATGTGCTCATGTGTGAGCACAAGCAGCGTGTGATACCCCTGCAGGCGCTGCATGGTCGCCTCGTCCGGCCAGGGGTCGAGAACGATCGCGTCGCGCCCCTGTGTGACGACGTACATATTCGAGCCGATGGGCGGAAAGGGGATGCGTTGGATCTGCATGGCGGCTCAATCCTCCCGCGGCAGGGCGAGCAGCCGGCGGCTGAGCGGCAGCTCGGACGGGCGGCTGTTTTCCAGTGTGACGGTGCCGCGGCTGCCGCCGCGGACCCAGCCGCGGCGCACGAGCTGGCGCAGCGTTTCGCGGGCGGTGCCGTCGCTGCCGTCATAGAGCGCGACCTCGCCGCCGAGGGCGGCGCGGATGGCCCGGCGGGCAAACGGGAAGTGCGTGCAGCCAAGCACGGCCGCATCCACGCGGCCGGCATAAGGGCCGAGCTGCCGCGCGAGATAGGCCGTGAGCGCGGGCGAATCGAGCTCGCCCCGCTCGACAAACTCCACCAGCTCCGGACACGGCAGCGGCGTGATCTCGGCGCAGCCGGCGCACTGGTGCATGAGCGCGACGAACTTTTCCTCCCGCAGCGTCAGGGGCGTGGCCAGCACGAGCACGCGCCGGTGGTGCGCCACGGCGGGCTTGAGCGCCGGCTCAATGCCGATGACGGGGATGTCCGGAAAGGCGGCGCGCAGCGGGCCGATGGCCGCGCTGGTGGCCGTGTTGCAGGCGATGACGGCGGCCTTGATGCCGCGGTCATACAGCCGGGCGATGACGTCCTGCGTCAGGCGGCGGACCTCCGCGACCGGGCGCACGCCGTAGGGGGCATTGGCCGAGTCGCCGAAATAGAGAAAGTCCTCCCCCGGCAGGCGCTGCACGAGCGCGCGCAGGACACTGATGCCGCCGAGGCCGGAATCGAACACCGCGATCGGAAGCTCCGTCCGCTCCATGGCATGCCCCTCCTTTCCGAGATGCAGTACAGAATGTATCTATTGTACCACATTCGGCGCACTTTTCAAGTCAGGCAGTGACGCGCCGACGGCCGTGCAGAGCATGGCACCGAAGGGCGTGATGCGCCGGCTCATGCGCGCGATGCCCGCCCCGGCCGTGCCGAGCAGGCCGGTGGCCTGAAAGATGCCGGAATAGGCTGCCGAGATGCACACGATGGCCTACCCCATCAGCTTCGGCTACGCAAAGCGCGCCTACCCATGGAACGTGCTGGCGGACTTTATCCGCATCGCCCGCGCGCAGTATCCGCCGAAAGCATGAAAACATCCCCCAGAGCAGACGCTCCGGGGGATGCGTTTTTGTACGGCTTACTTGTTCCAGGGGTTGGCCGGGTCGGGGTCCGTCGGGTCCCAGCCGCGGTTCGGGCTGGAGATATCGAGCCACGGGGCCGACGGCTTCGGCACCGGGAGGGACGAGGCGTTGTAGATCGACACCGTGGTGCCGAGCGGGCAGTTGTCGTAGATCCACTTGGCGTCCGCCACCGTCAGGCGCACGCAGCCGTGCGAGCAGACCGTGCCGAGCTGGTTATACAGCCGGTAGGACAGGTCGTTCTTGTGCGGGCTGTTGTACGGCGAAGAGTGGAAGAGATAGTTGCCGGTGATCTGCGTGCAGTACTGCCCCCAGCAGCCCTGCAGCGGGTGCCAGGCCGCCTTGAACGGCGTGCGGAACGTGCCGATCGGCGTGGTCTGGCCGGGGCCGCAGACAAACGCGTGGTGGAGGATGGAGTAGTCGCCGCTCTTATCGAGACCGTACACGAGCACCGTGCACTGGTTGCGCACGACCTCGAGCTTGTAGGGGTACTGCGCGCTCTGGAGCTGCGCATACTCCGCGTCCGTGTAGTTGTTGACCGGGACGACGAACGTGGTGCGGATCACGTCGGTGCCGCACAGGAAGAGGATCTCGACCGTGTGCTGGGAAGGCATGTCGCGCTTCCAGACGGACTCTTCCACGTAGAAGCCCGGCGTGATGGACTTGCCGTCGAGCGTGTAGTGGCGCGTGGGCTGCTGCACACCATCCACATACCAGATGAGGGTCGCCTCGCCCGGTGTGGTCTGATATTCCGACGGGAAGTAACGATAGGTCACGTACAGGTCGACGGTTCGGCACTCCGGCGAGAGCGCAGGCACGGGGTCGGTCACGACCTTGCCGACGCCGCGGAGCATGGGGTCATACTCCGAAGCGGTCTTGTCGGCCGCGAGCGTGACGGTGCAGCCGCGCGCGAGCAGGCGCACAAGGCCGGCATGGCCGGTGCCTGCAACCGTCGTGTCCTCGGCCGCGACGGCGAGCGTGTCGACCGTGCCGCCGACGGTAACGGTTCCGTTCGGGTCGGTGCGCACGACGAGCGTGCCGGTGATGTCCATGCCGCCGAGGTCACGTCCGGCGGCGCCGCCGAGGTAGAGCGTGCCGGAGAAGGCGTCCGCCGTCAGGGGCGCGGTGCCGGTATAAACGACGCGGCCGGAGGCCGGGAGCGCAGCGGCATCGGAACAGAACTGCAGGCCGAGCTCATAGAGCATCTGCGCGATCTCGGCGCGGGTGATGGTGGCCTTGGGGCTCAGGCGGCCCGCGTCGCCGCTGACGATGCCGGCCCTGACCAGACCGGCCACCGAGGCGACCGCCCAATTGCTGACGGCGGAAGCATCCGTGAAGGCGGCAAGATCGGCGGCCGTGCCGTCGGCCACGGCGAAGGCGCGGGCGATGACGGACATGGCCTCCTGGCGCGTAATGCTGCGGTTCGGGCCCATGGTGCCGTCACCGCAGCCGCTGAAGATGTTCATCTGCGCGGCAACGCTCAGCTCCGGGTAATACCAGGTGCCGGCGCTGACATCGGTAAAGTGCGTGATATCCTTGCCGGCCGTGCAGCCGAACACGCGCACGAGCATGGCAGCCATCTGGGCGCGCGAGGCGTTGCTGCCCGGCAGCATATTGCCATCGGCATCGCCGAAGAGGATACCCTGATCGCGGGCAAAATCCATCGCCGCCTGATACCACGGGCCGGACGGCGTGGGCGTCGGACTGGGTTCCGGGCTGGGCTCGGGACTGGGCTCGGGACTGGGCTCCGGCTCGCCAGTGGGATCGATGGGATCGCCGGTAGGGGCAGCGGGCTCGCCCGTCACGGCCGGGGACTGCACGGGGTCGGGCTCTGCGGCGATGACCGGCACGGCGGCCAGTGTCAGCACGCACGCGAGCACGAGCAGCAGGGACAAAAAGCGTTTGCGCATGGTTCTTTCCTCCATATTTTCCTGTGGGATGTGCGATGGTTTCATTATACCGGACGGCGGTGATTTTTCAACATTTTTCGCAGCGATTTCAACTTTTTTAAGTTTCTGTGACGCGCAAAAAAGCAGCGCGCCGGGCGGCGCGCTGCAAGTTGACATAATTTAGTTTACATAATTACAGACGCAGCAGCTCCGCCACGTCGTCCTCCCCATAGACGCGGATGCCGTGCGCGGACAGGAGCGCGGCGGTGACCCCGTCGCCGGGCGTGAGTGTGCCGGTGAAGGTGCCGTCATAGATCTCGCCCTTGCCGCACGAGGGGCTGCGCTGCTTGAGCAGCGCGGCCGTGCAGCCGAAGCGCTGCGCGAGGGCGAGCGTCTGCTGCGCGCCGCGGGTGTAGGCGTCCGTGATGTCGGCGCCGGTGCGCATGACGACGTGGCTGCCCCGCCGCTCGGAGGGTGCGCGCGGTGTCGGCAGGCCGCCGAGCTGCTCCGGGCAGGCGGGCACAAGCGTGTGCCGGGCCATGAGTGCGCGGAGGGTGTCCTCCGGAAGGCCCTTCGACGCGCCGTCATACCGGCAGGCGACGCCGAGCAGGCACGCACTGATGAGCAGCTTCATCGTCCACCGCGCTTTCCGCGGCTCCACGTGAAGCCGAAGATCATGCCGAGCACGCCGCCGGCGATGTGCGTGAGCTGGGCGAGGCCGGCCGTGCCGGTGACGGCCTGAAAGATCTCGCTGCCGAGGTAGAGGATGAGCACGAGGATGAGCGTGAGCGGGATGGTGCCGGTGCGCATGCCGGCGAACGACGCGAGCACGATGAGCATGAACACGACGCCGGACGCGCCCATGAGCGCGCTGTTCGGGAAGAAGAACCAGAGCACCAGCCCCGTGACGAGCGCCGTGAGCGCGATGGCGAGCAGGATACGCTTGCCGCCGAAGCGCTCCTCCGCCGTCGGCCCGACGACGAGCAGCATGACGATGTTGCTGCAGTAGGCGGCGAAATCCGGATGGCCGAGCACGTGCAGGAAAAAGCGCGGGTAGGTCAGCCAGTCCGTCAGCGACGAGCGGTAAACGCAAAAGAGGTTCTGCGTCGTCCAGCCGTCGGTGAGCTGGCCGAGGCCGAGCGCGAGCAGGCTCAGCAGCGCGAACGTGAGGATGACGGGCGAATTATACAGGATCGTGATGGAACGTTTCTTCATATGTACCTCTCAAAACCAAACGCGCGCAGGTCCTCCGGGACCGGCGCGGTGATGTGCAGGGGCTGCCCGGTGACGGGCTGCGTGAGGTTGGCCGCGGCCGCATGCAGCGCGGGGCGCGCGAGCAGGGACGCATCGCCGCCGTAGAGCACGTCTCCGAGCAGCGGATGGCCGAGCGCGGCGAAGTGGACGCGGATCTGGTGCGTGCGGCCGGTGCGCGGCGCGACGCGCAGGAGCGTGTACCCGTCCCGCTCGGCGAGCACGGTGTAGTCCGTGACGGACGGCTGGCCGTCCGGCGCGGCGGTGCGGCGGGTGGTGCCGTCGTCCGCGCGGGCGATGGGCAGGTCGATCGTGCCGCTCGGCGGCAGCCCCGTACCGCAGGCGACGGCGAGATACGTGCGCCGGAAATCGCCGCTGTGCAGCACGCGGCGCAGCCGGTCGTGCACATAGCCGCTGCGGGCGACGAGCATGACGCCGGACGTGCCGCGGTCGAGCCGGTTGACGGGGTGAAAGACGGCATCCGGCCCGAGGTAGGCAGCCAGCGCATTGGCGACCGTGGGGTCGCCGCGGTCGTGCCCGCCGTGCACGGCCATGCCGGCGGGCTTATTGAGCGCGAGCAGGTCGGCGTCTTCATACAAAATGTCCAGCGGCACGGCCACGGGCGTGAAGCGGCCGCCGGCGCGCTTGTCGTCGATGCGCACGGTGAGGGTGTCCCCCGCCGCGACGCGGTCGACGGTGCGGGCGTGCGCGCCGTTGAGGCAGATGCCGTCCGGCACGGTCTTGACGCGGGCGATGGCCCCGTCGGCCATGCGCAGTTCACGCCGGAGCAGGCTCTTGACCGTGCGGCCCGCCTGCTCCGGCGTGACGGTGAGCGTCAGCCGGCGCATTCCTGCGCGGCCAGCGCGGCCTCGTATGCGGCGCGGGTGCGGCTGTCAAAGCAGACCATGCGCACGCGCGTGATCTCGGGATGGTCGGCGAGGTAGGCCGTGATCTCGCGCACGGCGATCTCCGCCGCCTGGTTCAGCGGGAAGTGGTAGATGCCCGTGCTGATGGACGGGAAATCGACTGTGTGGCAGCCGTTCTCGCTCGCGAGGCGCAGGCTGTTGCGGTAGCAGTTGGCCAGCAGCTCAGGCTCGCCGTGCTGCCCGTCGCGCCAGCGGGGGCCGGGCGTGTGGATGACGTGGCGCGCCGGCAGGCGGTAGCCGCGGGTGATCTTCGCCTCGCCGGTGCGGCAGCCGTTGAGGCCGCGGCACTCATTGAGCAGGCCGGTGCCGGCGGCCATGTGGATGGCCCCGTCCACCCCGCCGCCGCCGAGCAGCGAGCAGTTGGCGGCGTTGACGATGGCGTCAACGTCGGACTTCGTGATGTCGCCCTGAATGACTTCGAAACGGTTCATGCGGTTACCTCCTTACCGTCGATGGTGACGGTGATGTGATCGTCCTGCGCGTCGATGCCGATGTCTCCGGCGGCCCGGCGCTGGGCGACGATGGCCGTGGCGATGGCGTCCTCCACGTCGCGCTGGATGGTGCGGCGCAGGTTGCGCGCGCCGTAGGTCTCGCTGAAGCCCTTGCGGACAAGGTAGTCGATGACGGCCGGCGTCCAGTGCAGGGTCATGCCGCGCTCGGCCATGGCGGTGCGCACTTCATCGAGCATAAGCGCCGCGATGGCGCGGAAGTTTTCCTCCGTGAGGTGGTTGAAGTAGACGATCTCGTCGATGCGGTTGAGAAACTCCGGGCGCAGGAACTCGTTGAGGGCGCGCTGCGCGCGCTCGCGGCTCTGATCGTCCGCGCTCAGGCCGAAGCCGAGCGCGCCGGTGCGCGTGTTGCTGCCGGCGTTCGTGGTCATGATGATGACCGTGTTTTCAAAGTTCACGGTGCGGCCCTGCGCGTCCGTGATGCGGCCGTCGTCGAGGATCTGCAGCAGCAGGTTCATGACGTCCGGGTGCGCCTTTTCGATCTCGTCGAAGAGGACGACGGAGTACGGGCGGCGGCGGATCTTCTCCGTGAGCTGGCCGGCCTCGTCATAGCCGACGTAGCCCGGAGGCGAGCCGATCATGCGCGAGACGGAGAACTTCTCCATGAACTCCGACATATCCAGCCGGATGAGCGACTCGGGCGCGTGGAAGAGCTCGTCGGCGAGGCGCTTGACCAGCTCCGTCTTGCCGACGCCGGTGCCGCCGACGAACAGGAAGCTCACGGGCTTACGCTTGGCCTGCAGGCCGACGCGGCTGCGCCGGATGGCGGCGCAGACGGTATCGATGGCCTGGTCCTGACCGACGATGTGCGCGCGCAGCCGGTCACCGAGGCCGGCGAGCTGCTCAAACTCATCGGCGCGGATGCTCGCGGCCGGGATCTTCGTCCAGAGCTCGATGATGCGCGCGAGGTTATCCGCCGTGAGCTCCGGGCGGCCCTTGGCGCGCAGGGTGTCGAGCTCGGTCTGCAGCTGCATCTCGCGGCTGCGCAGCTCGGCAATGCGGGCATAGCGGCGGTCGAGCTCCTGCTCGTCATAATCGTCGCCGGTCTTCGGCGGCGCGGAGGCCAGCAGCTCGCGCTCACGCGCGTAGTCGCCGATCTCCTTTTCGACCTCGTCCGCGCGGATGAGATCGGGATTTTTCAGATTCACGTCCGAGCAGGCCTCGTCGATGAGGTCGATGGCCTTGTCGGGCAGGAAGCGGTCGGTGATATAGCGCTCGCTGAGCACGACGGCGAGGCGGCACATGGCGTCCGGGATGACGACGCCGTGGAAGTCCTCGTAATAGCGGCGCACGCCCTTGAGGATCTCAACGCTGTCGTCGATGCTCGGCTCGGCCACCGTGACGGGCTGGAAGCGGCGCTCGAGGGCCGCGTCCTTTTCAATGTGCTTGCGGTACTCGGCGAACGTGGTCGCGCCGATGACCTGGATCTCGCCGCGCGAGAGCGCGGGCTTGAGGATGTTGGCGGCGTTCATGCTGCCCTCGGCGTCGCCGGCGCCGACGATGTTGTGCACCTCGTCGATGACGAGGATGATGTTGCCGACACGGCGGATCTCCTCGATGAGGCCCTTCATGCGGCTCTCGAACTGGCCGCGAAACTGCGTGCCCGCCACGAGCGCCGTGAGGTCGAGCAGATACACCTGCTTGTCGCGCAGCTTATACGGCACGTTCCCCTCGGCGATGCGCTGGGCAAGGCCCTCGGCGATGGCCGTCTTGCCGACGCCGGGCTCGCCGATGAGGCAGGGGTTGTTCTTCTGGCGGCGGTTGAGGATCTGGATGACGCGCTCGAGCTCCTCGGTGCGGCCGACCATGGCGTCGAGCTTGCCGTCGCGCGCGCGCTGCGTGAGGTCGATGCAGTAGTTATTCAGGAACTTGAGCTTGCGCGGGGCAGCGCCGCGCTTGTCGGCAGCGGCGTCGGTGCGCGGCGGTTCGGCCGCGGCGGCAGCATCAGAATCAGCCGCCGGGGGCGGATTCTGGTTAAAGAGGCGGTTGAGGAATGGGAACGTCGCGGTCTTGCCGTCGTCCTCGTCCGCGTCGGTGTCGGGGGCGTCGGGGTCCGTGTCGGCCGCACCGTCGCCGCCAAGCATGCCCATGCTGCCGAGCATTTCCGCCACGTCGCCGGTGAGATTGTCGAGATCGGCGTCCGAGATGCCGAGCTTTTCCATCATCTCATCGACGGGCTTGATGTGCAGCTCGCGCGCACAGCGCAGGCACAGGCCCTCGTTATGGGACTCGCCGTTTTCGATTCGTGTGATAAAGATCACCGCTACGTTTTTCTTGCAGCGGGAGCAGAGTGTAGGCTGCATAGACTGGTTCTCCTGTTCGATAGATTCCGTGCGCGCCGGTCACACGCCCACGCCGAGCGTGAGCACGTCGATGGCCAGCAGCGCTTTTGCCAGGGCGGTGTGCGCGAGGGTGTCGCGGCCGATGACGGGCCCGGCAAACTGCAATGCCCAGCACAGCAGGATGCCAAAGCACACGCCGTTGACCGCGCCGAGGGCGGCGCCGCCAATGTCGTTGAGTTTCTCCCGGTTCGGGAGCTTGAAAGCCAGGTTCGGCAGGTTGCCGATCGCGGCCAGAATGAGCAGAATGAGCAAAAAGCCGACGGACGTGACGAGCACGTAGCACAGCCGCGCGCAGTAGACCTGTGTCATGGCGGCGCGCAGGGTGACGCCCTGCTCGTCGCGCATGGCGAGCGCGGCGCGGGCCATGCGCTGCGCCGGCCGGCCGGTGGCGCCGGCGGCGGCAAAGCACTGCTCGGCATATTCCTGCGCGGTGTCGGGGTGCGCGGCGACCCAGTCCTCGCCCGAGAGGCCGGCGTCGTTATCCGGCAGCTCGGTGGCGACAATATCGAGCTGGCCCTCAAAGTACCCGCCGGCAAACGGCTCCGCCACCGGCAGGAGCCGGTCGGAAAACAGGCCCGCGAGCAGCGCCGCGCCGTAGAGCGCGACGACGATGGCGGCCAGCTGCGCGGCACTGAGGATCAGCCCGCGGCGGTAGCCGCTCCAGACGGCGGCCAGAAAAATGGCGGCAAGCACCACTGTCAATACGATCTTCATAGGTGTATCCCTGTTCTTTCTCTCTAGGCTGCGGGGGTCAGAAGGCGAGCACCTCGGCGCTCGAGCCGCTCACGAGCAGCGCCGCGCCCCGGCGCAGCAGCACCGAGCGGCGGACGCCGAGCAGATTCTGCTCGACGGACTTGATCTCATCGAGCTGCTGGTTATAGAGCGTGAGCCGGTCGCTGTACTGCACGAGCACCTGCTTGCCGTTGACCGACAGGCTCGTGACGGCGCCGGACGTGTCGCACTTACCAAGCGCATTGCCGGAGGCATTGACCGTGACGAGCTGCTCGGCGCTGCCGGAGCGGTAGCGGCTGAGCGCGAGGGTCACAAAGCCGTCGCCCTCGGCGGCATAGTCGTACAGGTACAGGTCGCCGAAGGGGTACTCGGCAGTGAGCTTTGCGTTATCGTCAAAAAAGGCCAGGCGCGTCTGCGACACGCAGCAGACCTTGCCGCCGCGCCAGAAGAGGTCGGCAAAAAGCTCGTCGGCGCACTCTGCGCTGCCGCGCTCATCGGCGCTCGTGAGCGAGAACGTGTGCACGACGCTGCCGGAATCCTGCAGGCAGAGCGCGGCGAGATGCTTCCCGTCCGGGCTCACGGCGGCGCGCACGAGGTAGCCCGTGCCGGAATACCAGACATAGACGGCCTTGCCGGAGGTGTCATACACCGTGACGGCACCCTTATAGCCCGCAGCGTCCGAGCAGACGGCGAGATAGCCGCTATCGCTCAGGTCGGCGCTGATGATCTCCCCGGCGGGCTCGATGTCGGTCTTATTGCCCTTGAAATCCGCCACGCACAGCGTCGTGCCGCCGATGTCATAGGCGCACACGCGCTCGCCGCCGACGGAGATGCCCGGCTGTGAGAGCGTGAAGATCTCGTGCAGGACGGTCTTGCCGTTGTCATCGAGCAGCTGCAGGCCGCTCGAGGACACGACCGCGAGACGGCTGTCCACCGTGCGGAAGGTGCGGCTGGCGCTGGAGTCGAACGTGTAGGGCGCGCTGTCGTCCAGATAGTCGCTCGCCGAGCCGGGCCGGTCGCGCAGCAGCAGATACAAAAACAGCAGCACGGCCAGCACGCACACCGCCACGATGACGGTCTGCCGCAGCCTGGGATTGTGTTTTCGGTGGTCGTTCATGGACATTCCTCCCCTATCCGCCGGGCGGATGTGGTGTCAGGTCTGATTCATCATATCGCCGACGGCGCCGTCGTACCACACGCGGTTGAGATACAGCCCCTGCGGGGGCATGGTCGGCCCGGTGAGCCGCCGGTCGCGCGTGGCCAGCAGCGCCGGAATGGCCTCCGGCTCGATTTTGCCGTAGGACGCGTAGACCATGGTGCCGACGATGGCGCGCACCATATTATACAGGAAGCCGTCGGCACAGACGGCGATGGAGATGAGCGGACCGTCCCGCTCGGCGCGGCACCAGTGCACCGTGCGCACGGTCGTGCGCGTCTCGGTGCCAACGGAGCGCACGGCGGCAAAGTCGTGCGTGCCCTCAAAGGCACGGCCAGCGCGCGCGAGCCGCTCAAAATCCAGCGGCTGGGGATAAAAGCAGACGCGGTGCTCCAGAAACGCATCGCGGATGCGGGAGTTATAGATCTGATAGACGTATTCTTTCTGGATGCACGAGCCGATGGCGTTGAAGTCCTCCGGCGCGGCGACGGCGTCGACCACGGCGATGTCCGCCGGGAGGCGGGCATTGACCGCGAGCGGCACCCGGTCGATCGGGATCGTGCAGTCGGTGCGGAAATTGGCGCAGTAGCGCTTTGCGTGCACGCCCGCGTCCGTGCGGCCGCAGCCGACGACCTTGATCGGCTCGCCGCAGACCTTCGTGAGCGCGCGCTCCAGCGTCTCGGCGACGGTGACGTCCGTCTTCTGCACCTGCCAGCCGTGATAGGCTGTGCCGTCATACTGCAGGCGCAGGGCGATGTTGCGCCTCACAGGCCGAACCTCGCGAGCACGATGACCCCGGCGAGCACGAGCGCGCTCCAGACCATGGCCAGCGTGTCGCGCGTGCACCACGTGAGCTGCTTCATGCGCGTGCGGCCCTCGTCGCCGTGATAGCAGCGGCACTCCATGGCCACGGCCAACTCGTCCGCGCGGCGAAACGCCGACACGAACAGCGGCACGAGCAGCGGCAGCAGCGCGCGGGCGCGCTGAAAGAGGTTGCCGGTCTCAAAATCGGCGCCGCGCGCTTTCTGCGCGGACATGATCTTGTCCGTCTCCTCGATGAGCGTCGGGATGAAGCGCAGGGCCATGGACATCATCATGCTCATCTCGTGCACGGGCACTTTGAGCTTCTTGAGCGGGCCGAAAAGGATCTCCATCGCGTCGGTGAGCGCGATGGGCGACGTGGTATAGGTCAGCAGGAACGTGCCTGCGATGAGCATCGTGATGCGCAGGACCATGAACACGGCGCGGATCAGGCCCTCGTAGGTGATGGTGATCTTCCAGAAGGACACGAGCTCGCGCCCGGGCGTGAAGAAGATATTGAGCACGGCCGTGAGCGCGATGATGATCCACAGCGGCTTGAGGCCGCGGAGGATGACCTTGAGCGGGATGCGCGAGAGCGCGATGCACACGCCCGTAATGATCAGCATGACGGCGTAGGACACGTAGCTTTCCGCCGTGAACAGCGCCGCGATATAGACGATGGTCAGCAGGAGCTTGCAGCGCGGGTCGAGCCGGTGCACGATGCTGCTGCCGGGGAAAAACTGGCCGAGGGTGACGTCCTTCAGCATACGCCCGCCTCCTTCCCGACGGTGAGCAGCGCATTTGTGAGCTGCTCAAGCGTGTAGATCGACGGTGGGAGCGGAATGCCCCGGTCGCGCAGCGCCTGCGCGATGCGCGCACTCTGCGGCACGTCGAGGCCAATGTCCAGCAGCGCCTGCGTGTGGGCAAAGACCTCCGCCGGTGCACCGTCGAAGGCGACATGCCCGGCATGAAAGACGATGAGCCGGTCGGCGATGCGCGCGGCATCGTCCATGCTGTGCGTGACGAGCAGGACGGCCGAGCCGGTCTCGCGCCGGTAGGCGGCGATGTTTTCAAGCACGCCGCGGCAGCCCGCGGGGTCAAGGCCGGCCGTGGGCTCGTCAAGAATGAGCACCTTGGGGCGCATGGCGATCACGCCGGCGATGGCGATGCGGCGCTTCTGCCCGCCGGAGAGCTCGAGCGGCGAGCGCTCGAAGAGCGACTCGTCCACGCCGGCAAAGCGCGCGGCCTCGCGCACGCGCGCATCGACCTCTTCCGTGGAGAGTTTGGCGTTTTTCGGGCCGAAAGCGATGTCCTGATACACCGTCTCCTCAAAGAGCTGGTGCTCAGGATACTGAAAGACCAGCCCGACCTGAAAGCGCACGTCGCGCGTGGCGGCCTTGCTGCGGTGAATGTCCTCCCCGTCGAAGAGCACGGTGCCGGACGAGGGCGCGAGCAGACCGTTGAGGTGCTGGATGAACGTGCTCTTGCCGGAGCCCGTGTGGCCGATGATGCCCACGAACTGTCCGGCGGGGATGGCGAGGTCAATATCGTCGATGGCGACTTTTTCAAAAGGTGTCCCGGCACTGTAGACGTGCCGGAGGTGATCCACCCGGATGATTGGCGTCATAATTTCGTTTCCTTTATCTATCGGTGAAGATCGGCGGTTACGGTTTCAGGGCGGCGGCGACAGCATCCGCACAGTCGGACACCGTGAGCGCATCGAGCGGCACGTCCATGCCGTGCGCGCGCAGCGCGTGCAGCAGCCGGACGGTGACCGGCGCGGTGAGGCCCTCCCGTTTGAGCAGCTCGACCTGCGAAAAGACCTGCTTCGGCGCACCGTCGGCAACGACAGCGCCGTTGGAGAGCACGATCACGCGGTCGGCGCCGATGCACTCTTCCATATGATGCGTAATGAGCACGACCGTGATGCCCTGCTCGCGGCAGAGCTTGGTCGCCGTGTCGATGACCTCGCGCCGGCCGGCCGGGTCGAGCATGGCCGTCGGCTCGTCGAGCACGATGCACTTGGGCTGCATGGCGATGACGCCCGCGATGGCCACGCGCTGCTTTTGCCCGCCGGAGAGCAGGTGCGGCGCGTGCAGGCGAAAATCATACATGCCGACCTGCTTGAGGGCCGCATCCACCCGCGCGCGTATTTCCTGCGGCGGGACACCGAGGTTCTCGGGCGCGAAGGCCACGTCGTCCTCGACGACGTTGGCGACGATCTGGTTATCGGGATTCTGAAAGACCATGCCCACCGTGGCGCGCACGGACAGGAGATTGTTCTCGTCCGCCGTGTCCATGCCGTCGACATACACCTTGCCGCCGGTCGGCAGCAGGATGGCGTTGAAGTGCTTGGCGAGCGTGCTCTTGCCGGAGCCGTTGTGCCCCAGCACGGCCACGAACGAGCCGCGCGCGATCTCGAGCGAGAGGTCGCCGAGCGTGGGCTGCGCCTCGCCGGGGTAGGTAAAGGTCAGGTGTTCGGTTCGTAAGATCGGTTCCATGGTGTTCCTTTCCGCTCAGCGCTCCCAGCGGCAGGTCGCCCCGCACGGCAGCGCGAGACCGGACGCCGTGACCGGCAGTCCCAGCTCCTGCGAGGCGCTGCGGCCGCCGAAGCGCCGGGTGAAGATGCTCTCCGAGAGATACGTGAGCACCGACGGGCTCAGGCCCGTGGTGTAGGAATTGATGATGACAAAGAGCGGATCGTCCGACAGCACGCCGGACACCAGCTCCACAAACGGCCAGAGGTTCGTCTCGAGTTTCCAGACCTCGCCGCCGGGGCCGCGGCCGTAGCTCGGCGGGTCCATGATGACGGCGTCATAGCGGCGGCCGCGGCGGATCTCCCGCTCGACGAACTTGCCGCAGTCGTCCACGATCCAGCGGATGGGCCGGTCGGCCACGCCGGAGGCGGCGGCGTTTTCCTTGCCCCAGGCGACCATGCCCTTCGCCGCGTCCACATGGCACACGCTCGCCCCGGCGGACGCGCACGCGACCGTGGCCGCGCCCGTGTAGCCGAAGAGGTTGAGCACCGAGACCGGGCGGCCGGCCGCGCGGATCTTCGCCATGGCGTAGTCCCAGTTGGCAGCCTGCTCGGGGAAGATGCCCGTGTGCTTGAAGTTCATGGGCTTGACGCGGAACGTCAGGTCCCGATAACGGATGTCCCAGCTCGGCGGGAGGGTGCGCTTTTCCCAGCTGCCGCCGCCGGTGTGGCTGCGGCTGTAGCGCCCGTCGGCCGTGCGCCAGCGGGGGTCGGTGCGCGGCGTGTCCCAGATGGCCTGGGGGTCCGGGCGCACGAGGGTGTATTTGCCCCAGCGCTCGAGCTTTTCGCCGCGCGAACAGTCGAGCACTTCAAAGTCCTGCCAAGAATCCGAAATCCACATAGCTGCTCCTCTTGTCCGGCAGATAGAACCATGCAGTTCCAGTGTGTGCCGGAATGGTGATACTTAGACAGTGTATTATAGCATCAAGTGCCGCAATGGTCAATGTGTCCGGGCCGTCCGGAGGGCCGGAATTGTAAACAAATGATAAAGAATCGTGTGTCAAAATCCGGACACGCAAAACAGCCCGCCCGGCGTACCGGGCGGGCTGTGCAGTTGCGGTGCGGATTCAGCGGCGGCCGCTGCCGACGTGGTCGCGGTCGAATTCATGCAGCGTCTCGCGCATCTGCGCGCGGCGGCGGGCCTCCTCGGCCTCCATCTGCGCGCGGCGGCGGCGCTTTCGCTCGGCCTCGATCTGCTTGCGGCGGCGGGCCAGCCACAGCACATAGCCGATGACGGCCAGCACAAGAAGCAGCAGCACGACGAGCACGATCGGGTTCGTGAAAAAGGCGCGCAGGTGGCCGCCGATGTACGCCCCCTTCGACACGGCGACATCGACCGCCGCGACGAGCTTGACCGTGCCGTAGACCGTACCGTTATACGATACCGTGAGCTCCCCGACCTCGTCCCCCGCCTTGACGGGGGCCTCGAGCGGTTTGCCGTCGCGCTCGGAATAGATGGTGACCTGCTGCTCGAACTGCGGCGCGCCGGCCGTATCGGCCGACGGCAGCACGGCCGAGATGCTCTGCGCCGGGCGGACGGTCACACCGTCACTGTCGCGCCCGTAGCGCACGGGCACCTCGCAGACGAGGTCGCTCGCGCTGACGATGTCGCGCCAGCCGTAGTTGGAAAACACCCAGCGGTAGGCCGTGAGCGTGTCGGAAAAGCTGCCGAAATCGGTCGTGCCGTTGGCGCGGGCCGTGCCCTTGCCGCCGAGCACGACGCACAGCAGGCGCACACCGTCCTTCTCCGCCGTAGAGACGAGGCAGTAGCCCGCGGCCTCGGTGTGGCCGGTCTTGACGCCCTTGGCGTACTCGTAATAGTAGCCGCGGTACATCGGGGACTCGGGGTTAATCAGACCGTTCGTGTTCGAGAGCGTGCGCTCGTCGGACAGGTTCGTGGCGGGCACGGTGTGCTTGACCGTGTTGCAGATCGTGGCGAAGAGCTCGTGGCTGAGCGCTTCCTTCGTGATGCGGTAGAGGTCGTGCGCCGTGGTGTAATGATCGTCGTTCGGCAGGCCATGGGGGTTGACGAAGTGCGTGCCGGTGCAGCCGAGCTCCTGCGCGCGCGCGTTCATGCGCTGCACGAACGCCGAGATGCTGCCGCAGACGTACTCCGCGACGACGTTGCACGCCTCGTTGGCCGAGGAGATCATGGCGCAGTAGAGAAAGTCCTCGAACGTCATGGTCTCGCCGACCTTGATGTCGGCATTGCTCGCGCCCTCGACCATGTCGGCATTGCAGTCGGCATAGGCGGTGACGGTATCACTGAGCTGCACGTCGCCGCGCTCGACCGCCTCGACCGCGAGCAGGAGCGTCATGATCTTCGTCAGGCTTGCGGGATAGGCTTTGGCGTCGATATTGCGGGTATAGTAATACTGGCCGCTGTCCTCGTCGACGAGCAGGACGCAGTTGGCCTGCAGCTTTTCATCGAGCGCGGACTTGACCGCGTCGCTGCCGAGGACATAGGACCCCTCCGCCGCCTGGACGGTGCTCTGGGGCACGCCGTCGGACGAGACGTTCGCGGTACTCTGGGGTGCATCGGCAGAAGCGTCCGCCGTGCTTTTCGCGGCGGCGGCCGGGAAAGCCGCCGTCAGCAGCAGGCAGACGATGAGCAGCAGCGGCAAAATGCGATATTTTTTCATATCTTTCTCCATGGAACTATGATATAATGGAACATCCGGCCGGAGACGGCGCTGCCGCGCGGCCGGGACAAATGGCAGTGTCTTGCCCCATTATAATGATTCCGGCGGCGAAAAGCAAATCATTTCCGCGAAAAGGCGCAAACGGAGGGACCGCGATGAAAATACTGGTTGTGGACGACGAAAAGACCATCGTCAAGGGCATCAAATTCAACCTCGAGAACGAGGGCTATCAGGTGGACGTGTGCTACGACGGCGAGACCGCCGTGGACATGGCGCGCCACGGCGAGTACGCCGTGATTTTGCTCGACCTCATGATGCCGAAGCTCGACGGACTCGGCGCGTGCCAGCAGATCAGGCAGTTTTCCACCGTGCCGATCATCATGCTCACCGCCCGCAGCGAGGATGCCGACAAGCTCATCGGCTTTGAATCCGGCGCGGACGACTATATCACGAAGCCGTTTAACATCCTCGAGCTCAAGGCGCGCATCCGCGCGCTCATCCGCCGTTCGAGCATGGCCCCCGCCGCCCCGGCCGAGCCGGACGGCGGCAAGCTCGTGCGCGGCCACATCGAGATCGACCCCGAGCGCCGCAGCGCCCGCCGCTTCGGCCAGAATGTGGAGCTGACGCTCAAGGAGTTCGACCTCATCGAGCTGCTCATGCGCAACCCCGGCAAGGTCTACTCGCGCGAGCAGCTGCTCGACCTCGTGTGGGGCTACGACTATCAGGGCGACATCCGCACCGTAGACGTGCACATCCGCCGCCTGCGCGAGAAGCTCGAGCGCAACCCCGCCGCCCCCGAATACATCATCACGAAGTGGGGCGTGGGCTACTACTTCGCCGAGGCCTGACGGATGAAGCAGCATCCGTTTCGCATCCGGCTGCCGCGCAGGCTGGTATCGAGCGTACAGTTTCGCTTCGCCGTGACGTTCATGATCCTCGTGGCGATTTTGCTCGCGCTCATCAACACCTACCCCACGCGCGCCTCGCGCGACATCGTGTTCACCGAAAAGCAGAGCGCGCTGACAAACCGCGCCGCCGTCGTGTCGTCCTCCCTGTCGCTGCTCGACAATCTCACGCCGGACAACACGCGGCAGGTGCTCGCCCTGCTCGACCTGCGCGACCTGACGCGCATCATCGTGACCGACGGTGAGGGGCTGGCCGTGTATGACTCCGCAAGCGAAAACAACATCAGCGGCAAATACGTGCTCTACCCCGAGCTCGTGCGCGCGCTCGGCGGACAGGCCGTGTTCTACTCGCACTACACGAGCGAGGCGTTTCTCAGCCGCGCGGCCATGCCCGTCATGAACAGCGGCAGGACCGTCGGCGCCGTGTACGTGTGCGAGAGCGACAGCGAGCGCGCCGCGCTCATCGGCAGCATCCAGCGCCGGCTCGGCACGATCACGATCGGCATCGGCGCGGCCGCGCTCGTGGTGCTGTGGTTTTCCATCAAGATGCTCACGCGGCGCATCACGCAGCTGGCCGACGGCGTGCGCACCGTGCAGAGCGGCGACTACAGCTTCCGCCTGACGCTCTCGGGTGACGACGAGCTGACCGAGCTCGGGCGCGAATTCAACAACCTCACCGAACGGCTCGAGACGACCGAGGCCCAGCGCCGCCGGTTCGTCTCCGACGCGTCGCATGAGCTCAAGACGCCGCTGGCATCCATCCGCCTGCTGTCGGACAGCATCTCCCAGAGCGCGGACATGGACAGCGCGACGATGCGTGAGTTCGTGGCCGACATCGGCAGCGAGGCCGAGCGCCTGCAGCGCACGACCGAGAAGCTGCTCGACCTGTCGCGGCGCGACGACGGCGTGCAGCCGGACGTGACGATCGTCGACCTGCAGCAGGCCGTGCACGGGACGCTGCACCTGCTGCGCCCGCTGGCCGACCAGAGCGGCGTGACGATCACGTGCCTCATGAGCGAGGGCGTGACCGTGCGCGCGTCCGAGGACGACATTTACCACATCGTGTTTAACCTTGTCGAAAACGCCATCAAGTACAATCTCCCGGGCGGGGACGTGACCGTGCGCGTGGAGACGCGCGGTGAGCAGAGCATCCTGTCCGTGGCCGACACCGGCATCGGCATCCCCGAGGCCGACCGGCCGAACATCTTCAACCGCTTTTACCGCGTGGACAAGGCCCGCTCGCGCGAGCACGGCGGCAGCGGTCTCGGCCTGTCGATCGTACACGACGCGGCCGCGCTCTACGGCGGCACCGTGACCGTGGACGGCGTGGAGCCGCACGGCACGCGCTTTACCGTGACGTTCCCGCGCGCGGCGGCAGACGAAGCGCCCGAGACGCAAAAGGAGGTGCCGGAGACATGAAGCGCTGGCTTCCCCTGCTGCTGGCACTCGCGCTCGCGCTCGGCTGCGCGGGCTGCGCAAAGCGGCAGACCGTGACGGTATACCGCATCGCAAAAGAGGGCGCCGCCCTCTTGGAGACGGAGACGATCACCGTGCCCGACGGCACGGACCCGGTACAGGTGACGATCGACGCGCTCGGCGCGGCGCCAAGCGGCAGCTCATGCTTCAACCCCGTGCGCGGGTGGCTGACGCTCGGCGGCTACCGCATCGACGACGCGGGCACGCTCTGGCTGACGGTGACGGGCTCGGACACGGCGAGCGGCATCGTGCGCACGCAGGCGCTGGCCTGTCTGGTGCTGACGGGCACGGCGCTCGACGGCGTGTCGGCCGTCGGACTGGAGGACACGGACGGCGATGTGTTTCACGAGCCGATGACCGCAGACGATCTCGCCCTGACCGACCCGGCCACGGGCACGCAATCCTAAACGCAGACCCATTCCCACGGAGGTGTATTTTTCATGCTCAACAACATTGCCCGCATCCAGCGCGCGCTGACGCAGGCGCATCTGGATGCCATCCTGCTCACCGATGAAAACGACCGCCGGTTCGCCACCGGCTTCCCGTCCTCGGACGGCGCCGTGATCGTGACGGTGCACCAGGCATTTTTCATCACCGACGCCCGCTACATCGAGGCCGCGCGCGCCGCGCTGACCGGCATCGCGCAGGTGCTGCTGTGCTCGCGCGAGGCGCCGATGCGCACGCTCGTGCAGGGCATTTTGCGCGAGGCGAACGTGCAGATCCTCGGCGGCGAGGAGCAGACGACGAGCTATGCCGAGTTCACGGCCTATGAGCAGCTCTTCGGCCTGAAGCTCCAGCCGGCGCAGAACCTGATCCGCAACCTGCGCGCGGCCAAGCAGCCGGAGGAGCTGGCGATGATGTACCAGGCGCAGCAGATCACGGACGAGACGTTCGCGCAGATCTGCACCGTCATCCGCCCCGGCATGACCGAGCGCGAGATCGCGGCCGAGCTCATCTACCGCATGCTGCGCCTCGGCGCGGAGGGCACGAGCTTTGACCCCATCGTGCTCACCGGCCCGGACACGAGCATGCCCCACGGCGTGCCCGGCGACCGGCGCGTGGCCGCGGGCGACTTCGTGACGATGGACTTCGGCTGCCGCAAAAACGGCTACTGCTCGGACATGACGCGCACCGTCGCCGTCGGCATGCCGACCGACGAGATGCGCAGCGTGTACCAGACCGTGCTTCAGGCGCAGCTGGCCGGCATCGCCGCCGCGAAGGCCGGCGTGACCGGCGAGCGCGTGGACGCTGCCGCGCGCAAGGTTATCAGCGACGCGGGCTACGGGGACTACTTCGGCCACAGCTTCGGCCACAGTCTGGGGCTCGACATTCACGAGCACCCCATCGCCGCCCCCGGCGTGCACGCGCGCCTGCCGGAGCACACCGTCATCTCCGCCGAGCCGGGCATCTATCTGCCCGGAAAGTTCGGCGTGCGCATCGAGGACGTGATGCATCTGACGGCAGACGGGGCCGAAATCCTCACACGCAGCCCGAAAAATCTCATCATTCTGTAAATACCCGCTTGTCAAACCACGCAAAATCGTGTAAACTATATAAGATTTTTGATTCTGATTATTCTTGAGGAGGATTCCTATATGATTACTGCAGGCGATTTCCGCAACGGCGTTACTTTCGAAATGGACGGCCAGGTCATGCAGGTCGTCGAGTTCCAGCACGTCAAGCCCGGCAAGGGCGCGGCTTTCGTGCGCACCAAGATGAAAAATGTCATCACCGGCGCCGTGACCGAGACGTCCTTCAACCCCACCGCCAAGTTCGAGAGCGCCACCATCGACCGCAAGACGATGGAGTACAGCTACAACGACGGCAACCTTTACTACTTCATGGATCCCGAGACCTACGAGCTCATCCCCATCGACGAGAGCGCCCTCGGCAGCAACTTCCGCTTCGTGAAGGAGAACATGGAGTGCGTCATCAGCTCCTACAAGGGCAAGGTGTTCCAGGTCGAGCCGCCCACGTTTGTCGAGCTCGAAGTGACCGACACCGATCCGGGCTTCGCCGGCAACACGGCCACCAACGCCACCAAGCCCGCCACCCTCGAGACCGGCGCCGAGATCAAGGTGCCGCTGTTCATCAACCCGGGCGACCGCATCCGCGTCGACACCCGCGTGGGCGAGTATCTCGAGCGCGCGAAGGCCTGAGAAAGCAACCGAAACAAAAAAAGACGCTGCCGCGGCAGCGTCTTTTTTGTTTGCGGGTGGAGGTGCGCACGGTGCATGACCGGCGGCGCCGTGACGAAGGGGGCAGATACGGGCTTTGGTGCGAGATTTTACGTGTCAATCCCTCAGTCAGCCTTGCGGCTGCCAGCTCCCTTTCCACAAGGGAGCCAAGGGGGGTACGCAGCCGGAGCCGCTGGGAAAAACCGTGACCTTTCCACCTCATCCGGCGAGCGGAGCTCGCCACCTTCTCGGCAGAAAAGAACCGGCGCGCCGGGTGGTTTTGATCTTGCGAGCGCTCACATCTTGCAGGCACGCATGGCTTGCGGGTGTTCGCCTGCGTTATTCGGCGCTTTCCGCGGCAGGGGCTGTCTCCGGGGCCTCGGCCTGCGCCGCGGCGGCGGTGTTGGCCGCGTTGACGTCATGGTTCAGGTCCTTGATGAAGCAGCGGCGGCGCTTGTGCTGCTCTTTCTCGAGCCGCTTCCACTGCGCGAGGATGTGGTCATTGAGCTCGAGCATGGGGCCGGTCTCGGCAAACTGCACGCCGTGGCGGTTGCAGCTCTGGCAGACGTGGTCCATCATGACGGCGTTGATGCCCTCGGTCTGCAGATCGGGCCGCACGGCCGTGAGCAGCATGATGAGCGTGTCGCTGTGGTGCAGGTCATTGAGCACGCCCGCCCAGCCGAACGGGAACAGGCGGCCGTCAGAGTGCTTGAGCGCGACCGAGGGATCGAGCGCCGTGACGCCGAAGGCGACGAGCTTGTCCTGCTCGTCGAGCACGAAGCACACAAACTCCGGGTCGACGAGCGGAATGAACTTATTGGCGTAGCGCTCGATCTGCTCGTCCGAGAGCTCCACAACACCGTAGAGCGGCGCGTAGGCCGCGTTGACCAGCTCAAAGACCTGACGGACAAACGGGCCGTACTCGCTCTTGTGATGCACGGTGGCCACGTGCAGGTTCTTGCGCTTGAGGATAAACTCCGAGAGCTTGTGCAGGCGCTCGGCCTCCGCACTGCCCGGCGCGGGCACCGTGATGCGGTACTCGATCCAGTCGACATCCTTGCGGTAGCCGAGGCGGGTGAGGTGCTCGAGATAATACGGCGCGTTGTAGTTGGTGAAAAACAGGCTCCGGCGGTCAAAGCCCTCGACGAGCATGCCCTCACGGTCCATGTCCGTAAAGCCGAGCGGGCCGTGCACCTGGTCGCACCCTTTCTCGCGCGCCCAGCGCTCGACCATGCCGAACAGCGCCGCCGAGACCTCGGAATCGTCCACGAAGTCTACCTGGCTGAAGCGCATGCGGTGCGTGCCGAACTTGTCGTTGGCCTTGTGGCTGAGGATTGCGCCGATGCGGCCAACGATCTCCCCGTCGCGCCAGGCCAGCCAGCAGCGCGCCTCGCAGTAATCGAACGCGGGGTTCTTGCCCGGCGTCCAGTCCGAGAGATCATCGCCGTAGAACGAGGGAATATAGTTCGGGTTATCGGCATAGAGCCGGTTGGGATACTGCATAAACTGGCGCAGCTCGTGCTTGGTCGTGACCTCGGTCACGACGACCGGGCTGTGCTTTTCAAACTTCTGCATGAGAATATTCTCCTTACGAAAGCAATAACCAGCGTGATCTCTGGTCTGGCGATAGTATAGCGCGCATTGCGCCGGATTTCAACCTTTGCGTGTGTGGTTATTCACCCAATCGTCACCGTTCGACACGAAAAATTCCCCGGAGCGGACGCTCCGGGGGACCGTTTTTCCTGTTTCTGCTTACAGGAGCTCGGGATACCATTTGTCGATCGCGTCGACGATCGCGGCTGCCTTGCCTTCCCTGCAGATCTCCAGAATGTCGGATGCGAGGCCGAGGCCCCAGTGGACGAATGCATTTGCGTTCATGCTGCTTTACCCCTTTCTTGATGTTCCGCCGCCGCACACACACTTCGGCGCCGGACAGGTTGGTGGCAATACCGGTTACAGGTTTATTTTACCGGTTTTGCGCGGGATGTCAAGCGGACAAACAGCGTCAAGTGCGCAATTTCCCTGCCGCTTTCTTAGCGCGTTCCTGACAGATTTTCGCTGCTTTTCCCGCCGGGCGGCTTGCACTGCGCGCCGGAATCGGCTATAATGAGCGTTGCGCCGGTTTTGCGTCAGAAAAGGCGCGACCATCGCGAGGGGGGAAAAGTACATGCAATGCCGCGAATGTCATGCGGAGCTGCCGCAGGGCGCGCGCCGCTGCCCGCAGTGCGGGCGGCCGGTCCTGCACGAAAAGATCTGGCGGAACAAGCGCCTGCGCGCGCTGCTCATCGGCATCGTCATCGTGCTCGTCGCCGTCGGCGCGGGGTTTGCCGTCGTCGCCTCGCAGGACGCCGCCGTGAACAGCCGCGTCAAGGACGCGATCTGCAACTTCCGGTTTGACACCGCCGAGACGCTGCGGCGCGACGTCAAGCTCTTTCCCGCCGGGGACAACGACCTGCGCACGGAGATCATCCGCACCGGCCGGCTCTATCAGGCCGGGCAGTACACGCAGACACTTATGTATATTGACGACCTGCACGAAAAATACACCGACGCCGAGCTGGCGACCTACAGCGGCGTGCTCGACGCCATGGAGGCCAAGAGCCTGCCGCAGATCTACGCCGAGGCTGCCAACGCCTACAGCGCGCAGGACTATCAGACCGCGCTGGCCGACTACACCGTGCTCGCCGCGCGCAAGTATTCCGACAGCGACAAGCGCCTGTTTCTCACCAACGCGCACCTGTGCGACAGTCTGGGCCAGCTCGCGCTCACGTCCGGCATGACCAACGCGCAGGCCGCGCAGAAGCTCATGGAGCTCATAGGCTTTTCCGATGCCAATCAGGTCATCATGTGCGACGACAGCTACGCGCAGGCCTTTCTGGCCGGCAGCTGGAGCAGCGACGCGGGCGAGCTGACCGTCGCGGACGACGGCACCGTGACGTGCACCCTGCCCGGTCTGAGCGGGAAGGAATGCACCCTGCGCGATGGCGCCATCTGCGCCGGTGCAGACGACGATGCCGTGGCATTTTACCGCTTTTCCGTGCTCAGCGACCGCATGATGATCGCCGACGCCGTCGGCGACGGTCATGCCTATACCATGTTCCGGCAATAAACACCGCACATTTTCTGCCCCGCAGCGCCTATGGGCGCTGCGGGGCATTTTTTTGCGGTCCTGAACAGTTATCCGGCAGTTGTTACTTGCTATTTACATTTCCGATACGTATAATAAAGGGGGTTGTATTTAACTTGCAGACCGACAACAAATGAGAGGAGAAAACAAAGCATGAAAAAGCGCATCATCAGCCTGCTGCTGTGTCTGGTGCTGATCGTGTCGCTCGTGCCGGCCGCTGCCGCGGCGGACATGGGAGACACCAGGACCGTCACGGTACGCTACGCTTCCGGTCACGGCGAAAATGACCACGACTACGAAGCGACCTTTACCTACAGCGACGAGCTGTTTACCAAGAGCGGGTACACATACCGCCAGGACCTCGCGGAGATGTCCCTGGGGCTCGCCTTCGCGGCGTTTTCCAGCAAGGACTCTCAGTATTCGGACAACTACGCCACCGGCAACCGCAACTTTGTGTCCATGGCCAAGCAGTGCGGCTTTGAAAACATCCAGTCGAACAAATGGATGTTCCAGCCCGCCGAGACCGACTCCATCGGCATCAACTGCGCCAGCAAGACCATTCGCGACAACGGCGGCAGCTACACGCTCATCGCCGTCGGCGTGCGCGGCAACAACTACCACGCCGAGTGGGGCGGCAACGTCCGGCTCGACGCCACGGGCGAGCACAAGGGCTTTGCCCTCGGCCGTGACCAGGCGCTCGACTACCTGCGCAGCTACATCGCCGACACCGGCATCTCCGGCCGGGTGAAGATCTGGATCGCCGGCTACAGCCGCAGCGCGGCCGTGGCCAACATGGTCAGCGGCGCGCTCGACAACGGCTACAGCCTCGGCAAGGGCGTGAGCCTCAGCCCGCACGACCTGTACTGCTATTGCTATGAGCCGCCCATGGGCACGACGAAAAATCAGGTGCAGGGCCGCCTGTATGACAACATTCAGAACATCGTCAACGCCAACGACCTCGTGACCTACGTCGCGTTCGACAACTGGGACTTCGCCCGCTACGGTGTCGACCACGTCGTGCCGACCAAGGGCGACGACAACTACCTCAACTACAAGGCCAAAATGCTGCGCGAGTTCTACCAGATCCCAAACAACGGCGGCAACATCTACTGGCCCGATCACTTCCAGGCCTGGGGCATCGACCCGAAGGACATCACGAGCGGCGATCTGGGCAAGATCTTCAAGGTCAACATGACGCAGAAGGAATTCTACGCCGATCTCAGCGAAGCGATCACGACGTGCCTCGTGTCCTCGCGCGCCGACTACGCGGAGAATATGCAGGACTTCCTCATCGCCCTGCTCGGGGATATCTTCGGCAAGGCGGACCGTGACACCTCCGCCGTGGCCATGACGTTTGCCAAGAAGCTGCAGGACAACTGGCAGAAGATCTTCTACTCGCTGACCATCCCCGGCATGATCAAAAACGGCACCGCCGTCCGGCTCATCACCGGCTACCTCGTGGAGGCGCTGCAGGAAAACGGCATCGTGACCTATGACCTGGAGGGCATTGAGGCCGCCGTGGCCATGCTCGTGCCGCGCCTGTCCAAGATGGCGCTCAAGTACCCCGGCACGACGATGACCCTGCTGGCAAACCTCATCGTAATCATGAGCGCGCACTTCGGTGAAAGCTGCCTCGCCTGGATGCGCAGCCTGCCGGACGACTACATGACCAGCAAGCAGACCGTGAGCTATGTGGGCCTGTTTGACGACGTGGCCGCCGAGGCGTGGTATGCTCCCGCCGTCGACTACGTTAAGTACGGCCGGCTCATGTACGGCACCGGCAGCAACCTGTTCCAGCCCGACGCGCAGATGACGCGCGCCATGCTCGCGCAGGTGCTCTACGAGCTCGAGGGCGCTCCGTCCGTGAAGGGCCTGAGCTGCCCGTTCACCGATGTGGGCGGCAGCTGGTACACCGACGCCGTTATCTGGGCGTACAACGCGGGCGTGGTCGCGGGCGTATCCGCGACGCAGTTTGCGCCGAACGAGGCGCTGACCCGCGAGCAGATGGTGACCATGCTCTTCGGCTACGCCGGCCGCGAGGAAACGCTCTCCGGCTCCGACGGTGCGCTGGCCAGCTATCAGGACCAGGCGAGCGTGTCCGACTGGGCGCGTGCGGCCATGGCCTGGGCCGTGAGCTCCGGCGTGATCTCCGGCACGTCCTCCACCACCCTCTCGCCGAAGAAGATCGGCACGCGCGCCGAAGTTGCGACCGTGCTGATGCAGTTTTGCGAGCAGTGATATCAGCGCAGCGCCCGGACTTCCTGAGAAGTCCGGGCGCTTTTTCATGCGTGCAAAGCCCGCCCCCGGCGAATGCCGGGGGCGGGCTGTTTTTGTATGCGGTTTACCGGTCGGTGGCCGCTGCGGCTTTCGCGCTGCGGCAGTTGGCGCGCAGCACCGGCATGAGCGCCGTGAGCGCAATGTCCAGCTTGCGGGAATAGTCCCCTTCCATGCCGTTGTTGATCCAGTCGATGAGCATGCCGAACATCATGTCCGTGTACATGCGGATGATCGCCTCAAGATCCTCGGGCGCGATGTCCATGTTCTGCGCGTAGCGCGTGATGACCTGACGGGCATAGTAATCGCTCGTCTCCCACGTGAAGCGCTCCAGCTCTTCCTTGCCGTAGCCGTGGTAGATGTTCAGGATGGCCTGCCGGTCGTTCGAGAGATTCGACGCCAGCGTCAGAAAGCCCTCGCGCACTGTCTCAAAGTTGCCGTTCGTGTCCAGAAAATGCTGCACGCGCAGCTCAAATACATACTGCGTGAGCACATAGATGTCCGTGAAATAGTAGTAAAACGTTTTGCGGCTGCAGCCAACGGCGTCCGTGATCATCTTGATCGTGATGCGGTCGATCGTGTAGTCGTTGAGCAGGCGCATGTATGCATCCGCAAGCGCCGTGCGCGTCCGGTTCTGCTTCATGAAGTGTGCCTCCGTTCCTGCGGCCGGGCAAAAGCCGGCGCGATCGTTTGGCCCTATAGTAACCCACTTGTCACCATAATTCATTGGTCATTCTTGATAAAATGTCACGTTTTTGCACACTCTGCGAAACGATTCTACCCGTTTGTCCGGTTTTTTCAGGAATCCAGCTCGCCCTGCAGCTGGCAGGTGCGCATCATGAGCGCGGCAAGCTGCGCGCGGCTGGCACCGGCGTTCGGGCTCAGCTCCGTGCTGCTCGTGCCGTAGAGGATACCCATGGAGACAGCCCACGTCGTGGCGGCAAACGCCCAGTCGGGCACGGTGTTCCAGTCCTCATAGCCGCCGATGGCGCGCGGGCGGACGCCCTTTTCCGGGCCAAAGACGCGGTAGAGCATCGTGACGAGCTGCGCGCGCGTGAGGCGGGCATTGGGCGCAAAGTGCGTCTCGTCCACGCCGACGGAGACCTCGTTGGCGTAGGCCCAGCGCACGGCGTCGGCATACCAGGCACCCGCCGTGACGTCCTCGAACGGCAGCTCCGGCAGCTCGGACACGTCCGGCTCCCCGGCCATGCGGTAGAGCATCGACACGAGCATGGCACGCGTCGTCTCGCCCGTCGGGTCGAACAGATCATTGCCGATGCCGCTCATGAGCCCGAAGAGCACACAGTAGTCAATGCCCGCGTGCGACCAGTCGTCCGCTGCCGGCATATCATCGAACACCCCGCCGGCACAATAGTCGTCGCCCAGGCAGGGATCCGGGATCTTGGCCGTCTCCGTCTTGCCGCAGATGGAGCAGGTGCGCTCCATGTTCACGGCGCCGTCGTCCGTCTCGATGGCCGTCCAGGCGCTCCAGTGGTGCACGGGATAGTAATACTGCCCCGCCTCCGTGACGCGCTCGCTGCCCTTGAAATAGTTCACGGTGCTGCCGTTGGTGAGCGTCATGGAATAGACCGACTTCACGGCCGGGTCGAGCACGCGGTACTCCGTGGCCGAGACCTGACCGATGATCATGACATAGTGGCCGTTGGCCGAATAGCCGTTGAGGTGGATGATCGGCGGGCTATAGCTGCCCTCGCCGCCGACGTAGCGCGCGATGGCCTCGGCGAGCGAGGTCTTGCTGTAGGTCGCGCCGCTGAAGGCAACGTCCTCCGGCGTGGTGGCAAAGGGCGCGCCGTAGTGGCCGCGGCTGCGCCAATAATCGCCGAGCGCGCCGGGCGTGGCGTCGATGCCGAGGTACGACAGCGCCATGGAAATGCACGCCGTGAAGCACTCATGGTTGGCATAGTTTCCATAGCTGCCCCAATACTCGGCACAGAACAGGTCCGTATAGGCCGGCACCTGGCAGACATAGCGGACCGTGCCCGTCTTCACGTCGGCGTTTTTCGCATATTCCACGCTCGCATACGGCGCGGCGTCGACCCGGCTGGCCGCCGCAGCGCCCATCGTCAGGCAGGGCAGCAGCCCCGCCAGCAGGCACAGCGTCAGCACCAGGCTGAGGATTCGTTTCTTCATAGATGGCTCCTTATGTTCCGGTATTTTGTTGATTGTTGACATAACACATACACACATTTGCTTATCTTACACCAGCTGTTACGAAATTGCAACCTTTTTTGCTTTCTCTGCCAACTTTTGTGGGGCGCAGCGGGTGATCGGAAGGCGGTTTTGGCGCGGAAAGTGGGGACGCAGAGATCTCGACAGGATTTGCGATTCACGTTATGTAAACTGTCAAAAGGGAGAATCCGGTCACGCACACGCGGACGTGCGCGGACGGTGCGGAAAATATTTCGTGACATTCATAATCATCTGCTTGACAGATATGCAAATGCATAATAAAATGGAAATAGAAGGGGCCGCTTCCGGCGCCGTGCGACCGTGCCCGGCCGCTTTCCGATGCGAAGCCGGGCAGATGCGCAGCTTTGATGGCCAAACCTGCCGCTTCGGCGGGGAAAACGCTGCCGAAGCCGCGGAAGCATGGCGTTATGTAAACCGCAAGGAGGTGAGGGACCGTCGGGATGGAAAGACGGCAACGCTCTGTGTCCGCGCGCGGCCCGGGGCATGGCGTGGATTGAACTGCACCAGTCGCTGCCGCAGCACCGCAAGCTGCTGGCACTGCGCGACGCACTGGGACTGCGCACGCCGGCGGCGATCGGGCACATGTGCCTGCTGTGGCTGTGGGCGCTGGACAACGCGCCGGACGGCGACCTGTCCGCCCTGCCGGCAAAGCAGCTGGCGGAGATCTGCCAGTACACCGGGCACCGCACCGGCGACCTTGCGGCGGCGCTGCGCACGTCCGGGTTCGTGGACGCGGACGGGCGGCTGCACGACTGGGGTGACTACACTGGCCGCCTGATCGACCAGCGGGCGGCCAGCCGCGAGCGGCAGCGGCGGCGGCGTGCGCGGCTGCGGGCGGCTATGGAAGAAAGCAAGGAGGATGGTACATGAAAAAGCAGACAAGCACGGACCTGCGGCGAAAGCTGCGCGAGCAGCGCGCGGCGTATGAGGAACTGCTGGGCCTGTCGGGCGCGATCTTGGCGGCGCTGTGCGTGCGCTGCGGCGACGGCGCGACGCTGCGGCTGCCGAAGCAGGCCGTACACGACGCGCTGGAGCGCTACGAATTTGCGGCGGCGGCCGACGGCGAGGACTACGTGCTCTCGTACCGGGAGCGCGCGACATGATCGACCTCGAGGACGAGAAGGAGCGCATCCTCGAGCAGCTGGCGGCCATGGTGGCCGACGCGTCCGTGAAGCCGGAGCTGCGGCTCAAGGCGGCGGGCATGGTGCTCGGCCACGAGCGGGGCAAGCCCGCCCCCGCCGCAAAGGACGAGGGCGAGGCGGAGCCGGAGGTGCTGCGCTTCGAGGGCGCGCTCGAGCAGTGGAGCCGGTAGCGAGGAGGCGCGATGGCACGCAAAAACGAACCCTATATTTATAAGGTACTGCGGCGCGAAGCACCGAACCCACGGCAGCAGGCGTTTTTCCGCGCGGAGGCGGCCAACATCGCCTACGGTGGGGCGCGCGGCGGCGGCAAGAGCTGGGCCATGCGGCGCAAGCTCGTGCTGCTCGCGATGCGCTACCCGGGGCTGAAGCTCCTGCTGCTGCGCCGGACGCTGCCGGAGCTGCGCGCCAACCACATTCTGCCGCTGCAGCGGGAGCTGGCGGGCTACGCCGCGTGGAGCGGCGCGGAGCGCGCGTTCCGGTTCCCGAACGGGTCGCGGCTCGTGATGGGCTACTGCGACAGCGACAGCGACTGCGCCCAGTATCAGGGGCAGGAGTACGAGGTGATCGGCTTCGAGGAAGCGACGAACTTCGAGCCCGACTGGCTGACGTTCATCGCCACCTGCCTGCGCACGACGCGCACGGATTTCGTACCGCGCATCTACTACACCTGCAACCCCGGCGGGCCGGGCCACGCCTACATCAAGCGCCTGTTCATCGACCGCGCGTTTCACGACGGCGAGGACCCGGCGGACTACGTGTTCATCCCGGCGAAGGTCTACGACAACCAGGTGCTCATGCAGCGCGACCCCGGCTATCTCAAGCGGCTGGAGGCGCTGCCGCCGGCGCGGCGGCGCGCGCACCTCGAGGGCGACTGGAACGTGTACGAGGGGCAGGTGTTCGCCGAGTGGCGCGACGACCCCGCGCACTACGCCGACGGGAAGTGGACGCACGTGATCGAGCCGTTCGACATTCCGGACACATGGCGGGTGTACCGCAGCTTCGACTTCGGCTACGCCAAACCCTTCTCCGTGGGCTGGTGGGCGGTGGACTTCGACGGGCGGCTGTACCGCATCCTCGAGCTGTACGGCTGCGTGCCCGGCGAACCGGACACCGGCGTGCGCTGGACGCCGGAGCAGATCTTCGAGCAGATCCGCACCACGGAGGCCACGCACCCCTATCTGCGCGGCCGGGACATCCGCGGCGTGGCCGACCCCGCGATCTGGGACGCGTCGCGCGGCGACAGCATCGCCGACATTGCCGACCGGTACGGCGTGTACTTCGAGCCCGGCGACCACAAGCGCCTGCCCGGCTGGATGCAGGTACACTACCGGCTGGCGTTCGACGAAGCCGGGCTGCCGATGCTGTACGTGTTCCGCAACTGCCGGGACACACGGCGCACGCTGCCGCTGCTGCGCTACGACGCGCACGCGCCCGAGGACGTGGACACGCGGCAGGAGGACCACATCGCCGACGAGATCCGGTATCTGTGCCAGTCCGACCCCATCGCGCCGCGGCCCGTGGTGCAGCGGACGCCCAAGGTATTCGATCCGCTGAGCAGTGACTAATTATGTAAACAGAAAAAGACTGCGATGGCAGTCTCTTTTTCTCGCAAAATGCAAAAAGTTATGTAAACCATTTCGCCGGAAACGGCAGCAAAGGAGAGTCTATGACAAACGAGAAAACGAACCCCATGCCCTACCGCGCGGCGGATGCGGCGGCGCTGCTTGCGGCGGCGGGTGCGGCATCCGGCCCGGCCGGGCCGGACATGGCCGCGCCCGCGATCACGCCGGACGACGTGGCGCGCGGCACGGAGCTTCTGCGCCGGTACAAGGACGGCAAGCGCGCGCTCGAGGCGCGCATCATCGCCGACGAGCAGTGGTACCGCCTGCGGCACTGGCAGTATCTGCGCGACCGCCGGCGCGAACAGGGGGCCGACGTGGTGGAGCCGACGAGCGCGTGGCTGTTCAACGCCATCGTGGCCAAACACGCCGACGCAATGGACAGCTTCCCGGAGGCGGTGATCCTGCCGCGCAGCGAGCAGGATGAACCGGACGCGAAGGCGCTGTCGGCCATCGTGCCGGCCGTGCTGGAAAAGACGCACTTTGAGCAGGTGTGGTCGGATGCGTGGTGGTACAAGCTCAAGCACGGGTGCGCGGCCTACGGCGTGTTCTGGGACAGCGCCGGGAGCAACGGCCTCGGCGACGTGGCCGTGCGCCAGCTCGACCTGCTGAACCTGTTCTGGGAGCCGGGCATCACCGACATTCAGGCCAGCCGCAACCTCTTCGTGTGCGCGCTCATGGACAACGACGACATCTCCGCCGCCTGGCCCGACGCGCGGCCCGGCAGCTGCGGCGTGGAGCTGGCGCAGTACCTGTACGACGACGCGGTGGACACCTCGAACAAGAGCATCGTCGTGGACTGGTACTACAAAAAACCGCTGCCCGGCGGCGGCACGGCGCTGCACCTGATCAAATTCACGGGGCGCGACCTGCTCTACGCGAGCGAGAACGACCCCGCCATGGCCGGCGGCTTCTACCCGCACGGGCAGTACCCGGTCGTGTTCGACGTGCTCTACCCCGAGGCGGGCACGCCGTGCGGCTTCGGCATGATCGCCGTGAGCAAGGACCCGCAGCAGTACATCGACCGCCTGAGCGGCAACCTGCTGGAGATGAGCATGAAGGCCTCCACCCCGCGCTTCTGGGTCAAGAAGGGCTGCGGCGTAAACGCGCAGGAATTTCTCGACTGGTCGAAGCCCCTCGTCGAGGTCGAGGGCAGCATCGACGACGAGCGCCTGCGCCAGATCAGCCTCTACAATCTCGACGGCCAGTGGGTGAACATGCTGCAGCTGAAGATCGACGAGCTCAAGGAGACGAGCAACAGCCGCGACGTGACGCAGGGCAGCGTGTCCGGCGGCGTGACGGCGGCGAGCGCCATCGCAGCGCTGCAGGAAGCCGGCAGCAAGTCCAGCCGCGACACGCTGCGCGCGAGCTACCGCGCGTTCGAGCGCGTGGTCGAGCTCGTGATCGAGCTCATCCGCGCGTACTACACCGAGACGCGGCCGTTTCGCGTGGCGGCACCGGGCGCGCAGGGCTACGCGTTCTGCACGTACTCCAACGCCGGGCTGCGCTCTCGCACCGTCGGCATGGACGCCGACGGCATGGCGCTGCAGCGTGCGCCGGCGTTCGACGTGTCGGTCCACGCGCAGAAGGAGAGTCCGTATGCGACCGCGTCGCAAAACGAGCTGGCACGGCAGCTGTATCAGCTGGGAGTCTTTAACCCCGCGTTCGCGCAGCAGGCGGTGCCGATGCTGGAGATGATGCAGTTTCCGGGGCGCGACAAGGTGCTTGAGGCCGTGCGCGGCAGCATCGTGCCGCCGCAGCCGGAAACGCCGGACACGGGCACGAATACGGACGCCGACCCGCTGCTGAAAGCGCAGGCGGAGAAAAACCGCGTCATCACAGAAAGCGCCCGCTGAGGGCAGAAGGGAGCACAGAGTATGAACGAAACCAATCTTTCCGCCGCCGCGCCGGAGCAGAGCGCACCCGCAGCAGCGCCGCACGAGGCTGCCGGGGAGACCGTGACCGTCGGCGCGCTGCGCGGGGCCATCGAACGCCGAAGCGAGCAGCGGGCACGCCGCGCGGCCGAAGAAGCCGCCGCGCGCTGGTCGCGCGAGGCGGACGAGCTGACGGCGCAGTGCCCGGACTTTGATCTGGGCGCAGCGCTGAACGACACGCAGTTTTGCGCGCTGCTGCGCGCCGGTGTGGACGTGCGCACGGCGTGGTTCGCGCTGCACGCGCAGGCGCTGCTGGAGGCGGCGTGCGTGCGCGCGGGCCGCAGCGCCGAGCAGCGCGTGGCCGAGCACATCCGCGCCCGCGGCCTGCGCCCGGCCGAAAACGGCCTGGGCGGCGGCGGGACCGGCATCGTGGTGCGGCCGGACGTGTCGCGCATGAGCCGCGCCGACCGCGCAGAGCTTGCCGCGCGCGCAGAGCGCGGCGAGCGCGTGAAGCTGAGCCTGTGACCCGCTTCGCGTACATCCGCCGGGACGGGCGGTGCGTGCTGCGCGCGGACGGCCACGCGGACTTCTGCCCGGGCAGAGACATCGTGTGCGCCGGGGCGTCGGCGCTCGTGTGCGCGCTGGCGGGTGCGCTCGATGCGCTGGGCGCGCAGGGCGTGCAGCGGACGCTGGACGCCGGGTACGCAGCCATCGCAGCGGACGACCGGGCCGATGTGCGCGCGGCGTTTACCGTGGCCGTGACGGGCCTGCGGCAGCTGGCCGCGGCCTACCCCGGCCACGTTGCGGAGGACACCGGCCGCGTCCCCGCGCAGGAGACCGAACCCACGGCAGCGCAGCGGCCGGGCGCTGCCCCGGCGCTGTCCCCGGAAGCGGACAGCAGAGAAAAAAGGAGACATGAGTATGGAAAACATCCGCATGAACCTGCGCCTGTTTGACGCAAACACGCAGGTGACCACCCAGCAGAGCCTGACCGAGGAGATGAAAACGTTCTACTCGGACTACCTCATCGACGCGGCCGAGCCCGAGCTCGTGCACGACCAGTTCGCGCAGAAGCACCCCATCCCCGCAAACGGCGGTAAGACGATCCAGTTCCGCCGCTTCGCCCCGCTCGGCAAGGCGCTGACCGCCCTGACCGAGGGCGTGACCCCCGACGGCCAGAGCCTGAGCATGACCACCGTCGAGGCGGCCGTGCGCCAGTACGGTGGCTACATCCAGATGAGCGACATGCTGCTGCTGACCGCCATCGACAACAACCTCACCATGGCCACGAAGCTGCTCGGCGCGCAGGCCGGCCGCACGCTCGACACGATCACCCGCGAGGTGCTCGTCGGCGGCGACAACGTGCAGTACGCCGACGAGTCCGTGTCCGCCCGCTACCTGCTGCAGGGCGGCAACGCAAATGCGGCCGACAACAATTACCTGACCGTCGACTGCATCCGCCGCGCCGTGCGCGCGCTCAAAAACGCCAACTGCCGCCGCATCGACGGCGCGTTCCCGGTCATCATCCACCCCGACGTGGCCTATGACCTCATGAACGACCCGAAGTGGCTGGCACCGCACCAGTACGTCGACACCGAGCACATGTACGAGGGCGAGATCGGCAAGATCGAGGGCTGCCGCTTCGTCGAGAGCACGGAGGCGAAGATCTTCCACGCCGAGGATCTGGCCGGCGACAGCCGCACTCTGCTCACGAACGGCGCAGTGAGCGGCAAGACCACCTTCTCGTTCGACGGCGGCACCGTCCAGGCCGGCGCGCTCGTCGGCCGCCAGGTGCTCGTCGGCAACGCGTGCGTGACCGTCACGGCCAACACCGCGAACTCCATGACCGTCGACGCCGCCGTCACGGCCGAGGACAACGCCATCATCTACCCCGGCGAGGCCGGCGCGCAGGGCCGCGACGTGTATGTCACGCTCGTGCTCGGCGCCGACGGCTACGGCACGACCGAGATCACCGGCGGCGGCCTCGAGCACATCGTCAAGCAGCTCGGCTCCGCCGGCACGGGCGACCCGCTCAACCAGCGCGCGAGCGTCGGCTGGAAGGCCACGAAGGTCGCCGTGCGTCTCGACGACAGCGCCATCCGCCGCATCGAGACCTGCAGCACCTACACCGAGTAAGAAATCCACCCCGTGCCTCCCGCCCGCGCGGCGGGAGGCACCCATGCATACTAGGAGGAATGTACTATGGCAACCAGAAAAAAGACCGACCGCGCCGCCGCTGAGGCCTGGCTGAGCGAACCCGTGACCGTGCGTCTGTTCCGCGACAACGGCAGCTACAAGGAGGACAAGGTCGTGACCGTCAACGGCGAGACCGTGCGCATCCCGCGCGGCGAGGACGTAACCATCCCGCGCCGCTTCGCGCTCGTGCTCGCGCAGGGCGAGGCGCAGGACGCGCGCACCGGCGCGCTCATCGAGCGCGAAACCGCCCGCTTTGCCGCCGAGAGCGGCGCGCTGGGGCTCTGACCATGGCGACGCTTCAGCAGGCGCTCAAGCGCATCGACACGATCTGCCCCAACGCATGGGACGACGCGGCAAAGCTGCTGTGGCTCAACGAATGTGAGAGCATGATCCAGACGCGCATCCTCGGCATCGCGCCGGGCGAATGTGTGACCTACGACGTGAACTCCGACCGCAGCACCGTGCTGCTCGTGCCCGCACCGTTTGACCGGCTGTACGTGTACTACGTCATCGCCATGTGCGACTACGCCGCGCACGAGACGGCGCACTACGCCGACAGCATGGCGCTCTTTAACGCGGCGCTCGACGAATACGCCAAGTGGTACCAGCGCACGAACGGCACCGCGGCTTCCGTGCCCGGTGCCGCATCGCAGATCGCCGCCAACACCGCCGCCCGCCACTCGCACGCGAACAAGCGCGTGCTCGACGGCATCACGGCCGCAAAGACCGCCGCGTGGGACGCCAAGGCGGGTACGGCGGCGGCCACGCAGTCCGCGGCTGGCCTGATGTCCGCCGCCGACAAGGCAAAGCTCGACGGCATCGAGCGCAGCGCCAACAAGACCACCGTGCCCACGGCGCTGAAAAATCCCAACGCACTGACGATCAAAATCGGCGGCACCACCGTCACCTACGACGGCAGCGCCGCGAAAACCGTCACGATCGCCGACGGAAGCGAGGTGGCCTACTGATGGCGAAGAAGCTCTACGAAGAGGCCCAAAAAGGTGCAGGCCGTGCGCACGAGCGAAAGCATCGTCTTTATCGCGGCCTCGGACGCGCACCAGCTTGACACCAGCGCGGACATCGTGGCCGGCAACAAGCACGCCGGCATGGCGATGAAAGCGCTCGCGTATATTTTGCCGGGCATCGACTTTGCCTGCTATCTGGGCGACTACACGGCCGGCAGCGCAACGACCACGCTGGCCGAGGGGCGGCAGCACTTCGCTGAGATCAGCGCGGATATCGATGAGGCGTTCGCCGGCATCCCGCAACTGCGAACGCTGGGCAACCACGACAGCCTGCAGTACAGCAAGGCGCAGAATGGCAGCGTGCTTTCAGTGGCCGAGCTGTACGGTCTGTGCGGCGCTTATAACGCCGGAGCGGTTATGGGCAGCACCACCGATGGTTACTGCTATCGGGACTTCAAGAGCAAAAAGCTGCGGGTGATCTGCCTGAACACCGCTGAGGGTATGGAAAAGGAGTATGTCAGCGACGCGCAAAAGCTGTGGTTTGCGAACACGCTGAAAGCCGTGGGCGCAAAGGCCGGCTGGAATGTGCTGATCCTGTCCCACCATCCGCTGGACTGGGGCGGCGTGTGTGTCCTGTCGAATATCGTCAAGGCCTACGTGGACGGCGGCAGCATCACCGTCAGCAGCGGCAATACCGTGAATTTCAGCGGCAGCAACAGCGCGACGATCCTAGCGGCCATCCACGGCCATGTGCATTGCTTCAAGGCCGCAAAGCTCAACGCTGTCGCAAGCGGCACCGGCACGGAGTACAATGTCTGGCGCGTGGCTACACCGAATATGTGTTTTGCTCGGAATAACGAGTACGGGCAGAACGGCAACGCCGAGTATTACGGTATCGAGTTCGGCGAAACGACCACCTACAACAAGACGGCCAACAGCGCCAAGGACACGGCGTTTGTCGTCAACGTCGTCAACCCGAGCCAACAGAAGATTTATAGCTATTGCTACGGCGCGGGCTATGACCGTGAGATCTTCACCGGCATCCAGACCGTGGCCGTTACGGGCGTAACGCTCAACGCTGCCTCCGGCAAGCTGACCATCGGCGGGCAGACCACGCTGACGGCGACCGTGAAACCCGCAGACGCGAGCAACAAGACGGTGACGTGGGCAAGCTCCGCGCCGACCGTGGCCAGCGTGGCAAACGGTGTTGTCACAGCGCTTGCACCGGGCAGCGCCAAGATCACGGTAAAAACCGCAGACGGCGGCTTTACGGCAGAGTATGCGCTGACGGTCAAAGCCGCGACGTCCGACCTGCTGGCGGACTATGGCTATGCCGACAACACCCGACTTTCCACGTCCTCCGGAAGCGAGAAATCCGCCGCAGGCTATGTGACCATCGGACACACGGCGGCGATCCCGATCGACAAGACCAGATATCCCAATGGCGCGACAATCCGCGTGACCGGCGCGGTGAACTGTCTGGGCAACAACTGGTCCGGCGGCAACAACGGCGGCGACAGCGCGTTTGTGCTGTATACGACGGGCGGAACGCAGTTTTCAAACGCGAGCTACATTGAGGCCAAGGCCACGACGGCGGGAACGTTTACGATCGACGCGGACAAGACCGGCTTTACGCTGGACATCGCGTCGCTGTCGGCACCGCATTATATCAAGTTCTGCGTCAAGGGCACCGGCGCAAATCTTACGGCAACGCTGACACCAAAATGAAGGGGGTAACAGCAGATGGAGATCATCGAAGCATTTGCGGTGAAAAACAAGTGCTATCAGGCGGGCGCGGCGCTAGTCCCGCGCGGCCTGATGCTGCACAGCATCGGCACGCCGCAGCCGAGCGCGGCCGCGCTGGCGCGGTACTTTGACCAGTACCAGCCGGGCGGCCAGTCGGTCTGCGTGCACGCGTTTGCGCAGGCGGACGGCACGGTGTACCAGACACTGCCGTGGGAGATGCGCGGCTGGCACTGCGGCGGCGCGGCAAATAATACCCACATCGGCATCGAAATGACGGAACCGGGCGCGGGCATGGCCTACGCCGAGGCCGCGGCGCAGATCACGGGCACATACCGCACGGCCGTGGCGCTGTTTGCGCAGCTGTGCGGGGTTTACGGGCTGGACCCGCTGGCCGACGGCGTCATCATCGGCCACGCGGAGGGGCACCGGCGCGGCGTGGCCAGCAACCACGCCGACCCGAAAGCCCTGTGGCAGCAGTACGGCATGGGCTACACCATGGACGGATTTCGCGCCGCCGTCGCCGAAGCGATGGCCGGTGCGCGGGAGGAGGAAACAGACATGACACGGTACAACACCGTGGCCGAGATGCCCGCATGGGCGCAGGCCGAGGCGCAGCGGCTCGTTGACCGCGGCGCGCTCAAAGGAGACGCAGACGGCAGGCTCGACCTGTCGCTGGATATGCTGCGCACGATGCTCGTGTGCCAGCGGATGATCGACCAGGCAAAGGAGACATAAATGGACCGACTCACAACGATCAAAGCGGCCGTCTGCACGGCGGCCGCAGCGCTGACGGCCTTCTGGGGCTGGACAGGCTGGCTGGCGGCGGCATGGTTTCTGGCCATGCTGCTCGACTATGCCACCGGCAGCGCCGCCGCCCTGCACGCCGGGACATGGAGCAGCCGCGTCGCCCGCGAGGGCCTGTGGCACAAGGCCGGAGCCGTGGCGGGCGTGCTCGTGGCGGCGCTGCTGGACTTCGCCCTGCGCGTGCTGCTCGGCAGCGTGCCGGGGCTGGGCATCGACTACGACGTGCTGCTGTGCCCGCTTGTGACGGTGTGGTATCTGCTGACGGAACTGGGCAGCATCGCCGAAAACGCGGGCGCGCTCGGCGCGCCGATGCCGCAGTTTCTCATGCGGGCGATCGCCGCCCTGCGCGCCGGCATTTCCGACCGCGGCGGCGGAGACGGGGACGGAGGCGGCGCGGCATGACGGATTTTTCCCCGCTGAACTTCCCGCTGCCGGAGCGTACCGGCGGCGAGGGGCTGGAGGCGCGCGTCACGGCGCTGGAGGAGACGATCGTCCGGCTGCTGGAGGCGCTGCAGTACACGCTGACGAATCTCAGCCGCGAAAACTTCAACCCCGCCGCGCTCGAACGGCTGCGCGCCGAGCTGCGCAGCGGCCAGACCACGAACCAGTAAGGAGGCAGGCAATGCATCTACCCACATTTCCCCGCGCCATGGCCGTGACGCGGCGCGTGCAGACCGACTTTCGCGGCTACGACCACCGGCCGGGCTGCCCGGAGGGCGGCATCTACGAGATGACGAACGGCTCGGCGGCCGACGCGCCGCTGTTTTCCACGCGGCCGGGCCGCACGCTGACCTATCCGACCAGCGGCGGAAGACCGAACGGGCTGTTCGCCGGCAGCTGCGGGCTGCTCTGGTGCACCGGCCAGACGCTGTATGTCAACGGCACGCCCGTCGCGGGCTGCACGCTCATCAACGGGCCGAAGGTGTTCGCCGAGCTGGGCGGCACCGTGCTCATCTGGCCGGACAAGATCTGGTACCGGCCGGATTCCGGCCAGTTCGGCAGCGCGGAGCCGAGCTGGAGCGGCTCCGTGAGCCTCCAGCGCTCGGACGACAGCAGCGGCACCCGCGCCGACGCCATCGCCGCGGAGGGCATCGACCTGCCGTTTCGCGTGGGCGACGCCGTGACGATCCGCGGCTTTTCCACGCCGGAGGACAACGGCACCTACATCATCCGCGACATTGCGGGCGCGGCGCTCGTGTTCGACCCCGACACGTTCTCCGCCGCCGGCGTGACCGAGGACATCACGGTCACGCGGCGCATGCCCATGGCGATGCACGCATGCACGTACGGCAACCGCATCTGGGCCTGCGCGAACGACACCGTCTGGTGTACAAAGCTCGGCGACCCGCTGAGCTGGTACTGGTACGAGGCGGACGAAAACGGCACGGTCGCCACGGCGGCATGGAGCGTGGACGTCGGCACGCCGGGCGATTTTTCCGGCTGCGCGGCCACGGGCAGCGGCGTGGTATTTCTCAAGCCGGACGGGCTCTGGCGGCTGTACGGAACGAAGCCGGACAACTTCCAGCTCGTCGCCTCGGCGGCGCTCGGCACGGAGGAAAACTCCGGCCGCACGCTCGTGACGGCGGCGGAAACGCTCTACTACCTCTCCCCTGCCGGGCCGGCGCGCACGGCCGGTGGACGGCCGGTGCGCATCGGCGACGCGCTCGGGCGCACGCTCACGGCCGGCGTGGCGGGTACGGACGGCACGCGCTGGTATCTCTCGGCGCATGACAGGGACAACGTCTGGCACCTGTTCGTATACGACACGCGCAGCGGCCTGTGGAGCCGCGAGGACGCCTTCCACGCGCGCGGGTTTGCCCGCAGCGGCGGCGCGCTCTACGCGCAGGACACCAGCGGCGTCTGGCGCTTCGGCACCGGCAGCACGGCACAGCTGGAGAGCATGCTCGAAACGGGCGATTTCGTCAGCGGCAGCCCGGACTGCAAGCGCCTGCTGCGCGTGCAGCTGCGGCTGGAGGCGGACGCTGGCGCAAGCGTGACGGCGGCGGTGCAGTACGACTCCGACGGCGTGTGGCACACGCTCGCGACCGTGACGGCGGGCGCGAAGCGCTCCGTCACGCTGCCGGTGCTGCCACGCCGGTGCGACCACTTTCGCCTGCGGCTGACGGGCACGGGCGCGTGGCGGCTGCTGTCGCTCACACGCACGGAGACCGCCGCCGGGCCGCAGCACTGAGGAAAGGAGACCTTATGGCCACAAAATACAAATACGACAAGGACACCGACTACGCCGCGCTCATGGAGCAGGCGGCGCAGCGCGGCGACCATGCGTCCGCTGCCATCTACGAGCAGCAGCGCAACGCGAAGATCCGCGGCGAGGGCATGACCGATCAGGAGCAGACGAACGACTATGCGCAGTACCTGCCCCTCGAGGACGTGCCAGACTACGACGATACGCACCGCCGCGAGGCGGAAACGCTGCTGACCGAGCGCGACACGACCGCACAGCGCAGCCGCATCGACCAGATGCTTGACGCGCTGCTCGGTGAGGAATTCAACTACGACCCGGCATCGGACCAGCTCTACGCCGCCTACCGGCAGCAGTACGAGCGGCAGGCCGATCTCGCGGCGGCCAACGCCCTCGGCGCAGCGGCCGCGCTGACGGGCGGGCAGGCCTCGACGGCGGCGGTGGCGGCATCGCAGCAGGCGGGCGGATACTACCGCGCGATGCTCGCGGGCAAGCTGCCGGAGCTGGCGCAGCTCGCCTACGAGCGCTACAGCGGCGAGCGCAAGACGCGCCTGAGCGCCATCGACAGTCTGCTCGACGCAGCCGACAGCCGCGACGGCGTGACGAAGGCGCAGATCGCCGCGCTGCTCGACATGGACGACGCGGACTACGACCGCGCGGACAGCAAGCTGCAGCAGCAGGCCAAGGACGCGGCCGATGCCAAGGCCGCCGCCGACAAAAAGGCGAAGGAGGAAAAGGCCGCAGCCGAGAAGGCGGAAAAGGCCGCGCGCAGCGATGCGCGGCGGCAGATCACGCTCATCCTGCGCAACGGCGGCACCGTGCCCGACGATCTCTGGCAGCAGAGTGGCTACAGTGCCGTGACGATCGCGGCGATGCTGCGCGGACGCAAGGGATAAGCGTTATGTAAACTCTTGCGCCGGTTCTGCTCTAAGAATTCTGCAACACGCCGCCTGGCGCAAAGTTATGTAAACTGCACGAAAGAAAGGAATCCCCGGAAGCAAACTGCTTCCGGGGATTTGTGCGTGATGGGGTCTGCGCTCAGGCCATGGCCTGTTCAAAGCGCATGAGGATGGCCGCGACCTGCGCGCGCGTGGCGCTGCCCTTCGGGCTGAGGTAGGCGACGCCGCCGCTGCCGGTGCCGGAGATGAGGCCGTTGCCGACGGCCCAGGCCATCTCCGTGCGCGCCCAGGACGAGACGCTGCCCGCATCCGGGAAGCCGGCGAGCGAGCCGGTCGCCGTGAGGCTGCCGGACGCGAACTGCTTCGTGTAGTTATAGAGGATGACGGCAAGCTGCTCGCGCGTGATCTCCCCGCTGGGGTCAAAGGTCGTGGCGCTCGTGCCGGAGACAACGCCCGTGAGCTTTGCCCACCAGATGGCATCGGTATACCACTGGCCGCGCGGCACGTCGTCAAACGGAGCGCGGAGCTTGGCCAGCTCATAGCCAGCGACGGTCGTGGGCTCGCCCTGTATGCGGTAGAGGATGCTCACGAGCTGGGCGCGCGTGCACACGCCGTTCGGCGCGACGGTGCTGGCCGAGGTGCCGGCAATATAGCCATGATAGATACAATAATCCAGGCCCTCATGCGCCCAATCGGTGGGCGCGGGCATGTCGCGGAAGGCATAGCCCGGGCAGGTCGGACCGCCGGGGCAGACAGACGGCACGCCGGTGGCGGGGATGGACTCCGTTTTGGTCGCACCGCAGATGGTGCAGGTGAAGGTCTTGACGCCGGGCTCCGTCGCAGTGGGCTTTTGCGTCACGACGCCGGCATTCCACGCATGCTCGTGCAGCTTCGGGATATCCTCGCCCTCGCGCGTGTTGCAGCCGGCGCGGGTGCAGATGTGATAGCGGTAGCCGGTGGTCGTGTACGTCGGCTCCTGCGTGACGACCCACTCGCCCCAGTCGTGGCCAAGGGCGGGGATGGTGTCGTTATAGTCCTTGCCGCAGCGCGGGCAGGTGCCCTGATAGTGGCCGGACTCGGTGCAGGTCGGCTCGATGCTGGAGGCGGACTTATAACTGTAGTCATGGCCCTTGGCGGGGATGACCTCATCGATCTTCACGCCGCAGCGCGGGCAGGTGCCGACGGCGCGGCCGGGCCGCGTGCAGGTGGCGTCCGGGAGGAGGTCGCAGCGGCTCAGGTCATGGCCGAGCGCGGCGATCTTCTCGGTGCGGGTTGCGCCGCAGGCAGAGCACTTGTAAAACGCCGTGCCCTGCTTGGTGCAGGCGGGCGGGTTCGTCTGCGTCTTGACCCAGGTGTGGTCGGTGGCGGCGACATAGGTGTCGTCCACGGGGGCATAGGTGCAGCCCTTCACCGTGCAGGCGTGGTGCGTGTAGCCCTGCTTCGTGCAGGTGGGGTCGACGACCGTGTCGGCGAACTGGGCGATGTGGTCGCCGTGCCAGAGACCGGTCTTGTAGCCCTGCCACGTGCCGTCGTCCTTGAGCTCGGCGGCCCAGGTATGGCTGCCCTGCGTGTAATAGACCACGCAGTCATCCGGGAAGGAGCGGTTGGAATCCGCCGCGCCGTAGATGCTCTTGGCGGGGTCGTTTTTGAAGACGGCGCGCTTGAGCTTCGTGATCTTCGCAATCATATTGAAGGCCGTGCTGATGTCACCGGCCTGCTCGCCGTTCTGGTCGCCTTCGCCCGGGCGGAGAATGCCATTGAGCACGCCCTCGACGAGGATCTTCATGGCATTATCCAGGCTCGTGAAGGCACGGCCCTGGATCGTGTCGATCTTGTCGCCGAAATAGACCTCCTCGAGCATCTCGCAGCCGGCAAAGGCGCACTTGTCGATCTGCGCGACGCGGTTGGAGAGGTCGACGGTCTTCATATGGTTGTCGCCGAAGAACGCGGCCTTGCCGATCGTGAGGGGCTTGTCGCCGGGGCTGAAGGTGAGGTTGTTCATATAATAATCGCACATGAACGCGTAGTCACCGATGTGCGTGACGTTGGCCGGAATGTTGAGGTTCTTGTGGTGGTTGACGAACGCGAACGCGCCCGTGCCGATCGTCTGCAGGCTCGACGGCAGGCCGAGCGTCGTGTCCTCCTGACCGAGGATGCGGTCCCACGCGAAGGCCCACGGGCCGATATACGTCAGGCCGTTTGGCAGGCGCAGCTCGGCGAGCATGGTGCAGCTGTAAAACGCATGATCCTCGATGCGGCGCAGGCGGCTGCAGGCGCCCGCGCGCACGAAGGTGAGCGTGTCGCAGCCGTAGAAGGCGTACTGATCGATGAGCTCGAGATTGCGCGGCATGTTGATGGCCGAGAGGTACTCGTCCGCATAAAACGCACGATCGCCGATGGTGGTGATGCCGTCGTCGAGGAACATGCACGTCAGGTACTGGCAGTCCTTGAAGGCGCGGTCGCCGACGTTCGTGACGCCGGTGGTGAAGGACTGTTTTTTCCCATCCCACTCCTCGGTGGTGGCGCCGGCGATGTAGGCCAGGACGAGATACTCCTCGCCGAGGTTTTCCACGACGGTCGTGCCGAGCTTCTGCCCCTTGTCGTTATACTCCGTGACCGTCACGTTGCCCATCCACGGGGCTTTCTGACCCTTGACCGCGTAGTCCGCCATCGGGCCGTCGCCGTAGATGTACACGCCGTAATACTGCGCGTCCTCGCGGTAGTCGTGCTCCTGCCAGATCTGCTGCAGGGCGGGGTTGTCCTGCACGACGGTGGGGTTCGTGACTTCGTAGATTTTATAATGTACACTGCCCTCGTTCCCGGCAGGGCCGCAGTCGCCATGCGCGACCTCGTTGCCGAAGAGCTTTTTGATCTGATCCGGCTGCTTGAGAAACTGGTCGACCACGCCCGCGATCGTGCCCGCCTGCGCCGGCGGGGCGCACACGCTCAGCAATCCGGCCGCGAGCACAAAGCACAGCAGCAGCGACAACACTCGTTTTTTCATATGGTTCCTCCCTCCTGGAATAGACGAACTGGTAACAGAGTCTACACAATCAGTATACAGGACGCGCCCCGCTTTTGCAACGGGTCGTGCGCGCATGGGCGCGAAAAAATGCGCATTTTATTTACGCAAATGAAACAAAATGTAACGATCAAAACGTTTTTTCTGGAAATCCCCATTGCACACTTTCCCGCTTATATGGTATATTTTCGACAGACAGGTATTACGGTTGTACACACGCATCACAACAAAGGAGGAAGAAACGATGAAAAAGCGCATGCTCTCGCTGGCACTGTGTCTGGTTCTGGTCGTGGGACTGTTCTCCGGCCTGACCGTGAACGCATCGGCCGGCATCTTTGAAGACTTTGAGGCAAAAAAGAAGGAGATCGCCGAGAAGCTCATCAAGGAAAAGATCGAGCAGCTCAAGGAGGAGTTTGAGATCCCGGATCTCGACACGGATGCCATCATCAGCAGTTTTACGACCGCGGCCACCTCGGGCGACTTCGGTGAGAACAACTGCCTGCACTGGGAGGTCTCCACCGGTGTTCTCAGCGGCAAGACGCTGACCATCTCCGGCACCGGCGCCATGCCCGACTTTGATTTTCCCAACGGCAACCTCGCCCCGTGGTGGAACTACGAGGCGCTCGGCATGCTCACGAGCTTCGGCACCTTCAAGCTGGAGGGCGAGCTGAAAAAGGCCGTCATCAAGGACGGCGTCACGAACGTGGGCGACTATGCCCTGTTCTTCCTGCCGGCCGCCACGCAGGTCACGCTGCCCGAGAGCGTGACGAGCATCGGCCGCTACGGCATCGCCATGTGCTCCAAGCTCACGGGCCTGTCCATCCCCAAGGGTGTGACCGAGATCGGTGACTTCGGTCTCGCAGGCGACGGGCTCACCGCCGTCACGCTGCCCGACGGGCTGCAGAGCCTCGGCCGCGGCGCATTTGACACCTGCGCCAGCCTCACGAACACCACTCTGCCCGCCGCCATCACGGCCGTGCCCGGCAAGTGCTTTGCCGACTGCACGAAGCTGCTGAACGTCAAATACGCCGGCACCGTGACCGCCATCGGCGATCTCGCGTTTGAAAGCTGCAAGGCGCTCACCGCAGCGCCCATCCCCGAGACGGTGACCACCATTGACAAGGCCGCCTTCACCGGCTGCACCGCGCTGACGGATGTGACCATCCCCGCGGGCGTGACCGCCATTCCCGAGGACTGCTTCCACGGCTGCACCGCGCTGGCCGACATGAAGCTGCCCGGCACCGTGACGAGCGTCGGCCACAACGCGTTCACCGGCTGCACCGCGCTGAAGGACGTGCGCTGCTACGGCGCGGCCCCGGCGGTCGAGCCGGGCAACTCGGAAGCGCACAGCTTCGAGCCCGCGATCGTCACCATCCACTATAACCCCGACCCGGTCTACGGCTGGACGCTCGACGCGGACGGCAAGTGGCAGGGCTACACCGTCAGCAGCAAGGGCGCGTGCCTGCACACCGGCTACGGCACGACGGAAAACACCGTGCCCGCCACCTGCGGCGAGGCCGGCCGCGTCGACACCATCTGCTCCAACTGCGGTGAAGTCATCTCGACCAAGGAGATCCCCGCCACCGGCGCGCACACCTGGGACAACGGCACCGTGACCACGGAGCCGACCGAGACCACCCCCGGCGTGCGCACGTTCACCTGCGCCGTCTGCGGCGCGACCCGGACCGAGACCATCCCCGCCACGGGCGCGCACACCCACGTCTGGGATAACGGCACCGTGACCATCGCGCCGACCGAGACCACCCCCGGCGTGCGCACCTACACCTGCA
>PPYE01432479.1_pt1 | contig 65290 bp, 58 predicted proteins | sample 1559881 | NCBI WGS metagenome assembly PPYE01 (sample SAMN08240022, study PRJNA423297) | Human gut metagenome, whole genome shotgun sequencing project. | reverse complement strand
TCAGGAGTCCTCTTTCGTTTAACGGGATTTTTGAGCCGTAGATGGTTGGGGTGATTTTGTTCATTCCGTTTCTTTGTCCTGTTATGGCGTCTTTCCCATATCTGTTATTTGTTTGGGAGCCTAAGGGATCGTTCTTGTCTCCTCTTCCTATTTTCCCGTTGTAGGATATTCCGTGTCCTCCTGTTTTGTATTCGGCTTTGTTGTCTATGTTTTCCCATGCCAAAGTACCGGTGGTGATCCAGTTCTTTTCTTTTTCCGCTTTGCTATCTATGACGGCTCCTTTGAGGTTCGTGTTTTCTTTGACTTGGATGTCATATCCTTCTTTTCCTGCGTAGATGCCCGTCTGTTTTGTGACGCTTTCGTAGGCGGAGTCTGTGTTTGTTTTTCCTTTCCCTCCGCTTACGCTGACGGCGCTTCCCGGTGTGTAATTGGGGCTGTAATTGATTGCTTTATAATCTCGGTTGATTTCTATCCTTTTCCAGCATTACAAACAATTACGAATAGATTATTAAAAACATAAGCAGTAATACTATGCCAGTCAAAAAAAATCCTTTCCCCAAGAATTTATACTTTTCCAACTCCTTTTTTGATAAATAAATATAATCATTTTTTAGTAACTCTTTTACAAAAATTCCTCCTGAAACTTGACTAAATATTAGCATAGAAAGGGATCCTGCATCCCAATAATTTCTGATTAAACCAACTACACCACATAAACCGATAATTAAACTCAACAAAAATGATCCTACCATCATAATATAGAATATCTGTGTTATTTTTTTCCATTTTTTACATGTTTTTATATAGAAATATAGAGATTTTATTATTAAAATAACAGTACAACACAGAAGCACCATAAATTTTGCAATAGACCAGAATCCACCGGCAATTAGTACATTCATCTATTCTTTACCTCCTGGTAATACTTTCTTACCTCCTCTTCTTTATCAGTAGGTCTCTCTGCTTTTATATATTCTTTAAATAATCGCCAAATGCACCTGAACTAAGCAGACATACAAATAGAATCGTTACAAATAAATTATTAGAGCCATGACCAATAACGCTATACTAGATCCCCAAAAACTTTTTATTAAGAATTTATACTTTTCTATTTCCATTTTAGAAAAGTGCATACCTTCCTCTTTTAATAAACTTTTCACATACCACCCTCCCATGAATCCACCAAAAATCACCACAGAAAACACCTTTATTACCCAATCACCTTTGATTATATTAGAAACCCCTCCCAACGTAATTATTGAGCTCGCAAACAATGGTACCATTGTCATAACATATAAGGTTTTTGTTAATCGTTTCCATTTTTTACATGTTTTTATATAGAAATATATAGCTTTTATCATTGAAATAATGGTACAACACAAAAGCACCATAAATTTTGCAATAGCCCAGAATCCACCGGCAATTAGTACATTCATCGATTCTTTACCTCCTGGTAATACTTTCTAACTTCCTCTTCTTTATTAGTTGGTGTCTCTGCTTTTATATATTCTTTCGTATAATATCCAAGCACACCGCCAACAAGTCCAAACACAGCCGGCATTCCAAATGCAACACCACCACTCCCTAACGCTGTTCCAAAGATAACCGGCGCTAAATCAGCTCCCTACACCTTATATCTATTTCATCCGCTATACAGTCTGCTGTCCTTGGGATACCGGAAGAATTGATTACTTTATAATTTTTATCGACATCTGCCTGGATCCCCGGTAAACGGACGGCGGGATGTTTCCAGTCCACTCCTAATCTCAGGTACCGGTTATATTCTTTGAACAGGCTAACGGCACTGTCTTGTGTAAAGCCTTCTTGTTTCAGGTAGGCGATTCCTTTGTTGTAAGAGTTCGTATTTTCTGCGTAAATGAATCCTGAGATTCCTTTTTCCGGTCCCTTGGTACGGTCTCCTGTCAGGCTTCCTGCGACTGCTCCTAAAGCGGTGCTGATGGCTCGTACGATATCGGGGTGGGTGTCCATTCAGTCTCTTCCTTTTGCTTTTCCCATGTACACCAAGGCAAATTCGTTCACGCTTCCCGATATAGCTCTTGCCAATACATTCCCTCCGCCCACGGTTTCTGTCAGTGTGCCTATGACTCCATGGAGCAGGAGTTTTTCCGTGGAGCCTTCTTTCCATCCATAGTGGTCTGCCGCTTCATGGGTGCTTTGGTTACCCACTATGTTCATCATGTGGATAAGTTCCTGTTTTTCTTCTACTTTTGTCTTGTTGAAGATTTCTTTGAGTTCGTTTAGGCTGTTTAATAATAAATATATTAATCTGGCATAATCCCAACTAATAGCGCAATAAAGGCAATTATACCAAAACAAATTATTCCAAGTTGAATTCTAAACTTTCTTTTTTCAAGAATATGTTTAACATCTTTTTCTCTATTATCAATATTACTTTCCACAATTGCTTTACTCATTTCGTTAAATAACAGCCGGGTCTCTATCAAATACAAAAGCAACACACTCACACCCAAAAATATTCGCACCATACCACTATCATAAAAATGGATATATATAAAAATTTCTAATGGCACTACCAACCATATTAAAAATTTCAGAACGATAATTTTCCAGTTTGTTGGAGCAGATATCATCTCTATTTATACCTTTTTTAAAACCCATTTGGCTCCGACAAAAATATAAACTATACATATTAATGTATCTATCATATGCATTCCTTCCTCCGCTCTAATCAACTTCTTTCTGCATATTCTTTATCTCTTTTATCCTTTTCCTCATATGTTATCGGCAGGGAGGAGTTTCATGGATACGTCCAAGGAGCTGACGCGTTTCATCTGTTCCACCCCTGCTCCAGGTGGCGGATGTTCAGGATGTCTCCTTCTTTGATGGGAAATGCGTTTTTCCATAGGATGACGGCGCTGTCTTTCCCGTAGATGATTTTATGCAGCCTGCCGAACTTTTCTCCCTGCCCCGATAAAATAATTTCGTTTATTCTAAATACTGGCTCAAGGGCAGCACCTTGCGTCTCTTCTTTTTCATTCAGGCTGCTTCCTATATTTTCTACACGGGGCATGCACAGCCGTTCCTGCCGATCTTCTTCTCTCTGCCGCGCTTCTTCGAGCCTCTCCTCTCCTGTGTAATTTAAAACGGGAGCAGCTGATACCGCTCCCGTCATCATGGTTAAAAAATAAAGGCTGTTACGATTTTCCCCTGCATGATCGTTCTCCCAAAGTAATATTTCAAATGTTTTTCTTATTTCCAATTATAGTTTACACAGAAGGCATTGTAAATGTTTTCTTTGCTGCCCCTCTCCGCTTCAATTTCCTGCTGCACCTTTTGCCAGCATGACGGAGAGATCTTCTTTTTCTTCCTGCATATCCGTCTCCTTTGCCGCCGCTTTCGCCAGATCATCAATGGCGTAAACGAGGGGTTCTTTTCCTTCATCGGGAGTAAGGAGCATCATCACATCTATATGGTCATTTTCACGGAAGAAATACGCTCTGCCGTAAAAGGGCAGGATGAGTCCATCGGAATCAAAGGTAATTTTCGCGCCCATCGTATAGAGATAGGCTTCGTCGGCTGTAAGTTTGCGATACGGCTCGAAATCGGACAGGGTGATTTTCACGCCTTCTCCTAATTCTCCCACCACGTTCTTCGCCCAGTTCTTCATTACCTCTTCCGCCCCTTTACGCAGCGGCGAGTCCTCATCCAGAAAGGCGCGGTTCATCCGGGAAAGGCTTCTCCATTCTTTTACGGTCAGGTATTCCCGAAAAAACGGTTTCAATGTATCCGCTCCCGCAGGAGGCAGCTTGGCGGTGACAATGTAACCGTAAGCGAATTTTCGGCTTTTTTGAAGCATGACGGAAAGCTGCCCCATGTGATAGGGATAGGTGAAATTGTGGAACTTCAGTTCCTGCTGTTCAGGGATATCCTGATAGGTAAACGCAGGCGGCAGATGTGCTTTCGCAATGGACTGCAAGTCATAAGCAGACGCGCCGCCGGAAATACAGAGAACCGTCATAAAGACTGCCGCCGTTTTCTTCCAACTCATGTGCTGCTCCTTTCCAGTCCGTAAAAGGCATAAAGTAAATTTTTCCCGATTTTTTCCGCCGCCGTATGGCTTCCCTGTACGATAATGAGATAATACATGCCGCCCTGCCTGTACAGATTCGTATAGACCCACATCGGATAGGACAGGTGTCTTTCGTCGGAAATAATCACCCGCGCTTCCTGGGTCCAGCGATAGGTGCCATCATGATTTTTATAGGCATGCCACGGTGAAAAAGAAACCAGTTCCGCCTGCAGCTTCTGCCCTTTGATTTCATCCAAACGGCTGTTCAGCATCCGCTGATATTCTTCTATGCTGATTTTCGGCATGCCGAAGAGGGAGTGCGGCCGTGTCGCATCTTCATGGAATGCGCTCTCCCAAAACCGGGCAGCCTTTTCCCCTTTCCCATGGAAGAAGGCTTCTTCCGTTCCTTTCACAACAGAGACGGAAGCGGAATAGGTACCGCGGATATCGGATTTCCTGATCTGGTACAGATGAAGGGAGTCGTAAGGGTACGGCGCCCGGTCGGGGTACATGTCCATTCCCGGAGGCGTGGTGAGGAAGTACATCACTGCCGCCCAATCTGTTTTCCCGTAATCTTTCCGGTGTCCCGATTTCTTAAATATGGTTTCCGCGCGGCTGCCCCCTCCATCGGTAATCTGCACGTCTTCCCCGAAAGACAGTTTCCCCAGTCCGTCGATGACGAGATCCTCCGACTCCGCGTAAAGACAGCCTGCCAGAATGAAAGCGGACAGAGCCGCCATGATTTTTTTGAACATGGAATTCTCCTGTAATATATCATTTATCTTTTCATTGTAAGGAATCAGGGATATTTTCTCAAGTCAGGCATTTCCGTCTCCCACAAAAAATATCCCGCCATGGGTTACACAGCGGGATATTTTATTTAAATACTTATTGCACGTCAGCTTGCCCATCAGCGGTTTCCGCCGTCCGGGGTTCCGCGTTGTGCTGCACGGAGAGCCTGCGGTAGCGGGCAAGCCCCGTACCTGCCGGAATCAGCTTGCCGATAATGACGTTTTCTTTGAGGCCGAGAAGCGGATCCACCTTCCCTTTGATTGCCGCTTCCGTAAGAACTCTGGTGGTTTCCTGGAAAGAAGCCGCTGAGAGGAAGGAGTCTGTCGCCAGCGCGGCTTTCGTCGTACTGAGAAGCAGGTTCTCACCCACCGCCGGTTTCTTTCCTTCATCTTCCAGATGTTCGTTCATGACGCGGTAAGCCACGATGTCCACCGTCTGTCCCGGAAGCCATTCGGAATCTCCGGGGTCATCGATTTTGATCTTGCGGAGCATCTGATGGACGATGATTTCAATGTGCTTGTCATTGATTTCAACACCCTGGGACCGGTAAACTTTCTGCACTTCCTTGACGATATAGTTCTGAGTCGCCTGTACGCCGAGGACACGGAGAATATCGTGGGGATTGATATTTCCTTCGATGAGGCGAGTACCTGCTTCGATTTCATCGCCTTCATTGACGGAAATCCTCTTTCCGAACGGAATCTTGTAGGTATCGGATGTCTCTTCATTGGTCACGGTAACAATCTTGATATTCGCATTTTCCGGAGAGTCTTCAATGGTGACTTTGCCGGCGATATTGGAGATGATCGCGTTCCCTTTCGGCTTGCGCGCTTCAAACAATTCTTCGACACGGGGCAGACCCTGGGTGATATCCTCTGCCGTTGCGACACCGCCCGTATGGAACGTACGCATGGTCAGCTGGGTGCCCGGTTCGCCGATGGACTGTGCGGCGATGATGCCTACCGATTCGCCGATTTCCACATGGCGGCCTGTTGCCAGGTTCCTGCCATAGCACTTCGCGCATACGCCGTGTTCAGAATGGCAGGTCAGAATGGAACGGACTTTCAGACGGTCATAATGCTTTTCAATTTCAGCAGCCTGGTCGTCAGTGATTTCTTCATTCTTCGCGGCAATGATTTCTCCCGTTTCCGGATTCACCACATCTTCCAGCGGGCAGCGGCCGGCGATACGGTCAGCCAGAGACTCGATGAGACCCCCGGCTTCCGTAATTTTGCGGACTTCTACGCCTTCCGTGCCTTCCATGCGTACGGAAATCACCGGAATATCGGCAGCCAGAAGTTTTTCAGCCGCTTCCGCCGTAAGGACGGTTCCCTGCGCCAGCACTTCTTCTCCTTTGCGGTTCAGAGCCGGCGTTTCCAATTTCTTTTCAAAGAAGCGGACTGTCACATGATGTTTCACGATACTCTTGTATTCCGCTGCGACATCCTCCACACCGAAGGTAACGGTTTTCGGTTCACCCGCTTCTCCTTCCGCTGTGGGAACGGTAACAACAACGGAATCAACGAGGAAACGATTCATAAGGGCCACATCGGACGCATCCAGTGTTTTCCCCTTCACAAGAAGGATTTCCCCGCTGCGCCGGTTCATGACGTCTTCTTCGAGAATGGAACCGTCCAATTCAGCGCGGTGGACATTGTAACGGCTGCGGACAGCCGCCTTGGAAACCAGTTTATTCCATTCACGGTCGAAATTGAGTGTCTGCACATCGCAGTCTTCTTCCCGAATGATGACATCCTGGGAAACATCGACAAGGCGGCGTGTGAGGTAACCGGAGTCTGCCGTACGGAGAGCCGTATCGGCAAGACCCTTGCGGGCGCCGTGGGAAGACGTAAAATAGTCAAGGACGGTCAGCCCTTCACGGAAGTTTGCCTTAACAGGCAATTCTACCGTTTTACCGGATGTATCGGCAATCAGGCCGCGCATTCCCGCCAGCTGGCGGATCTGGTTATCGTTGCCGCGGGCGCCGGACTGGGCCATCATGGTGAGCGGATTCATTTTCGTCATGGATGCTTTCATCGCTTCACCAACATCATTGGTTGCTTTTTCCCAGATCTTAACGACTTTCCTGTATCTTTCGTCATCCGTCATCAGACCGCGGCGGAAATATTCCTTGATTTTTTCAATCTGTGCTTCACTTGCGGACAGGATATCATTTTTGGCTTCCGGTACGGCAACGTCATAAATGCCGATAGAAATGCCGGAAACAAGGGCATAATGGAATCCGAGGGCTTTAATAGAGTCCAGGAGATCTCCTGTTTCTTTGAAGCCCAGCTTCTTGAAGCAGTCATTGACAAGTTTGCCCATCTGCTTCTTGCCGATGGTGATGCCGAGACCTTCTTTTCCATCAGGACGTTTATAGAAGAAGCGGAGAGGTTCGGGAATGGCATAGTTGAAAATCAGGCGCCCCGGGGTCGTGATGACAAGACCGTGCCCCGGTATGTCCACTTTAATGAAATCATGGATCTGTACCTGGTTCAGTGCATAGGCCAGCATGACTTCATCGTAATTGGTGTACGCATGGAATTTCGAGGGGTCAAGCGCGTCTTCCTCTTCCTTGCTTTCTTTTACAATGGTCAGATAGTATGATCCCAGAATCATATCCTGGGAAGGAATGGCGACAGGTTTGCCGTCTTTCGTAGACAGGATATTGTTGATGGAAAGCATGAGCGTTCTCGCTTCCGCCTGCGCTTCCACGGACAGAGGCAGATGGCACGCCATCTGATCGCCGTCAAAGTCCGCATTGTATCCCGGGCAGACGAGAGGGTGCAGTTTGATCGCCCTGCCTTCCCACAGAATCGGTTCAAACGCCTGGATGCCGAGGCGGTGGAGTGTCGGAGCGCGGTTCAGAAGTACGGGATGTTCTTTAATAACATCGCCAAGGACGTCCCAGACTTCAGGGGACAGCTTGTCCACTTTCTTCCGTGCCGATTTCAGATTGCTCGCCAAACCGCGGGCGATCAGTTCATGCATGATAAACGGTTTGAAAAGTTCGATCGCCATTTCTTTCGGCAGGCCGCACTGGTACATTTTCAGTTCAGGACCGACTACGATAACAGAACGGCCGGAATAGTCGACACGTTTCCCCAAAAGGTTCTGGCGGAAACGGCCCTGTTTGCCTTTCAGCATATCGGAAAGGGATTTCAGGGGCCGGTTTCCCGGGCCGCTGACCGCTCTGCCGCGGCGGCCGTTGTCTATGAGGGCATCGACAGCTTCCTGCAGCATACGTTTTTCATTTCTGACGATGATTTCAGGCGCGCCCATGTCCATCAGTCTTTTCAGACGGTTATTTCTGTTGATGACACGGCGGTAAAGATCGTTCAGGTCGCTCGTGGCAAAACGCCCGCCGTCAAGCTGCACCATCGGACGAAGGTCCGGCGGTATAACGGGCAGCACGGTGAGGATCATCCATTCCGGCTTATTGCCCGATTTACGGAAAGCTTCCACTTCTTCCAGCCGGCGGATGCTGCGGACTTTGCGCTGGTTGCTGCTGCTGTCCACATCTTCGCGAAGCTGTTTTTCCAAGGCTTCCAGATCCAGCTGGCGGAGAAGTTTCTGAATAGCTTCCGCCCCCATCTGTGCCTCAAAAGAACCGGCGCCGTATTCCTGGACGGCCTGCTGATATTCCTGTTCATTTAAAACCTGCTTGTCCAGAAGCTTTGTTTCGCCTTTATCTATTACGATGTAGGCAGCAAAATAAAGGACTCTTTCCAGCTGGCGGGGGGACACATCGAGAATGAGGCCGATACGGCTCGGCGTCCCCTTGAAATACCAGATATGAGATACCGGGCACGCCAGATCAATATGGCCCATACGTTCACGGCGTACTTTGGAGCTTGTCACTTCTACGCCACACTTATCGCAGACCGTGCCTTTATAACGCATCTTTTTATATTTTCCGCACTTGCATTCCCAATCTTTTGTCGGTCCAAAAATCTTTTCGCAGAAAAGACCGTCCGGTTCTGCTTTCAGTGTACGGTAGTTGATTGTTTCCGGCTTCGTTACTTCTCCGTGAGACCATAATTTGATCGTTTCCGGAGACGCAATACCGATTTTCATGGAGTCAAATTCATTTACGTCTAACAATTGCTCAATGCTCCTTTCCGGAAATCAGGCATCCGGGTCATCGACAAGACCCGCTTCAGTTTCTATATCAGTTTCAGTAAAAGCCGCTTCTTCATTTGCAGGAGCCGCCGCTTCCGCTTCCAGCGTATCATTGAAAGAAGCCGTATCATCTGTCGGCACTTCTTTCCCTTCTCCGGTCATGCTGGATTCCATGGCGTTTCTGGCTGCGGAAACGGAATCCTCACCTTCCATGGCCGCTTTCACTTCGTCTTTATGCCAGCGTTCGCCGCCATTGGACGGTTCCAGATCGCTTTCGTCCAGCTCTTTCATGACAACTTCCTCTTTGTCTTCATTCAGGACGCGGACATCCAACCCGATGGATTGGAGTTCTTTCATAAGAACCTTAAAGGATTCGGGAACACCGGGGCTCGGAATGTTTTCGCCTTTGACGATTTTTTCATAGGCTTTGACACGGCCGATGACATCATCAGATTTTACCGTCAGGATTTCCTGCAAGGTGTACGCGGCGCCATATGCTTCCAGTGCCCAGACTTCCATTTCACCGAAACGCTGACCGCCGAACTGCGCCTTGCCGCCGAGCGGCTGCTGGGTCACAAGGGAGTACGGGCCGGTAGAACGGGCATGGATCTTATCATCGACAAGATGATGGAGTTTCAGCATGTATTTCCAGCCGATCGTCACCTGTCCGTCCAGCTTCTCGCCGGTACGTCCGTCATAAAGATCGGATTTCGCATTGACCGGAAGTCCTGCGGCGGCAAGGGTGGCAGCCAGGTCTTCATCGCGGCAGCCGTCAAATACGGGGGTCGCGATGTGGACGCCGGATTCTGTCGATTCGGGCATGCCGTAGGTATCAAAATCATAGCCCGCTTCACGGAGCCGCTTTTCAAGCGCTTTCGCCTTTACGGGATCTGTCTTGGCTTCCTTGATTTCTTCACCGAGCATATGGCAGGCCCAGGACAAATGAATTTCCAGGATCTGCCCGATATTCATTCGCGAAGGAACGCCGAGGGGGTTCAGCACCAAATCGACAGGACGTCCGTCCGGAGTAAAGGGCATATCTTCAACAGGCAGGATGCGGGAGCATACGCACTTGTTGCCGTGGCGCCCCGCCATTTTGTCGCCTTCGCGGAGTTTCCGTTTCTGCGCAACGTAAACGCGGACGAGCTTATTTACGCCCGGCGCCAGTTCATCGCCGTTTTCACGGGTAAATTCCTTGACGTCGACCACTTTCCCGAATTCTCCATGCGGCACACGGAGGGATGTATCGCGGACTTCTCTTTCCTTATCGCCGAAAATGGCACGGAGAAGACGTTCTTCCGGAGTCAGTTCCGTTTCCCCTTTCGGCGTTACTTTGCCGACAAGGATATCGCCGGGACGTACATCGGCACCGATACGGATAATACCGTTTTCATCAAGATTCTTCAAAGCGTCGTCGCTGACGGATGCCAGCTCTCTTGTGATCTCTTCTTCGCCCAGCTTCGTGTCACGGGCATCACACTCGTATTCTTCAATATGGATAGAGGTGTACAGGTCATCTTTGCAGAGACGTTCAGAAATGAGAACGGCGTCTTCATGGTTATATCCTTCCCAGGATACGAACGCCACAAGCACGTTGTGTCCGAGAGCCAGCTCGCCCCCGTCGGTGGACATGCCGTCCGCCAGTGTCTGCCCGGCTTCGACTTTGTCCCCTTTGTATACGATGGGATGCTGGTTAATGCAGGTGCTCTGGTTGGACCGGAGGAACTTAATCAGGTCATAAGTATCATATTCGCCGTTATCCGCGCGGACGATAATCTGTTTCCCGTTGACAGAGGTAACCATGCCTGACCGTTTTGCAAGAACGCAGACACCGGAGTCCTGGCCGGCTACCCATTCCATACCCGTGCCTACAAGAGGCGCTTCCGGGCGGAGGAGCGGTACCGCCTGCCTCTGCATGTTGGCGCCCATGAGCGCACGGTTCGTATCATCATGTTCAAGGAACGGAATGAGAGACGTACCGATAGAAACGACCTGCTTCGGAGAAACGTCCATGAGATCCACTTCTTCAGGAGAAGCTTCCAGAACATCAGGACCGCGGCGGCAGGCCACATACCGGTTCAGGAATGCGCCGGTGTCTGACAGCGGCTCGCTGGCCTGGGCAATAACTTTATTTTCTTCAATATCAGCCGTCACATAGAGACATTCATTGGTCACTTCGTGGGTCTTCGGGTTAATCCGGCGGTACGGCGTTTCAATCAGGCCGTACTTGTTGACAATTCCGTAATTGGACAGCGAGGAAATAAGTCCGATATTCGGACCTTCCGGTGTTTCTACGGGGCACATACGCCCATAATGGGAATAATGCACGTCGCGGACTTCAAACCCTGCACGTTCACGAGACAGCCCTCCCGGTCCCAAAGCGGACAGACGGCGCTTATGCGTCAGCTCCGCCAATGGGTTCGTCTGATCCATAAACTGGGACAGCTGAGAACTGCCGAAGAATTCCTTGATGGCTGCCACAACAGGACGGATATTGACGAGCGCCTGGGCGGTCATCTTGTCCTGATCCTGGGTAGTCATTCTTTCGCGAACCACACGTTCCATACGGGACAAGCCGATGCGGAACTGGTTCTGGAGCAGTTCGCCGACGCAGCGGACACGGCGGTTGCCGAGATGATCGATATCATCCTGGCGTCCATAGCCCTGGATCATATTCAAAAGATAGTCTACCGCCGCGATAATATCCGCGCGGTCAAGAATCCGATAGCCGTCATCACGCATCCCATTGGAGCAGATCACCTTGACAGGTGTTCCGTCCTCTTTCTGGGTCATGACTTCCACCATTTCTGCCTTGCTGAACACGCCGCTCTTCTTTAGGATCGCGATGGCTTCCTCGTCGATAAGGGCATTCCCCTGGATAATGATTTCACCGGTTTCCGTATCCACGATAGGCCCTTCCGTACGATGGCCCTTGAGGCGGTTTTCCCAAGAGAGTTTCTTATTCAGCTTGTAACGTCCGACCTTCGCCAGATCATAACGGCGGGGATCATAAAAGAAGTTGCGGAGCAGGGTCGTGCCGCTTTCTTCTGTCGCCGGTTCGCCGGGACGGAGCTTTTTATAAATAGCGATGAGTGCTTCTTTTGTATTCTGCGTTTCATCCTTCTTGAGCGTCTCTTCGATATGGATATCATTATTGAAAAGCTCCATGATTTCTTCATTGGAAGAGAACCCCAGCGCACGGATGAGGTACGTCACGGGCATCTTGCGGTTACGGTCGATACGGACGGAAACAACGCCGTTGGCATCGGTTTCCAGTTCGATCCACGCGCCGCGGTTCGGAATGAGCTGGGCGGAATAGATTTCCTTCCCGAAAGTGTCCATTTCCTTTTTGTAGTATACGCCGGGAGAGCGGACAAGCTGGGAAACAATAACACGTTCGGCGCCATTGATAATAAATGTGCCCGTATCCGTCATAATCGGGAAATCGCCCATGAAAAGATCATGCTCCTTGATTTCGCCGGTTTCCTTATTGACGAGCTGGACTTTGACCTGCAGCGGAGCGGAATAAGTAGCATCTCTCGTCTTGCATTCATCGATGTTGTACTTTTCTTTCTTGAAATAGTATTCGCCGAAATGCAGTGCCCATTTATGAGCACTATCCTCGATAGGAGAAATATCCGCAAATACATCCCTCAGCCCTTCTTTACAGAACCATTCGTAAGATTTGGTCTGCAAATCGAGCAGATGGGGCATCCCCAGAACTTCCTGAGATCTGGCGTAGGTATATCTTTTCTTAGTACCTACCTGGACGGGTCTGAACATTTTGCTGTTAGGCATTCCACGCCTCACCCTTTCCTTCCATATAAAATCTGAATTTCCAACACATGGGAACAGGGATGAAAAGAGGACAAGGCCAAGGAAACACCGATTAAGCCACAAAATATCCTGTACTTCATCAGTGTTCCCGATTTGAGCCGGGCTCCTCTTTTCTCCGCGAGCCTTCTCACTATATATAAATAGAGACTGTAAAACATAATTTTACACGAGCGAAAAACATTCCGCAATATAAATTCATTTTTACCTAAAATGTTTTCTCTATATCTTTATATAAAAATATTTTAGGTATAGATAAAAACTTATTTGCTATTGAAATATTTTATTTTAATATTTTCCTCTTGCTTTTCCCTGTAAAATATGCTACCGATTTATTCTATCATTTAATTCTCTCTATTGCAACAAAACCCGTTCCTCTATGAACGCTTAAGAAATGATTCATAAAAAAACTCCCTCTGCCAGAGAAGGAGTTTTCATTTCCTGCAGTTTGTCCATCACCGATCAGTCTTCCATGATCTCAAAGTCGTCTTTCCCGACACCGCAGAGCGGGCACTTGAAATCATCGGGCAGATCTTCCCACTTGGTTCCCGGGGCAATTCCGTTGTCCGGGTCACCTAAAGCTTCATCATAAATCCATCCGCAAACTTTGCATACATACTTCTTCATCCTTATTCTCCTCTCCACAGTCCGTGCAAATTGCAATACTCATACGCCGCTACAACTTCATCCCCTTCGGCAAGAACGAAATCAGCCACCGGTTTCATGCCCGGTTTCAGATCCACCTGCTGGCTTCCGTTCTTCGTTTCCAGAACAATCCAGGTGATATAGTGGCTGTCCAGCATGGGATGCTCTACAGCGCCGACTGCCACATGCACTTTCGATCCGTCTTTCGTGATAACGGGAACATGCTTTTCCCCGGCAGCATCTGTGGTATTGGGAATCAATTCTTCAATCTCCGCATTCCTGCAGAACATGTCTTCCCCGCTCTCTCCAAGAACAGCGACTGCTTTGCCGCACTTTTTACAGCGATAAAATTTCATCATCCGCTCCTTTCCCAGGCATCCGCCTGTTAAACTTTCTTTTTCAGGATTCTTCCTGAAATACTCCATTCGTATTATATCACCGCTTTCAGGAAACTTCCCCTCCTTTTCCCATCTTTTTCTGAATCCCCACGCAGAAAGGGCTCTCTCCGTCAGGAAAGAACCCTTTTGTATTTCTATCTCCGCTTTACCTCTTATTCAATCACCATGAGAAGATCGCCCGATTCGATACGGCTCCCTGCCTTCACATGAATCTCACTTACAATGCCGTCCACAGGAGAAGTGATCGTCGTTTCCATCTTCATAGCTTCTGTGACAATCACCGGCTCGCCTTTCTTCACATGCCCGCCTTTTTCCGCAAGCACTTTCACGACGGATCCCGACAGGGTCGCCCCTACCTCGCCGGGAATATCCTTGTCCGCTTTCCTTGCGGTCACTGCAGATTCCGCCACATGCCTGTCATGAATTTTAATTTCACGGGGCATGCCGTTCAGCTCAAACTGGATACGGCGGTTTCCTTCTCCGTCAGGTTTCGTGATTCCGTCAAGACGGATAAGGAGCATCTTTCCTTCTTCTATATTCACTCGGATTTCCTCGCCCGGTTTCATGCCAAAGAAGAACGTCGGCGTATCCAGGACGGACAGGTCGCCATACTGATGATAGCGATCCATATAATCACTGAAAACTTTCGGATAAATACAGTAAGAGGAAATATCTTCTTCCCGCGTGGACATATGCCTGCTCTTCATTTCTGCTTTCACCGCGGCGAAGTCCACATCCTGCGGATGAGATTCCAGATGGGGTTCTTCCCCGCGCAAAATAATCTTCTGCAGCTTTTCAGGGAATCCGCCGTAAGGAATGCCCAGTTTCCCATCAAAGAAATCAACCACGGACTGCGGGAAATCAAGGGCCGCACCCTTCTCATAAATATCTTCTTCCGTCAGATGGTTCTGCACCATGAAGAGTGTCATATCACCGACCACTTTGGACGACGGCGTTACTTTGATAATATCGCCGAACATCATATTCACTCTGGCATACATGCGGCAGACTTCCGGCCAGCGGTCTCCCAGTCCCACCGCAGTCGCCTGCTGGCGGAGATTGGAGAACTGTCCTCCCGGCATTTCATGCTGGAAAAGCGTGGTATTCGGACTTGCCATCCGGCTGTCCACCCCCGCGTAGTAAGGACGGATGCCCTGCCAGTAGCGGTCAATCGTTTCCAAGGCTTCGATATCCAGTTTCGGCTGGCGGGGATTGTTCTGGAGCGCGTAGTACAGCGCCGTCATGGACGGCTGGCTTGTACCATTTGAAAGCGCGCCTGTCGCCACATCGACAATATCCACGCCGGCTTCTGCCGCCTTTGCATAGCTGTACAGCGTCAGCCCGCCGCCTTCATGGCTGTGGAGATGGATCGGAAGATCCACGGCATCTTTTAACGCCGCCACGAGAGCGTATGCGGCTTCCGGTTTCAGAAGTCCCGCCATATCCTTGACAGCGATCAGATTAGCGCCGGCATTCTGCATTTCTTTTGCCAGATCCGTGTAATATTTCAAAGAATATTTCTGCCGCTTCGGATCCATGATGTCCCCGGTATAGCAGAAGCACGCTTCCGCCAGTTTACCCTTCTTGCGGACTTCATCAATGGAAATCGTCATGTGGCTCAGCTGGTTCAGACAGTCGAATATACGGAACACGTCAATCCCGTTGTCTGCTGCTTCATCAATGAAATGGCGGACCACATTTTCAGGATAATTCGTATATCCTACCGTATTCGCGCCGCGGGTGAGCATCTGGAAAAGGATATTCGGCGCTGCTTCACGCATCCGGCGAAGCCGTTCCCAGGGACTTTCATCAAGGAAACGATAAGCCACATCAAACGTCGCGCCGCCCCAGTTTTCAAAAGAGAAGAGCTGGGGCACATGGCATGCGGTGTAACGGATCGCGTTCATGATATCATATGTCCTCACACGGGTCGCCAGAAGCGACTGGTGGGCATCACGATATGTCGTGTCCATGATCATCAGTTCTTTCTGATCCATGATCCATTTGGAAAATTTTTCCGGCCCCAATTCTTCCAGCATCTGCCTTGTACCGCGGGGCATTGTTTCCCCTCCTACAAAAAGAGGCGCTACCGGAGTGAAATCAGGCTTTTCCTTCGCACCCGCCCCGGCATAGCCGTTGACAGTGATATCCCCGATATAGTGGAGCAGCTTCGTACCACGGTCACTGATTGCTTCAGGTTCATCAAGAAGCTGCGGATGGCGGTCGATGTAATTGACATCACAGAGACCTTCCTGAAAATCCTTCGTGCGGAGCATATTCTGAAGGAAATATATATTTGTCTTCACACCGCTGATACGGAATTCATCAAGACAGCGGAGCATTTTGTATATCGTATCCTTCGCATGGAGCGAGTGGGCCGTTACTTTGACCAGGAGTGAATCATAGTAAGGAGTAATCACCGCTCCCGTATACGCCGTACCCGCATCCAGGCGGATACCGGGCCCGCCGCCGGAACGGTAGGCAATGATCTTGCCTGTATCAGGCATGAAGCCGTTTTGCGGATCTTCTGTCGTGATGCGGCACTGGATCGCCACACCCTTGAACCAGATCGTCGGCTGCAGACCGATTGCCACTTCCGGACTATCCACCGAATAGCCTTCAGCAATAAGAATCTGTGTCTTCACGATATCCACATCGGTAATCATTTCCGTGACCGTATGTTCCACCTGCACACGGGGATTCACTTCAATGAAATAGAAATGTTCTTCATCCTGATCCACAAGGAACTCTACCGTCCCTGCATTGAGGTAATTGACATTCTTCATCAGCTTGACGGCGGCATTACAGATATCATCACGCAGCTTCTTTGGAAGCGACCAGGCAGGCGCCATTTCAATAACTTTCTGATGGCGGCGCTGGATAGAGCAGTCACGTTCAAACAGATGAATAACATGTCCCGCTTCATCACCGAAAATCTGCACCTCGATGTGCTTCGGATTCATGATACATCTTTCCACATACACCTCATCGCTGCCGAAAGCCATTTTCGCTTCCGACTTCGCGCGGTGATACGCCTCCTCCAGATCTTCCATGCGATCCACATTCCGCATACCCCGTCCGCCGCCGCCATTGACCGCTTTGATCATGACCGGGAAACCGTATTTCTCGGCAAAAGCTCTGACCTCATCAAAGCTTTCCACAGCACCGTTTGTGCCGGGAATCATGGGAATCTGCGCCTTTTCCGCCTGGATACGGGCATTTACCTTGTCACCGAACATGATCAGATGTTCCACACGCGGCCCGATGAAAATAAGTCCTTCTTCCTGACAGCGTTTCGCCAGCTCCGCATTTTCCGCAAGAAATCCGTAGCCGGGATGGACAGCATCCACATGATGCTCCTTACAGATACGGATAATATCCTCTATATCCAGGTAAGCATCAATCGGCTTATCTCCTTCCCCCACCAGGTACGCTTCATCAGCACGGTTCCGGTGAAGAGACAGTACATCCTCTTTGGAATAAACAGCCACCGTCCTGATGCCCAGCTCATTGCAGGCACGGAATACACGGATGGCGATCTCGCCCCGGTTAGCTACCAAGACCTTCTGGATTTTCCTCATAAGCAACTCCCCCTATGTGTCGATTGCATTCTTTCAGATAAAAATGGCATATATATTTTTTATTTTACTAAGCGTCGATGTACATTTCAATAGAAAATCACCGATTGCAGAAATAAAACGCCCGCGCCGGCAAAAAAGGCCGTGACATGTCCATCACAGCCTTTTATTTTCTTATTCGCCGAGGATTGCGTCGCCCTTGGCGATATTCGCGCGGATCGTCGCGCAGCACGCCTTGAAACGGACCTGCTCCTCTTCCGCCAGATTGTATTCCATTACCTTTTCCACGCCGTTCGCGCCAATAACAGCCGGCACGCCGCAGAAAATACCGGACTCGCCGTATTCGCCGTCCAGCGGAGCCGAGCAGGGAAGAATACGCTTTTCATCATGAAGAATCGTGCGAACCAAAGTCGCTCCCGCCGAAGCAATGCCGTACTCCGTACACTGCTTTCCGGAATAAGTCACCCATCCGCCTTTAATAGTGCGTTCCTGTACTTCCTCTTTATCAAACCGGAACTTCGGATCACTTTCCATTTCCGACAGAGGCTTGCCGTAAAAAGTTATCTGCGACCAGGGAACAATCTGGGAATTTCCGTGCTCTCCAAGCATGAACGCCGTAAAGCCGCGGGAATCAAGGCCCGTTTGTTCCGATATCGCGTGAATCAGACGGGAAGAATCGAGAAGTGTCCCCGTACCCATGACATGCCCCTTCGGCAGGCCGCTCTTACGGGCGATCAGATTCGCCACCACGTCACAGGGATTCGTGATACTTACAAAAAGTCCGTGAAATCCGGCGGCCATAACCTTCGGGACATAATCGGCCACCTGTTTCACACTGTTTTCCAATTCCCCGTCGCGGCTGCCGGAAGCGCAAAGCGTGATATCGCCTACAGCATTCACGATGACGTCGCAGTTCTTCAGTCCCGCATAATCGGACGCCTTGTAAACAACATGATTCGGCATGTACATAACCGCATCATTCAGATCCTGTACCTCGCTTGTCACCTTGCTTTCTTTCAGATCGCAAAGAAGCACTTCATCGGCAATCCCCATCATCCCCAGATTAAACGCTACATGGGCACCTACATGTCCTACACCGACAATCCCTACCATTCTCTTCTTAATTGCCATAATGCTCCCTCCATTCCTTCCACAGGAACCGTCCCCGACGGACGAGTCCGAAAAAGAACTTCTCTTCCCTCTCGAAAAGAGACTTGTCCTTAATAGCTTATTGCGTATGATAACATATTTCAGGTCCTCTGAACAATAGGAAAATACCATCAGAGAAATATTTTCTCCCTGCCGGCAAGCTGAAAGGAGCATACAAAAAAGATCGGACTCCTCTGTCATGAAATCCGATCCTTTTACAGGCACTCCTTTTTATATCAGGATTACCCTCTTATGCCGCGCAGAAAGTGAAAGAAATCACGGAGCGCTTCCTCATGGTCGCCTCCAAAGCAGTCCTTCTCCTTGAACTGATACTTTTTCACTTCGTCTCCGACAGCAATACGAACCCTTCTTGCACCTTCATCAATCTCCACACCGGAAACGGCACTGGCCGGCACCATTTCCACATCGTCCACCGAATCACTGCCAAGAATAGTATGGCTAACCAGACTGCCCAGTCCGGCTCCACGTTCCCCGCTGTACTTCATAATTTTCATCGTCATAGGATTGGGAAGGGCGGGGATAAAGAAAATACTTTCATCCGTATAAGCGATAACAAAATGATGCTCCGCATTCCAGGGGCAGTCAATCACATGAAATTCTTCCTCAGACAGCTGCGGCACCATTTCTTTCACGAACCTCTTCATTTCCTGCTGTGCATATCCCGGCGCCAGGCTGTCCCTCTTTTTCTTCATGTAAATCATCATGCCGATGCCCACGATAAACATAGCTGCCGGTATCAATGCTATTTCCATACCCATAAATACTCTCCTTTACATTTCAAATACATGCAACTGTACTTTTTGCCAGGGACTTTCCGGATCGCGGAGCAGTCCTTCTGCGATCCCCATGATTCCGCCGGGCATCTGCTTCATACCGCCCCACATGCACCTGCCGATCACATACCCCGAAGCAAATTCTTTCCAGTCGCCATACACTGTGCAGCACTTCTTATGTGCTTCTTCCATATAATACCATGCTTTTTCTTCCGTAATATATCCGCATTCAAAGCAGCAGCGCGCTATCAGCACCAGCCGCCCCATGTCCCACGCAAGGACAGATTGATTCCGTAAATCCGCCTGGGAACTGATATATCCTTTTTCTGTCAGGGATTCTATCATCTCCTTTATATTCTTCATATAACGGGGTGTGTCGAGTTGTTCATCCGGTGTCAGGATTTCATCGGTAATAGACGGCGATATGCCGGCAGAAAACAACTTAATCGCATCAAAGTATACGCGGTGTCCTCGTTCCAGCAGCCATTCCAGCGTATGTAAAGCGCTTTCTTCATCAATAATATCATAGTAAGCCGCTAAATTATTTCTAATTTCCTCTTTCTCAGAGCCGGTTTCCAATGAATCACAGTAAAACATGGTCTGCTCCGCATTCACAGCACCTATATTCAAAACAGACTGCTGCAAAGGAGAAAGTTTCTTTCCTAACGGATTTTTTTGATATTTCTTATGGCTTATTACTTTCAATAATTTCGAAAAAAAAGACAACCCTGCGTTCCTCCTTACATGTAAAGACAATACTCCACACCCGTAAAGCATTCCCGTTTATTATACTTTACCTCATTATCCTTATCAATCCTCCGGTTCCCCGCATTGCGGCCGTAAACTTTGCAAAAAAACAAAGCCATCCGCTTCTCAAATAATATGGATGGTTACAAAAGCCTACTGTTATCAGGATATATTCTATTTATAATTCAATCCGATGTCCCGGTTTTACCGTTACTAACCTCGTATCACCCTTTTTAAATCTTTCCAGATAAAAATTATAATCCTGCGTAGCTGATGCCGATATAGGCAGCCCATGCATCAATCGACTTGTAAAAGGGTGGCACAACTCTGAAAACAAGGAAATATCATCAATCTCTTCAATAATTCTCCCCTTATCCATTACCGTAATCCCATCTGCAATATAATATGCAGATTCTATACTGTGAGATATAAATATAATAGATAAATGTTTTTTTACTTTTATATCCGAAAGATAATTTAAAAGCTTATTTTCAGTAAAAATATCAAGCCCGCTTAGGGACTCATCCAGTATAAGGATTTCCGGTTCTGCCATTAATGCACGTAATATGCATATCCGCTGGAGTTCTCCGCCGCTTAACTGCCGCGGATACAATCCTGTATATTCCTCCGACAGGCCCACAGCCTTCAACATCTCTACTATCTTACTCCAGATTTCCTCTTTGCTGCATTTAAAAAAGTTTTTAAGCGGCTCTTTCAGTATCTCATAGGATGTCATATACTCAGGCACCGCATCCAGACTGTTTTGAAAAACCATTTGAATCTTATTCCTCGAAATACTTTTCCAATTAATCTTTTCCCCTTTATACCGAACCAGTCCGCCTGACGGCTTTTCAATGCCTGCCATAATCCTGCAAAGTGTAGTTTTCCCGCAGCCGCTCATTCCTAAAATCGCACGACAGGTTCCTTCCTGCAGCATGAAATCTACATCATCCAAAACAGGCCTGTTGACTCCTTCTTCATTTTTATACGTTTGATGAATATTTTTCAGTTCAAGTATATTCGGCACAAAGATACTCCTTTAAATAAGATAATCAGGATCCTTCGTATAAACGTTCTTTTTTCCACCTGTTACAAGCTTGAAGGAACGATCGTGTATACAAATCATTGTCTTCATTACCCAACTCTTTTGTGTTAATTTTATCAATAAACTTCCCTTGCTTCATCACATAAGTAATATCCGAAATTTCTTTAACGAAATCTATATCATGCGACACGATGAGCATACTTAAATTTGTGTCACGATACACTTTTTTCAATACAGAAATCAATTGTGCTCTTGAATACCTGTCAATTGCTGATGTAGGCTCATCTGCTATCAATAACCTTGGTTTATGAATCAGCCCCATAGCTATGGATATCCTCTGTAATGTGCCTCCGCTTAATTCATTCCTGTAACTTTCAAGTACTCTTTCCGGATCCGTAATCAATAAGTTTCTTAACAACGACATCACTTGCAGCAAAAACTCTTCTTTTTCCCCATCCCTTAATCTGCTGATTTCAAGAAAATGTTCTTTAATTTTTAACCGCGGATCAAATATGCTTAACGAATCCTGGGCGATAAATGCATATTGCCGTCCACAGTTTGTCAGCAACGTAGCAGAATCTCCCGCATTAAAACATTTTCCTTCGATAGCTGCTTGTCCTGTGACTTGCCATGCAGGTGCCCGCAAAAGACCTGCTATCAGTTTTAACAGAGTGGATTTCCCGCAGCCGCTTGTACCAATTATGGACACACGACTCCTTTTTGGCACTGCCAAATTGATTGTGTCTATAATCCTTTTCCTCTGAAGCTCGGCAGATACCCCCGTCAATTCCAATAAATTATTCCCCATTACATTTCCCCTGCTTGATATCTTTGCTGGATCCAATCCCCAATCATATTGACGCTAAGACTGATTCCCAAGATAGAGATACTTGGAAAAAAGATAAGTCTCGGATAGGAAATAAATACGGCCTGCGCTTCTCCGATTAATGTTCCCCAGTCGGCCTGAGGCGGCTGAACCCCGAGCCCAAGAAAAGAGTATCCTGACATGGCCAGCAGCGACCCTGCAAAATCCAGAGCCAGCATAGATAAAACAGCCGGTGCGGCAATAGGGAATATGTATTTTATCCATATCCGGGGTGTCTTATTCCCTGCCATACGTGCCGCATAAACCATATTCTTCATTTTTCCGTCGGCAGTTAATTCTCTTACCACACGGGTATATATTACCCAATGCATGATCATCATCCCTGCACAAATAAAAAATATATTCTTTCCGCCCAATCCTGCCAAAATCAAAATAACAATAATTTCCGGAAATGCCCTGAATAAATTACATACATGGTCAATCAACCGATCCACCTTTCCGCCGTAATAACTCGAAATAATCCCTAAAAAGGTTCCCCATATACATGATATAAACACAACCAACGCTGCATAGCCGATGCTTATTCTTGCCCCTTGTATAATACGGGAATACACACACCGCCCCAATTGGTCACAGCCAAACGGATATTGGATCGACGGCTGTGCAAATTTCATTGTATAGTCGACAGCATTAGGGTCATGCATTAAAAAAAACGGTTCAAATATCGCCACAAGAAAATAAAAGGATACGATTACCCATAAAAAACATATTAAAAAAGGCGGATATTCCCGATGCAAACCAAAACGGATATTTCCCATTTCATCCCCACCTTCTTCTCACCCTCATACAAACTGTCTCTGCAATAAAATTGCATATGATAAATCCTGTCATTGTCAGCAGAATATATCCCTGTATCATAGGGTAATCCCTTCCATGTATCGCAATAATTACTAAACGCCCAAGTCCCGGCCAGGCAAAAACATTCTCTATGACAAGAGAACCTGCAATAATTCCTCCAAATTCAAGTCCTGCCATAGTCACGACAGGTGATATTGCGTTCATAAATATATGATTCCAAAAAATTTCCCATTTTTTTAAACCACGTGTATACGCGAACACAACAAACGGTTTTTGCGAAATATCAATAATACTGTTTCGTAAAAGTTTCGTATACATCGCAACATAGCCCAATGCCATAGTTAAAGAAGGCAGGAACAAGTGCAGGAACGAAGACGCCCCTTGCACAGGAAATATATGCAGGTACACTGAAAATACACTGATCAGTAAAAAACCGATAATAAAGGAAGGGACGGAATTTAACGTCAATATGCAGAAACGAATGGAATAATCAGACCGGCTGTCAGGATGTGTCCCCGCATAACAGCCTGCAAGAAGACAAAAAATGATTCCCATTGACATAGAGCTTAATGCCAACAGAAGCGTATATTTAAATGCTCGAAAAAGTTCAACTGCAACCGGTGCCTTCGTCAGATATGAATACCCTAAATCCAGACGGATCACGTTTTTAAGCCAATAAATATACTGCATGTAAACCGGATCATACAATTTCAATTCTTCAGCAACTGCATGCAATGATTCCGGCGTAACAGGAATTCCTCTTGAACTGAGGTATGTGGCAGCCGGATCTCCCGGCATAAAGCGGATCAGGAAAAAGGATATCAAGGATGCAGCCGCAATCAGGATCAATGAGTCTTTCAAATAATTGACTATAAATCTTTTCAATATTTCCTCCTCCCCATCTCTTTGCTATCGATATTATTTAATTCCGCCCACAAGAAATTCCGGAAACAACTTATAAAATTCTTGGGCCTTTTCATCTCGTACAAGTTCATCGATTCTGGGTTCTGCAAATACACGGCGATACCCTAAAGAAATTAAGAATTCCATATCCCAGTAAGGCCGATGCTTATCACTCATAAATAGCTTTTTAGAAAGTTCATCGCATTTTTTTGTATTTTTATGTCCGTCAAATATACCATGTCCATATTTTTTACGCAGGTTGTTGTTATATTCTTCAAACACTTTCATACGTTTCTCATCAAAAAGATGTAAATACCAGCAGGCATCAAATACAAGAAGGACGCCCCCTTTCCGCAACACCCTTGTCCATTCCTTATAAGCCTTAACGGGATCCGCAAGTGTCCATGTTAAGTCTCTGCAGACCACAAGATCAAAGCTCTCATCATGATATTGTATATTCTGGCAATCCATAACAGCTAAATCCGCCTTAACCCCGGCTGCGGATATATTTTCTGCAGCCCGCCGGATCATATTTTCCGTAATGTCGATACCGGTTACATGATGTCCTTTTTCCCCTAATAAGACAGGGAAAAACCCGGGGCCGGTTCCCACATCAAGGATTTCCAGCTTTTCTTTTTTGGGGGCATTTCCCAATACCAAATCTGCCCATGCGTTTTTCCCCTCATCATCAAGCGATTTTTTTATGATATCGCTATAAACATAAGACTCGTCTTCCCAATAATCTTTTATTTCATCATTCAGCATCTGACATTCCTCCTTTAATATTGTCGAAACACATGTGTAATATCTATTCGGTCTTTAGCATCCTCCTGCGGTACAAAGCCGCTTATATCATTTCTGCAGACATGAATAATATAGTCATGATAAAGCGGAATAAATAGGACATTTCTATAAAAGCTGCCATTGATATATTCCATATATCTCAAAACAGATTCTCTTTCAGGACTGGAATCCATCTCTTTCATTGCTTTAAATAAAGTTTCCTTATCATCTGCACCACGTTGAAACATATTAAACCCCGAACCGTCTGTCCTCATCTCTGTAAGAGTGGAATAAGGCTCATAGGCATTTCCCCAAGTTGTATATAAAACCATATCATACTTCCCGTCTCGAAACTTATTTAAATACACCGAAAAATCATCTTCATCAGGAATAAGATCAATTCCGATTTTAGCGTACATATCTTTCAGTATAAGGGCCAAATTCCTCTGATTATGATTTCCTGCAGGATACCCCAAAGAAAGTTGTAAACGGACTCCGTCTTTTTCCCGGTAAGGACCCGTACCACGGTGGTACTGCTTATCCAGTATTTCATCCGCCTGTTTTCTGTCAAAGCTGTAATATGGCAAACCAGGCGGCATTTCCGGTAAATTCTCCGTCCAATAATAATGCGCCTCTTTCAAATTCCCTTCTGCCAAAAACTGTATCACCCCTCTTTTGTCCGTTCCCAACGCCAATGCTTTACGGATTGGTATTTCACGTATTTTCTCCGTATTCAAGGCGATTAAAACAATCTGGGACAAAGGGGTTATTCCTACAGAAAACCCCTCCTGCTGTAAATTAAATGCTTCTTCAAAACTGAGCGCTCCATCCTGATCCACATACATATCCGCATCACCGGAACGAAGAGCATTCTCTATCGTTGATACTTCCGGTATGATAGAAACTTTGACATATTTGAACTTAGGCTTTTCTCCCCAATAATTTTCATTTCTTTCAAACAGGGCATATTGATTTCTTATATTCTTTTTCAGTATCCATCTGCCCGTCCCATAAAAGACCTCATTTCCCTCTTTGCCGGATTCGGAAAAATGAATCGTCAACGGACGAGTAAAAGATAATTCATTCAGCAAACTGCTGCACACTTCATCCAATCGAAAGATAACTGTATGCGCATCAGGTGTTTCGATTTTACTTATCTTTTTCAACATATCTAAAAATCCATACTGCTCTCTTTTAGCAATTAATTCAGATATATTTTCTTTCACAATTTGCGAAGTAAGCGGTTTCCCATTTGAAAAAAAGACATCTTTCCGTAAATGAAAAATATAATTTTTACCATCATCGGTAATTTCCCATGATTCTGCCAATTTAGGAACAGCCTTTCCATTTTGCATTCCGACCAGTCCCTCATATACCCAATCCTGGACAAACATCGGAGAGCCGGAATCAAAAGGATCTACGTCTCCTATATCTTTCGTGTAGGCGATTTTTAATGTTTCCCCCTGAAACTCTTCCTTTCTTATATCAAAAAGAGATTCTCCCAGCAATAAAATAAGGAAGGCCAATAAAAGTTCAAGAATTATGATATTCTTCATCAGCCCTCCTATAATATTCACTTCCTATTTAAATAATTAGAATCCATATCTGAACCCCAATATAAAGCTTCTGCCCGGCTGAGGTTTAGCACCTTTTCCATCATATTTATAGTACATATTCTCATAGCCTTCATTTGTTAAATTATTAACTTTAAGGTACACGGATTTATTGGTATTTATTTTATAATTGACAGACAAATCTGCAACAATGTAATTATTATTTGTAAACGCATCCTTGTCACAGCCGCTGAATAAATTCAACAGCAAACTGCTGTTCCATTTCCCGCATTGATAAGTCACATTCATTGCATAATAATTTATCGGTCGGAGATGGTTAATCATGGCGTCTATATTGGCTGACTGATTGCCATCCCATGAGATATCCGGATCCAGGATTACCCCGTCTTTCCCTTTAAACTTATCATACAGGTAAGTATAAGAAGCCCCTAAAAACCAATGGTCTCCCAATTTATGATTTAAGACAACATTAAATGATTTTTTATCTTCCCTGGCATTGATCGCTTTCGTTACATAGTCAGATTTTTTCTTGCTGTATACAGAATATTTAGTAACAGAATTACTCATTTTGGTAATCGCATAATGAATGCCCAAAGTGGTATTTGAACCGATTCTGCTCCGCAGGCCGATCGTATACACATTCCCTTTTTCATCCTTTAACGGTTTGTCATCCAATATATCTGCTTCAAATAAATCCTGCTGCTTAATAGGCCTGTAAATATTGGTCCAGCTGAAATAGCCCGCTAAACGGGGCGTAAATAGATACTGCATTGACAAACTGGGGGTAAACTGTGTTCTGCGTCCTGTATCATCATAATCGACCGGATAAATTGTCCCATTTGACCAATCTCTTTTATAAATATGAGCACTATAATTTCCATAATGCGACATGCGAACAGCCGGAGTTATTTCAAATTTATCACTCAAACGAATCTTATCCTGTATATAACCGACAAGTGTATCTCTTTGCGTCTTTCCAACCTTCACTTCTCCGGTTTTATAGTTCTTTTTATAATCATTATTTTCCCCTCTATCATACGTCAAGCCAAAAATGATATCATTATTTTTTATCTGTCTGGCCAATTGTAATTCTATCCCTTTATTCTTTTCCACATGGTACGTATTAATATGTTCTTTTGAGATCGGACCGCCCCAAAGATCCATGAATTCTTTAAACTTATCATAATTTCCCGGCCAGGGCGCCAAAGTAGTCCCATCGGGATAGGTCCATTTATACTTATCAAAGACCTGGTAATGATGATCCTGGTTATACACGCGGACAAAGCTTTCTAAGCCATGATCTCTTTTAAATGTATACGTAATATCCAAATCATTTTTATTATACGCAGTATAGCTGCCGAACATGGAGTCAATCGCATACACATTGCGATATCCGGGATTATCCGTATCTCCTAACTTTCCATTATTTTGAGCATTATCTATAATCCGATTCCAATCCGTTTCATTCCAGTACCTGTAATCAATAGCATCATTGGGGCAACCGTCCTTGCCATTGTTATGATTGAACCATACTCTCAAGCTGTGGTCATCATCAAATTCCCCGTCAAATCTCGCACTTATCCCCTCTTCCTTATAATGAGTATTGTAATACTTATGATTCGCACCAGTCATTCTGTCGTAAAAATACGAATCACCGGACATTTCCCGATTTGCAGAAACAAAGTATGAATATTTATTTCCTATGGGGCCGGACAAGCTCATATTATACAGATGATGCTTCCACGATCCTGTAGCAAGTTCAATTGCTCCACGAGTCACTTTTGTTCCTTTTCTGGTAATGATGTTAATTACACCGCCGGTAGCATCTGCTCCATATACAGATGCGCCCGGTCCTTTAATAACCTCCACCTTTTCCACGTTTTCTATATTTGTAACCTGATCAAGATCTGTCATGCCCTTACTTGCCGATACGGAGCTGTCACCAAACAATTCCGTCGCCGGATTATCTACACGCCGCCCATCAACAAGAACCACAACACGGGTATCTCCATTGATAGAAAATGCATTGCAATAGGCTGCATATCCATACCAGTTCGCCCGGTATCCTGGATTGGAGAATGTCACGCCGGGTATAGACTTAATCGCTTCTGAAATAGAATTATAATGATGATCTTCTATTTCTTTCCTGTTTACCACTTCCACATCTCCGCCCGTTCTATAGTAAGATTGCTCTGTAATAATATTTCCGAATTTATCTGAATCCAAAACTTTATGCGCTCCGACAACATATACCGGATCCAAAGAATACACCGGAGCCTCGGCAAATACAACATTTGAATACCCTACCGGAATACTCATAAAAATCATTAACAAACTTGTTCTAATCAAATTCCTATTCATTTCCATAACCCTCTCTTTCAAAATCATTAATTTGCTTTGTGTTATTTTTAAACTATACCCTCATTTTTATTTAATTATTATCCTTTTCTATTATTCTTGTCAATATATGCATATATCCTCTCGTTTCTTCTTATATTTCATAAATAAAATCTTATAAATAGATATTTTATCTTTTCACATAAGAAGCCTTTCTGTACTTATCTATCAGAAAGGCTTCTTATCTACTCATCACTATTCTGAAATTGGCCTGAGTACCATTATGTATTCTTAACTTTACATCCTTATCCTTATCAATCCTCCGGTTCCCCGCACTGCGGCCGCATAGCGATCCGTATCGGGTAAAACATCCTTCCCGCCGTCAGGAAAAACCTGTTCCGCTTCCGCACATGCGCCGTACGAAGCGTTTATCAGGTACCGTTTTGATTTATTGGTATTCTTCATTTGACACCCTTTCCACTTTTAAACAGCAAAAAACAGTAAACCATTATTTTTGATTGACTGTTTCCTGCATTTCTATATTTTTTATCTAACACTTGCTCAAAAACCTGATGGTAGACTGTCTTGCTTTTTCTATCTTTTCAGGCTCCATATTTTCTACAGCAGTTGAAGATATCCATTTTTTGCTGAACAATGTTTGCGCTGCTTCTATCATCATTCCGCAGGCATATAAGTCTTTCTCTTCTGCAATGGCTTGCGCAAATACTTCTTTTGTTTTCGTCCGCAGCATTTCCCGTTCCACTCTATAAAATGACATCTGCATAAGACTTGCTGCAGACCATGCCCGGCAAAGGGCATCTTTATCCCTGGATATTTGTCTTGTTAAGATATCAATTTCTTTTGATGAGCCTATCCACCCAAAAGCGATGATAATTTTACGGCGAAGAATATTTTCATTTGTATCAATAAGTGAAACAAGAACAGGAATAAGCCGATCGCAGAATGATACATAAAAATCTCTATGCTTCAACTTGGAAAGAGTTTCCGCTATGAGAAACGCGGTCAATATCTTTAACTTTTCATCCCTAACTGTATCCAGCTGTTCAAATAAAAACGCAAGGCCTTCTCTCCCGTGTTGATCAAAGCTGCTTTCTAAATGCAGCTTTTTATCTTCTTCCCAGTCTTTACAAATAAGCCGATAATGATATGCCGCGTCTTTACAGGCTCCTAAATCAGCAATAAATCGGATTCTTTGATCGTCAGGAAAATTCTGTTCCGCCAATTTACGGTATGATTTTTGTAAATCTTCTTTTGTAAGGTTCAGGCGGCGGATTTGTTCCGCTTCAAGTACCTGTAATATCTTATCCGTTGAACCGGACATTGCTTTTATCTCCTTGTTCATTGCTGTTTTTATGCTTCTTGAAGTACTTTAAACTCTCAAAGTATTTATGGCTGGCCTCCCCATGATTATAAAACAAATCATTGCAGGCGTACAAATGAATAAGTTCCAAAGGAAGAGATTCAAAAAGCCGAGGAAATATTTCCCCGGTTTTCCATATTTACCGCTTTCTATAAAACCCTTGTCAGCGCCATGCAGCATGCCGTACCTGCCGCCATGGAAAGAAGCATGTTCCGCCTCCACACATGCACCGCAACCGTCACCGCAAGAGACAGCGCCTCCGGCACACCATGATTTCCTGAAAAGAAATGAATGTCCTTCAGCGAATACACCACAAGAAGGGCAAATACCGCCGAGGGCAGCGCCTTCCCAAGGTATTGGATATAAGCGGGCAGATTTTTCCCGGACCGGAAAAGAAAAAAAGGAACCATCCGTGTTGCCATCGTTGCCAGGACACAGACAGCAATCGTGAGAACCTGTTCATATAAAGGCATTTCCGTCATAAAAATCCCCCTGCTTTCTCAATCGGCTTCCGCAAAAGCGTAATCGCCGCCAGGATCAGACCCATGGCCGGAAGTATAAACGATTCCGCGCCGAAAACGGCCAGACACCCCACTGCCGATACGCCGCCGATCATTGCGGTATAATGTTTTTTCTCCCGTAAAAACTGTTCCAGAAAAATAACAATAAAAAGCGCAGTCATCACAAAACCGAGCCCCTTCGTATCAAACGCTGCCAGCGATCCCAAAAGTCCGCCTACCGCGGCGCCGCTGACCCAATAGAAATAATTCAGGAAGGATACCCAGAGCATGAACCAGCCCCGATCCACATCACGCGGCACTGTGGCCGTGTAATTCAAAGCAAATGTTTCATCACACATCCAAAACATGAGAAACGGTTTCTTCCACCCCATGTTTTCATATTTCTTGAGCATGGAAATACCGTAAAATAAATGGCGAGACTGCACCATCAGCGCCATAACAAAGGCACCCAGCGGGGCAAACGGGCTCATAAGCATTGTCACTACGACGAACTCCAGAGAACCGCCGAAAATGAATGCCGCCATAAGGGCAGGATAAAGAAAGCCGAACCCCATGGAATGCATATAAATCCCATAAGAAAACGCTACGAACCAGAATCCTGCGAAAATAGGAACCGTGTAAGGAAACGCTTCCTGAAAAGCCTTCCATGCCCCGCTTTCCCGTTTCTGCTCCAATCCTATCCCCCTCTTCCGACATAAACAGTACACATATACTATCAGCTTTCATTTCATCTTTCAATGCATGGACAGAAGACACATAAAGGATCATTCCCAAGCATATTCCGGAACACTTCCTCCTAGGGAAATAAAAAAACTGCAGGCAGCCATAGATCACTCACCTTCAAGCGGATGCCCGCCCACAGCCTCGATATCTGCTTTCTGATTTCCGTTTTCTGCTTTCTGTTCTCTGGTTTCTGTTATCTGTTCTCTGTGTTCTGATACCTGTCTTCTGATGTCTATTTCCTATTTTCTGATTTCTGATTTCCGTTTTCTGTTTTCTGTTCTCTGATTTCTGATATCTGTTTTCTGTCTTCTGATATCTGTTTTCTTATCACATACTCCATTGAGTAAAAAAAAACAGCACATCTCATAAATAAGATATGCTGTCCTTATCGTCAGGCTTTTTCCGGACTCCGGATAGATTTATCCGCCTTCTCGTTTTCCGGTTTCTGCCAGCCGTTATCCGTTTTTATAAGGCAAACAAATCATTCAGCCCTTCGGACATGGTGGGATGCGTGTAGATAAAATCACGGAGCACCGTGTAATCCAAATCATGATCCATCGCTAACTTCACCATATTGATGATTTCGTAAGATTCGGGACAGAACAATGCCGCGCCGAGAATCTTCCCACTGTCTTTATCAATGACTGCCTTCAGCATCCCCGTCGTCTTGCGGAGAACTTTCGCTTTCGGAATCATATCGGTATTCATCCGCACCACGCGGTAATTCAACCCTTTATCCGCCGCTTCTTTCTCCGAAAGGCCTGCACGGGAAAAAGACGGCTCCATGAAGACAGAGTAAGCGAAAGCACCGCGGTTCTCTGTCGTACGGCTTCCATCACCCTGCATATCGGAAAGAATAATGCGGCTGTCATCCAGAGAAATATAGGTGAACTGCAGATTGCCGCACACATCGCCGGCCGCCCAGATATTCTCTGCGGTCGTCCGCAGATGTTTATCAATAACGACAGCCCCCCGCTTTGTTAATTCCACACCGGCCCGTTCCGCATGAAGACCTTCCGTATTCGGCCCGCGTCCCGTGGCGAGAAGAATGGCATCGCCGTCCAGCGTATCTTCCTCTCCATTCTTTGTATAAACCGCCGTACCTTCTTTGATTTCTTTCAAATCAGCTCCCGTAATAACGGACACGCCATAAGATTTCAATACATTTTCAACCGCTTCCGCCATATCCCGGTCTTCTTTCGGCAGAAATACGGAACCGTTCTGGAGGATCGTCACTTTGCTTCCAAAACGGGCATACATGGAAGCAAATTCCAGTCCTATATATCCGCCGCCGATAATCGTCAACCGGCGGGGCAGTGTTTCATTCTCCATCATGGTTTCAGACGTGAACACCAAACGGTTATTTTCCACACCGGGTACAGCAGGAATTATCGGACGCCCGCCGGTATTGATAATCAATTTGGATGCGGAAAGCGTCTGCATCGTACCGTGCGCGCCTTTTACCCCGATCGTTTTTCCGTCAAAGAAAGAAGCCGTGCCGTTGATGACCTGCACACCGGCATCAATAAGCTTATTATAATTGGCCATACGGAGTGCTGTTGTCAGTTTCTTTTTCTCCTGCACCGCCACATGGTAATACTCACTCTGCACTTCAAAATCATGGGCAGGCGCCCGCTCCGCCTCCAGCACCAGACGCTTGGAGGGAATGCAGCCCACATTGATGCATGTACCGCCGTACATACGGGCATCCTTTTCAATCAGCGCCACTTTTTCGCCCTGCTTTGCCAGTTTCGCCGCCAGCGTCTTTCCCGCCTTGCCGAAACCGATGACAATCGTATCAAATTTCTGATCCATATATATTCCTTTCTGTCTTACCTGTTTAAATATTTAAATAATACATCTCCCCCTGATCGGGATTTGATCTATTATTCTTTATTTTATCCTATTTTGCAAATCATTAGAAGAATGCAGCGGAAAGAAACCCGCAGATGTTTACATAAGCAGGATTCCTTACTGTCTTCCCGCAGTATATTCCATCCTTATCGGGCCGATTAACAAAGCGGCGGCACATCAGACATCATGACATTCTGCCTGATCAGGACGGTATTGATGTAAGTCCGGAAATCTTCATGAATGCAATTCCCGAAAGCAGTCCACATCGGCAGATTTTCAGATATCCCTTCCAGCACCGTGGTATCAAGTACATTCAGCACTTCATCATCCGCTTTTCTCCACACATACTCAATAAAAGAGCAAAATTTTTCAAACTCCGCATGGTCTTTGCCTGTATAGGCCTCTGCCATAGGGATATTTATGGCGAATACAGAGAATACATGGAGTAGAATATGAGGAAATTCTTTTTTATGCTCCCTGTATTTTCCTTCATTTTCAGGAAACCATGTTATATAGGCACTGCAAAACTCTTCCTTATCCATGCCGTCCTCTCCATTTTTATGAAAGCGCCGACCCGTATCAACGGCGCCTTTCTATCCGTATCGGCCTATGCACCTGTAATTCATCAGCAAGAATTTCTTCAACATCCGCAAATACACGGACATCAGATTCATACTCATGGACGCAATACAGCATTCCGTTCTCCGCCACATACACCGTTGCAGGATAATAATACCCAATAATTCCGACAGGTGAAACTTCTGTTCCTGCCGCCGCCTTAGCAGCAAGCGCTTCCCCGCAGATTCTTTCTCCGGCAGATGTTCCCTCGTCATAATACGCCTTATACAGCTCGACGGCGGCGCCTTCCCCCATATCAGGATACAGGTAGAAATAAAACTCGCGGCTGTCTGAACCAGTTTCAAAAATTATTTCACAATCTGAAAACAGACCGCCGCACCGCTCATAAAACCTTCTTGCCGCCGGAAGAAACGGTACGCCGGCTTTTGCATACAGTGCCTCGCAGCCGTCAGAAGATACTTTCCTGTTCCCGCTGTAACCTCCACAGGAGAGCATCTGCCAAACACGCTCCCTGATCGAACCGTTCAAAACCATTCTTTTCTCCGCAATAATGGCCGCTCCTTAATAAAGAGTGTCCGCCTTTTGACATCATGATACAGCAGAAATACTGCTTCATGCTTTCCATGTCTGATTTCTTCTCTTTTTCCTGTTTTGCCGAAAGCTCTCTATCCTGCCCCCTGCAGCAGATAAAGCGCTTTCGGTTTATGTTTTCCACTTAAGTTCCCCAAGTACGCCGCCAGTATCGGATATGGCGGATCCGTATATCCTTCCAGGAGATGCAGGGCTTCATCAATGATATCCTCTTCATTGGAAGACACCGCGACCGTTTCCAGCATTTCCTTCAAATCTTTTTTTATGTCCGAAATATCCTGCTTGTAATAGGGATCCATATACCAGTCAAGATAAAAAAGCAGGCGCCGTTTCGCTTCCGTATCCGTCCCCGACAGCACCGACCGGACGGCACCTATACCTTCTTTCACACATTGCATTTCTCTTTCCGTATACATGCCGCTGTCCATACATTCTCCTTTCAGGCAGGCGGAAGAAAATCTGCCTTCCCATCATTGCAACGCCCCGCCAATCAACAATACATGGCAAGTTCCATACTGTCCATATACTGCCCCATAGACAAGTTGAAAGATTTATAATCCGCTTCTTTAAATTCATCCGTGGCACACGCCACCCACACGTCCACTCTCTGCAGCTGGTTATAAAACTTGACCATCATCGGCACTTTGATGACTGTGGAAGTCCCCCGGATAACCATATCCCCGCCCTCTTCCAGACACAGCACATCTTCCGCCGACTGCAGATCAACTTTTATGTTGTCTACCAGGACTTCCACATTCTCATAATAGGGATACGCCGTTTTCACCGCTTTAGTGATTTCTGTCCAGCCTGTCCCATAAGTCAGATTCCATTGAGAACAAAGCCATCCATTTTCTTCTTTCACACCCATAAGCAGCATAGCCGCACCCGTCCTTTCCAAAACGAATATATCACTCTGTTAAAAATGAAATACCAGGCAGCTTTCCCACTAAGGTTCCTTTTTACTTAAGACTTTTTAAAAGAATATATACCGCCTGTGATAAGCGCCACGGAAAGCACATAGCCTAAAACGGTAAGAATGAAATCAAAATTGTCATTATTCTTTAAAATATTCTCCCTGGTCAGAATACCGTTCCACTCCTGTCCGAAAAATTCGATACCGTCCACCGTTCCTTCACCCAGAAGCCTGTTCCCTTTTTGAATCCCCACCAAAGTTTTCTCCTGGTTCTCTTCTAAAGAAGACTTCGTATAGGAGATTCTGTAATCACCGTCCAGATGGGGGAAGACCAGGCTTTGTTCCCGATTCGTAAGATAGTGGATCCCGGATTCTGTTTCATGGTAAAGAGGGGTTCCTTTATAGGAAACTGTCAGGGGAAGCGAATTTACGTTCACACCGGCGGCAAATTTTTTCAAGAGTGTCTTATCCAGAATAAAATCGCCTGCTTTCACCACGCCGTAAAAGGTGATGACAGGCGGGGCGCTCTTATACATTCGGGCGATATTGGAGCTTGCCATGCTTTCCCAGCTTCTCTTTATGTCACTTCCGCTCCCCTTCTCCACCATCACATGCACATTCCTCTTGATTATGGGAGAATCAAAGGAAATACCCAGTTCTTCATCGGCTGCCGGTTCTTCCGTCGCCATCTTTCCCGCGACAATGACCACCTTGCCCTCATGATTGGGATTGATCTTCCCGTCCGTGATATAAGGCGCATTTTCAATGAGCACCCGTCCGCCGTCGGAATCACCGGTCAGCATCATACCACCCAATCCGAGACCGCAGATACATAAAACGACACTTACCCATTTGTTCATAAAGAACACCTCCTCAGATAAATATGCTTGGAACCCAGGAAATAAAAATAAGAATGAACAGAAAGGAATACACCTATCTTATCTGATTGATTCTGTAAGCAAGGATCGGATCTCACAACCGTAGAATATCATCATTCATCCAACATTAATTTTCCCTTTTCAGCTTTATCTTTTAGAAGCATCATTTGTTCTCTTTCTATCTGCTGGATGCTTTTTTCCGGAACAGGCAAATCTTCCGGCATAGTGCCACCAATTTTTTCAATAGCACTTCTAACTTCTTTTCCTACTGAATAGTGAACCTTTGTTGCCGCTTCTGCACCTTCCACCTTGTCTTTCCTTAGCTTTTCTTCCGTTTGTGATATTCGGAATAGATTAGCAATAAGCTCAGTGCTTCCCATATAATCCAGAATCTTCTGTCTTGCGGTTAAGCCTTTTCTGTCATGTATATCTTCTACATCTAACCCACCATATAATCCCATATATCCTGCATTCTGAAATATAGCAAATTCTTCGTTTGTGATAACTCCTGCATCATGTGCCGTTTCTACCAAAAGCTGATTCCATTGTTTAATATCTCCACGAACAACGAGCCTTCTTCTATCTTCATTAAGCTGATTAAAATGGTCTGCAATTTCCTGCCGGTATGTTTGTATTGCAAAATAGGTTTGTCCAAGTGCAATCACTTCTTTTCTCGGATCTCCGTTTTGCACAATCAAATAGCAAGCATATCTTGTAAGTTCATAATCTTTTATAGACTTGCTTGCAGCACCTGCTTCCACGATTTTGCTGACCTCAGCAAAATCGTATGTTACTTCATGTCCACTGTTCTCACAAGCAATCATCGCTCTATCAATGACCTTTTGAAAATTTCTCCATTGAGAATAATCAAGTACATCAGCAAGTTCCCTTGCACTCCAATACTCACTTCCCTCTTTTCTAATATACTTAATATCTTCAAATTTTTTATATTCTTTTGCTTTTAAATTTGGCATATTCAAGTTCATACCCTTATCTTTATACTCATATATAAATCCTATGGTAGTTGTTCAAGACCAAGCTCTTTCAAAAATACATTATGAGCATCTTTTGCAGTTTTAATTTCACCCTCTATTGTCCTCAATTCTTTTGCCACTTCTTCAATATCAATTATTTTTTCTTCAGGAGCTGTGCTTACATATCGAGAAATATTTAAGTTATATCCATTTTTCTCAATTTCTTCCATAGATACACGATGTGAATACCTCTTGTCATCTTCCCTGCGGAACTGATATGTTTCAACAATCTTATCTATATGCTCAGGTAAAAGAACATTTTGTCTTTTCCCTTTTTCGTAATATTCACTTGCATTGATAAATAATACATCATCAGGTTTCTTACATTTTTTCAATACAAGAATGCAAACCGGTATTCCTGTTGAAAAGAATAAATTAGCTGGCAATCCAATTACCGCATCAATATTTCCATCTTTCAGAAGTTTAGTTCTAATCTTCTCTTCTGCACCCCCTCGGAACAATACTCCATGAGGTAGGATAATCGCCATTGTTCCATTTTTACTCAAAAAATGAAACCCATGTAACAAGAATGCAAAATCAGCTGCCGACTTTGGTGCAAGTTCATAACTTTTAAAACGAAAATCTTCGGCTAATGTATCATCCGGTTCCCATCTATAACTAAAAGGAGGATTTGCTACTACAGCATCACACTCCAACTTTTTAGCCGGATTCATTTCATTCAGTAACGACCAATCATTTAACAAAGAATCTCCATGAAAAATTTGAAACTCCGAATCCTTAAACCCATGTAATAACATATTCATTCGTGCAAGGTTATATGTCGTTATATTCTTCTCTTGTCCATATATTTGGCTTATGCTATTCGGTTCAAGATGTTTCTTTACATTGATAAGTAATGAACCGGAACCACATGCGAAATCCAACAAATTATTAATAAATTTTCTTTTTCCTAATTCCGGTTTTTGGCTATCCAATATAACAATTCTGGAAAGGATATTAGAAATCTGCTGTGGGGTATAAAATTCTCCGGCTTTTTTACCGGAACCTGCTGCAAACTGCCCTATCAAATACTCATAAGCATTGCCTAACAAATCCACTTCATTTGTGAACTCAGCAAGTCTTTCGGCAATTTCTGTTATTATTGAGCATAGCATTTCATTACGTGATTGATAATTTTTACCTAATTTATCCGAATCAAGATTCACCTCTGAAAATAGTCCATGAAATGTACTATCAAACGATTCATTTTCAATAAATTTAAAACCGGCTTGCAAAGTCTTCAAAAGTTGATTATTTTGTGTTCGAGATAACTCATAAATATTACTCCATAAGTACTGTGGCTTAATGACAAAATGAACCTTTTTGCGCATCTGCTTTTCAAAAAAGGATACTTGATCCAAATTATTGATATACCATAAACTCAAAGGAGTTATCTTCTGACTTTCAAGTAAACTGGCATATTCATCGACAAGAGTTTGCCTTGCTCTTTTGATAACCTCATTATTTGTCTCATTTTCCTTTACAGGCAGCTTACTTACAGGCAATGTATTAAAATAATCCATTATCTTTAATTTTAACTCAGCTATAACCTTATCTATGTTTCCACTATTTTTTATGCTTTCAATTTCTTTCTCACAATCTGTATAGTCTTTGCTAAGCTCCTTATTTGCCGCAGTTTCATAATTGTCTGAAAGATATCTTAAAAAAAGGAAGGATAACATATAGTCGCGAAAATCATCCGCATTCATAGTGCCTCGAAGCTTATCAGCAATCCCCCAAAGAGCTGCGCCTAATTGTTTTTGTTGTATATCATCCATATTTTACACCTTTATCTTTCAATCAAATAGAGTATCATTAAACTTGTAATTTTCAAGGAATCTATTTAGGATATCTTTAAAAATTTTCTTATTATCATCAACCATTTCAATTGGGTTAAAGATTGAATGATTGCCATGGCTTAATAGATTCATCATTCTTGCAAAAATCACATCATCTAATTCCTCTTCATTTTGCTGTATACAAACAGAAAAATTATCAAACCCATGAAATGCCGCTGTTTTTTCTAATATATTTCTCAGTATATTAAAATGATAAGGGTACAATTTCCCTGTATCAGACGCTTTTTTTAATTCCTTCAATAACGCAACATGATGGAAAAAAGGCGTATCTCCTGTATTTTTTACTACGTATTTACTTATTTCCTTGTCAAAGCTTAGAAATCGACTTGCTGTACTTTCTCTTTTTAACTCATTAAACATTACATTGAAAAACAATGTATGGTGAGTAGAGATAACTGTTTTAATCGGACAATCTTTAAGTAGTTCTACAAGCTGACATGCCACTGCCACAACATTGTTATCGTCAAGCGATGAAATGGGATCATCTATATAAATGTATTTAACCCAATCATAGGATGATGCTTCAAGTTTTACCAGTTGAACAATTGCAAGAAAGAAACACCAAACAAATATATTTTCTTCACCACGAGAAATTTTTATTCCCGTTACTGTTTCTATTCCAGTTCGGGTTTGTATTTCTCGTGAAAATCGGATCCATCCCTCTTCATAATAGATCTTAAAGTCAAAATCTGCATGAATTTGTAGATGTTCTCGTATACGAGATTCCAGCTCGAGCTCTCTCAAGCCATCAAAAAACCGAGAGTTCGTATTAAAATACATACGCCTATCCATATCCATTTCTAAATCATTATTCCAAGTAAAAAGATCCTCGGTGAAAGCATTATAATAAAGTGTGTCTCGTCTTCTTTCTTCACTTCCACGGATTCTTCTCCTTCCTAAATTTTTAAATTCAACTGAGAGCCTTGTTTTTCCAGTTCCATTATAGGCAAAAAGAAGATAATAATTTTTTGTATCAGATGTATCTTCAGTACCCAACGTATTGCGAATATTTTGTGCTAATCTTTTTAAATTAGAATATTTCCTCATACTCATACATCTTCATCCTCCAAAGAAGGAAATAATCCTTGCATTAATGCTATTTTATGTTGTTTTAGTTTTTCTATTTTTTCTTTTTGACTGCTTATCAACTCATCTATCCCGGATAAAAAATCGGCAATTTTTTCTTGTTCATCCGGCTCTTTTGGAATAACTATTGAACAAGATAACACATCTTTTTTTTTCAAATTTGTCTGTTTTACCCCATCATCGAAAGATAAAAAATATTTATTTCTATTTATAGTGTAAAAAAGCAATGTTGAATTTACTTTTTCGGGAATTATCCTACAGACACGCTGATTAACTGTATATACATTATCTTTTTCAACCAAATAACACTTAGATAAAGCCCTACCATTTGGCACATCGCTTAGTACCATAAGAATATCTCCTTTATATGCTAATAAGTTTGCTTCATTGGTATATTTTATTATTTCTCCTTCTGTAGAAATAAACTTTGAATTTACTACTATATATTTTCCATTATCAATAATATTATTTTCATGTGCTTTGCCATTTTCATAATCTGCAATTTTCTCAATAGTGGTATTTTCCCAGTCTCCACTATCTCTAAACTCTGGAAATCTCCATTCTGGAACAGTTTTTCCTTCGCTTGGGAACAACTTTTGCATCCAGCCTTTTTTATAGTCATTCAGCAATGATAATTTCTTTTCTTCGGCAGAAATAAGGTCATCGATAGAAGATAAACAATCCGCAATTTTTTGTTGTTCTTCCTTATCTGGTTTTGGTAACAAAATGGAAGAAAACTGACTATAACTAATCATCTTCCCATCACGTATACCTTCCAAATCTTTGTTTAAATCTTGAATAAATCTATACGATTTAAAATAGTATTTATAATATTGATCTATAATATTGGTTTTTTTTCGTAATATTATATATGCAGGACTACAAATTCCATCATACATAGAGTACTCTATTCCCCCCTGAAATGATCTTAGACTTATAATAAAATCTCCTTTTTCTACAATTTTATAAGCTTTCAGACTTTTTTCCGTTACAGATACTTTATAATCAATCTCATCTCTTGGAATTGCTCCATATTCTTGTGTAATAGCAAGTATAGGTAAATCCGCATGGTGATTTCTATTCGTTATAGGATCAAAAAGAAATCCTCCTGCTACATAATCAATGGAAGCATCTAATGCAAACTCAGGAAATCTATATTTAGGCACCACTGCAACACTATCTTTTTTATTCATATGCTTTTAACCCCACAACCTCTCGTCCATCTGCCATTTTCTTTAATAATGGAACTAATTCATCCATAAGCTCCAATTCTTTTTGTGTTCGTTCTCTCCAGCTAAGATTTAGAGGTTCCAGTAAATCAATCAATTTCTCTCCATCAAAAATCATTCTTTCCATAATTCCATTAACAAAAGTTTTTAAAGACTCAGGCTCAATCCCGTATCTCTGAGATATAGAAATAAGCTCCTTAGAAAATTTTTCAGTTTTAAATTTTTGGTATCCCTCCATTACTTCCTTTTCACTTAAACCTTTATTCTCTTCTGAAGACTTAATAAATCGATCAAGCTCTTCTATATACTCTTCAATATCTTTCCGCTCATCCATAAGGTTAGAAGTAGAAGCAATCAAATCAATCAGTTCTTTTTTCGTCATTTTTTCTTTCTTCGGCACATTAGATTGAGTATACCTTGAAATAAGCGCCATAATATAATCATAATCAATAATGGCAGATGAAAATAACACAAATTCAAAGTCCAATTGCTCTACTTCCGGAGACACATTATGAATATCTTTTTCCTGTTCATTTTTTAACCTTCCGGCAATATCTAAATATGCCCCTCTAAATGCTCGAACTATATCTTTCGGTAATAAAGCCTCAATAGTAGCTACTTGCTCCTCTTTTATATCTGTGTATTGATCAAGTTGGGTTTTCAGCCTTTGTATCTGTTTAAATTTATCAATAAACATGGCACGAGCCGTATCACCTTTCAGGTTACTTACCGCTTCAGGCTTGCACTCAAGTCCTTGTGCATTCATAAACTCGCTAAGTTCATCCACTGCTTTTTCCAACTTTTTAATCATAATAGGAGCCGGATCCACAAGCCAAATTTCTTTGACTTTTTCACTATTTTCTTTTCCTGAAAACAGCCTAATCGCTGCATCCACTTCATCCTCGTGTCCTCTAAAGTCAATGATATTACCATAAGGCTTTGTGGCATTCAGCACACGATTAGTTCTTGAAAAGGCTTGGATCAATCCATGCTGCTTCAAGTTTTTATCTACATATAAAGTATTTAAATATTTAGAATCAAAGCCTGTCAAAAGCATATCTACAACAATAACAATATCTATTTTGTTTTCATGTGGATAATCCGCATTTGGATATTGTTGGTCTTTTATCCGTTTTTGTACATCTTGATAATACAAATCGAAGTCGTTGATAGTATGATTTGTTTTGTATTTTGAATTATAGTCGTCAATAATTCTCCTTAAGGCTTCTTTTTTCTTGTCTGGCTCTTGTTTATTATCTTCTTTTTCTTGCACAAGATCCTCTTGCAGTTGTTTCACATCTTTATTGCCTTCAGCCGGAGGCGAAAAAACGCAAGAAATATTCAATGGAATAAAACCTTCATCTAAATCTAAGTATTCTTTCTGTACCTCATTAAATAAACCATAGTACTCTATTGCTTCATTGATACTTGCTGTTGCAAAAATAGCATTATACCGTCTACTATATGTTGCCGCATCATGCTTGGACAAAATAGCTTCTACAATTTTCCTTTTGCTTATCTTTGTATCTGCTTTTGCTGCAATATGAGTATCATCAGGCTTAAAATAATCAATGTGAAAACGTAAAACGTTGCCATCATCAATCGCATTTGTGATGGTGTAAGAATGAAGTTCTTTTTCAAAGACGTCTTTTGTTGTTTTATAAGAACCAATTGTCCCATCAACTTGTTTATAATTTGAATTTTCTTCAAAAATTGGTGTGCCGGTAAAACCAAACAATTGTGCTTTGGGGAAGAAAGTCTTTATTGCTTCATGATTATCTCCAAATTGTGAACGATGGCATTCATCAAAAATAATCGCCATACGCTTATCTTGAAGCTTTAGTAGCCTTTCTTTAAAAGTCAATTCGCCTCTTTTTCTTTTTTCTTGATTACGCTTACTATCATCATCAAGTGCAAGTCCAAGTTTTTGAATGGTAGTAACTATCACTTTATCCTTATAATCATCAGATGTGAGACGCTTAACTAAACTTTCTGTATTTGTATTTTCTTCCACACACCCTTCTTGAAACTTATTAAATTCTATACGAGTCTGTCTATCCAAATCTTTTCTATCCACAACAAACAAGCACTTTTCAATATCCGGATTATCTTTCAAAAGTGTTGATGTTTTAAATGATGTAAGAGTTTTGCCACTACCTGTAGTATGCCAAATATATCCATTGCCTCGATTTTGCTCAATACAATCCACAATGGCTTTTACAGCATAAATCTGATATGGTCGCATAATCAATAATTTTTGCTCACTCACTACCAAAACCATATATCTACTGATAAGTTCTCCAATAGTACACTTAGGCAAAAAACAATTCGCAAATTCATATAGATTGGTTATTTTATTATTGTTCTTATCTGCAAATTCATAAATAGGCAAGAATCTCTCATCTGCATTAAATGAAGAATGCTCCTTGCGATTATTGGAAAAATAATAGGTATTAGTTTCATTACTAACAATAAAAAGCTGAATAAAACAAAGAAGAGAATTTGTATATCCATTTCCCGGATCATTTTTATAATTCACTATTTGTTCCATCGCTTTTTTAGGGGTTATTTGTAAAGTCTTTAATTCAATTTGAACTACCGGAATACCATTAATAAGCAAAATAACATCATAGCGATGGTTACTATTTTCTGTATTAATACGCAACTGGTTGACTACTTCAAATTCGTTTTTGCACCAGTTTTTAAGATTCACAAGCGTATATTGCAAAGGAGTGTCATCATCTCTTTTGAAAGTATTTATTTCTCGGAGCTTTTTTGCGGTCTCAAAAACATTTGAATTTATTATGCTGTCACGCAGTCTTATAAATTCAGAATCACTTAACTTCACACGATTCAACATTTCAAAATGCTTTCTGAAATTTTCTTCTAAGGAAAATTTATCTCTAATATCTTCACGATAAACATACTTTAAATCTATCAACTTTTTGATAAATTCATTCTCTATTTGTCTTTCAGTCTTCATACTTATTATCCTTTATCTATACTTTAATTCATAGACTTTAATGATGAAATCAGTTTCCGGTCTAAGTTTTTCTTTCTGCAAAGTTCCATCAAAGCATATCTTGCTATCTAATTAGGTCTTGACCGGTTGTTCTCCCAACGATTCACCGAACCGAAACCGACATGTAACTCTCTGTCCAACCTCTCTTGAGATAAATTTAATTCATATTTATATTATATATCATATAATCCTGCTGTTTGCATAATAGAGAATACGCACCGGAATGAAGTTCCTTTTACGAAATCAGTCCGTATACTTCCTGTACGCATACTTTCCCAGACGGTTATTGGTGAGATAGAAGAAAGGAATAAGCAGCTTTTTCCACCCCGGCAGCATATGCTTCATCTCATCAGTGAAATTGATACAGTCCAGCTGTTTCCATGCCGGCGCCAGCCGTACCACTTCGCTACCGTCCGTCACACCCCATTTAAACTCCGCCTGCATACGTTTCAATACGTCATGGCGGGACGACCGGTGCACAAGTCCTTTATACAGAAGGTCGAAATGCGCCTCCAGCTCATCGAACCCTTCTGACAGAATCGAAAGGAATTTTTGTACTTCCGCTTCCTCCCAGTACATCATCACGCCTTCTGAAAGGATAAGCAGCCTGCGGCCCTCGCGTTCCACTTTTTCCGTCCATGACGGATCAAACGCCGACCCGGAAATACAGGTTACACGCTCCGATTCCGCAAGGAACTGCTTTCTCAGATCGATCACCTCCGGCACGTCCAAATCATACCAACGCACCTGCCCGTCATCTACGCGGTCAAACCGGGTATCCAGCCCGCATCCCACAGATACCACCACACATCCCGGGTTATCCGCCATAAACCGCTTTACCTCACGATCCATCAGCTTTGCCCGTGCCAATACTCCATAATATGACATCCATACCCGGTCAAAAGCGGAAAAATCGTAATCCATACAGCTGATTATTTCCGCCGCTTTCCGGTCATTCAGAAAAGGATGGTTGCTTTTCGCATCCTTGGCACGCATATACAACGTAACCAGAAGCGTTTCAGAAACGCCGCTTAAATCAATTTTCATAATCCCTCCTCAATTGATAACATATATCATTTAACTCATTATACCCCATCCTTCCGTCCTGTTAAACCGAAGGCAGATGCTGCATGGAATACGCGGCCCGCACATTTTCCTGTTATTCCTCTTATAGCACTTCCATCTTCCTCTTCCGGAGAAAACATGGTATGGCAGCACATAAAAAAAGAAACCGGCTTAGGCATTCTGCGAATACAACCCTTTCGGCAGCAATATAAAAGGCCCGCGCCATATCTGCAGATAGATACAGCACGGGTCTTTTATATGGGAAATCGTCAGCCAAGGAATTTCTTCACGAGGCCTTTATGAATTTTCACGCCATAGGGAAGCGCATCGTGGTTGAAGTGCATGGCAGGATCATGAAGTCCCGGTTCCGCATCTTCGCCCAATGCGATGAATCCTGTTTTCAATTCCGGTTTCATTTTCGGATACCAGAAGAAGTCTTCCCCTCCCGCGGTGACGATCGGAGGGATGCAGGCTTTCTCACCAAGTTCGGATGTAATCACTTCCCCGATGATTTCCGTGATTTCAGGTGTGATAATGGACGCCGGTGTCTGATGCAGAATGGTGAAGTCCGCTTTGGCGCCAATGGAAGCGGCCGCATTTTCCGCTGCGCCCCGCAGTTTTTGAATCATCAGTTCCATCACGTCATTGTCCCGGCTGCGGAGATCGAACGTAATCGTCGCTGTACCGGGAACCGCGTTTGCCACACCTGCGTCCGCATGAATCTGTGTCGCTTTCATATTGCACACCACATTGGAATTGAAGCGGAGAGCATTGGCGGATTGTACAATGAGGCATGCCGCGTCAAGCGCGCTGGTGCCGAGATAGGGTCGGGCCCCATGGCTCTGCACGCCTGTGATGTCGATCCTCACATGGGTAGCGGCACTGTAATACAAAGCAGGAGCCGCTTCTCCCACACGGCACTCCTGGATGGGACGACCATGCATGCCGATGAGGATTTCAATATCGTCAATGACACCGCCTTTCAGCATGGAAAGAGCGCCTTCACTCGTTTCCTCCGCCGGCTGGAAAAGAAGTTTCAGTTTCCCTTTCCTGACCAGCTTCTCTTTCATGATTTCCTCCGCCGCCGCAAGAAGCATGGCCATGTGTCCGTCATGCCCGCAAAGGTGGGCGGCGCCGCCGTCTTTCGTCCCAAGAGCATCCATATCCGCGCGAAGGCCGAGAACAGGTCCCGGTTTACCACTGTCACAGACCGCGACGACGCCTGTCGCCCCGCCGACCTGTGTTTCTACTTCATAACCGAGCTGTTTCAGCACATCCGCCACATAAGCGGAAGTTTTAAATTCTTTCATCCCTATTTCAGGAATAGTATGAAGATAGTTAAAATGGGTAAATACATCTGCCATGATTTCCTCCTTTTCTCTTGCGTAAGACAATCAATTAAAGAACGGCATAAGCAGTTTCATGATAAACATACCGATGAATGCATTGAAAATACTGATCACCATAAGCAGGGGCCAATATTTTTTCGGTACATCGGCAAGACCGAGGAGCCGGCCCATGTACTGGATCTGGGACGCCATCAGAATCAAGGCAGGCATGAGGATTGTTACATGTTCTCCATTGACGATGCCTGATGCATAGAGGGAGGCTGCCACACCTACCCCTGCAGAACAAGACAGCCAGGTGGTCAGAAGAATAACGAAAGACTGTCCCGGCAGGCCGAAGATGCCCATGATGGGCCCCAGCCAGTATCCGAGGAAATCCATAATGCCAAGGATGTTTAAAATATAGGCAATGACATAGGCCATCAAAATATTCGGCACAAGGTTCTGTGTAGCCAGGTTCCAGCCTTTTCTGGCGCCGCCGATGAAGATATCAAAAATATTAGGCTTAATTTGTACCGGTCTCGTTTCAGTTGTCATTTTTGAAATCTCCTTTATAAATAGTATCAAGAGCAAAGCGGCAAATCATGGCACCGACAAATTTCATGACCATAATGATGATAAGAGGAAGAATAATAGGGCAGAGAATAAATCCGAAAAGCGCGCCTGCGATAGCAAAGTAATTACTGATCGTTCCCGCTCCAGAATACTGCCATGCTGCAATGATGGTCTGTTCTCTTTTATCGATAAGGCCGTCATCATATAATTCTTTGGTCAGAGCCGCGCCTGCATCGGTACTTTGCAGATCGGTAATCAAAGCCAGTCCGACGAGGCCGGGTACATCCATCAGCGGTTTAAAGAGCGGCGTCATCAATTTCTGCGCCGCGGAAAGCGCGCCATAATGATCCAGCACGTCTACAACACCAATGGCCAGCATAACGGAAGGAATGAGCGATAAGGCAAAAATAAATCCTCCTCTTGCGCTTACCCCGCCCATACCGACAAAAGTTGCTTTCGCCGGGTCTTTCATCGTACCAAATTTACCGATGAGCGTACTGTAATCAAATGCTTTGAGCCATTCTGCCCCCTGTATCGTAGTAAAAACTCCGGCAAAGAAAAGAATGCCGAAAGCCAGAGCAAGCATTCCTTTCCACCCTACCTTGGGCAGCACGGCAGCCCCGCTCACCTTTTTCTGTTCTTCTTCCATAAGTAATCATCCTCCCACTCTATTGAACTTGAAAAAGCAATTCAGCAAACTAACCTTTTCTTCCGTTTTGCTATCCTCCATTGACCTCCTATCTCCATACTGCCGGAAGAAAAACAAATAAACCTTTAATGGTTAACCAACATTATAAACAATCATTTCCCTTATGTCCACGCAAATCACAGGAACGCTCCAAAAAGTCCGTTTTTTCACCTTATTCATTTTCCTTTTTAAAAATCTTGATTTATTCGATAAAATCATCTACAATAATGAAGTACAATTTTATATGCGGGTGTAGTTCAATGGTAGAACATTAGCTTCCCAAGCTAAATACGTGGGTTCGATTCCCATCATCCGCTCCAAACCGGCTCCTTTCGCGGAGCTTTTTTCTTTGAGAAATACAAAACGCGTCTCCCGTTTTTTCAATTTCAGGATACGCGTTTTCTGTTTTATATACTTACTTTTCTATTCTTAAAATACATCTTTCACTACGATGGTTTCTTCACGGCTGGGCCCCACGGAAACGATGCCAATGGGGACGCCGATTTCTTTAGAAATATCCGCCAGGTATTCTTTGCAGAGCGCCGGAAGCCGGTCATAGTCACGGATAGCGCTGATTTTTTCTTTCCATCCTTTGTAGGTTTTATAAATCGGAGTGACTTTGGAAAGAAATTTCAGGTCTGCCGGATATTCTTTAACCGGTTTCCCTTCATATTCATAGCCGACGCAGACTTTGATTTCTTCCAAGTCATCAAGGATGTCCAGCCGGGTAATCGCCAGATAATCGAAAGAATTCAGCGCTGCCGCGTAACGGACGGCACGGGCGTCAAGCCAGCCTACACGGCGGGGACGGCCTGTAACTGTACCGAACTCATGAGCAATATCCCGGATACGGTCGCCGATTTCATTCATCTGTTCCGTCGGAAACGGCCCTTCTCCGACACGGGTGCTGTACGCTTTCACCACACCGAAGATATTCTGCATCATGTGCGGCCCGATGCCTGCGCCTATACATGCACCGCCTGCCGTCGGATGGGACGATGTGACGAAAGGATAAGTGCCGTTGTCGCAGTCGAGCATAGAAGCCTGGGCACCTTCAAAGAGGACATTCTTTCCCTCCCTGACCAAAGTCTGAACAGTGTAGTTCGTATCTTTCACATAGGGTCGGAGCCTTTCCGCATATCCCAGGTAATCAATCAGCATCTGCTCATAGTCGAAGCCTTCCATATCGTAAAGTTTTTCCAGAAGCATGTTCTTCTGCTCCACATTGTACTTCAATTTCTCCGCAAAAACTTCTTTATCCATAAGGTCGCACATACGGATGCCGATGCGGTTGATCTTGTCCGCATAGCACGGCCCGATCCCGTTTTTCGTCGTCCCCAGCTTCCGGCTGCCTTTTCTCATTTCTTCCGCTTCGTCTAAGCGGATATGGTAGGGAAATACGACTTGCGCACGGGTGGAAATCTGGAGATGCTTCGCATTGATTCCCTGGGCCTCCAGCTTTTCCATTTCCTCAAGGAAACTTTTCGGGTCAACAACAACGCCCGTACCGACGATACAGATGGTACCCGGATACATAATGCCGCTCGGCATAAGGCGCAGCGGATAAGCTTTGCCGCCGGTCACAACCGTATGTCCCGCGTTATTCCCTCCCTGGGAACGGACAACGACATCCGCTTTTGCCGCCAGGTAATCTACAATCTTTCCTTTCCCCTCATCGCCCCACTGGGCACCAATGACCATAGCTGTTGCCATTACACATTTTCCTTCCTTTTAATAATACAGTGATTCTTTATCTCTGCTCTCCGACTTCCATTCTCCTCACCACGGCTATAGATTCTTCGCTAACGCTCAGAATGACGTCTTGCCATGAGTGTTACTCTTATCCGCAGATAAAAAGGATGGCAGAAATCCGGTAAATGCCTTCCTCTGCTTCTTACAAGCCGAACCGGGCGAATATTTCATCTACATGGATAAGCATGGGTTTGTAATTGAAGCACTCTTTAATTTCTTCTTCAGACAGATATTTTCTCACATCTTCGTCTTTGCAGAGATTTTCATAGAAATCTTCCCCCTCAAGCCAGCGTTTCATGGCGTTTCTCTGCACCCAGCGGTACGCGGTATCACGGTAAGCGCCTTTGGACACAAGGGCAAGCAGAACGCGGGGACTGTAAATCAATCCGCCGGTCATGTTCAAATCTTCCAGCATTTTTTCCGGATAGACAAGGAGTTTATCTACCAGATCGGTCGTCTGTGCCAGAATATAATCCAATGCGGTGGTTGCGTCCGGAATCATGACACGCTCCACAGAGGAATGGGAAATATCCCGTTCATGCCAAAGCGGTATATTTTCAAAAGCGGGAAGGGAATACCCCTGTACGAGTCTTGCCATGCCGCAGATCCGTTCCGATTTGACGGGATTTCTTTTATGGGGCATGGCAGAGGATCCTTTCTGCTTGGGGCTGAAATATTCTTCCGCTTCCCTTACCTCCGTTCTCTGCAGATGGCGTACTTCCAGGGCAATCTGTGCCAATGTGCCCGCGATGACGCCGAGGGTGGTAATGTATTCCGCATGATGGTCGCGCTGTACGACCTGGGTCGCTACGATTTCCGAAGTCAGTCCCATTTTTTTGCAGACGTATTCTTCCACATACGGATCAATATCCGCATAAGTACCGACAGCGCCGGACAATTTCCCCACCGCCATTTCAGAAGCGGCCCGTTTCATTCGCTCGATATTTCTTAAAGTTTCGCTGTACCACAGGAGAATTTTCAACCCGAACGTAGTCGGCTCGGCATGGACGCCATGGGTACGGCCTATGGTGGGTGTATATTTAAATTCCACAGCCCGGCGTTTCAGGACTTCCGCCAGTTTTTCCAAATCGGCAATAAGCACGTCAGATGCCTGTTTGATCTGCACATTGAGCGCCGTGTCTTTCACATCGGTAGAAGTCATGCCCATATGGATGTACTTCGCCTCATCGCCCACATATTCTCCGACGGCGGAAAGGAACGCGATGATGTCGTGGTTAATTTCACGATCGATTTCATGAATGCGTTCTACATCAAAATCCGCTTTCGCTTTGATCACTTCCACCGCTTCTTTAGGAATACGTCCCAGCTCCGCATTGGCTTCGCACGCAGCGATTTCCACATCAAGCATGGTCTGCCATTCATTTCTTTCATCCCAGATTTTTGCCATTTCCGGCCTTGTGTATCTTGGAATCATTTACATATCCCCTTTCGGTTTTCCTTCCCTGGCACAGATTTCTCTGCCCACCACTACTCCGGCCGCCGAGGCCTGGACAAGCCCTCTGGTGATGCCGGCTCCGTCGCCGATCGCGAAGAAGTTTCTGAATTTCGTTTCCAGCTGGTTCGTCAGCGCTATGCGGGAAGAATAAAATTTCACTTCCACGCCGTACAGAAGAGTGTGCCTGGAATTTGCTCCCGGCGCCACCTGATCCAGCGCTTCGAACATCTCCATGATATCCTTTAAAAAGCGGTATGGCAAGACTAAAGATAAATCGCCCGGCGTCGCGGACGGCATGGTGGGGCGGACAAGGCCGCGGCGTATCCTTTCTACCGTAGAACGGCGGCCGTCACGAAGATCACCCAGCCTTTGGACGATTGGTCCCGCGCCAAGCATATTCGCCAGGGATGCGATATATTTCCCGTAAGAAATGGGTTCATTGAAGGGACTGGTAAATTGTTTGGAAACAAGAATGGCGAAATTCGTATTTCCGCTCTTCTTATGGGCAAAAGAGTGGCCGTTCACTGTCTGGAGCCCCGCATTATTTTCCGTCACCACGAAACCGTAAGGATTCATACAGAACGTGCGTACCCGGTCATCAAAGGAACGGGAGAAATACACCAGTTTCGATTCGTAACAGATCTTTGTGATCGGTTCATACACTTCTGCGGGAGATTCCACACGGACACCGATGTCCACCGCATTTGACTGTGTCTCCAAACCGAGCGCGCGGGCTTCTTTCATAAACCACTCCGCCCCTTCACGGCCGGGTGCCGCCACAAGGTACTTGCAGCGATACGTCTCCCCGCCCGCTTCCACACCGAGAACCGTTCCGTCTTTGTCCGAAAGAATTCTGTCCGCCGCTGTTTTGGAAATAACGGTCACATTGGACGGAAGAGAATCGCGCATATTGGCAAGAATGACGCTGTTCACGTCCGTACCGAGATGGCGGATGCGGGCAGGGATAAACATAAGATCCGCCGCGGCGGACTTCCGTTTCAGTTCATGTATTTCCTCGGCAAACTCATCGCCGTATACCTTTCTTTCAGCGCCGCCGTACCTGCAGTACACCGAATCCACATAGGAAATTAAACCGGCAAGCTCTCCTTTATTCATATAATCATCAAGATTGCCGCCGTAATCCGTAGTAAGCGTCAGCTTCCCGTCAGAAAACGCACCCGCGCCGCCCCAGCCGCAAACGATATTCGCCCGGCGGTCTTTCGGCGGAGCATTCTTGTCACGATTCAGCGCTATGCGCTCACGGATATCCAATCCCTTTTCAAGGATCAGGACAGATGCACCGGTATCCGCCAGTTCAAGAGCGGTAAAAATACCCGCCGGTCCGGCACCGATAACTACCACATCATAAAATCTGCTCATTGCCTCTCCTTTTCACAGAATACATCTGCATGGAGCTTTTTTATGCATAAAAAAAGCCCCGCCGGGGGCGAAGATATTTTATATATCCCTTTTTTAATTTTACAGGAAGGCCCCTTGTGTGTCAAATAAAAGACCCTCCTGCCATGGTATAATGAAGGAAATATTTGAATCATTTGCAGACAGGAGGTTCCCATGCCCTACATCAACATCAAAATCACACGTGAAGGCGCTACTGCCGAACAGAAAGCAGAACTCATCAAAGGAGCCACGGAACTCCTCGCCCGCGTATTGAACAAAAATCCGAAAACCACGGTCGTCATCATTGAAGAAGTGGACATGGACAGCTGGGGTATCGGCGGAGATCCCGCAGCAATTGCAAGAGAAAAAGAAAAACTCCGCGTGGTGGAAATAGAAAAGCTGAAGGCAGACAAGGATGCCCTCGCAAGAGAGCTGGCAGAACTGAAAGGCATTCCCCCCGCTCTTGCCGCTGATGAGCCTCCTGTATTCACACTGGACAACCATGCGCTCAAGCTAAAGAAAGGAAAGAAATCAAAAAGGAATCACAAAAAATAAAACTGACTGCCGATGCAAAACATTTCTTTTTATGGAAACAACCGTAGTGTCTTTCGCTTTGAATCAACGGCTTATTTCGTTCTGCTTTCCATGAACCAACAAAAGATAATTTGCCGCTGAGGATATTTTATGAGTATAGATATTTCTTCCCGTTTCAATTATGAACAGCTTTTCCGTTTCGTCCTGCCCTCCGTGGTGATGATGATCTTTATTTCCACCTACACCATGGTCGACGGATTTTTCGTGTCGAATTATGTGGGCAAGACGGCATTCACCGCGGTCAACCTGATCTTCCCCGCCATCATGGTTTTCGCGTGTGTCGGATTCATGTTCGGCGCAGGCGGCAGCGCCCTTGTAGCAAAGACCATGGGTGAAGGACAGACGGAAAAAGCGAACCGCCTTTTTTCTCTTATCGTCCTTTCCGCTTTCGCCGGGGGCATATTGCTTTCCGCCCTGGGTTACTTTCTTATGCCCTTTTTTGCCTCCGCCATGGGTGCATCCGGTGAAGTACTTGCATGCAGTGTCTTTTACGGCCGCACGCTTCTTCTTTCCCTCCCCATGTTTGTCCTCCAGCGGGTGTTCCAATCATTCATGGTCACCGCAGGAAAACCTTCTCTCGGTCTTCACATGACGATTCTCTTCGGTGTAATGAATATCGGTCTCGATGCCCTTTTCATTCTTATCTTCAAATGGGGCCTCTTAGGCGCTGGCCTCGCCACAGTGCTTTGCGAATACGCAGGCGGTCTTTTCCCTCTGATTTACTTCCTTAAAAGAAATACATCTTCTCTCCAGCTGGTGAAACCGGAATGGGACGGTACTGCGCTTTGGAAGGTCTGCACGAACGGTTCCTCCGAGCTTTTGACAAATATTTCCATGTCCTTCGTTTCCATGCTCTACAATTACCAGCTGATCTCCATCGCCGGAACGGACGGGGTCGCCGCCTTCGGCGTGATCATGTATGTGGCATTCTTCTTCGAAGCGATTTTCATCGGCTACTCCATGGGAACCGCGCCTATCGTAAGCTACAATTACGGCGCCCGCCGCGATGATGAACTGCAGAGCATTTTCAGAAAGAGCCTCACCGTCATTGCCGGTGCCGGCCTTTTCCTCGCCACCTCCGCATACCTCGCCGCCCCCGTACTGGCAAATATTTTTGTCGGCTACGATGAAACTTTAGCCACGCTCACCGTCCGGGGTTTCCGATTCTTTTCCTTCTCTTTCCTCCTGAACGGTTTCTGCATGTACGGCTCGGCGTTCTTCACGGCGCTGAACAACGGTTTCATCTCTTCAGTAATCTCTCTCCTCCAGTCCGTTGTTTTTCAAATCATCGCCATTATAGCACTTCCGCTATGGCTCGGCACGGACGGCATCTGGCTTTCCGTTTCCATCGCCAAGCTGCTGGCATTTTTCGTGACAGTTTCCTTCTGGATCGCTTGCCGCAAAGAATATCATTACGCCTAAAGAAACAGAGTACAAAAAAGCATTTCTCCGAGATGGAAAGAGAAATGCTTTTTTGCACTCTGTATTTTCAATGTTACCAAGTTTGACCTCTGGAATAAGTTGCAGCCACGCATTGAGAAAAAACCGGATTTCTCCGGATAAAAAGAGTATCAGACAGTTCATCCGGTGCCTTAATCTGAAACATAAAATTTTATGTAAAATTATTATTTTTATGATCTCAAACTATCTTCATCCAGCAAAAAATTTCGAAGGCCAATCGTAATAATTCCATTCTCATCACGACGAATTTTAATATTATCTCCTACGACGATAATTTTCCGAAATGAGTCCGGAATATGCAGAAGACTGCGTTGTTCCTGATCCACTTTATCTGCTGTCGGAAGTGTAAACGCAGATTGGATGTAATGTTTCTCGCTTCCTTTTGTAGCGACAAAATCCACCTCCAGCTGCTTCTTTCCGCGTTTCCTCTCCCCATTAACCCCGTAGTATTCCACAACACCGACATCTACATGATATCCACGAATCCGAAGTTCATTGTAGATAATGTTCTCCATAAGATGTGTTTGTTCCACCTGCCGGAACCCCAACCTCGCATTTCTCAGCCCCACATCCTCAAAATAATACTTAGACGGCGATCCGATGTACTTTTTACCTTTGATGTCATACCGCACAGCCTTGCTGATCAGGAATGAATCAATCAGATAATCAATATAATTCTTGATCGTCTTATCGCTGATTGTTTTTCCCTTTACGCTTTTGAACGTTCGCACAAGCTTACTTTGATTGGTATAGCTGCCAATCGCGGATGCAAGAATGTCCACCAGTTCATCCAATTCCACCTTATTCCGAACATCATGACGTTCAACAATATCCGAGATATAGACCTTTTGGAACAAGGAGTTCAGATACGCCGCTTTATCTTCCGGCTCTGCCATAGTTAGAATCAGTGGCATTCCTCCATAGATAAGATAATCGTCCCATGCCTCATCCACAGATCCCTGATATGCCGGCACATATTCGGAAAAACTCAACGGATACACATGAATTTCATCGCCGCGCCCGCGAAATTGGGTAATCACATCGGAAGAAAGAAATTTAGAGTTGCTTCCGGTCACATAAACATCCGCATTGTGGATATGAAGCAAACTATTCAAAACGTCCTCAAATTCGTTTAATACTGCACTTCATCGAGAATAATATAATAATCTTCCTTATCCCGGATGTTTTCCTTAATAAATCGGAGCATGGCATCAGGGTCACGCAAAGCTTTATTGCTGCGATCATCTAAAGCTACTTCAATAATATGATTTTCCGGTACACCGCTATCCAGCAGATGCTTATGGAACAAATAAAAGAGCAGATAAGACTTCCCACACCTTCTCACACCTGTTATCACTTTTATCAGGCCGTTTTTCTTTTTACGAATTAATTTATCCAGGTAAATGCCACGTTTGATTTCCATATACATCTCCTATTCCGAAATAAGGTGCATATACAACTTATTTCGGAATATATTGTACCCGGTTTTCATGAATATCGTCAAGATAAACTGCGGAGCATTTTCAGAAAGAGCTTCACGGTCATCGCCGGTGCCGGTCTTTTCCTCACGACCTCCGCATACCTCGCCGCCCCCATGCTGGCAGATATTTTTGTCGGCTACAATGAAACTTTAGCCATGCTCACCGTCCGGGGGTTCCGATTCTTTTCCTTCTCTTTCCTCCTGAACGGTTTCTGCATGTACGGCCCGGCATTTTTCACGGCATTGAACAACGGTTTCATCTCTTCAGTAATTTCTCTCCTCCAGTCCGTTGTTTTTCAAATCATCGCCGTCATAGTACTTCCGCTGTGGCTCGGCACGGACGGTATCTGGCTTTCCGTTTCCATCGCCAAGCTGCTGGCATTTTTCGTGACAGTTTCCTTCTGGATCGCCTGCCGCAAAGAATATCATTACGCCTAAAGAAATATTTCCAACAAAAAATATTCTCTTTTTCAGCCAGGGCATCCTTGAATACGTGATCCTGAATCGCTTTGCGTGGGAGATGCATCTTCCATTATCAGATGAGATCTAAGCCACCGGCTCCAACGCATGGTAAAGTGATTGGCATGGGTTTCCTGCACATACTGATAGAACTTTGCAATCATAGCTGCTTTCTCATGATAATAAGCGGCTTTCCATTGATTCGGTTTCGGCTTATCCATTTCATAAGCAATGTAATTTCCGCCAAGAAGATATTGGCGCGAGAGAATATCCTCCAGTGATATATCAGGATTTTTCATCATATCATACATGGCCATATAAATCGTAGTACGTCCTTTGCCCGCCCGGCAGTGGAAGTGCAGCCATGCATGCTCGGGCAGTGTGCGTATGAAGGAGATGAAGTCATCAATGTTTTCAGGCGATGGCCAGATATGATCCGTTGCCGCAATGCGGTAATAATACAGACCATTTTGTTCCACCAGCTGCCTTTCACTCATGACCGAATTAATCTTCATAAGTTTGGGATCAATCGGCCCTTTCCCTTCATCGAGCATCGTCACAATGAGGCTTTTCCCCTTGGCTGCACACAAACGCCTCATCTCATCTTTTAAAACATCATTTTTGTTCTTTCCGATGTTGCCCCAATCGCGCGCGCCGAACCAGCTGACGGCATTCCCATTAAATATACCATGCGTTTCCTGCCGTAGATCCACAATATAAATTGGCCCTTTCGCCTGCTTCTTGAGTACGGAAACCAGCTTCTTAAACTCTCCGACAGAGAACTCCGCACTGCCGGATATGTTCAGACGATCCAACCCCTTGCGCGAGGGGGTCATCGTAAATCCTTTGCCTGTTTTCTTGACATCCACATGAGAGCGGAACGCAGAATCCGCAGTACGAAATCTGCGCGGCAATTGATCCCTGTCCTTTGCATCGAGACGCCAGATATAGCCATCGTACTTTGTACGACCGGCTGCAGAAACATCCATCTGATCCGGTGCTCGCTGGAGAGAAACGGCACTTATTTCAGGTTCCGCTTCCCAGGCATTCCCAGATAATGGCATGCTCCCAAGTATTATTGCAGCCGTTATTGAGAATAATATTTTCTTTTTAAGATGCAGCATGAGTGATACACTTTCCCATGTAAGAAATAATTATAACCGGACATCGGTGAATTTTTTGGGAAAAGTTTATGATTTCCCCTGTATTCCCTGCCGATGAAATCCGGTCACAGAAAAAAACAGGATGATATCTACTTCACCGATGCCGCCGCGATGCGATCAGCCGCTTTTTTCACCATTTCATTGGCGGAGTCCGTTGTCAGAACAGAAAAAAGACGGTACTTATCGCCGTACTTCATCACATAGCCTTGTCCGTAAACGGGAACGGCAAATCCGTCGATGAAGAAAACGGCACGCACACCGCTTGTATAAATACGGGGTCTGTCCTGTGCACGGTGAATCTGCTCCACATTCAGGAAACTGACACCAAGCATGTTGAACGGAATCTTGGGATCCATCTCGGGCTTTTCATTGATCCGCTTCGCCATTTCCAGAAACATACCATTCAATACGTTTTCCATGCCCAAAAGAGCCACGTTGCAGCCATACAGTTCGGAAACCGATTTTCCCGACAGACGTGGCGCGTCAAAAGCATCTTTCATGGCTTCTTTTCCGACCACAGGAGCAAATTCGCAGTTCATGACGAAAGCGGGTACGCTGTTTCCTTCTTCCGTCACGGTAAGCAGTCCGAATTTTCCATCCTTCCCAAGAGGAGTAAAATCGGTATTCTTCGGAAGCTTCACTTTTTGAAAGAAAGATTTCGCGTCTTCCTGCACAATACCGTTCCATACAGCGGAAACGATATTATCATCTTTAGGAATATTTATGCTTGAAATCGGCGGAAAGCCTGCCATGTCTCCCATATTGTCTGTCATATCGGCAGCTCCCGCACACGTTGTCGTCATGGCACAAAGAATCGAAGCCGCCAGCATTATTTTCATCTTCATCATTTCATCTCCCGTGCCGCTTTTTCCACATAAGGCACAAAGTATGCCCCTGATTTCTGATCGCCTGCAAAGAGTATGTATGTCGTACTGTCACCATCTTCCAAGATGAGCCCTTCCGCAAAAAAGGGGATCAGGCAGCCGCCAGTGTATAATCCGGCTTTCACCTTTGCCAGCCGGTACGCTTTCCCCCCGCGGGATTTCTTTTCTTTCCAGCGGGTCTCACCACTCACATACAGACGGATTCCCCTTTTTTCCAGAAATTGTTTATACGGCTCTCCGATTTCAGCTTCTTTCCACATTTTGCCTGCAAACGGTATGGCAGCGTTCTTTTTATCAGATACTGCCTGTTTCGCTGCAGTGCTGCCCGCCGTGCCTGTCATTTCTTTTCCCATCAGTTTCACGAAGGGTGATAAACCGTTCTTTTCTTTCTCCGGATTCTTATGATCCACGGAAAAAGAGAGCACGAGGGATTCGTAAAAAGCTTCCGGCGTGTTTGCCCGAAGCTGGTATACCCGCAGCTCTTCCAAGGTTTCCGCCGCCAGACGGGATACATGCGGTGCCAGTTTGGACGTCAGGTAAACAGATGCCAGGCTGTCAGCACCGCCGATAATGCCTATAGCAGCTGCCTGCGGTTTCGACTCCTTTTCAACTGCTTCGTGTTCCGCCCAGTCCTTCATCTGCTTTCCAAAGTACGTCTGTCTCCCGTCAAGAATATCGACAGTATCTCCAAAATCCAGCACGTGTCCTTTCGGAAAAGTGAGTGTATCTGCTGAAGCAGAAAAAGTGAGTAAAGCGGCCATGCCGAGCGCTGCGCATATTGTTTTCATAGTGACCTCGTTCCTTTTATATTTCTTTAATTATAGCAGAAACGAGCATCTGTTATTCTATTATTTTACTTTTCTTTATTGTGTCTTCTGCAATGAAATGTCCGGATGGGCGAAGCAAAAGATCTTGTATAGAATCCCTATCACCGGAGGTCTGCAGATGATCCCTGACTGACAGGCTTTTTAAATTCATTTTTGATGCGGCTTCCGACATATGCTATTGTGTCGGATTTTTTGTATTCGCAATCAATTCCCTTATGATTCTACGCTTGTCTTTCGCAGCGCAAACATAGCATAAGAAGAAATACTTTACAATTTCCATATCGACCGCTTTGTCCTGAATAGTTTCACCGATTTGTAACATACAAAAAGATCAGAACGCTGTATCCAAAGACAAATACGTCTGACCTTTTATCACTGCATAGTTTATATCCTATGACCTATAAATAAACAGATTCCCTATCCCATAAGCCGGATTCTCTCAATCCCAAAATTACAACCCCTGCTTGAAGAATTTCCTGAAAGCAGATACCTCCGCATGGGACTGCGTGACAGATACGGCATACTTGCTACCGCGTTTGATTCCCGGTTCATAAGTAATCGGTTCAAACTGGAACGTAACATCCGGCTTGGAAGCGATACAGTACCCCACCAGGGTGGACTTAATCTGTCCGCCATTTTCTTTATTGAACACAACCGGCTCCTCATGCCCTTTCAGCTCCGCGTCCACAGGCACTACGACCACTTCTCCCGGTTTATATCCTACGATAAAATTACTGTGCGTCGTGACCTTAACGACGACTGCATCCGTAAAATCCTCCATATGGCAGTATATCAGCGTATACTGATCCCCTTCCGGCACACACTCGTTGAAAAGCTCTCTCATCCTCGCCTTATTTCTTGCATTTTCCTCATCTGTCGCACCGGTCAGAAGCTTCTTAACGATATCCATCAATCCCATAATAATCTCCTCGTCTAAAACAATATAAATTTAATTACACTTCACAAGTATTATTTTACCATATATGACAATACCGGAAGAACAGTACGTAAATTTACTGATCTTATGTTCCAAAATAACACAAGATTATTAATACGAATCTTTGCAATAGTTTTTATCCAAATTCACTTGTTTTGTATAGAAGTCATTCGCTATCAGAGTACATCATGGCATAGCGGAGCGCATACTCCAATAAAAATCTTTTCCTCAAAACACTTTTCGTCCGATGCCATGTATTTTCCCTGTCTTAAGATATTCATTCGTCCATCATAATTTTTTCGACCAATTATAATTGATTTTGGACGAAGCATCAAATAACCGGATGAAAACCACTGTCCTCATAAGTTAATGGGTAAATGCTTGAAACCTTTCTATTTCCGACATGTTTTCACGTTTCAGTCATTTCCTCGTATCAGCAATGCCACTGTCTCCACATGCATGGTCTGGGGAAACATGTCCACCGGCTGGACTTCTTTAATTTCGTAGCCTTCCGATTTTAAAATCTTCGCATCTCTGGCAAAGGTGGCGGGATTGCAGGAAACGCAGACGATGCGCTTGGGTTTCATGCCTGCCGCCTTCAACACTTCTTCACTGCAGCCTGCTCTGACGGGATCCATAACAATCACATCAGGAACCAGCCCTTGCCGGTAAAGCTGCGGCATAAGCTTTCCTGCGTCGGCCGCGTAAAATTCCGTATTTTCCATATGGTTCTTTTTCGCATTCTTTTTGGCGTCTTCTATGGCAGGCTTTACGATTTCTATACCAATGCTTTCTCATAGACTCTCAGCCTCTTTACGTTCCTTTTCGGCTTTCGCCCCACGCTCATCCAGAAACACACCAATTATGCGCTTAATGGCCAGAGTTTTGTCTGACCAACGTCTTTGCAGTATGTTGCAAAACGACGCATTAGTGCCGCATCCATCTTTATATTAAGGGTTATATAGTCTTTTCTATGCTGAGCCACATCTTCACACGCTCCCTTTCACATAAAAATCCCACCTGTAATAGTGTAGGCGATTATACACAGCTTTTCAACACGATTGCTCGTAAACTTTTTTGTGCCTTCACTTCATTCGACACATATTTCCCCTGTATTATCAAAGCTACTGTCTCCACATGAAACGATATGTCATGATAAATCATATTTAACGACCGCAATGCTAACAGCATGGTTTAATAATACGCAGAACCTTTCACCTATCTCTAAAATCCAGGTTACAGGACAAAAGTGGCATCAAAAAAGCCCAGATTTCTCTGAGCCATGTCACATAATAAATTTTTGTAAATACGTATTTTTATTAAATACAGTATTGATATTTCTATAAGTCTATTGACGTTTCATCTAAAAGAAAGTCCTCTACTCCAATATATAAAATACCATCATCATCATATCGAGGTATAATGTTATTTCTTACTATCACCATTTTTTTAAAGGAATCTCCGGTTCTTCTTAAAGATTCAGTTTCCTGCATTTGTTTTTCTTTTGTATCCACATTAAGTGCTGATTGAATATAGTATCTATTACTTCCTCTATTAATAATAAAATCAACTTCCAGGTTCTTTCTGACTGTTTTTTTGTTCTCATTTTTATAATTATATTCTACGACACCAACATCTACATTTAGCCCTCTCATTCGCAGTTCATTGTATATCACATTTTCCATAATGTGTGATTGTTCATTCTGCCTAAAATTTAGTCTTGCATTTCTCAGGCCAATATCGGAAAAATAATATTTATATGGGGATGAAATATACTTCCTCCCTTTCACATCAAATCTCCTGGCTTTTTCTATTAAGAAAGCATCAATGAAGTAATCCAAGTAATTACTAACTGTAAATTGAGATATCTTTATATTCTTTTCTGACATAAAGGTACTAGCTAACTTGGTTGGGTTCGATAAAGAACCAATGGATGAAGATATAATATCCAGCAAATCATCTATTATAGACACATTTTTTACGATTTTATGACGCTCTACCACATCTTTAATATAAGTGCTTGTAAAAATATTCTTTAAATATTTGCTCTTCTCTTCATGGTTTTTAAGTTGCACAGATATAGGCATACCACCGTATAAACAATATTCATCGAAAGCCTTTCCTTTATCTCCATCATAGCATGAATAAAATTCAGCAAATGAAAATGGATAGACTCTTATCTCATCGCCACGATCTCGAAATTGTGTTAACACATCTGATGAAAGCATCCTGGAATTGCTCCCTGTAATATATACATCGACATTGGAGATTTTCATAAGGCCTAATACAAGATCTACAAAGGACATCTTTGAGTTACTATTTTTCAAATATGGGTTTGAAATTTCTTCTACAAATTGAATTTCATCGATAAAAATATAATATCGTAATACATTATCCCGAATTTTTTCTCTTAGAAAATCATCTAATTCTATGGGATTTCTATATTGCGCATTCTTCAAACTATCAAGAGCAATCATGATAATCTGATTTCCATTTATCCCAATAGACAGTAAATATTTTCGATACAATTCAAATAAAAGATATGATTTCCCACATCTTCTAACGCCTGTAATAATCTTTACTCTTCCATTATCTTTTTTATCTATTAATTGCTTCAAATATCTTGGTCTTTCCACTTCCATCTTACACCTCTGTTTAATAAAGCTGTATAAATACGCATTTTTGTTAAATCTATTTTATTATAACATTTTTCCCTACATATTAAAGATACTTTTAAAACAAATGCGTATTTACTACCTTAATATAAACATTAATATGATTTTTGACTAACTTTTCAAAAGTTCTTATATGCCAGTATAGCTTATTGTTTCAGACATTTTGTGTATCGGGAGATACTCACATATTTTCTTAAATCTGCTTGTGTTTTTGCTTTGAAAGGTAGTAAAGAAGTAGTAAAACATCTCTTTTCCTTTAAGCCACCAGTCTGAAAAATTCCGCCTGTGCGCTGTCAAAAGTAGCGTGTGCGTAATAGTTCAGAAGATCAAGCAAAATGTTGATACGATTTTACAAAGAGAAAATTCAGGCAAAGAGCACACAAAGACCCTTGAATAATTCTTCTTGTGGATGATGAGAAAAATTGATGGTATGATATGACTAACAAAAGAAATGGGAAAGACAATATATTTAAGAGCAGAAATAGTTCCCGAAAGAAAAAAAGCTGATATTATGACGCGCGGGGAAATATGGAAAGATTTTTTTAAGAAAATAATTATACCTGTTTTACTGACGGGATTTCTCTTTTACTGGGGAACGAAAATATTTACGCAAAACGGAGAAACCAACTATTTCTATGTATGGCTGTTTTGCGGTGTTCCTTTCAGTATCAGAAGAATGTTTCTGTGGCTGATTCCAATTAATCATGACTTTACTGCAACGATAGGAATATTTGCCGTAAATATCATAGCAGGCGGACTGATCGGCTGCATTATGATTATCTGGCAGCTTCTCATTGCGGCATGGTATATTCCCACTTACGATATACAAAATCATTAAAAAATAAAACGATTACACGGAGACTCTTTTTACAGTACATATCAATATGTTTCTGATTTTTGTATTTTGTAATATAATGTGTCTATATTTTTATTGGTGGTGATGTATGAAAGTTGGATTATTTAATAAAAGAATATGGGACGAATATAGTAAAATAGTTTCTATTTTTTGTGGAATAGTGTCGTTTATAGTTATTTTTATAGATATTCCCACAGCATATAGATTCAAAATTGGATTATCGTTGCTAATAATTCTTATAATACCATTCTTCATTTTATTGGCGAGAGCAAACTTCATTACGGAAAATACTGTTGTTATTAACAACACTAAATTTGTAATAAAATTTGGTGATTTATTTTCCGAGCAAGGGTTAAAAACGATAGCATTTAATGAATACTTTGATACTCTTGTTGACGAAACACTTATTTCTTCAAATACAATAAATGGTAAATTTATAAAAACAAAGGTATCTAATGTCTCTCAACTTGATGATATGATAACAAATAATATTGATTGCAAAAGGAATATCATAAGTTTTAACGAAAGCCGAACTAATGGAAAAAAAGCGAAATATAAATTAGGAACTTCAGTGCGCTTTGAAGAATATATTTTGTTTGCATTTTCTCATTTTGATGAGAATAATAGAGCTTACTTAAATTTGGATGATTACCTAAGTTGCCTTACTAACTACTGGATTGAAGTTAATCGCATATATAATGGTGAAAATGTCATAGTCCCTTTATTGGGGACAGGAATTACACGATTAGCGTGCGGAAATTCTATATCTCATCAAAAAGCATTAGAGATTATTATCAAGACATTTGAATATAGTAATTTGAATTTTGCACATTCTTTTCAGGTAACCTTAGTTCTTCCCAAAGAATTAAAACCCGAAATAAATTTATTTAATTTAGAGCTTTAGGAGGTAAATAATATGGCATATAGAAATGGGGTATATGTTGCTTTCAATGGTTGTAATACCACCAATCCTACAGAAAGTGATATTAAATATTTCAATCTTATGAAGGCATGGGATGCCCGTAATTGTATTGATTTCAAGTTCATAAATAGTCATGAGAAAACTTCTGCTGTCAGAGATAGTAGTAAAATTGTTACACTCAAAAATAGGCTTCAAGAACGGATGAGAAATTCCAAAAGTATGTTGTTGGTAATTACAAATCATTCTAATGCAAATAGAGGGATTTTAGGGTGGGAAATTGAAAAATGTGTAAAAACATATAATCTTCCAATAATTGTTGCGTACACCATGTGTTCTGGAAAGTTATTATCTACTTCTTCATATCAAAGATATTGGCCAGGGAAATTACAAAATTTTATCAACAATGACGAAGTCAAAACAATTCATATTCCATTCAAAAAAGAAGTATTGTTAAAAGCATTAGATGAATTTTCTGTTTCAAACATGCCTTCATACACAGTTACTGTATATAAAGAAAGTGTATATTATGGGTTGTCATAGAGATAGCGGACGCAGCAGCCACAAATTTATGACTGCTGCGTCCTTTTTTTGTCCGCCGAAAAGGCATGAGTAAACCCCCAGTTTAACTGGGGGTAGATAAAAGTTATCTTATAGAAAAGGAAAGAA
>PPYE01170302.1_pt1 | contig 65314 bp, 54 predicted proteins | sample 1559881 | NCBI WGS metagenome assembly PPYE01 (sample SAMN08240022, study PRJNA423297) | Human gut metagenome, whole genome shotgun sequencing project. | reverse complement strand
TACAACTGGCGACGCTCGCATAAAGCTCCGACACTTATACCCGGAGCTTTAAGCGAAAATATTATTGTTACAAGGTACTGGTCGTTTTTTAGAAGAGCAGATTGTTACTCCCACCAGGCGACAGCCCTTGTCGGTGCGCCGTCAGCGTTTTCGAGTTTGAGAGGAAAGCAAGAAAAATTGAATAGGCCACTGCCGCATTGATCCAAATTGGCTAAGTTCTCAATATTGATAATGTATTTGTTTTTGAAGAGCTTTTTGTGGCGATGCAGGCTAAGGTCTGATATCGGGTCAATACCCATGACGTCGAAGCCGATACCTTTGTAGTTACCTAGCAGAATAAAATCAAGAACATCATCATCGATGCAGGGGTAGTCACCAAAATATTCTTCGGATCCCCAAAACTTATCCCAGCCGGTATTAAATAAAAGGAAGTCCGCAGTCTCAGCGTCTTCTCTGGCCTCATTGACCTCTTTCATTGTTATAGGTTTTTCGGATTTCCGATGTCTACAGTCGATGACAAGCGCCTGACCGATGAACTGCGTCAGAGGCAATGCGTCAAGAGTGAGACCTTTTTCGTAGACATGAGCCGGAGGATCAATATGTGTTCCTACATGCGAGTACATACGAATGAGCGTTTCGCGATAGCCGTCCTTTTCATAGGTAGCTACGGTTGTTAACTGCGGTTTTTCTGATCCTGGAAAAACCGGCATACGTTCGTTTATAGCGTGACTTAAATCTATGACTTTCATTCCTTGCTCCATCCGCGGCAGCCTTTATCACCATTCTAATTCGTCAGGAATAAAAGGCTTCATATCTTTTACTCAGAGGTTTTGATTTCTCAGATTTGACTCAAACAGAGAGAAAAATCCACCTTTTATAGAAAATGAGAGAAATGAAAAAGTTCAAGATTTTTTAGAATTTTTCCACACAGAAAGTGTTCTTAAAGGAGAGATAAATGAAAACCAAACGCGCTTTGTTATCGGCTGTCATTTCAGCTTGTTTCCTTCTGCAAGGCTCGGCTTTTGCTCTTGACGAACCTCAGACTCAAACTAAACCTCTTGTGTTAAATCAGTTGGGAGGCTTGGCCTTTGCGGGACTGTTTCTCACAAGCCCAATGGTTTAACTTTCCATGGCGACCATGGATATGCACAGTATGTAATTCCGGTTAATGCAAAAAACTATCCCATCATACTTTGGCACGGCATCGGTCAGTCGGGCCGCAGTTTCGAAACTACACCGGACGGCAGAGAAGGCTTCCAAACCCTATTGCCGAGGGACGGCTGGGCGACTTATATCGTTGATCAGCCTCGCCGAGGCAGAGCTGGAAGAACTGAAGCAACAGAAGCAAAAAGTGAAATTCCGACCGTAACGAGTGAAGCCGGTGTTTGGAACGCTTTTAGATTAGGGCGCTGGGTTCCACCAAAACCCGCGACGGCAAACCCCAACATGCAGATGCTGCTGGATGGTGAAACCATTAACCAATTCATGAGGATGCAGACACCCGATACCGGTGCGCTCCCTCCGACAGAGGCATACGGATGGAAACTTGGCGAGGCTATGAGAGACCTTTTGAAGCGTACAGGTCCTGCTGTCGTCGGGACCCATAGTTACGCGGGCCAAATTGGTTGGTATGGCGCGATGAAATCCCCGGACTTGGTTAAAGCGGTTGTTGCCTATGAACCTGGACAAGTGGTTTACCCGGAAGGCGAAAAAGTTAAAGAAATGAATTCGGAAATTCCTCTTGTTCAGCAGAGACTCAACCCCGTCAGGGTTTCAAAACAAGAATTTCTGAAGCTCACAAAAATGCCGATTTTTATAATCTTTGGAGATAATATTTCAACAAAATCGAGCAAGGTATTTAACGAAGAAGTTTGGCGCTGGGCCTTGTTTAATGCACGACAATTCGTGAACCTAATTAATAAATACGGCGGCGACGCCAAACTTATCCACTTACCGGAGATCGGCATCAAGGGGAATACCCATGCGTTGTTTTCTGACCTGAACAACAAGGAAATTCTTAAAATTACTGAGGAATGGCTGGCAGAGAAGGGTCTGGACAAGAACGACGACCCTCATCTTGCCCCCAAACGTCCTGTTTCCCCAGTGACTATTCCGCTGGAAAAATAAACGCATCAAATTCGTGAGTCTGATTGGAGCGATGAAATGGAAGAAACTCGAGAGGCGTTGGTTCAAAAACTTTTGGACATCTACTCGAAAGAAGGTAACTATGAAACTTCCGTCCCGGGCGTTTGGGTTCATCGCTCTGAACGTAACAAGGTTCCTAAACCGCATATTTATCAACCTATGATGATTTTTATCCTGTCTGGTACGAAACTCATCAAATTCGGTTCAGCGGAGAAAATCTTCAGTCCTCTAGATTATTTTTTGACGGTTCTTACGGCCCCGGTGACTAGCGGAATTGTAGGTGTAACTTCGGAGGAGCCGTATTTGGCCTTGTCTATCGATTTGGAGGCAGAAGTCATAACTTCAATTGCTTATGAAATGGGCTTAAAGCCACAAAGCGCCGGACCAGCGAAAGCTGCTTCCTGCGTTCCGATGAGCGTGGAGATGCAGGGTGCACTTGTTCGTCTTTGCAATACTATGAATAACCCAGAAGAGGCTAGGATTTTAGGTCCGATTCTTAAGCGGGAGATTTTTTATCGTGTTCTGACCGGGCCTTTGGGTTATTCTGTTATTCGTTTCAACAGTCTTAGAACTTCTGAATATCAAATCGCCCGGGCTGTTGACTGGATAAAAATTAATTTCAAAGAGCCGCTTGCAATTGATGATTTGGCTAAAAAGGTATTTATGGGCCGATCCACCTTCCATCGGAAATTTAAAGAAGTTATGACTGTCAGTCCGCTGAGATTTCAGAAGGAGCTGAGGCTTCAAGAGGCTCACCGCTTGATGCTGCTTAAAAATCTTTCGGTCACCCAGGCTTCATATGAGGTTGGATTCGAGGATCCGAAATTTTTCACTCGTGAGTACAAAGACTATTTTGGTTTGTCGCCCCGAGAAAATATAAAAAAGATAAGAGCAGAGGAGGGCATCAATTAATTTTTTAGTGGAAAAATCTAGCAGATTTCGAAGAAAGAATTTCTTGGCAGCTATGGGATTGGTTGGTGTGACGCAAATAGGTCTCAGAAAATTTGTGAGCATCCCAACTTTAAATAATTCTGATAGAATCCCTCCGTCCAACGGAAGGATGGCAGAGTGGTCGAATGCGCCGGACTCGAAATCCGGTATACGGTTATACCGTATCGAGGGTTCAAATCCCTCTCCTTCCGCCATTTTTCTACTTAATGCCCCGTTAACACATTTTCTCCTCTCTACGCAGGCTTCGGCATTTCAGAGAAAACTGATAGTATCTTTAGTAGCTTTATTCTTGTTTAGAAATGTTCTTTAAAAGCTTAGCAGTAAGCCGATTAGTGTAATGTTGTAACCATTTTAAGTGAGTTCCCCGCGTAAGCGGGGATGAACCGACCGAAAATCGCTATAGCGTCCGAAAGATCGTGAGTTCCCCGCGTAAGCGGGGATGAACCGTTGGGTACTCCTGCCATTACGTTTAAATATACGAGTTCCCCGCGTAAGCGGGGATGAACCGTGAGGTCGCGAGGAATAAGAGAACCAAAAGGAGAGTTCCCCGCGTAAGCGGGGATGAACCGGTCGCTCCCGTTTCTCAGCTCGTCGGTAAGAAGAGTTCCCCGCGTAAGCGGGGATGAACCGTTGGAGATTTGAGAAATGCTGGTCTCAATCCTGAGTTCCCCGCGTAAGCGGGGATGAACCGCAAAAGGAGGAACGCTCGGAGGAGGCTCTGAGAGAGTTCCCCGCGTAAGCGGGGATGAACCGAAAAGAGACTTCAAACCCTTCGCCTTCAATGCGAGTTCCCCGCGTAAGCGGGGATGAACCGAATCGCGCCTGGGAGAACCATTCTCTGCAGGAGAGTTCCCCGCGTAAGCGGGGATGGTTCGGACTTACCCTGCATGAAGGTAATGCTGGAGAGTTCTCCGCTCGAGGAAAATGATTGTCAGAAGCTTAGAAATTACCTAGCTTTTCCTGTTCTGAAGAGAGGGTAAGGTCTTAGATTTTTTCCTTTTTAATTTGAAGCGATCCAATTGAACTTTTCAAAAGGTAAGGTTTCCTTGTGTACATTAAATTAGCAAGCTAAGTAATTCTACTTTGGTTTTGGTTGGACCGCTTCGTTGTAAAATCTCAAAATAAATCAAATTCAACCCCTTGACAGCGTCCTTTGTATATATTGGAAGGATTGTATTGTTTCCTCGAGGGTTCGAGCCATGGAAATGGACCTAACAACTAGAATTATCGCCATTGTTGTTCTCATTCTTTTCAGCGGTTATTTCTCTATGGCAGAGATTTCGCTAGCCGCATCTCCTAAAGTTAAATTGCATCAAGCATTAGATGCGGGGGATAAACGAGCACAAAAAGTGCTGGATCTTCAAGTTAAACCAGGTCCGTTCTTCTCAGTAATTCAAATTGGCCTAAATGCCATTGCCATCTTGGGAGGTATTATCGGTGAGACGCTTTTTTCTCCGTTCTTTGAGAAGCTGTTCCTTTATTTCTGTTCTCCTGAACTGGCTTCTTCCTTAGGGTTCTTCTGCTCTTTCTTTACGATTACGATGGTTTTCGTGCTGTTTGCAGACTTGATTCCCAAACGTATCGGTTTAAATAAGCCTGTTCCTTTGGCCTTGATGCTCATCGGTTCGATGATGTTTTTAATTTGGCTCTTCAAACCGTTCGTTTGGCTGTTAACAGAGATGAGCAACGGCATCCTTAAACTCATGGGATTGCCGACAAAGAATGAAACCACGATTACCAGCGAGGATATTCTTGCTACTGTCGGTGCCGGAACAGAAGCCGGCCTTTTGGACAGCAGTGAGCAGGAAGCGATCGAAAACGTGATGTCTCTCGAAGATCGTTTAGTCACGAGCGCCATGACTCCTCGAGATTCGGTTACTTATTTCAAAATCAGCGATACCTTTGAGAAGATTCGCCCATTAATCGAAAGCAATCCGCATAGTAAATATCTGGTTTGCGATTCGACAATTGACCGAGTGTTAGGTTATGTTGACTCCAAGAACTTGCTTTGCAAAGCCCTGGAAAATGACAAATTCTCTTTGAAGGAAAAGGGCCTGGTTAAAACTATTCCGATGATTCCGGATTCTCTTTCTTTATCTGAAGCACTCGATACGTTTAAGAAGCAGGGGAGGGACTTTGCCGCGGTTGTCAATGAATATGCTTTAACGGTCGGCATCATTACGTTAGGCGACGTCATGAGTACAGTGATGGGTAGCCTCGTTCAAACAGAGGAGAACTCATACATTGTTCAGCGTGATGACGGTACGTGGCTGTTGGACGGTTCAACTCCGATTGAGGATGTGGAGCGGACCTTTGAAATAGAGAAGATGCCGGAAGAAGAAACCTATGAAACCATTGCCGGCTTCATGATGTATATGCTTCGCAAGATTCCGAAGTTAACGGATAAGGTTGAGTACGCCGGTTATCGCTTCGAAGTGATCGACATGGAAATGAATCGAATCGACCAGATCCTGGTGACGAAACTGCCAATCACCAAGGAAGATCCGGATTAGTTTTAATGGGAAGCGGTTGAGTCGAAAGGTTCAATCGCTTTGCTCTAGAAGTTTGGTTCAAAAATTCCGTAAACCACAATGCCGACAATCAGCGCGGCCAAAATGGCAATGAGCCATGTGAAGAACGTTGTCTTTGGCGGACGTTCAATCTTGTCCAGTTCGGCATTGCATTCGGGACAGTGCGTAGCGATGAGGCGGCCTTCTTTGAATTCAGCTTTAGGCAGGATTGGTTTTCCGCAGTGCGGACATTTCACGCGAAGATCAACGCTGGCACTGCTGCTACCGGAATCGTGGAGGGCTTGGGAGCGATGAAACAGTCGAATAGCAAAAGGCTGGTCCTCAATCAAATTAAATTCAACAACGTCTTTTAATACGGGTAAGTAGCCCGTTTCCAGCTGGTCGGATACAAAGGTGTAGATGTTGCCGTGTCCGCAGTTGATTTTCCCTGCGTTTCTGTTATCCAATACTTCCGTTACAACACCCTTTAAAACAGGGGTTTTCGGATCAAGCTCATTTGTCATTTGCAATCAAAATCTCTTCGTTTATTCGAGCAAATTAAACTAAAAAGGAAGTTCAAAACGGACAAATCACTCAAACTGAGAAAAACTGAAGTCTATTACGCAACTTTGAATTACCCATGTTTTCTGCCTAGAAAGGCAAGTCGTAAAACGGATTAATCCGTCTTAACTCGGTTAAACTCATTCTCTCATCAATAAAAAATAACAATACGGCTGATCCCATGGAAATAACATTTGGCGTGTTGATATTTTGTATCGTTGCGTTCTTCGTTGCAGGATTTATTGACTCAATTGCAGGCGGCGCCGGATTTGTGACGGCTCCCTCGCTTCTGCTGATTGGGATGCCGCCGCACATGGCGCTCGGAACAGGAAAGCTAGCGACAAGTATCGGCTCCGTTGTGGCGCTTTGGACTTTTTGGCGAAGCAACCTAATTTTGAAGAAGATCGTTCCTGTCGGCGTGCTCTCCGCCATGGCGGGTGCTTCTTTCGGCGCGTTTTGTGCGCTTCAGATTGACGGCGCAACCATGGGCAAGGTCATTGTGATCATGCTGCCGCTCGGGATTCTGTTTACAGTTCTCACCGGCGGTTTCAAACTCACGGAAGGGGAACTGCCTAAAGATCACTTCTGGCTTCGTGTTGTTCTCATCGGTGTATTAATCGGTTTTTATGAAGGATTTTTTGGTCCGGGCGCCGGAACGTTCTTTTTGATTGCGCTGCATGTGTTTTTAAAGATCGGAATGGTCCAGTCGTCCGGCACTGCCAAGGCTTTTAATATCGCAGCCAACTTTGCTGCGTTTATGACTTTTGCTTCCGGTGCTGCCGTTTGTTATGAAATCGCCATCCCGTGCGCTATTGCCAGCATGCTGGGAAATCGAGTAGGGGCTTATTACGCGATTAAGATCGGCGGTAAATTCGTCCGAAACATTCTCTACATCGTTCTAATTATTTTGATGGTTTCGCTGGTCTACAAATTTTTTATTGCTTCCTAAATTCCAAGTATTAGGCAATAGGTAAAAATGCTTCACGCTGCCGCGTCGCGTTTACGGGGCAACCACTAGTGACGAAGTACTGATGGTGGGTTAAAGTGGAGAAATATAGTTGAATGACCAGTAAAGCAGGGCACAATCTCGTTGCGGCTCAACCCTTCCTGATAAATTTCCATCGTTAAGAAAAAATGCAGGTTATTGAGAATAAAGAGAATTTCAGCGGAAGTCGTCTTTGCGTTTCTGCGACAGGATCCGCCTTCATGGACGGTTTTGTCCTGACGTCTCAAGGCTTCATTTTTCTTCTTGCCCAAAGCGTCTTTCAGTTTTCTGCACTTGAACTCGGACTTGTAGCAACAGCCTATGTATTGGGAAGCTTTATCGGCTCCATGGGATTTGGCAAAATCGCCGACGTTTACGGAAGGGCGGTTCTTTTCCGAACTGTTCCCTGGTTCGTTGCAGCTTTATCGATTGCCCAATTCGTTAATTTCAGTCCCTTAAGCTGGTTTATTTCAAGATTTTTGTTTGGTTTAGCGATTGGAGGGGATTCTCCGATCGCTCAAGCCATGCTGTCTGAGAATTCTCCCAAATCTCTTCGTGCGAAACGGTTGGTTCTCTTAATGACAGCTTGGTTTATCGGTGCGATAGCCGCGGCTGTTTGTGCCTATATGACGGTTAAAGCCGGTCTGCCCTGGGAGTTTTTTGCTGCGATTCCCTGCGTTATCGGACTGATCTTAGGAGTTGCTCGTTTTAATGCTCCGGAGTCCGTTCAGTGGTTAAAAAGCAAGGGCCGAATCAAGCAAGCGGAAGAGAGCCGTCTTCGTTTAGGTATTGAAGCTGAAGAAGCAAAACATGAAGTAAAGGCGGCTTATCAGGCAGCCTTGTTTAAGCCAATAAACCTAAAAAATCTTGCATACCTTTCTGTTTTTTGGATTTGCCAAGCGATTCCGGTAACGGTTCTTTTGATGTTTGGCCCGGTTCTTATCGGAGCATTAGGAACTTCGAACTTTGACACTGACGTCGGACAACTGGTCCTGACTGACTCATTCTTCCTTATCGGCAGCCTTGCCGCCATAAAAATTGTTCCGCATTTTGCACGCCGGCCCGTCATCTTGTGGACTTTCGGAATTATGGCTGTGTCCTTGGCTCTCTTGTCTCCGGGCCAAGTCCTAACAAATTTCGTTGTTTGTCTGTTGCTCTCGATCTACGCATTGAGCTATGGCGTCCAGAGCGTATTGGATTATGTTTATCCGGCTGAATTGTTTCCTACATCCATTCGGTCCACAGCACTCGGCATTCTCGGAAGTGTCTCCAGGGTCGGTGTTTTTGTCGTAACCCTCGGTTTCCCAATGGCTTTTGAGGGTTTGGGCGTCAGCAGTGTACTCTTGATCGGTGCGGCTATATCCATGTTCGGTTTCGTTATTTCATGGCTTTTTGCCCCGGAACCGTCCCATCATTAATCGGTTCGTTCTAAAAATATAAGGGAAAATACTTAGGATTGTTGCATTAATAAAACAGTCTAAACAGACTGTTTGATCCTATAATTCTCTCAACAGTCTAGTTAGACTGTTTTGATTAACGAACATTTCTCTTCGGTAAACACTATGTTCAAAACATCGATTCTTTTTACTGCATTACTTTCTGCGGCTGCTCTTACTTCTGTTTCTGCTGCTCCTGTTCAGACAGAGGGTACCGGCATCGGTAAACACGGCGATATTAAACTTGCCGTGACTTTTGACAACGGCAAAATCCAGGACATCAAAGTTCTGGAAGACCACGAAAACAAGGTCTTGGCCGCCAAGGTCTTCACAGATCTCAAAGATGCCGTTATCGCCAACAACTCCGTTAAGGTCGACGGTATTGCCGGCGCGACTTTCTCCTCTAAAGGTTTCTTAAACGCCGTCAGTGATGCAGCAAAGAAAGCCGGTGTCAAACTCTCCGACAAGGTCAAGAAAGATAAAAAAGCTGACGTAGCCATGCCTGCCGTTCAGAATTACGACGTAGTGGTTATCGGTGCAGGCGGTGCGGGTTTTGCTGCCGCAGTTGAAGCTAAGAGCAAAGGCGCTAACGTTGTTCTTATTGAAAAAATGCCGACCGTCGGCGGAAACTCTCTGATTTCCGGCGCTGAAATGAACGTTCCGAATTCTTGGGTTCAGAACAAACTCAATATTAAGGACGACACTCCTGCCAGAATGGCTGCCGATACGCTTAAGGGCGGCGACTTCCAGGGCGACCCTGAAATCGTCGGCGTTATGACAACGAACGCTCTTCCGACAGCTGAGTGGCTGAGAGACACGGTCGGTGTCAATTTTGAAAAAGACAACGTCTTCCAATTCGGCGGTCACTCCAGAAAAAGAGCCCTGATTCCGGAAGGCCATACCGGTACAGAAGTCATTACCAAGTTCTCCGCTCTTGCCGACAAGATGGGCATTCCGGTTATTACTAACATGAAGGCCGAAGAATTGGTCAAAGACAAAGACGGCCGCGTCGTTGCCGTGAAAGCTATTTCCGGCGGTAAGGAGTACACCTTCAACGCTAAAGGCGGTGTTGTTTTAGCTACCGGCGGTTTCGGCGCCAATGCTCAGATGGTTAAGAAGTACAACCCTGCTATTGACGAACGCTTTAAGACAACCGACGCCCCCGGAACCACCGGTGAAGCTCTGTACATGGCAGAGAAGGCCGGCGGTCAGCTCGTCAACATGGGCTACATCCAGACCTATCCGATCTGCGACCCGATCTCCGGCGTGATTGAACTGATTGCAGACGCACGTTTTGACGGCGCCATTTTGGTTAACCAGGAAGGCAAGCGTTTCGTTGAAGAACTCGAACGCCGCGACGTCATCTCCAACGCTATCCTGAAGCAGCCCGGTGCTTACTGCTATGTTCTGTGGAACGACAACATCGGTAAGATTTCGAACACCGTGAAGATTCACGACACGGAATATAAGACCTTCACGAAGCAGGGCATTATGCACACGTCCGACACACTGAAGGGTGCAGCAGACTACTTCCACATTCCTTACGCCAACCTCAAGGCCACGGTTGACCGCGTCAGCCAGATGGCTAAAGACAGCGGCAAAGACTTAGACTTCCATAACCGCGGCGGTCTGAAAGATCTGTCTACCGGCAAGTATTACATCATCAAAGCCGTTCCTTCTACACACCACACGATGGGCGGTTTGAAGATCAATACCAAGGCTGAAGTTTTGGATAAAAACGGCAAGCCGATTCCGGGCCTCTTTGCAGCCGGTGAAGTCACAGGTACGACCCACGGTACCAACCGTCTCGGCGGCAATGCTTATACAGACATCATGGTCTTCGGCCGTATCGCTGGCGACGGTGCCGCTGCTGAAGCAAAAGCCCGCTAATTCTCAGCTCTATTAAAAATCTCATATTTTGATCCTCCCGCCAAGCACGGGAGGACCGGGGGCTTTGCGCCCCCAATTTTCTACCCTTGGAAATTCAAAATGAAAACATTAAAGTTAAGTGCGTGTGTAATTGCTATCTTTGCAGCTATGAACGCAAATGCCGTCGAACTCAACGGAAAAAATCTGACTCAGCAAGATGCTTGGGCCATCGCCGAGGGCGCTCCTGTCAGTATTGCCCCTGAAGCAATGAACCGCGTGCAGAAGTCTTACGACCTGGTTTTGGATGCCGCTAAAAACGGTCGAGAAATTTACGGTCTCACCGTCGGTGTCGGTCTCAACAAAGACCATAAAGTCCTTTCTGCCAACGGTGAATTAAGTGACGAAGTTAAAGCAGCCAGCCGCCGTTTCAACTACAGCACCTTGAGAAGTCACAGCGTTGCGGCCGGTCCGATTCTTGATCCGAAACTGGTTCGTTTGGCCATGGCCATTCGTTTGAACACACTGCTGAACGGCGGTTCCGGCGTCCAGCCGAGAGTTGCAGAACTTTATGCTGAATTCTTGAATAAAGGTGTCACACCGGTTATCCCGACAAAGGGCAGCTTAGGGGATGCTGACATTACTTTAGCTTCACACGTCGGTTCCGCCATGATCGGCGAATGGAAAGTTTTAGTGGACGGAAAAGAAGTTCCCGCTGCTGAAGCTTTGAAAGCTAAAAACATCAAACCTCTGATTCCGGAAGGCAAAGATGCTTTAGGCATTTTGTCCAACAGCTCCGTAGCTATGGCGCTTACGATGGATGCAGCTAAGGCCATGGGTCAGATTCTGAAAGTTTCTCCGATTGTCTACGGCATCAGCCTGGAAGGTTTGAACGGCAACGTTGCCCCGTTCCTTTCTCAGACAACAGCTTTCCATCCGTTCCCCGGACTGCAGGAAAAGGCTAAAGAACTGCGTGAAGTGCTCGCCGGTTCTTATCTCTGGAAGAAAGATCCGAGCAGAAGACTGCAGGATCCTCTGAGCTTCCGCACAACGGTTTACACATTGTCTGAAGCACAGAATGCACTTAATGACCTGAACAAAGTGATCGATGTTCAGATCAACTCTTCTGATGATAACCCCGGCGTGATGGTTAATGCCGACAAGGCTGATACTCAGTACGACCAGGTCGCTCAGTATTTCATTAAGACACCGAAAGCCGAAGGCGCCATTATCCCGACGGCTAACTTTGAAGTTCTGCCTGTCGCACTCGCCGTCCAGCGCGCAACCGTTGCTTTAGGTCATGTCGGACACAATGCCGTTCAGAGAACGATGCGTTTGGATGAACCGGCCTTTACCGACTTGTCTCGTTATCTGGCTGCTAAAGACAATTTAGGTCATGCCTTCGGTGCAACAGAAGACACTTTGGTTTCTATCTACGCTGAAAACATCGACTTAGCCAACCCGGTATCTCTGGACAGCTTCCCGGTTGAAGGCAACATCGAAGACTCTGCTTCGAATCTGCCGCGGGCCGCTCAGAGACTGAAACGCGCTACAGACAACACGTTCCTGGTTCTTTCCATGGAACTGCTTCACAACACTCAGGCAGCTGACTTGAGAAAGATGCAGAACAAGAACTTCAAGATGAGTCCTGCGACAGAAAAACTTTACAAGGCTTATCGAGTCAACAGCCCGTTCGTTGATCAGGACCGTATCTACACGATCGACCTCCAGAACGGAGACGAACTCCTGAAGAACTATCAGCCCTAATCATTAGAAGACAATTGAGCTGAGTTAATTTGAACGACCGGATCATTCGCCAAAGCGGCAGAATATCCGGTCGTTTTTTTTGATTGGCTGAATGCTTCGGAATACAAAAGAGAAAGCTGCGTAAGAGAGCCTGCGGACTCAGGTTTTACACTGATTGGCCGATGATACGGGAGGCTATTTCCTATTCGCGGAAGCTAAAATTAGGTCGAATAAAAGAAGGTGAGATTTATTCTCAAGAAAAAATGACGGAGACAACCTACAGACCCAGAGTAATGAGCGAGCGCGCGTTAAAGACACGCGCAAAAATTATGGATGCGACTCGTGCGTTTATTGTGCGGGAAGGGGTAGGACGTCTCTCAATCGATAAGATCGTTAAAGAATCCGGCACGAGCAAAGGAGCCTTTCTTTATCACTTTAAGAACCGTAAGGCGTTGTTTTGTGCATTGGTAGAAGAGTACGTCGACCATTTAAACGAGCGCATGAATTTTCACATGAGCAAGTACCAAGATGCCGAGGAACCTTTGATCCTCGGATATGCTTCTTGGTATGAAGACTTCGATAAAGATGATGGAGGTTTTGCGGTTCTGGGCGTTGCGCTGTTAGCGCTTCTTCTGCACGAGCCCGACGCGCTGAAACCTTTCCATGACTGGTACGCCAAGGTTTTTAAGATGGTTCAGGATTCTCCGATTAAGACGCCTCAGCTGCTCACTGCCATCATGGCCTTTGAAGGGTTCTTCTTTACGCACAAGATGGGATTTGACTCCTTAGATAAAGAGACGAAAGAAGCGACCTGGAAGTACATCATCGAGCAGGTTGCACCGCAGCCTAAAAGGAAAACGGTCGAGAGTTCTAAAGAAAAAATTTCCGCTTAATCGATCAATATCCGTAATTGGACAGAATCAGAGTCTTGGATTCATCCGCAGATGAGACAAGGCTCATTTCTTATGGACATTTCAGAGGAAGGGAAGCTCGGAAATCGCTTCTTTTTGCCGTCTGATAAGAGAGAAAAGAGGCTATATCCGGAAAATTTCTCCTCTTAGGTTCTCAAGACGGGAAACCTTATCCAAAGACAAGCAAAACACGGGCCATGAATGAAGATAATTGTTTCTAGTTGAAAATAAGGAAACATGAACAATGAACTCTTCAGACGGGATGTTGATTGTCAACGTGTCGGCAATCCAGGCAGTAGCGATTGCAGCGGTGACCTATTATTTCGGAGCTTGGCTGCGCAAAAAAGTTCCGTTTTTAGAAAAGTACTCCGTGCCGAGTCCGGTCGTGGGGGGTATGTTGGTTGCACTGGTACTTTCCTGCCTGGAATATTTCCATTTCATGAAAGTCAACTTTGACACCTCATTGCAGACGCTTTTAATGCTGGCTTTCTTTACGACAATCGGCCTGTCGGCCAGTCTGAAAATCGTTACGGAAGGCGGAAAGCTTTTAGTCTCGTTCTTATTTGTCATTACCATTCTTTGCGTTCTGCAGAACTTCTTGGGTATGGGCCTGGCAGAAATGATGGGATTGGATTTCCATTACGGTCTGCTGGCCGGTTCGGTCTCAATGATGGGCGGTCTAGGAACGTCTGCGGCTTTCGGTCCGTATTTTGAACAGACTTACGGCGTACAGGGCGGAACGGCAGTGGCCATTACGGCAGCCACTTTCGGCATGGTAGTGGCTTTGCTCATCGGTGCACCGTTTGCCGAGTGGCTCATTCGTAAGTACAAAGTCATTACTCCGAAAGAAGTTGATACGCCGGAGCCGGAACTGCATATTCCGGAAGATCTGGAAACGACAGTTGTTGAAGGAGAGAAAGATCCGACTTATACGCCGCAGCTGCTGAAGGCTGGAACGATCGTTGCCATCTGTATGGGTCTCGGTGCCGTTTTATCTCAGTACATGGGGCAGTACATCACGCTTCCGGCATATATTGGATCCATGATCGTGGCAGCAATCGTCAGAAACGTCGGAGATTTCTCCGGCAAATACACGGTCGAAGGCAAGGGAATGAACGCTATCGCCGAAATCAGCTTGGTGCTGTTCGTGACGATGGCCATTAATGGATTAAAGCTGCATGAACTTCTTAATCTTGCGCTTCCGCTCATGATCATTCTTGCCGGCCAAACCATCCTCATGGTGGTGTTTGCCTGGGCGATGTTCTTTATCTTCGGAAAAACCTACGACGCTGTGATGCTTTGCGCCGGCGGCATCGGTTTCTCCATGGGTTCGACGGCAAACGGCTTAGCCAATATGCAGGCTATTGCCGAGAAATACGGTTCGAGCCCGAGGGCGTGGCTCATCATTAGTTTGGTGGGCGCATTCCTCATCGACCTGATCAATGCGCTGTTAGTTACGTGGATGGGTGCTTGGTAAAAAGGCAGCTTTTTAGGCCCTGTTATCAAACGTAACAGGGCCGAATTTCAATTAATACGTAGTAACACTAATAATGCAAGTTAACGTCAAAATGAGCGTTGTTTTTCGTTTAGTGCCTTTCTTTTTCCATAGAATAAATACGTTCGTCAAGTTTTCTTGACGGTCTACTTAAAAATTATTTTATTTTTAATGGAGTTAAATCCGATGAAAAAACTCGTACTCTTGCTCGCCAGCTTCTGCTTGATGACCGCCGCTTCTGCTGCCTACAAAGACGGCACATACGAAGGTCAGGGCGATGGCAACCACGGTAAGATCGATGTTTCCGTCGTTATCAAAGGCGGCAAGATTGCCGATATTAAGGTCCTCAAACACACTGAAACCGACATGATCATTCAGGCTCCGATCGACAACATGATCCCTGAAATCATTAAGAAGAACGGCACTAAGGGTGTTGAAACTATCGCCGGAGCAACAAACTCCTCCAAGGGTATCCTTGCCGGTGTTAACGCTGCTCTTGCCAAAGCTCAGTAATTTCTGCTGAACAGTCTTTCTTCGAAAGAAGAATGAACTCAGGGGGTCTCTTGCGGGGCCTCCTTTATTTTTGCTCAAAATTTTCTCTTTTCTAAAGTCTGACGAATCTCATTGACGTCCTCCTCGTCATAAATGGCGCGGATTCCATACCACCTCTGCAGCGGCCGTAGCCTAATGCTGCAGTAGGTTTCTTTGGGTTCCTGCTGACAGCGGCCTTACTGCACCACTCATACCACAGGCTAACCGGGCCCGTCCGGCCCTTAGTACATTTATCGCTCCGACCAAATCCGCGTTGGCGCGGTACCCGCAGGCAACACACGCAAAAGAGGCTTGCGTTTTTCTGTTCTCTGCAGAAACCAAACCGCATTGCGGACATGTTCGGCTGGTGTTTCTGGGATCAACTTTGATCAGTTTTCCGCCTTTGCGCTCCAGCTTATAGGAGAGCATCCGGGAAAACGCATACCAACCCTGATCCAAAATTGAGCGGTTCAGACCACTCTTCTGTTTAACCTTTTTGCCCGGATTCTCTATTGTTCCGGCGGCAGAAGCCGACATGTTCGAGACCTTCAGATCCTCAACGTACACGGTGCTGTGGTTTTGGGCTATCCGTGTCGAAGTCTTATGAAGGAAGTCTCTTCGGCTGTCGGCGATATGGCGATGAAGTCGTGCAATCTTTCTCTTTGTTTTTCTGCTGTTCCTACTCCCTTTTTTCTGTCTGGCTAACTCTTTTTGAAGTATCGCAAGTTTCTCCCGCTCTCGCTTGAAGGGGCTGAGGGGTTCAAAAACTTTACCGTCGGAGAGCGTCGCAAAATACTTGACTCCCATGTCAATCCCTATCTCGGAAGGAGTTGGAGCAGGCGGGTTGTCCTCATATTCCGTCTGGATGCAGACATCCCATTTATCACCGCGGCGTATGATGGTGACGTTTTTTATCGTGCCGATGATGTCTTGGCTTTTCCGATATCCTACCCACCCGATTTTTGGCAGCCTAATCTTCTGTTTGACCTCATCGAGTTCAACTCCTTGAGGAAAACGAATAGAGTCATGCCGGAACTTCTTCCTGTATTTTGGAAAGTTAGCTCGTTTTTCGAAGAAATTGGTGTAAGCCCGATCAAGATCTTTTAGGGACTGCTGAAGCACCTGGCTATGGCACTCTTTCAGGAAAGGATGTTTATTTTTCCACTCCGGAAGCCTTTTGGTAGCTTCTGTATATCTGAATGAGTGTTTGTCATCTTTTGCGTACAGCGACTTCTCAAGAGATAAGGTACGATTGTAGACATAACGGGCGCAGCCGCAGAATTTGCCGATTTGACAAGCCTGCCGGCCATCCGGCTTCAATTCAAATTTAAAGGCACGTCGTATTAGCATTGCAGCCCTCGCGATTACTAAGCAAATTATACTTGGTCTATGAACAAAAGTAACGATATTAGACACGGCAGACACTGTGTTTTTAATTTACATATTCATTTGGTCTTCCTCACTAAGTATCGCCGCTCTGTATTTACTAAGGCAGTATTGGAAGATCTGAAGGAGATTTTTGCCTCGGTCTGCCAGGATTTCGAGGCCGAGCTAGTAGAGTTTGACGGAGAAAAGGATCATGTCCACTTGCTAATCAATTATCCGCCGAAAGTTTCAGTATCTCGTTTGGTTAATAGTCTGAAAGGGGTCTCAAGTCGACTTATTCGGAAGAAACGATATGCTTGCATTCAAGACAAACTTTGGGCCGGAGCCTTGTGGTCTCCTCCTATTTTGCCGCAAGTTGTGGCGGAGCGCCTATTTCCATTATCAAACAGTACATAGAGCAGCAAGATACGCCGGAGTAACCGGTCAGTCGGCCCTTATATCACCGCCATAAATGACGGTGCTTTACGGGCCCAGCTGGTAAAAACAAGGCTTCATATTCGTTGGCATACAACACTAAGATGTTAATATCAACAACTGTGTTTGAATGCAGACGGTCAAGATTTGATTAGTTGTATAACTTGTCCGAAAATTCCATTTTCCTTGCGCAAAAAAGATGCATAGGTCATAGATACCTTCGGTAAGGATTCAAACAACGGTATTTGTCTTGGACGCATCCGGCCGAGCGCTGTTTTATTGGTCGGGAAAGAGAGAAAAAATGGGTCAGGCTAAAAATACAATTTTGATTGTGGATGACGTCGAGCTGAATCGAGACGTCCTGTCCATCATGTTCTCTCAAAGCCATGAGATCGAATTTGCCGAAAGCGGTCCTGAGGCTCTGGAAATTCTTCGCAAGAAAAAAGAAGACATCTGTGCCATCCTTCTTGACTATGTCATGCCTGAGATGGACGGTTTAACCTTTTTGGAGGAGGCGATCAAAGAAGGATTAGTGGAGAGCATTCCTGTCTTTCTGATTACGGCATCCTTAGAGCATGACGTTGTGCATCGTGCTTATTCGCTGGGCGTGGCTGACTATATTCAGCGTCCGATTTCTCCGTACATCGCTCAGCGCCGTATAGAGAACATTATTGATTTATTTAAGACACGTGCAGCTTACAAGAAACTTCTTGAGATTAACAGAACGCTTTTAGAACGTCTGAGCGAAGTCGATGACTCCATTACCGACGTCCGAAATCCTTAATAACTATTGAAGAAACCAAGCGACCGGAGAAGATCCTCCGGTTATTGTTATTCATCGTAATCACCGGTTTCTCTTTCTAAATATTCCTTTTGACTGAGCGTGATCTGAGCATCGTTCTTCCACATGGCCACCCAGCCGTCCAGCATCCTGGAATCCTGGATGTCAACTTCCAGACGCCAGGTTCCGTCTTCTTTTTTAAGCAATTTCTGAGAAGTGTTGAAAGGCGTTTCCTCTAAGTTCTTTGCCGTGACATCGCTCTTGAACTCCAATATCCAGTGGACCCATTCTCCGTTGCTGTAATTAAAGTGACGGTCGTGAATGTAAGACTGGAGATCAAACTTTTCCGGGCGATGCGCATCAAAAGAGGTGACTTCAGCCTTTTTGAAACGATGAAGCGCCAGATGGACGACGTTGTCGAAATGATCGAACTGACAAATTAAGTAGAGTCGGACATCTTGCTGAACCAGGGCAAGAGGAGAGATAACGGCGCTCGTGGTTTTGCCGTTCATGTTGGTGTATTCGATTCTGAGTTTCTTTTCCGAATACAACGCTTCGGAGACCGCATCAAAGATTCTTGGAAGTACCTTGGAAGGCATTTGCGGAATTGAGGATGAAATGACGCAGACTTTATTGAGCCATTGATTTTCTTTGGCGTTCGAACCTTTTTCCTTGAGCATTTCGGAAGCCGCATCAAATAAGAATCCCAACGATTTGAGGACGGTTCCCGGAATCTGATACTTCATGTGCTCCTGCGCAATTCTCAGAAGCAGACATTCATTTGGTTTTAAGTGAATATTGTCGGTGATGGAATCCGTGCGTTCTCTTCGGTAACCGTAGGCATTTCCTCGGTCGTCGCGCACCAAACCGTATTTGCCGCAGTCATACATTTGCTTCAAGTAACGCTGCAGTGACCGCCTGCTGACATCAATGTCTGCCGATGCCAAAGAATTAAGAATGTCGTCCACCGAGACAAACCGTTTGCTCAGCGGTATTCGATTGAGAATCTCCAAAATGATCGATGCTTCTTCTTTTTTATCGTGTTTTCTTCCCATCCTTAGGCTCTCCAAGGTCAAATTTCTGTCGCAAGGCGCGTATTGATTTTTATTTTAATCGGTTTTACTGCGTCAATTTCTTTCGCTTCAAATGCAAAAATAACAACATAGAAGGAGAACAAAAATGCCTCGCAGAAGAACAAGTGTCTTTGAAAAAATGTTTAGTGACAACCGTCTTCGTTCTATTCCGGATTCAGAACAGCAGAGTACCTTGTGTGTTGAATATTGGACATCCAAGATTTTGATCGAACTCTCCGGCTATAAATCGTTGGAACTCGATGATGTGCAGGAGATGGCAAATATCCGAGTGGTCAAGGCGTGGCAGCAGGAAATCGAAAACGACGTTTCGGAACTTTACGAACTTAAAGGAAAAGAAGAAGGCGACACTGAATTACTTGACGATGCAGGCGACAGTGTTTTTCGTCGATACAAATCTGTGAAAACAGAGCTTAGAAAGCGCATCGACAATCCTCCAGTTTCCATGAAGAAGGTTTATCGCAACATTAAGAAAGAGATTGATTTGCACGGTTTCTACCCGAAAGGTTTTGCGGCTAATCTTGAACTCATCAAAGAAGCCTATGACCTTTCCGAAGATGAAGGTCTAGTCACCGCCTTCATCTTCTTCACTCTTGCCTATCGAAACTTGAGAAGAGCCCTGAACTCTTTCAGTTATTCCGACCGCGGCTTTTTCCTCGTGCTGGAGGTCATCGCAAAAACGTTGGGCCTGCCTTTGGAAAAGGTCCAAGAAATGCTCGGGCCGGATGGCAAACTTATCCGAATGGCAATCTTCGGCGTAGACAGAGAGTCTTCTAATATTGATTTCGAGGACTACTTTGAATCCAAATCCGGTATTTCCTTCTTTGATCTCTTCTTCGGGAAAATCGAAAAGAAGCAGCTTGTAAGTTCGATCCTCACTCCTTGCAACAAGTCTCGTCTCACGCTCGAAGACGTCAAGTATCTACCTGTGATTGACTCTTTAGTCGTTCCGTTTTTAAAGGGGATTAAAGATGAAGGCCCCAGAGGCGTCAATGTTCTTTTGTATGGTCCTCCTGGTTCCGGAAAGACGGAATTAGGAAAACTTTTGATTGAACAAGCCAGTAAAAAAGCCTACACATTAAAACTCGGAAGAGAGGAAAAGGTTTTGGCTTGCTGGGAACGAGCCTGCAAGTTAAGTCGGAACGACGCCGTCACGGCAATTCTGATTGATGAAGCGGATGACGTTTTCAACAGTGATCTGGTCCAAGGAACGACTGATCGTACAAACAAAGCGCGCATCAATACCGCACTCGAAAACACTAAAAAACTGACCGTGTGGACAACGAACTCTCTGCGTTCTATGGATGCTGCCATTATCAGAAGATTTCATTTTGTCCTAAAGGTTGTTTATCCGCCTCGAGCTCAAATGGAGAAGCTCGCACAAGGAACATTGGCCAAATCTTTGTCTGAAGAAAACATTAGTCGTCTGGTGAATACGGAAAATCTTTCTCCGGCACTTGTCGCTCAAGTCGGAGAGATCGTGGACAACCTCCAAGGTAATAAAGTTAAGTTTCCGGAAGACTCTTTGATGGCTCTTCTCGAAGATATTCTCAAGGCACAAGGTTTTGGAAAACTGGCTGCCGCGACGAAGAAAATCGGAAAGTTCGACCCTGCTTTAAGCAACTCCGATACAGATCTGGAAGCTTTATCGAAAGGCCTCAAAGAAGCGGGCGCCGGAAGGTTATGTCTTTACGGTCCCCCGGGCACGGGCAAGACAGAATTTTGTCATTGGCTCGCAAAGAAGCTTGAACGCCCTCTCATCATGAAAAAAGCGTCGGATCTTCTGAACTGCTATGTCGGCGGTACAGAACACAATATCGCCGCTGCCTTTGAAGAAGCAAAAAGAGAAAATGCCGTTCTACTCTTTGATGAAATTGATTCTTTCCTTCAAGATCGAAGAACCGCGAATCATTCCTGGGAAGTTACGCAAGTCAACGAATTTTTGACTCAGATGGAGTCTTATGAAGGCTACCTTGTGGCAACAACGAACCTTTTGGATCTGATGGATAACGCTTGTCTGAGAAGATTCGACTTGAAGGCCAAACTCGAATACATGACTGATGATCAGGCAGAAGAAATGTACAGAAGACTGGCTCAGAAGTGGAAATTCTCTGTCGGAAACGAAGTGAACAATCTGCGGAAGATCAGAAATCTTTCCCCGGGAGATTTTGCGGCTATCGACAGAAGACTTCGTTTTACCAAAGCTGTTTCCGGAGAAAAGATTGTCGACATGCTGAAAGTTGAAACTCAACTGAAGGAAGGCCAGATGTCTTCTTCCAGAAGAACCATCGGATTCCTGGATAACTAATGAAATTAAGCTATGGCCGCTTTGAAAAAATAAAGCGGCCATTAGCTTGGCCGCAAAAAACTCCCGAGGAGAGGCGGGAGTTCAAAAATAGTTTGACAATTTTTAGGAATGATTAAGGTACAGCCATATCAAAGCGTTTGTCTTCTGCGTTCTTGTGGCACTGACGGCAGTAGAGAACGCTTTGTTCGTGTTCTTTATGGCAAAGTGTGCAGCGAAGCTGTCCGGCATGAGAATCATGCGGGTTTAAAGCTACTTTCTTTGCGGCAGAAGCAGCGGCTAAGTCCTGGTAGTTATGGCATTTCATACAAGCCTTGGACTTGGCAGCGGCAACCGGAGCGGAAGAGTTGTGACACTGTTCGCAAGTCACGCCTTTTTGCATGTGCTTTGCCATGGTGGGAGCAGCCTGAGCAGTACAGAAGGCGCCGGCTAACAGAATTGCTGCGGTGGTAATGAGGCGGTTAAATTTCATTTTTTTCTTCCGTTTTTAGACCCGGACCCTACGGTCCGGGCTTCTCTAGAAGTTACTTACCGGCTTTGACATCGGCAAGAGCGTTGTCAGCAGCTAAGCGGCCGCTGGTCATAGCGAACGAAGAGGCAGAGCCTTCGCAGCGGAGGTCGTAAGAAGAGTCATACAAACCGCCGATATCCTGACCGACGACATAGAGGTTGTCGATCACGTCGCCCTGCGGATTCAGAGCCTGGAACTTCGGATTGACAGTGACGCCGCCCAAAGTTAGGAAGAATGCGCGGATGCCTTTCAGAGCATAGTACGGACCTTTTTCCATATTGAAAGTTGCAAGGTGTTCAGGCAGACGGCCGAATTCCGGATCTTTACCAGCTTTAGCGTATTCGTTCACCTTGTTCATTGTTTCTTTCAGGTTGGAAGCAGGTACGCCGATCTGTGCAGCTAGGTCGTCGATTGTGTCAGCCTTGAAAGCCCAACCTCTCTGCTGACCGATTTCGAAAGTCTTCGGAAGAGCCTTCAGAGGAACGCCGGCAAGAACGATGGCGTTGAACGGAAGCAAAGCGCCCTTGTTAACCAACTGATCATATTTCTGCTGGTCGATGATGTTGTACATTACGCCGCCAGCACTTGTCATGGCATTGTAGACATCAACGAAAACAGCACCACGGGATTCGTTGAAGAAGCGTTTGCCGTGCTGATCAACCCAGAGCCAGGGCTGAGCCAAAGCGCAGCGGCCTTGCTTGAGTTCATCAGCGCCCATGAATTGGTTGATCGGGGGCAGGTCGGCGAGGTACGGAGCGTTACCTGCAATGGTATGCATACCTTTAACGCCTGCACCGACTAACTGAGCCATTTGGATGCCGTCACCCGTACGGCCGTCACCGTTCTTACCGTCGGTTACAGGACCGCGGTACCAAACCGGTTCAAACATACCTAGAGCAGAGGAGTCGTTCACGTACTTGGCGAGCATTTCTTTATTGGATTCGAAACCGCCGGTAGCGATAATGACTTTCTTGGCCTTGACGATGACTTTTTCGCCTTCGCCGTCGACAGCTTCAACACCTACCACTTTACCGTTTTCAACGATCAGTTTCTTGGCCGGGGTTTCGGTGAGGATTGTGCCGCCTTTGGCGCGAACTTCCTTAGCGAAGCGCTGGATGATGCCGGCAGCACCACCTTTGAACAAGTGCCATGTCATCAGGGATTCATCTTTCGGATACATGGTGCGGATGCCGCGCATCTGAGCGCCTTTGTCCATAACCCAGTCAATGGTCTTTCCGGATTCTTCAATCAGAACACGAAGGACGTGCGGGTCAGCGCGATAGTGATGGTACTGCAGAGCGGCAGTAAGAACCTGGTCAACGGTGGTGTTGATGTTGTGTTCCTTCTGATAACGGGTGCCGACGCCAAGACTTCCTTCAGGGAAGTTTCCGCCGCCGCCCAGAGCAGCTTCTTTTTCGAGGACGATCGGTTTAGCGCCTTGGTCAACTGCGCTCTGAGCTGCTGCCAAACCGGACAGGCCGCCCCCGATGATAACGAGGTCGGTCTCATAAACCTGCGTTGCGAATGCAGGAAGCGAGAAAGTGGTGAGTAAAGAGGCTGCGATAGCAGATGTAAGCAGACTTCTACGAAGCATCGTAATTCTCCTTGTTTTGTGGTTATTAAGTGGTGTACCGCTTGGTGTTTCTAGGAGTATCTTAAGCGTGCCTTATGGAGATATACTTTGCGCAAGTTGCACTCCTATCTTTGCATTGTTGACAAAGGGTTATCACTGTGGCGGACATTACCAAACTTTCTATTGACGATACGAGGTTTCTTGCGGAGCTAGAAAAGACGGGCGTTTTGCTTCGCGCGGGGTTGTTGTTAAATTTGTCTCCGTCTTCCTCAAGCAGGAACTTTTCTCGGATACGTTCGTACTTTCCGCAGGAAATTTTTAGACAAATGGAAGGAATCTGGGTGCCGACAAACTACTACCTGCAGATCAAGCCGCAGATTCATCAGATTTTGGAAGCTTCTGAAGCGATGATGGATATGCAGTTTGATCCGAGTCAATCCACAAGGACTTTTGTCTTGAGCTCAGTGATGACCGAAATCTCTGTCGTGATTTCCGGTGTACTGCCGAAAATGATTGAAAGAGCGCCGAAAGTACGATTAGACCTGAGCAAGCACGACAATGAGATCGCCGCTGTAAGTGAAGGCAAAGCGGATTTTGCGGTAATCACGGACGTTGATCTGGCGCCGGATCTCCACCGAATGAAGCTTTACCCGCTGGATCGTGTGTTGCTTGTCAGGAAGGGGCATCCACTTACGCAACTCAAAGGTCCTTTGTTAACTCGATACCTTCAAGTTTATGACCGTGTATCTATTCGGACAGGTCGGTCCGCATCCTGGGTCGGCCCTGAGCAAGGCTTATTCCAATACGAAAGGTTTATGGAACACACGAGGTTTTCTACGTCGCGTTTCTATTCTGCATGGGGCGCTATTGAGAAGACGAATTTGATTTCGGTTTGCGGCTGGCGTGCTGCAGAGCTGGCAATGAAGGCCTATAAGTTAACGGCGCTTCCCTTGCCAATTGATTTTGAAGAGACCGAAAAATGGAATGTTCTGATTTGGTCGGACAGCAAGCACCGAGATCCGGCGCATAAATGGATGAGAGGGCTCTTTAAAGAATGGGCGATTGAAGATGCCGAGCGAATGAAGAAACTCAAAGAAAAAGACCTCGGTGTTCCGAAATATAAATAAGCGGCCATGAAGGCCGCCCATTGAGAACTAGAACGCTAATGATTAGGCGTTTTCAGATGCTGCCTGATCGACGCAGCAGGCAAGAGCATTAAAGCCGCCGTCGATATAGATGGTTTCCGCAGTGATTCCAAGGGAATTGTCGGAAAGAAGGAAGGCTGCGGTGTTGCCGACTTCATCAATTGAAACCAAAGAACGACTCGGAGAAACGGCTTTGCACTGAGCCAGCATTGAGCTAAAGCCTTTAATGCCGCTTGCGGCAAGAGTCTTAATCGGGCCGCAGGAGAGTGTGTTGGCGCGAATGCCTTGCGGGCCGACGTCAGCAGCAATATAGCGGGTAGCAGATTCAAGCGTTGCTTTGCAAAGTCCCATCGTGTTGTAATTGGGAACGACTTTTTCTCCGCCGAGGTAAGACAATGTCAGCAAAGAAGCTTTGTGGCCGGCCATTAACGGGACCATTCTCTTAGCCATCGCAATGTAGGAGTAAACGGAGACGTTCATTGCGGAGAGGAAGCCTTCGCGGGAAGCGCCTTCGAGGAAGCTGCCGCTGATGGATTCGCGGGGCGCCCAGCCGATCGAGTGGACAAAGCCGTCAAAACCGTCGGTCCAGCGATTGGCGAGTTCAAGGGCTGCTAAATCAATTGATTCATCGGAAGATGCATCTAACTTAATGACTTGTCCGGCGCCGAATTCATCGGCAAAGCCCTGCACGCGTTCTTTAAAGCGTTCGTTGTTATAGGAAAGAGCTAGTTCAGCGCCTTCTCTGGCACAAGCCTTTGCAATTCCATAAGCAATAGAGCGATTAGAAGAGATTCCAGTGATCAGGAATTTTTTACCGGTTAAGAAACCCATGACGTGTTCCAATGATTAAAAAACGCCATTTTATCAGCCTGAACGAAGTGGCTAGGTACGATTAGAGGTTGCGGAGGATCCAAAAGAAAGCGGATGTTACTTTTAGAAGATGATTAGAAGGAAAATTGCAGTGCAGTCTAGTCGACAGAGCTGTCCGAAACTTTGAGAATTTTTGCGTCTTTCTGAAGGTCGTTCAAGAACTCTGTTGTCTGAAGTCTTTCAAGTTCTGAAAGCACTTTTGGCTTAACTTCTTCATAAGAAGGAAAGGGGACCTCACGTTTTTCTTCGAGAAGCACCACGTGATATCCGAGCTTGCTTTTGAAAGGAACCGGCAGAAGGTCGCCCGGCTGAAGAGCGAGGATGGCTTCGGCGAGGCCCGGAACCAAGACATTACGAATATTCGTAAAAGGAATCTGTCCGCCGTTTTGAGAGGTATTTTGGTCCAAAGATCTCTCTTTAGCGAGAGAACCAAAATCGGAACCTACCTTGAGAGATTGAATAATTTCTCTAGCTTCTTCCGGTGTCTTTACCAAGATATGTCGAAATTTGATTTCGTGTGGATCGTAGCTAGAGAGAAGTGAGTCGTAACGATTCCGAACCTGTTCTTCCGTGATCGGATGCTCAGAAGCATATCTGCGGCTCAGAATCGATCCGTAAAGCTGAGCCTGTTTTTCCGAAGTTAAAACACGAACTCGAGGATCTTCTAGAAGACCTTCATTTCTGGCAGCTTGTTCGATGATTTTTTGTTCGAGAAGAATGCTTCGGGCTGCGTTTTTAAGCTGCTTTTCATTGGTTACGCCGTTGGCTCTCAGGAAGTCCATTAACTGCTTTTGTTCTTCTACGGAAACAAATTGTCCGTTAACCGTAAAGGCAGTTTGAGCAACGGCTGCAGGAAGGACGCCGGCAAGCGCAGCGGCGAGCACAAAGGACTTAAGCACCTGCAGCCTCAAATAAAAATATTAGTGGCGAGATTCGCTCGGCGCCAGCAATGTCATATTGATGTTGTGAATACCGTGACCGATAAAAGGTTTCAAGTATTCGTAAACGATTCGGTGTCGGTCAATTTTCGGCAGACCTTCAAAACGTCTGGAAATGACAAAGAGGTGGTAGAGGGAGCCTGCAGCAGGAGCTCTGCCGGCTTCAGGTCTTGTGTAATCAGTAAAGCGAAGCTCGATTGGGAAAATCGGCTCAAGCGCTTGGCTGATTCTTTCTAATGTGGGAGTGTGACTCATCTTTATTTTCCTTCCGAATCAGATTCAGGGATAAATCGGGAAATATAAAAGCCGACGCCTAGGGTAAAGAGGAGCGTCAGTCCCATCAGCCCGAACAGTTTGAAATTCACCCACACGTCGGTGGAGCATGTGTAGGCAACTATAAGATTAAGAACACCGGTAACGGCAAAAAAACCGATCCAACCGCGAAGGAGAATATTCCATGCAGGTTCCGGAAGAGAAACTTTATTACCGAGAAGCGACTTAAGGAAGTTCTTATGCATGAAAGAACCGCCCAAAAGGATTCCGCCAAAGATCCAGTAAAGGATCGTGGGTTTCCATTTGATGAACATTTCATCGTGAAGCCAGATTGTCAGAGAGCCGAAGACTAAGATGACGGCAACAGAAATCCACAGCATCGGATCGATCTTCTCACGGCGTACAAATTTCACGCCGATCTGAAGAAGCGACACGATTATCGCAGCAGCCGTGGCACAAATAACCGGGGCCTGGTCGGCTTGAAAGCCGCTTCCCAGCCATTGGTTGCAAAGCGCAGCCGCAGAGTCCGGATTTGTCTGAGCAACTTTAAATGTGCCGAAGAACAAAATCACCGGCAAAAGGTCGTAAAGGAACTTCACTCTCTTTTTTCCAACAACAAAATCGTTTCAGGTAATGAAACTTTCAAATTCAATGAATTCTACTTAAAAATCCGTTTTTTGTTAAATAGAGGTATATCATTACGCGACTCTTAAGAACAGCTGGTTTCATCCCTAATTTACAGGGATAATCCTATTTACTCTCCCCGCTATTAGCCGACTTTAGAGATTTTCATTTTCAATTGGCAAAAAAGGCCGCCGAAGCGACCTTTCCTAAGTATCAATGGAAATTACTTAGAGGATTTTTTCTTAGCCGGAGCGGCTTCAGCGATCTTAGCGTTCTTCATCAGATCAGCCATGTACTGCTGAGCCTGACGCTGTGCAGCAAGATTCTGAATCTGAGGTTTCAGAGCATCGAAAGAGGGCAGAGGAACTTCACGCTTGTCCTGAAGCTGGATAACGTGGTAGCCGAGTGCGCTGTGGAAAGGAACGGGAAGAAGAGCACCTTTGTTCAGAGCCATTGCAGTTTCTGCAAATCCGGGGATAGCGATTCTGCGGATGTTGGTGAACGGGATTTCTCCGCCCTGAGCTGCTGTACCCTGATCCAAAGATTTTTCTTTGGCGATCGTTGCAAAGTCACCGCCGGCGTTCAAAGACTTGATGATGTCTTTGGCTTCTTGTTCTGTTTTAACAAGGATGTGACGAACTTTGATTTCGTTCGGATCGTACTGTTTTTTAACTTCTTCGTAAGTTTTCTTGAGGTCCGCATCGGTCAGCGGGTGGGCAGCAGCATTTTTGCGAACTAATTCAGCGGAGTAAATTTCTGTCTGACGTTCTGCAATCAGCGCTTTGACGGCAGGATCCTGAGCGATATTGGCTTTTTTAGCCGCTTCTTCAATGAGTTTTTCCTGAGCGAGGATGCTGCGGGCAGCTTCGAGCTGCTGTTTCTGGTCTTTGACTCCGCGGTCAGCAAGAACTTTCATGAGTTCTTGCTGATCTGCCACGGAAACTGTCTGACCGTTAACGGTGAAGGCAGTCTGAGCGAAGACGGGAGCGGCAAGGGCTGCCAGGGCTGTTGCGAGAAGAAGTTTTTTCATAATTAAATTTAATTTATCCAAAAAATGCGAGGAAGACTGCTTAGATAACTGCTCTTAACCGTTTTCTTCGCCTGAGTTAACCGCCTCATTCTACTCAATTTTGCGAGTGCGGGTAATTCAAAATCACACTCGGGAAAGCTCTAACAACCTCTTGAATTTTTTGAAATTAGAAAGAAAAGAATCGCAAATGTGGGGGAGGAACCTTTGACGGAAGAAAGTGTCGATGGAGGATCTTTCAATCCGAAAATGCAAACTTAGCCGGAGCGAGAATTTTCGATTTCTACAAACCAACTTTTCTTGTGGATTCTGATGTTCTTACAGTCAGACTAGACTTTGGGCTTGAAGTCGAGTGTATATATGCATAAATTTAATAAAAAGTTATATTAAATTTATATTAGACATGAATAATCCTGTTTTCTACTATTGAGCCATCAAAGCAAGTTTTCTCAGAAGCTTCCTATCAATAGATTGAATATAGGTGACCATCGTGTTGAAACTCATTTCTGCTCTTCTTTCCTCTCTGTTGGTTATGGAATCTGCTGTTGCAGTAGACGAACAAAATCCTGCCGGTGATCAGCTGGTAAAACGGGGCGATGCCATCCAGAGCATTAAAGGAAGCGACAAGATATTTACCGGTGAAGTCAAGATCGTCCCTCTGTCTGAATCTGTTCCCGGGATGCCGGTATCCAGTGCATATGTAATTTTTGAACCAGGCGCCAGATCTTTCTGGCACACACACCCGATCGGACAGGTTCTGATCATTGTTGAAGGAGAAGGCCGTTCGGGCGTCTATGGAAAACCAGTGAGCGTCCTGAAAAAAGGCGATGTGGTTGTATGTCCGAAAGGCATCAAACATTTCCATGGCGCAGCTCCCGACAAGAGAATGGTTCAAATGACGGTTACCGGGTACGATCCTCAAGGCAAGAACGTGACATGGATGGAACCGGTCACGGACCAGCAGTACAAGAACAGCGAGAAGTAACAACGTTTCCTTTCCTTAAATGATTAGGCCGAAGATCCGTAGGGGTTTTCGGCCTAAATTACTTTCTAAGACTCCCCGACTGTTTCTTTTGTACTGATAAGAAGAATATTTCTCATTTTCGTTCAAAAACTCTTACAAATTAGGCATCGTTTTGTCGCTATCCGGGGGCCGATTGAACGTTGTCTTAAGACAAGCGGATTATCCTTAGCAAACAATTCGTTAAAACAGAATATTCGTATCTATGAAAATTGCGAAAAAACTTGCTGTCGCGGCTTGCGTCGCTTCAGCCTTTACTATGATGAATACACAAGCAGAAGAAACAAAAGCACCGGTCAGCGTCTCTCAAGCCGGTACTGCACTTCCGGCCGGTGTGACCCAAGGGCCGAGTATTGAAGGCGTGACAGAATATCGTCTTACCAACGGATTACGCGTAGTTCTTTTCCCGGATGCCTCTAAAGATACGGCGACCGTTAACATGACTTATCAGGTCGGTTCTCGTCAGGAAAACTACGGCGAAACCGGCATGGCTCATTTGCTCGAGCATCTGATTTTTAAAGGAAGCAAAAACTTCCCGAATCCGACCAAAGAATTCACGAACCGCGGTTTCCGCATGAACGGTTCCACTTGGCTCGACCGTACTAATTACTTTGTCTCCTTTACTGCTACAGAAGACAACCTCAAGTTCGCTTTAGCTTGGAGTGCTGACGCTATGCGCAACTCCTTTATCGCTAAAAAAGACTTAGACAGCGAAATGAGCGTTGTGCGCAACGAATACGAGATGGGCGAGAATCGTCCTTCCAGCGTGTTGATGAAGCGTATGCAGTCCATGATGTACGACTGGCACAACTACGGCAAGAGCACCATCGGCAACAGAAGCGATATCGAACATGTTCGTATCGAAAACCTTCAGGCTTTTTATCACCGGTATTACCGCCCGGACAACGCTGTCTTAACAGTCAGCGGTAAGTTCGATGTCCAGAAAACGCTGGAATGGATCGTTAAAGATTTCTCTTTAATCCAGAACCCGAACGAAGCGCTTCCAGCAGAATGGACAGTAGAACCGACAGCGGACGGTGAACGAGTGTTTGAGATCCGCCGCAAAGGCGAAACTCAGATGGTTGCTGTCGGCTACCGCATCCCGAGCGCTTTACATCCGGATGCTTTAGGCGTGGAAGTTGCAACTGAAGTCTTGGCCGATTCTCCTAACGGCCGTCTGTACGAAGCCTTAGTAAAAACCGGACTGGCAGCAAATGTTTTCGGTTACGCCGTCGGCGCTAAGGAGCCCGGCTTTGTGATCTTCGGTGCCTCCGTTAAGAAAGGTGAATCGCTTGAGAAAGTTAAAGATAAGCTTATCGAAACGATTGAAGGCTCTTTAAAGCAGAAGCCGATGACTTCTAAAGAGTTAAACAGAACCAAGGCTCAGATGGAAACCATGTACGAACGCGCCTTTGCCGATCCGGAAGGATTTGGTGTCGGCTTATCAGAGTACATTGCGCTGGGCGACTGGAGACTTTTCTTCTACGGCCGCGATAAGACTAAAGACGTCACTGCTCAGCAGGCTGACAGTGCAGCAGACAAATATTTCGTGCGTGACAACCGAGTTGTCGGACTCTTCATTCCCGATGACAATCCTCAGCGCGCAGAGATCACAAAAGCTCCGAGCGCGGATGAACTGCTGGCTAATTACAAGCCGCAGGGAACTGCTCAAAAGATTGAGGCTTTCGACTCTTCGTTCGATAACCTCGACAAGAGGACACAGCGTATTGATATCGGCGATTTGAATATTGCTTTGCTGCCCAAACAGACACGCGGTGAAACCGTGACCGTTTGCATGAAGTTCAAGTCCGGCGACGAGAAGAATCTTTTTGGTAAGGCTAATCTTCAGCCTGTTGCTGCTGCGATGCTGACTCGCGGAACAAAGACGATGACTCGCTCTGAAATTGAAGATCGTATGACCGAGCTGAAGATGGCCGGTTCCATTACGAACTTCACGACTACGAGAAAGAATCTTCCGGCCGCTCTTGAGCTTGTGTTTGATGCCATGCACAACTCGATCATGCCGCAGGATGAATTTGATCAGTTTAAGAAGCAGATGCAGGTCATGATCGAAAGCATGCGTGATAAACCTGATGCGCTCGCTCAGAACGCTATTACGCAGCACTTCAATACTTATCCGAAGGGCGATCCTCGCTACGAATACTCTTTAGATGAGTCGCTGGAACAGCTGAATAAGCTTACAGTTGACCAAGTCAGAGCTTTCTATAAAGAATTCGGTGGTACGTCTCGCGGTGAGATTTCGATTGTCGGCGATTTCGATCCGAAGGCAGTGGAAAAGATCATTCGTGATGATTACGCCAAGTACGTTTCTAAGGCTCATTACGCTCCGGTCGTAACGGAATATCGTCCCGTTAAAGCCACTCGCGTCGTTATTGATACTCCTGACAAGGAAAACGCAATTATCGTTGCTCGTTCTGTGTTCCCGATCAACGACACAGCTCCGGATGCTCCGGCACTTACCGTTGCCAACTGGATTCTGGGCGGCGGCACAGGTCTTTCCAACCGTTTGATTGAAAGACTTCGCCAGAAAGAAGGCCTTTCATACGGCGCCGGTTCTCACGTTCGTATTCCTGCGAAGGGCGATAACGGTAGCTTTGTTTTCCGTGCGATTGTGGCTCCTCAGAACATGCTTCAGGCAGAAGCCAGTGCCCGCGACGTGATTGCTAAAGCGATTAAAGACGGCTTTACAGATCAAGAGGTAGAGGAAGCCAAGAAAGGTCTGCTGCAGGCAATGCAGGTCGCTCGTTCTCAGGACGATGTGGTTGCCCGCTCCTGGAACGACAAGATGGAAAATCAACGTACATGGGTATTCAGTAAGAAACAGGCGGAAGCCATTTCCAAGCTGACGACGGCTGATGTCAATGCTGCACTGCGTAAATACATCAAACCTGATGAAATTACTTTTGTGTTGGCCGGAGACCAGAAGAAAGCGGCACAGAAAAAACAAGACTAATTTCAGAGGTCGTCAGGGAAATTTGACTGCCGTTTATTGAGATTTTGAGAGCTGAGCCTAAAAACTCGGCTCTTTTCTTCTTTTCCTCAAGCATTGAGAATTTAACTTTTAAGTAACTTATTGATTTTGGATGGTTGAGGTACTGCCTTTCTCTTTGATGGAAAATGAAACCGTCTTCTGAGAGATTAGAAGACGGTTTACAGTGGTTTGAGGTGCCGACCTAAAAGGTCGGCTTAAAAATCGTGTTACTTCGCCAATGTCTTGACGTAGTCGGCGATCTGACGGCCGATAACGGAAGCAGATGTCAGCTGAGCGCCGCCGACGTAGTTGTCATAGAACAAACCGCCTGCTGCGTTGCCGACTGCGAAGAGACCCGGAACCGGACGTCCTTCCGTGTCAAGAACCTGACCGTTCGTATTGATGAGCGGACCGCCGAAGGTAGCTGTCATACCGCCCTGGAACGGAACGGCATAGAAGGGAGCCCTAAGGATCGGACGCGGATTCTTGTGAGTGTTGGGAGGTGTCAGTTCGCCGAGCTTGCCGGCTTTCAGAGCGGCATTGTATTCGTCGACAACTTTCTTCAGCTCAACAGGATTCAGTCCGGCTTCCTTAGCTAAACCTTCGATCGTATCGGCCTTATAGACAGGCGCCTTATGAGAAGAATAAGAGAACCAGTCATTCTTCAGCATCGGAAGATTGTGCGTATCTTCGTCAACAATCATGTAGCCCCAGTTGTCACGAGTCAATGCGGCTGTGTCACGAGACATCTGGACATAGGTCTTGCCTTCATCGGTGTAGCGCTTTGTTTCCTTAGAAACGGCAATACCGGTGTTAACGATGTTTAGCGGGTTAGCGCCTGTAGGTCCGTGGATCGGTCCGCAATGGTATTGGTCAACGTTAACAACTTTCGGGAAATATGGGCCGGTTAAAAGAATGCTTTCGCCGGTAACAGAGTGGGAACCGCGAACCGGCATGTTGGCGGCAGGAACGCCTGCCATCATTGTCAGCATCATCTTGTTGGCGGAGAAACCGCCGGTAGCCATGACGACGCCGTATTTGCCGAAGTATTCTTCGAACCCCTCTTTGCTCTTAACTTTAACTCCGATAACTTTACCGTTTTGAGGGTTGTCGAGCAGTTCGACCGCTTTGGCGGTGTAGACGATAGGAACATTAAGTTCTTTGGCTTTAGCCAGTAAATAGAGCATCAGCTGTGTACCGCCGGGCTTCTTTTCTCCGATGGTGAGGTGAGCACGCTGGAGCATCGGCCAAACAAGCTTCATGCCGACGGCATATTTAACGCCGACGTAGTCATGCAGCCAGTTCAGTGTCTCGTCTGCTTTTTCAGCAACAAGGCGTGTGAGTTTGGGATCCCCTCGGCCTTGAGAAACCTTCATCATGTCTTCGTAGAATTTATCTACGGTGTCGCCGGTTTCAAGCTTCTTTTCCTGCTGCATCTTGGTGTTGACGCCAAGCATGAAGCCTGCAGAGTAAATGGTGTTACCCGACGCAGAACTCATCTTTTCGAGAATAACCGGTTTCAAGCCGTCCTGAGCTGCGCGGATGGCGGTGACGATACCACCGATACCTAAACCGCAGATGACTAGATCATATTCCTTCTTCGGAAGGGCAGCCTGTTTTTCTGCAGCAGAAGCGCTCATAGCAGTAGCACCCATTGTGCCGGCTAAGGAGGCGAGGATGCTGCCTTTGAGGATAGAACGACGAGATGTTTGCATAAAATTATTTCTCCTTGGAAATGAAGCGAAGATTCGTCTCAGTGCCAAGGTTAAATATCCGATAAACAGAAAGCGTCGGCTAATTGTCTCTTGACAATTTTTAAATTTCGGAAGCCTTGTTGCAGAGAGAAGGGAGGTTTGGGAGAAAAAGCGATTTCTTTTCAGTTTTCTTTAATCCATCTTGCTGCGTTTTTGCCGGCGATGCGTCCAAATGTAAACGCATCAGTAAGGCCGTTTCCGCCAAGTCTGTTTTCACCGTGAACACTGCCGGTAATTTGTCCTGCGGCATACAGGCCGGGGATAGGAATTCCGAATTTATTTAGACATTCTGCCTGCTCGTTGATAGAGATTCCACCTAAGGTGTAATGAATCCAAGGATACATGCGAACCGCCCAAAAAGGCGCAACGCTCGGACGATGTCTCGGATCGACTTGTTCAAAAGAAGCCTTGACCTTCTCGAAAGGAACGTTAATGTCTTTGCATAACGTTTCTAACGTATCGTTCTTCCAAACCTGACCGGCGAAGTAAGCTCGATAAAGATTTTTCTGCTGGCTTTTGTCCAGCCTTTTAACGCTCCTGATATCAACGATTGTCCAACAGCGTTTTGCACCTTGCTTGATCAAAGCTTCGGAGATGGTTTTGCGTGTTGCGGCTTCATCGACAAAGCGTTCACCATCCTCATTAATAAAGACAGTTCCGGGTGCCATTGCATACAGTCTGGCCGAGTATTTACTGAGAATGGAGCCCTCAGGGATACATTCAACTGCATCCATGTTTTCTACCTGAACGCCGGCTTCAATTGCCCTCTGGAGAACTTCTCCTGTTCCGCGTGAATCGGAATACTTGAAATTTAGATTCGGAACGTATCGACGAATAAGCTCAGGATTGTTTGCAAAACCTCCGGCACATAGGATTAAAGCTCGTGAGGTAATCACTGAACTTACTCCCTTTGAAGAGATGGTGACGCGAAATCCCCTTTGATTTGGGAGGACTTCAAAAGATTCCAGTCGAGTGGAAGTTCGAATGGAGACTCCGTTTTTAAGACAAGCTGCTGCTAAATTCTGAACATAGGAAGAACCGAGCGCAGTGACAGGCTTATGACTACGGCGGTAACCGGAGCCGTAAATTTGATAAATTTCATCTCCGAAAGTGACGCCGTTTTTTCTCAGCCAATTTAAAGTGTTAGCAGCTTCCTTTGCCAACTTCGTCTGGACTTTTGGATTGCCTCGGCCGTTAGCGGACTGTGTAATTTGCTGTAGATAAAATTCTTCGCTGTCTTTGATGCCTTTACGATTTTGGAACTCCGTGTTGGGGGCGTTGAAAAATCCGCCTGAGTAAAGTGTATCTCCGCCTATAAAAGATTCTTTTTCGATTAAGACAACGGAATCCGAATAGGCTGAAGCCTCTAACGCCGCCGCCAATCCGGCACCGCCTGCGCCGACGACCAGAATTCCGCAGTGAAAATTCTGAGCAATGGCTCTCGGGACTACTCCCAGCAAAGGAAGGGCAAGGATTTCACGTCTTCTGATCATGCTTCTTCCATCTCGTGCAAGAAATCATTAAGTTCTACTGGATTCTCTATATCGAGCTTGCCGTAGACCCTGGCTCTGTGGGTTTGAACGGTACGTTCCGAAATTCCTAAGAGTTTGGCGATTTGAGGATTGCTTAAGCCTTTAGCCAGCTGATAAGAGATGTTCTTTTCAGCTGTGGTCAAGGTGTCAAAGAGTCTCTTGAGGTTTAGGGCATGAGCTTTTTGACGGCGCTCCATGCGGTTCTTTTCAACTGCCTTAGTGACGAGAGACTGGAGTTTTTCCGGTTCAGGCGGTTTAACCAAAAAATTAAAAGCGCCGGCTTCAACGCAGCTCATCGCCATTTCGATATCACCATGGGCTGATAAAAAGATAATCGGAAGATCAGAGCCGCGTCGATTTAATTCCTGCTGAAGTTCTATACCCGTCATTCCGCCCATGCGAACGTCAAGAATGATACAGCCGGGGGCCTCTGCATCATCATCCCTTAAAAAGTCTTCGGCGCTTGAGAAAGATCGAGTTCTAAATCCTGCCAACTGAAGAAAAAACGATTGGGATTCACAAACTGAGGCGTCATCATCAACGATTCGAACGACAGGACTGAGCATTTGATTAGACATTTCTTATTCTTCCTTTTTCTTTACGAACAAGTCCACAGCGATTCCGTTTGGTTCGATCCGTCGGAACGTCAGATGACCGCCGTTATTTTCGATAATACTTAGTACGATGGAAAGGCCGACACCGAGGCCGTCTTTTTTACTTGTTGAAGTCGGCCGTCCCAATGCGGAAAAAATTTCTTCCGAAATCTTGGGACCATTATCCGTTATCGTTATTTTCCACATGTGCTTTTGAGCAGTCACAGAAACAGAGGTTTGAGGATTCAGGCTGTTTTTTGCAGCTTTTAGTGCATTTTTTAGAACATTCAGAACAGCAAGTTCGATTTCAAAAGAGTCGCCGACGGCAATTGCTTCTTGCGGTAAGTTTGCCGTGGTTTGGACGCCTTCTATTTCCTCTTTGTTAATACTGTTGATCGCGCGTCGAATGACTTCCACTAAATTAAAAACTTCCGATCGATTGGCCTTGTGTTTAGCATATGAACGAACGTGTTCCACAATGTCACTCGTTCTTTTAGCCTGGCTGTTCATCTGTTTTAAGGCGTATTCCACTCTGTCGTCTTTTACCCCAAGCTGCTGCAGAAGCAGGGAAAGCGCGCTGGCGTAGTAAATCAGGTTTGTGATCGGTTGTTTGACTTCGTGGGCAAAAATCGAGCTCATTTGGGAGATCACGCGGCTTTTTTCGAGAAGGTCTAGTTTTTGGCGGTTTTCCCGAGCCTTTCGTTCTGTCGCTCGCTGGACGGCTAAAGCAAACTTTAACTCTTCCGTACGGCGATTTACGAGCCAATTGACTCGAACTACATGGACCAATATCGCGCAAAGAAGCAATGCAGCTAAGAGAAGTTCTTTCTGATGAGAAAGGATGAAGTCCTTAACAGTTGTTTCTCGCAAATGCTCATAAGGGCCGAGTTTTAGCGATTTCATTAGGTCGTAGACCTTCAAGAAGCCACTGGCCGGAACCCATTCGAAGTCAAATTCACCCTTTGGCATCGAAAGCAGAGAAAGGGATACCGCTTTTACCTCATCGATGGGAGCTGTATCAAGAGCATAAAAAACCGTATCAGGATAGCGTTCCGTGGAACGAATACATGCTTCCGTATTATTCTTAGCCTCTAAAACTCTAAACTCACCGGGCTGGATTTGTCCGGTTGTAAGAAGCTTTTCGTATTGACAGGTTCCCAGAATTCCTACATCGGCAGCTCCGACCTTGACATATGTCGGCACGTCTGGATATTGATAATGAGAGAAGAGCGTTTTAGAGAAAAAAGTATCCGGGTCAAAGCCTCTTGCCGCGATCTCTCCCATTCCAACAAGCATGCCGTCAAAGTCATGAGGCTCGGTAGCTGAAAGCACTCGGCCCTTCAGATCAGTAATTTTTTGAAGATCTTTACGATCATTTCGAACAATAAATACCGAGGAGACAGCTTCTTTGGGGCTATAGGCATGATTGCGGCTGACTGTTGCGATCTGCTGGGCACCTAGTTTAGAAATCAGCGTGACAAAGTTGCCGGCAGAAGAGACGAGGAAGTCGGGTCGTTCCTTAACAACGTTGGCAAGGAGATTATTTTGCTGCAGCTCTACCACACTGATTTTGTAGTCTTTTAGTGTTTTTTGAATGTGCTCAATCGTCGGGACGAAAGTCTCGAGATAAAAATCTTGATCAAATGTATCGATTAAGCCGATACGAATCTCACGTTCTGCAGCAGAACTGAGGAACGGGAGGAAGAGTAAACATAGAAAGACCCATTTGCGCATAAGGAGAAGTTTGGCACAAATGTGATAAATCCTCGTGAGGACTTTTACCAACAAACGAAAAGATTTTGGAGGAACGAAGCTTGTTAACCCGTGAAATATTCTGAAAAGATTCAGCAAGCAAAGGAAATAAAAAATCCTCGGCCATTTCTGACCGAGGATCCAAGCTCTGAGTTTAGCGCCCGGAGCTGGACGCTAATTTATGGTTGATTATTTCTCCCAACCTTCGGAGGCGGTATCACCGCGTTTCTTTTCGCCGTCTTTAACTTCTACGACATTCTTACCGATGGCCAGTTCATTGTTAGCCCAGTAGCCCCAGTGATAGGCGGCATCAGCTTCTTTGATCTTGCCGTTGCCGAACATCAGGTTCAGCGTGCCGTGGTACGGTTCGAAGATACCGGCACCGAGGTAGATGTGGCCGAGGCCGAAGACGATGATCACAATGAAGGAGATGTCGTGGACGATCTTAGCGGTAAGAAGTGTGGACTGAGAGAAATGGTAAGCCCACTCCCCGCCGGGCAGAAGGCCCGTGTTGAGCCACAGGATCATGCCGGAGATTGCTGCGAAGACGCCTGCGAAGAGCAGGGTGCCGTCGGCAACACGCTGCAGGGACTTAACTTCACGCTGCGGAGGCATGTGAACCTTGCCGGGAGCGAAAAGATAAGGAATAAAGCGCATGGCGAAAGTACGGTCGTCTGCATCCCATTTGCCGAAGATGTTGTTTTTAAAGAGGTGAACAAAGCCCTTCGGAGAAATGATGATCGCCAAAAGCGGAATCAGAATAAACGGAATGGCGAGCAGTCTGTGCGTCCAGCGCATAGCGATGGTGAACTCGCTGCCAACTCCATTGTTCCAGGCGGTGATCATAACGAACAGTCCTGTGATCGCAAGCAGGATGCAGGAAATCGCTACAACACCGTGCGTGATTCGTGCCAAAACAGAATGGCGCTGGATGTATTTAGTAATCATGGTGGTCCTCTTTACTCTGCATTTTCTCTGCGTTCTTGCTCAGCAGCTTCTTTCTTGGCTTCGCGGAGATATTCTTCACCGCGTTTACGCTGAGCAGGAGTCCAATGTTCCTTGGCCTCTTCAATCGTCATCTTACGACGACGGTAGCCCAAAGCGGCAACGAAGGACACGGCCAGGCCGGCAACGGTAGCGGCGGCAGCCAAACCGGCACCCGGCTGAGCCAGTTTGCTCAGTGTGGCGAGCGGGCTAGGCTGTGCACCCTTGACGAGGCCTTGAGCTTCGGCACCGAACTTGCAGACCTGGAGAATATGCAGGCCGCCGCATTCGTTTTCGCCATAAAGCTCGGCTTTATCGTAGCCGCGGGACTTCAGGAATTCGACGCGTTCCTTGCCGAGTTTGATCATCTCGTCACGTGGACCGAAGTGCAAAGCCCCCGGCTGGCAAGTCTTGACGCAGGCTGGAAGCATGCCGTTTTCCAAACGATCCCAGCACATTGTGCACTTGTCGATCTTCGGCTCATCGCCGTAGTAACGGGGAACGTCGAACGGGCAGGCCATTTCGCAGTAGCGGCAGCCGATGCACTTTTCGGGAGAAACGGAGACAACACCGTTTTCTTCGTACTTCAGACAACCCGTCGGGCAGACCGTAACGCAGCCGGCGTTGGTGCAGTGGAAGCAGGAACGGCGTCCGAAAGCCCATTCGACGGGACGCAGCTGATTGTCTGACTTCTTCTCTTTGAAGGTCATGACCAAACGGTTGCTGCCGTTAAGATCTTGCGGGTTCTGATAGCTTCCGGAGAACGGGAAAGCGTTCATTCCGAGATCGGAATACAGAACGTTCCATTGTTTGCAGGCGACTTGGCATCCTTTGCAACCTGTGCACTTGGAGGCATCGTAAAGCATCGCCATTTCTTTTCTTGTGTAGATAGACATTACAGATCCTCCGAATTATTTGGCTTTTTCAACGTTGACCAGGAAGGCCTTGTATTCAGGAATGTAGGAGTTCGGATCACCTACGTTCGGAGAAAGGTCATTCATGGTGTCGCCGGTAGCATAGGCAGAAGCCCAGCTCCAGTGGTGAATCAAACCGATGGTATGTGTCTTCTTGCCGTTAATTTCAAGCGGCTGGTAGCGGACGGTAACCATCGCAAAGGCCTTAATGGAGCCGCGATTGTTCCAGACGCGGATTTCATCGCCGTTCTTAATGCCTTTTTCTTTAGCCAGTTCTTCGGAAATTTCAACGAAAGGTCTCGGCATGATTTCGACGAGCCACGGAATGTTGCGGGTCTGTGTACCGGACTGCCAGTGTTCGCAGACGGAGTAAGACGTTGCAACGATCGGGAACTCTTCGCTGTTGCCGCGCTTGACGGATTCTTTCCACTTCGTGAACTGAACCATCGGGCTGTCCTGACGACCGTTCATTACATTCTTCGTCGGGGATTCGTACGGTTCATAGTGTTCGGGCAGAGGACCGTCTTTCATCGGGTAGCTGAACAAACGAGCGTCCTGTTCCCAAGTCATGAAGAAGGCCTTGTTGTTCGGAGGAACCGGAACAACCTTACCGTCTTCGACGCGGGTTTCGACGAAGTCGCCGACGTCGTTGTTAATCCAGCGGGAGCCGTCCCATTCGACCAGCATCTTATTGGGGTTCCAAGGTTTGCCGTTCATGTCGGCAGATGCACGGTTGTAAAGAATACGACGGTTGGCAGGCCAAGAGAAGGAGAATTCGCTGTAAAGGCCCAGTCCGGAAGGATCGGCTAGAGAACGGCGAGTGCATGGCTGAGCCATGGCATCCCATTTCTCGTTTTCATTATTGAAGTAGCCGCCGTAAATCCACATACCACAGGCGGTGTCGCCGTCGGCTGTGAGTTCACCATAGCCTTTCAGCAGTTTTCCGGTCTTAGTGCTGTAGCCATTAATAGCGTGGGCAACAGCCTTGATATCCAGCTGACCTTGCGGGTTACGGTAATCCCAGTTGACTTTGGTAATCTGATCGGGATTGACGCCGCCTTCCTGACGATAAAGCTGCGCGATACGGTGGAAGAGGCGAGACATGATCTCGAAGTCGCTCTTAGCCTGTCCTGCAGGTTCCACGGCTTTCTGACGCCATTGGAGCCAGCGGCCGGAGTTGGCAATAGAGCCTTCTTTTTCGTAAATCAAAGCAGCCGGCAGCATGTAAACCGTTGTCTGAATTTCTTCAGGCTTCATGCCGGGGGCTTTCCAGAAGGTAGCGGTTTCAGTTGCGAACCAGTCGGCAACGATCATCCAATCAAGTTTGCCTAGGACTTCGCGGCAATACTTAGTATTCGGTTCGGAATGAGCCGGGTTCATACCCCAAACCAAGTAACCCTTGATCTGATTTTCGGCCATATAGTGGAAGGTCGGAATCGTGGAGTCATTGTGCTTGAGGGAACGTTTAGGCAGAAGATCATAGCAGTAATTATTTTCTGCTGTGGCGTTGTCACCATACCATTCTTTCAGCATAGAAACCATGAACTTCGGCTTGTTCATGTAGTAGCCGTCGGCATAGGTTTCTTTAGAAAGGTATGCATCCAGTGTCGGATGGTTCTGCTGGATCGGCCAAGCCAGATAACCCGGAGCATAGTCCATAGTGGCACCAACGTCGGTAGAGCCTTGAACGTTCGGCTCGCCGCGCAGGGCGTTAATACCGCCGCCGGCAACACCAACGTTGCCTAACAGAAGCTGAATGATGCACATGGCGCGGCAGTTTTGGCTGCCGTAAGAGTGCTGTGTCTGGCCGAGGGCGTAGAGAATTGTGCCGCTCTTTTCGGGGGCGCCGGAAGCCGCATAGGTCTTATAGACTTCTTCAAGCAGTTCAGGCTTAATACCGGTTACCTCACTGACTTTCTGCAGTGTGTACCGGTCATAATGCTTGGCAAGAAGATTCAGAACACAGTTCGGATCCTGAAGTGAGGCATCCTTCTTAGGAACCTTGAGGGCAGGATGGTTGAACTTAGGTACTCCGGGATTGTCAGCCCAAGCGCCGGGTGCACCGGGTTCTGTGCTCCAAGGAATAACCTTTTCAGTCTGATACATCCAAGTCTTATTGCTGTAAGCCTTTTCTTTTTCATCCCAACCGGAGAAGAGACCGTCTGCAACATCAAATTTATAGGAAGGATCAATCAGGAAGGTAGCGTTCGTGTAGTTCATCACGTACTCTTTCTGATAGAGCTTCTTCTCAAGAATGTAGTGAATCATGCCGCCGAAGAAAGCGATATCGGTACCTGGACGAATCGGGGCATACATATCGGCCTGAGAGGCGGTACGAGTAAAGCGCGGGTCAACAACGATCCACTTGGCGCCGCGGTCAACGGCGCGGTGGCACCAGCGGGAAGACAGCGGATGGTTTTCAACGTTGTTGGAACCGATGGTCATGATGACATCGGCGTTTTGGAAATCGCACCAGTGGCTGGTCATGGAGCCGCGTCCGAAGGACGGGGCTAAACCGGAAACGGTAGAAGAGTGGCAGACACGAGTCTGGTTGTCGATCTGAACGACGCCAAGAGAACGGGCAAACTTCTGAACAAGCCAAGCTTCTTCGCAGTTCAGCTGAGCAGCGCCGTAGCTTGCAATACCCTCGCAACGGTTGACGGTAACACCGTTTTCTTCTTTGGTGTAGCTTTCATCACGAGTCTTCTTAATTTTGCGCGCCATCTCGTCAATGGCCTGAGACCAGGAGATGGGCTCCCATTCGCTGGATCCCGGGCGACGAACCAAAGGCTGTGTGAGACGATGCGGATGCATCACTAAGCGGCGGTCTTTATCAACGATCTTTCTCAGACCTGTCAGGCCGGCGCCTTTCGGGCAAAGGCCGCCCAGGTTCACGGGGTTGTCAGGGTCGCCTTCAATATTAATGAGTTGGCCGTTGCGGACGGAGCAGATGGTTCCGCAGCCGCCGGAGCAGTAGCAGCAGATGTTTAAGTATTCTTTGGTATCTGCCAGTTTCCATTTACCGACTTGACCGGGAAGGAAGCGGGAAGCCGCAGATGCATGGAATGCGGTAGCCGCGCCGGTCAAACCGACAGCAGATTTTAAAAATATACGACGAGATGTGCGCATAAATTGTGTCCTTTAGCATACGAGTGCAAATCTTGCACAAGTCCTGGGGTGGATTCGGCAATCGAGCCGATGGCGCTAACTCTAGGCCTCCAGCTCAGGAGGTGTCAATCAGATTTCGAGATTAATGAGCACGCTTAAAATTTTTGCAAGCTACGGAAAAATAATGTAAATATTACTATTTATTACAGTGTTATAAGATTTATTAAAGAAAGGGGAGATTGTATTTATAAAAATATTTCAGGAATTGTTCCAGGGAGATAATAAAAAAGGAAAACCCGATAATTCGGTCAATTCATAGGGTTTTGTCTAAGTTCGGACTTCTCTTCCGAAAAATTATCCTGAGCGTGCTAAGTGTGAATTTAATTAAAAAAGGCTTTTGAAAAGCAAAAAAAATACAGAAATATCGTATTAATACGGATGGTTATTTACATTTATAGAAATATTTATTTACATCACAATTTCTTGTTCTGATTAATTTGAGTCGAAAAATGGTAAGAAAAATCACAGTTTTACGGTATTAAGGCATAAGTCAAAACTCCATTGTTTATTCAAAACCGTTTCTTTTCCTGATAGTGTCAGACTCTCTTGCCGCTTGAGAAAAATGACGAAAATCCCGGGGCTTGTCAGAAAAATGTTTTTTTAGTCACAGCAGAATAAATTTCTGATTTTGGTTATTGTGGTTGATTTTTTTGATGTATTGCCCTTCCTCTGAATTATCGGAACAAACATTTCGTTAGGCTCTTTCTTGCCTACAGCTGTGTGATTTCAGATGAGTAGCCTGTTGACGAATTAAAAAAGTAGATATTGCTGAGGGAATACACCTAGGAAAATGCCTTTTATGGGCTATTTTTATAAAAAAATCACATAAATCTCAAATAATGAGAATCGTTACTATTATTATTTAACCTTATTCAAAAAAACGACAGGAGCATTCATGGAAAAAAATAAAGACCTCGAGATCAGTCTGCTTGACGCACCGGTCGGTGCAGTCGTTGATCTTGTGAGCTGGGGCAGTTTGAGTCAGGAAGATATTCGCAAACTGACGGATGTCGGTATTTATTTAGACCTTCCGCTGACTGTTTCCAGCGTCACTATTTCCGGCCCTGTAGTCGTTGCGATCAGCAACGTGCACGTCGCCATAGGACGTCCCGTTGCAAAGGAGCTCAAAGTTCTTTGGAACAAAGAGGTAGATGAATAAATGCTGCTTAGAGATATGAAGCCCGGAGAAAAGGGCGTAATCAAAGCCTTTAGACACGGTTTGATTGAATACCGTAAAAGGCTGCTGGCGCTCGGCGCGCTTCCCGGAACGCCTTTTGTGGTTGAACGTGTTGCTCCCCTTGGCGACCCCGTGGAAATCAAGTTAAGAGGATCTTCGATCAGCGTACGAAAGGGCGAGATTGAGATTCTCGACGTTGAACCGATCTAGTGAATCAAGCTATGAGAAAAAATATCATTGCAGTCGTTGGTAATCCGAACTGCGGCAAAACGACTCTTTTTAACGGCCTGACCGGCTCCCATCAAACGGTCGGTAACTGGCCCGGTGTGACCGTCGAGCGCATTGTCGGCGAGTTCACTTATAAAGACAGAGAAATTACAATCGTTGACCTTCCGGGTATTTACTCCCTGCAGCCGAGTTCAGCTTCCAGTGAGGACGAACGCGTTGCCCGCGACTATATCCTCCAGGATGAAGCCGAACTGATTGTCAATATTGTTGATGCCAGCAATCTCGAGCGTAATCTTTACTTGACGACTCAGCTGCTGGAAATGCAGGTTCCGATGATTGTGGTGCTCAACATGCTGGATATGGCGGCTGCTCACCAGATAGAAATTGACCCGCATAAGCTGAGCGAAGCATTAGGCTGCCCGGTGATCGGCATTGTCGCTTCTAAAGAACAGGGCCTAAAGGAGCTGTGCGCGGCGATCGATGCCCAGCTTGATGACCTCCGTATTCCGAAGAACCCGATCGTTTTTGCGGACGATGTGGAAGAGGCAAGAGCAAAAATTGCTAAGCTTCTTTCGGCCCAAAAAGTTGAACGCGCTGAGTGGACGGCCGAGCAGCTCCTAGAAGGCGACGCCGGAATGGGTGAGTACCTGAAGGGTGTGGACCTGAGCGAAGTCGACAAGATCATTGCCGAGATCAATCAGAAGTACAACGGCGACCTCGATATCGCGATGGCAGATGTTCGCTACAGCTTTGTTTCTCAGGCGACGGCCGCCTCTATGATCCGCAAAGGCGAGATCGACCAGAGCACCACAGACAAGATCGACAAGATCGTTCTGAACCGCTGGCTCGGTATTCCGATCTTCCTCTTCATTATGTATTTGATGTTCATCTTCTCGATCAACATCGGATCGGCCTTTATCGATTTCTTCGATATTCTTTTCGGGGCCATCTTCGTCCAGGGCTTTGGCAACCTGCTGACTAGCATTGGGAGTCCTGAATGGCTCAAAACTATTCTAGCCGACGGTATCGGGGGCGGTATCCAGACGGTCTCGACCTTTATCCCTGTCATTGCCTGCTTATTCCTGTCGCTGTCCTTCCTTGAGGACTCGGGCTACATGGCGCGTGCCGCTTTTGTGATGGACCGCATGATGCGTTTTCTCGGTCTCCCCGGGAAATCTTTCGTTCCGCTGATTGTCGGGTTCGGATGCGGTGTTCCGGCAATTATGGCTGCCCGTACGATGGAGAAGAAATCTGATCGTATTACGACCGTGATGATGGCTCCGTTCATGAGCTGCGGTGCAAGACTTCCGGTTTACGTACTGTTTGCTACCACCTTCTGGCCGCTTGGCGGACAGAACCTCGTGTTCTCGCTTTATTTGATCGGTATTTTGGTGGCGATTCTTACGGGTTTCATTCTGAAAAGAACCGCGCTTAAAGATGAAGCCGGAGCTTTTGTGATGGAGATTCCTCCGTACCATCTGCCCACTCTTAAGAATTTGGGGCTGCGTACTTGGGATCGCCTAAAGAGCTTTATCATCAAGGCCGGTCAGCTGATCGTCATCATCGTTGCCGTCTTGGCTTTCCTGAACTCTTTGGGTACAGACGGCAGCTTCGGCAACGAAGACACCGATAAGTCCGTTCTGTCTCAGATCGGCAAGACCATTGTTCCGGCCTTCCAGCCGATGGGTATTAGCAATGAGAACTGGCCTGCTGCCGTTGGCGTCTTCACCGGTATTCTTGCTAAGGAAGCCGTAGTAGGAACTCTGGACAGCCTTTATTCCGGTATGGGCGATCGCATGAGCGCCGCGGATCAGGAAAAGAGCGGGGAGGCTAAACCTGAAGAAGAGGAAGAACCTTTCAGTCTGTCTGCCGAAGCTCTCAAGGCTGTGAAATCCGTCGGAGAAAACCTCTCCGAGCTCGGAGACTTCTTTGTGGATCCTCTCGGCGTCAGTGTTGAGAAAGATCTCACTGACGTTGACGAGCAGGCGGCTGAGCAGGAAGTCGGTACCGGTACATTCCGTGCGATGAAGCACCTCTTTGACGGAGACTTGGGGGCATTCTCTTATCTTCTGATGGTCTTGCTGTACATTCCTTGCTGCGCTTCGATCGGTGCCATGTACCGCGAAGTCGGTGCCGGTTGGACAACGTTTGCGGCCCTATGGACGATTGCTATGGGGTACGGAACCGCGACGATCGTTTATCAGATCGGACGCTTCAGCCAGCATCCGGTTTATTCTTCGATCTGCATCGGCGTGTGCCTGGCGGTGATTCTTTCGATCATTATCGGCCTTCGTATTAAAGGCAAGGAAGCAGCTCAGTGACATTAACTGAATTAAAAGAATACGTTCAGGCGCGGCGCATTGTCTCCGAACTGGAAATCGCAATGCATTTCCGGGTCGAGCCCTCGGTCATCGAGCCGATGGTGCGCCGCTGGATTGACAAAGGGCTGATGGCCAAAGTCGATATGGACGGAACCAAATGCGGAGGTTGCACTGCCTGCGCGGACGGTATCAAACGTCACTACGAATGGCTCGGTCCTCAATCGGTGACTTTCGTAAAGAAGTTGTAAGACGCTAAGGCTTTTGGAGCTCCTCGTGCTTAACGGTTCGAGGAGTTTTTTATGGCTGAAAAGCCAAGGTCGGCTGCATCTGCCGTATAGTTGAAAAACCTTTCTTATCTGAGATCAAAATGTTAGTTCAAGACCCGCTCAGCAAGTATCCTCGACTCGGTAAGTACGCTCTGATTTTTTCCATTATTCCGGGATATTTTCATGAATACGATGCTGAAGAAGTGATTCAGCAGGCGTTTAACAGCCAGTCCGTTCATGGGTTTCTTAAGCTTTTGCAGGATAAAAATGTTGCAATTGCTTTTCCTAGTTACTACAAAGGCAAATACGCAATCAAACCCGAAGTGATTCTTGACTACGCTCAGGTCTATACGCCTTCATTCATCAAAGAAGCTAAGAGGACGCTTGGAAGGGTGTTCAAAAGAGGAGATGAGGTTCAAGACCTTTACATTGATTTTCTTTTGCAGCTTTCTTCTTTTAAGCTTAGAGGCAACGCTGATTTGAACGAGGTTCTCAACCGTTGTAAAGGGGATGCTCACCATCCGAGTTCCTTGTTCACAAATACCGTGAAAGGCCTGATCCTAGCCATGTCCTGCAGGAAAGAGTGGCATCCGCTGTTCACAAGACTATCCAAAGAAAACAAAGTGTTAGCTTGGAACCTTTTCATGGATGCGGCCGCCGATAAGTCCGAAGACTTTAATTTAGATGGTACTAAAGAACTCTTTCTCTCTCTCGGAGACACTATTCGCGAAGACGTGATTACGTGGTTTGCAAGTGAATATGATTTATACAGGACGGGATTCTGTGCTTTTAATTTTGCCCAATTGTCTGATGAATACTGGACTAAAGATTTATTAAAAGGAATTTTTCAGGTTTCCCAGGGAGGTTTCAAAGAGGGTCAAAAGGGCATACTATCTGCTTTAAAAGAAGATGTTAAGTATCACCGGGACTATTTTGTTTACTACAAGAATCCTCTTTTCTTCAAACCTATTCGAAATGTCTTTCTGACAGCGATTTTATTTTTGGACAGAGGCTCGGCATCAACAACTAGAAAAATATCCTCCCTTTTAAAGAAAACTGAGGAGTTTTCAAAAGATATTGCCTCAGATATGGCCGCGCTTGTGTTTACCTTTGTCGATAATCCCGAAAAGATAACACCCTTCGATCACGAAGCAATGGCTTCTAGATTAAAAGAGAATGATTCGAGCCTTGCGATTTTTGTGTTGGCTGTGCTATGCAAGATATTCTCTTATGCGGACTACAGATCTATTCTCGAGTCTCATTTGGCAAAGCGCAAAAAGGAGAACAATCCGCCTTTGAAGTACATACTTCAGCAAGCTCTTGATGCGCTCAACCCAAACGATCCCGAAGTCACGAAATTGACGGCAGAACTCAAATGTCCTCCGCTGCTGTCGCATTACGCCACGCTTTCGGAATGGCAGTTCGGATTGGACAAGCTTTTAAATTACAGCAAGATCCTTAAAAAACCGACGTCCAAAATTAGTCGTGCTCGCATTGTTTATTTGGTTGATATTGATACGTTCGATATTCAGCCATACAGACAGAAGTCCAAAGACGGTATTACCTGGTCGAAAGGTACCGCGGTCTCCATGTCTTCTTTTGCTGAGATGCTTCCGGAAATGGATGAAGCCGACCAAATCGCTGCCGCTAAGGTTGTCCGAGTCAACTCTCGAGTCGCTCGACTCAGAGGTGTCGAGGTTCTTTATGAACTTGCCGACACAGGCAGGACTTTTCTGATGCTTGAACCGGAAGTTCCTTTTGAAATTCATCGAGATCGTCTTCGTATCGAAGTCAAAAAGGACAGTGGCGGAAGTTATGAAACAACGACGAATATTGACTTCGCAACAAATTTACGAACGGATCCGCACTACGCTTTTGAATTAGACGGAAGTATCCTGACTATCTATAAGATAACCGACAAAGAACACAAAGTTCTAGAACTGCTGAACAATATCCGAAAACTCCCAGGTGAAGCTAAGGGCAAGCTCGCAGAGATTCTGGAGAACATAAGCGGCGAAATTCCGGTTTCTTCAGAACTGCTGAAATCCTCTTCCGCTCTCGAGGCGCTCAAAGCTTCAAGCAAAATTACTTTTCAGATTATTCCGGATTCCTCGGCGACCGAATTTAACGTCAGAGCTTTTGTGCGTCCGGCGGAAGGCTGTGAATTGACCGTAGCCCCGGGCGAAGGACTGGACACCTTGGCAGCTTTAGTTAAACGCAAACCGATGAGAATTTTGCGTGACCTCAAGGCAGAAAAAGCCAACTGGGAGCTCATGAACGAGAAACTAGAAGACTTCTCGGCTTGGCAGGGCGGAGGTCGTTTCTGGACCCTGAACACGCTGAAGTGCCTGGAATTCATGGAAATACTTCGCGAAGCCTCCAAGATTGCAGATATCGAGTGGCCGGAAGGCGCCAAGCTGACGCTTAGGCGCGCTCCGATCAGCTTTCCGGATCTGAGGCTCAAGGTGAACAGTGTTGACTGCTGGTTCTCTTTGGACGGCACCGTTTCCATTGACGGCAAAACCCAGCTCAAGATCAACCAAATCCTAGATAAGCTCAAAGATCGTGTCGGTAACTTTATTCATTTGGAAGGCTCGGAATACGTTCTGATCACAAATAAGCTGCTGAAACAGTTAGAGATTCTCGAAGATGTTTCTTCTAAGAAGAAGGATGAACTGCTGATTTCCAAATTCAGCGGTACCGCGTTGGAAACTCTCAAAGAAAACGGTTCCGAAGTCACGGGCGACAAGAGCTACGAGAACCTGCAGGAACGAATCCTGAAGGCCCAGGAGATTGAGTTCTTTATTCCTTCAGGTCTTGAGGCGCAGCTTCGTCAATACCAAAGAGAAGGCTTTGAGTGGCTTATGCGGCTTTGTACTTGGGGCGCCGGGGGCATATTGGCCGATGATATGGGCTTAGGCAAAACAGTGCAGGCGATTGCCGTTCTGCTTGGAAGGAAAATTTTAGGGCCGTCCTTACTCGTGGTCCCGACCGCCGTGCTCTACAACTGGAAGTCGGAGATGGTGCGGTTTGCGCCGGGTCTGAGATTTGCCGACTTTAACAGCGGCAACCGAGTAGAGATCCTCAAAAACCTTAAAGACTACGATGTCATTTTGTGCACGTACGGTGTGCTCAATACCGAGATCGAAGCGCTGAGTAGGGTTGAATGGAATCTGGCGGTTTTAGACGAAGCGCATGCAATCAAGAATAAAGCCACACAGACTTCTCATTCGGTGATGAAGATCAACGCTCAAGGCCGAATCCTCTTGTCCGGTACGCCGATTCAAAACGATCTCTCGGAAATTTGGAATTTGTTTGAGTTCGCCAACCCCGGCTACTTAGGCTCATACCAGCAGTTCGGTGACCGCTTTATCCTTCCGATAGAAAAGAAGAAGGATAAGGGAAAGCAGCATTTGCTCAAACAGCTGATCGGTCCGTTTATCCTTCGCCGTACGAAGGCAGAGGTGCTCGATGAGCTGCCGGAAAAAACCGAGCTGATCGTTCCGGTCGAGCTTTCCGAAGAAGAGCTGGCGATCTATGAAAACATTCGCACGAGAACCCTCTCAGGGCTCCAGTCTGAAAAGATCAATCCGATTGAAGCCTTAATGGCGCTGACAAAACTCCGCCAGGCTGCCTGCAGCCCTGAGCTCGTCGACAAACATCTGACGATTCCGTCGTCCAAGATCCGTGTGTTTCTGGAGCTGGTTCGCGAGCTGAAAGAAAACAAGCATCGTGCTTTGGTGTTTAGCCAATTTACTTCCTTCCTTGCTTTGGTTCGCCAGGCCTTAGACAAGGCCGGCATCGAATATCTCTACTTAGACGGTTCGGTGCCTGCCGCTCAGCGCAAGAAACTTGTAGAAACCTTCCAAAACGGAGACATGCCGTTGTTCCTGATCAGTCTGAAGGCAGGCGGTACTGGCCTTAATCTGACGGCAGCCGACTATGTGATTCACCTTGATCCTTGGTGGAATCCTGCTGTTGAAGATCAGGCTTCCGACCGAGCTTATCGAATCGGACAGAAACGCCCGGTGACGATCTACAAGCTAATTTCGGAAAAGACAGTTGAGCAGAAAATCCTCGAACTTCATAAGACGAAGAAGAACCTTGCCGACGCACTGCTCGAAGGAAGCGATGTCGCTAAGAAGCTTTCGAACGAAGAAATTTTGGAACTGCTTCAGCTTTCATAACCTAGGATTGCCGCAGTTCATATTGGCTGCACCGTCCTTCTAAGACAAGATTGTTGGGATTTCTTTTCGATTCTGGATTAGTTATTATTTTGAAAATGGCACGTTGCTGCGATGTATGTACCTAATCATTAAGAGAAGTCTCTGTAGACAGTGAAGTTCTTAGACTGCGGATTGATCCTAACATCAAAAAAGAGGCAGATGAAGTCGCGCAAATGATGGAAATTACGACCGCTGATGCTGTCAGAATTTTCTTGGATGGTTTTGCCGAGGAGAAAAAATTTCCTTTGACTACGAAGTTCCCAATGCAGAGACATTGGCTGCGATGAAGGAGGCTGAGAGCGGAAAGCTGGAGTCTTATGACTCTGTGAATAATTTTTTCAAGGAAAGGAAACTCTGATTCAGCACTTTTCACCGATCTCTCTGTTCAAGGTTGGTAAGGAAGATGCGCCCGTGTCAAAGTTCTTTCTGGCAACTGGCTCAGCGATTTTTGACTGTTTGGCGACTTGTTTTAGGCCTCTAGCCGTTTGCGGATAACGGCGATCTCTTCGTCATCCAAACCATAGAGTTTAAATATGGCACGATTGATTTCTTCTTTGATCTCTTCTGTGGAATTTGCTTCTGCCGCCAGCACTAGCGATTTAAGCTCGTCATCCTGCTGGGGGTTAATGCTCGGCAGCTTCAGTTGCGAAAGGTTGCTGCGAAGCACTTTGATTTGACCGAACAACACTCGGTAGATAAAAGAGTAGACCTTGCTGTTTAAAAGGGCGAGCAGAGCCTCAAAAGAAAGCTCCGGAACGTTAGGAATAAGGATGTTGGCGCTATTGAGCACTAGCGCTCCGTTTCTTTCTGCCGCAAAAACGAGGTGATTGGAGATGAAGCGGTACACGATCTTCGGAGTCGTTCGATAGTATTCATCCGGGGCCGTCTGCTGGAAAACGGTTCGATCGTAATGCACGAAATACCGCGGTTTATCGATGCAGAACGGCTGGATTTCTTTTCCCGTGTAAATCGGTTCAAGGCCAAGCCCGGGCTTGGTCTTTAAATGCTTTTTATTGTTCCCCGTCACAACGCCTAGCGCCCATTTGCTGTCGGCTAAAGAAATCTCTCCTTTGGAGAGGATCTTACAAATAATTTCTACTTCCGGTTCCGTCGCGCTGAAAATCGTCTTTTGCTCGGTGAGCTGAAAAATCGAAAGCGGAATTTCTCTGATTTCTCCGGATTCATTCATCCGAAACCTTTCTGCGGGTTTTGCTTTTTCTGCAAGGATAGAAACAAAATCGGTTTGGACGCCGCTAAATTTCGTATCGAACTTACGGATCTCAAGAAGACGGCAGTCGCTAAACAAATGCTCTCTGAAAAGCCGATGCGAAGCAATGTTGAGCATAGAGATCGGCATCAGGAAGGCAAGCTTGCCGCCAGATTTAAGGAGCGAGAGCGTTTTCATGAAGAAAAAGCTCGAGACATCGGCGTAAACGTTTTTAGTTTTTGAGCTCCATGGCGGATTCGTGGCCGCAAAGTCAAAACGCCTTCTTTCACTTTTCCAGCGGTTGACGAAGTCGATGACACGGACATCGGGGTACTCTTTTGCACCTGACAAAATCAGGTTGGCTTTTGCAATCATCACGGCAATCGGATCGCTGTCCATGCCGCAGATCTTCAGTCCCATTTCTTGGGCAAGTATTAAAAACGTTCCGCTGCCGCAGCAGGGATCCAAAAAGCTTGCACCTGGTTTTGCTTCCAGTGAATCCAGCAGCTCTTGAGCAACGGATCGCTCCGTGTAATAAGAACCGGTGGAATTTTTGACGCCTTCTGTTAAAAAGGATTGGTAAACAGTACCGAGAAGGTCAAATTCTTCCGGGAGCACAACCTGGGCAAACTTGTGTACGAAGTTATGTGTGCGGCCGTATTCGGTTTTGAACTTTTCAGCGAGTTTTCGATCACAGTCGGAGCGGTCCAGAAGCACGCAGCTCAGTGTGTAGATGGTATTTCGTAGAGGGACTTTATCTTCAGAGGGCAAAAGCTCTGTGATAAACGAGAGGGTGTCGGGATTCGTGCACCGTTCTTTGGGAATAAATCGCCGAGAGGAGCCGGTTTTGTTGGCTCGGTAGGAGGGCTTGCCGGTCAGGTCGCGATTGAGTCGCTTCCATATTCTTTCCGTCGATTTTGAGATCGGCATCTCCTCTCCGTAAAACACATCTAAGAATCCTTCATTCTAATCAAGGAGCGGGAAGCGTTGTGCGACAGGCGGCGAAGAAGTTTTGCCAAAGAGAAACGGTAATAAAAAAACCGGAGCTGGAGAACTCCGGCCTTTTTAGAGAAAAGCGTTTAGATTAGATCACGCTGGCAGGAACCGTGACTTCATAAGGAAGCGGCAGGATTTCAACCGGTACATCCTTAACATAAAGTTCGGAATCCATGTATTCATAAGTCAGCACGAACAGGAAATGTTCGCCGTCGCTCTGAATCACGCGTCCCATCGGTTCGTTTTCCATGAAGACTTCGGTGCCTTCGTCGAGATCCTTAACGCCTCTGGCAACGCCTAAGAACATACGGCGCTTTACCTTGCCGAGATTTTCAGTCTTGGAGATGATTTCCTGACCCGTGTAGCAGCCTTTATTGAAGGCGATACCGCCGATCAAATCCATGTTCAAAGCCTGCGGCAGCCATTCGAGCACTTCGGGTTTTTCGATTAAAGCAATACCTTCTTCCATCAGAGAGCGAGCCAGGCGGTTGTGTGCTTTGATCGGAGCGTACATGTCATCAGGGATCTTGCCGATAGCCACGAATTTGCCGTGCATGCCTTGTGCGTCATTGGAGGGAAGACGAACAATGATGACGGAATCACCGACATAGGCCTGCATCGATTCGCGCGGAAGGGCCGGGCACGGACGATCAATAGCTTTGGCGTCGTCGGAGCAGAAATAGGTGATCGGTTCGGGAAGAATTTCGATTTCGACTTTGCTTCTCAAAATGAACTTGCTCAGACGATCAACTTCGTCCTGAGCAATGGATTTCGGCATAAGCATTCCGAAACCGTTCGGAATTCTGACGATTAAAGAGGTAGCGGCGGTACGTCCTTGATGGTTGCAAGCAGCCGTCCAGCGAGCGTCTGTCGGTCCCATTGTCTTTACATTCTGGGTTAGCATTCCTTGGAGAAAGTTTTCAGCGTCTTCGCCGCGAACAACGACAAATACAAAATCTTGTTCTTCGCTGAATGTCCAGGAATTTAATTCAAGCATGCTCATTTATGCATTACTCCTTAATCAAATATTTCATTAAATTAACAGATCGAAAACAAATATGGGTTCCTTGCTCGACAAACTGAGCAGACAGATCTTAATTTGTCGCTATCATGCTGTTTGAGTTGTGTTAATTCAATAGCGTATGAAATTTGTGGTCAAACTGCTTGCCGCCTGCGGCCTTATAGCCTTGCTGGCGTTCGGACTTCTCGGCGGTGCTTACTATTACGTAAACGTGCGGCCCGTGCCTTTTGAGGACAACCCTCCTGAAGTCGTGATTAAGGTAGACAAGGGCAGCACGATCCGCTCAATTGCCAACTCGCTCAAGCAAGCCGGGGCGGATGTTGATCCGTCGATTCTTACGCGCGCATTCTCTTTTTACGATCAGGACAAATCGGTTCATGTCGGTTATTACCGAATTCCGAACCCTTCCACGATCCGAGAGATCATCGATAAGTTCGCCTCCGGCGACGTGATCATGAGCAAGTTCACGCTGGTCGAGGGCACGGAAACCGCCAAATTCCTGACACGCATTAAAAACTCAGAAGATTTAGACCACGCTGATCCCGAGCTCGACCTCAAAACGGTCATGTCAGTTGTTCATGCGCCTGAAGGTACGCATCCTGAGGGTCAATTCGCCACAGACACTTTTGTATTTGCCAAGGGATCACCGGATACGCTGGTGTTAAGACGCGCTTACCGCGAACAGCAGGAACGCATTAAAAAAGCCTGGGAAACACGCTCTCTCAATGTTGCTGTTAAATCGCCTTATGAACTGCTGATTCTGGCAAGCATTATTGAAAAGGAAACCGGTCAGAACTCCGATCGGGCCTTAGTCTCCAGTGTTTTTAACAACCGCTTGAAACGCGGCATGCTGCTGCAGACCGACCCGACGGTAACCTACGGAATCGAGAATTTTAACGGCAAAATCACTAAGGAACATCTGAGAACCGATCATCCCTACAACACGTACACGCGTCCGGGTCTTCCTCCGACCCCGATCTGCAACCCGGGCTTGGCAGCGATTGAAGCAGCCGCACACCCGGCGGATACGGATTATTTATACTTTGTGGCCATGGGCAAGAGCGGCCAGACCAAATTCTCCAAGACACTCAAAGAGCATAATGCGGCCGTTCAGAAGTATCTCAGGAGTCAAGGACTTTAAATGACAAAACGTGGGAAATTTATTACGGTTGAAGGTGTTGACGGCGCCGGAAAAAGCACACAGTTCGAAGTCATCTCTAATGCGCTCAAAGAAAGGGGCATTGATTTTGTCAGGACGCGCGAGCCCGGCGGCCCGCAAAGCGCAGAGAAGATCCGAGAGCTTTTGTTGAATGAACCGATGACCGCAAAGTGCGAACTCCTGGTAATGTTTGCCGCGCGTCAGGAAAATCTCACAAAAATCATTCGTCCGGCGTTAGAAGCCGGTAAATGGGTTCTCTGCGACCGCTTCACGGATGCTTCCGTTGCCTATCAGGGCTACGGCCGCGGTCGAAGTCTGGAAGAAATTGAGATGCTCGCCAACTTCGTGCATCCGGATATCAAACCGGATAAAACCGTCATCTTTGACTTGCCCACCGAAGTTGCAGCGGCCCGTTTGTCCCGCAAGCTGGATCGATTTGAACAGGAAGATGCTGACTTTCATCGAAGAGTGCGTCAAGGCTATCTGGAAATCGCAAAGAGAGAACCCGAGCGCTGCGTCGTCATTGATGCTCAGGGAACGCCGGAAGAAGTCTCCGCACGAGTGCTCAAGGAGGTTGAGACATGGGTTTAGCCCCGTATCCGTGGCTTGAGCGGCCGGCGGAAGTCTTGGCCAAGATGCTCAATAAACTTCCCGGAGGCATTTTGATTTACGGTCCGCGAGGATGCGGCGTGTTTGAACTGGCTTCGCGCTTTGCCGCAGCTGTAGTGTGTCAGCACCCTGTAGACGGCGCGCCTTGCGGCATTTGCGAAGAGTGCAAACTTATTTTCAGCGGAAACCATCCCGACCTTCGCTACGTCTTAAGCGAAACCGAGGCGGCGCTTCACCCCGAACCTTGGAACGGTAAGTTCGGAGAAATTCCGAAAGGAAAAAGCCTGTCCAAACAAATTCTGATTGAGCAGGTTCGAGGCATCGGTGAATATCTCTCGGTGACCGCCCATCGCGCGGGTCACAGAGCCGTCGTTATTTATCCGGCCGACTCTATGTCGGGCGACCAAAGTTCGGCACTGCTTAAGACACTGGAAGAGCCGCCTGAAGGCGCGGTACTTATTCTGGTTGCCGACGACATTAACTCAATTCTTCCGACGATCCGTTCCCGCTGCCAGTTGGTTCGCTGCACACCTCCGACGCGGGAGCAGGGCATTGCTTACCTCAAGTCTCAGAAGGTCCGAAATCCTGAAGGAGAGCTCACGCGTTTAAGCGGCAGACCGCTTCTGATTCATGAGGCCGACCCCAACCTCACACTGGATAAAAAAGACGAAGCTAAGTATCTGGAAATGCTTGCCTTAGGTTCTGCGTTGTCCAGTGTTCAAGTTCTGTCAGCCTTTCAAAAGGATATACCGGTGGGACCTGTCGTTTCTATCATGCAGCGATGGTATTGGGATCTGATGGCGGTACTCTCGGGCGCCGAGCCGAGGTATTTTCCGGAACACTTTGAAGCTTACAAACGTCAGGTGCACGGCACGGATTTTCAGAAGCTGGTTCCTTTTAACCAGACGCTGATGCAGGCTAACCGCAGCAAGGATCATCCTTTGAGCAAACGTCTCGTTCTTCAGGATCTGTTCATCACGTGGGCTAAGACGCTTGCTGACGCTCGTAAAAATTAGGATTTAAGCTTCTTAAATCCTTCCAGGACTTCTGTCTGGTCGGGAGAGATGTATCTGGTAGTTGTGTTCACAGATGCATGTCCCATGGCTGTTTGAACGACGTTCACCGGCATCACCTCCAGGCTGGCGACCGCAAAGGTATGGCGCAGCCAGTGCAGAGAACTTCCGAGGAGCTTAGCGGCGTCGCGCGGATTTTTCTTTCGGACGTCGTTGGCTACTTCCTCTAGGAAGGTGTGCAGGACGATATAGAGACCGGATCGCGATAAACCTTCTTTATCTGCGCCTTTATTGCCGATGCGAAAGCTCGCAATCAGAGGCACATCTTTCCCAGCAGGTTCAAAAAGCGGAGGGCGCTTTCTGGCGGCGAGATAACGAGAAATCTTGTCGACCTGCTCCGAAGACAGCGGCAGGCGTCTTTGTTTGTCACCTTTCCCGACGATATCAATGACAACGGTTTCTTCATCTCCGAAACGCGAGTATTCAATCCAGCCGCAGCGCGCGTTGATCATTTCGCTCGCGCGCATGCCGAGTTCTTTTCCTAGGACAAAAAGCACCTCGAGGCGCATACGGACAAGGTCAAGCGGCAGCTGAGCAAGATGGGTCTCAATCTCTTCCCACTGGGCCGGCGATAAGGAACGGTCGGCAAATTCTTTCGGTTTGCCTTCGCCCGGTAAAAAACGAACCTTCGCAGGAATCTGGTCAAAAGGATTGAATTTCAGATAACCGGTCTTATGAAGGAACGAAAAGAGCTGCCGAACGATTGTTGAGGCGGCCTTCCTGCTCGTGTAGGCAAGCGAAGAGTTAAAAGGTTTCCAATCCGGTGATTCTCGCGGCGTATTCTTCGGTCCAATCCAAGTTTCCTGAGGATATATCCAGGATTTCTGCCAGTTTTCGGGCGTTTCTCTCCCAATCATTTCGAGCCATTTGAGGTATTCTGAACATTCTTCTAAACGCGCGGAGGAAAGGGCGACTCTTTTCTCCAAAAGACACCACAGTAAAAATCTTTCGGCTTCCCTTCGGTACGCTGCCTGAGTGTTGGCATTTGTCCCTTTCGCTTTAAGCCAGAGGCGGATAGCTTCAATGTCTGTGTTGACGTTTAAGGCGCAGTCCTGCCGGTCCCCTCGGTTCGTTCCGGAAGATCCGTCCAAAGCCTTAGGAGGCGTCAGAAACTCAAGCGGACGAATTTCACTATTTTTAAGCGGCTGTCCCAGCCGGCGGCCGGTTTTTTGTTTTTTATTGATTTCGGACCAAAGCGGAGCGCCGATATCTTCAACCTTTTGTCCGTAATAAGATTTGGAAAGGTCTCGGGCTCTTGTTTCTAGAACCGGTGGAAAGTCAATCGGCGCTCCGCCGAGTTTTTTTGAATAAAGCCAAGAAAGGATTCCGTTGCTCCTTTCTTTACTTAGATCCAAACGCGTTGCCCAGCGTTCCGGGTCTCCGTACATGGCGTCAATCAGATCATCAAGACAATTTATTCCTTTAGATTCAAGATGTTCCGCAACTTCAGATAAAAAATACTGATTGAGAGGAAGATCAAAGTCAAAATCAGAGGCCATTGGCAAACACGACAAAAAATAGAAAAAATTCCGGAAGAACCCAAGTATAGAGAATTTACAAACGACCGAAAAATGTAACTATTTAGCGTGAAAAGTTCGTAGTTGTAATCCTTTTTGAGAGACCGAAACAAACTTTAACTTTTCGGTGAACTGCTTTTAGCAAGCCTGATATAGTGCAGTTAGGGCGCTGAGTTGGCGCTTATCTCAAAGGAAGGATAACGATGAATACTAAAAAGATTTTTTCTTCTGCAGCCTTAGCTGCTTCCCTTACTCTCGCCGCCGGTGCTGCATTTGCATGGGGTTGCGGAGCCGGCCCCATGATGGGTTACGGTCCCGGCTGTCAAGTCGATCCGCAGGGTGCCTATCCCGGCTGCCAGTATGGTCCCAACGGGATGATGCGGCAGGGATATCCCTGCTGGTCCTACGGCCCGCAAGGCGCTCAGGGAGCAAGAGACTTCCGCCCTGGCTTTGAACAAAGAAAAGTTTACCTGCGCGGGGCCCTCAATCTTACCGATGCTCAAAAACCAGCTTTTGAAGCTTATTTCGGCGCCGTTGATGCCTATCATCAGATGAAACGTCCCCAAGGCGTTCAAGGTCAGACACGACAGGATATTTTAAATCAGCGTTTGGCTTTCCAGAAAACTCGTGTTGAAGCCCTGCAGAAAGCCATCGACGCTCGTCAGGAGCTCATGAAAGTTTTAACGCCCGAACAGGTTAAAGTGTTCGACGCCGTTGAATCCCGCACACACGCCAGAGGCCCAAGAGGCGGTTTTGGTCCTGGACACCGTGGTTACCATCACGGCGGCTACGGCATGATGTATCAGCAGGGTGTTCCTGCTCCCCAAGGCCAGCAGCAGGGCGGCAGACTCTAATCTCAGCAATTAGTCAGATCTGATACAAAAAAATCCCGAACTCCAAAGAGTTCGGGATTTTTGTATGTGCTTCAAATGAAACCTTGAAATTGAAGGGATTCTTTCTTCAGGGTTTCTAAAACGGCAGCAAAACCATTCTCACCCGAGCAAACCGTTTATCTAATTTACGGGATCAAAGATAAGCGTTAATCCGGTTCACAAAAGCAGTGATTAGCTGTTTTGTTCATCAACGATCTGTTTGAATAAAGTACCCGGAACGAATTTTGGGACGCTGCGGGGCTTCAGCTCAAGCTTCTCTCCCGTATGGGGACTACAGATCACACGAGCTTTCCTCTTTACCTGGCGAAAGGTTCCGAAACCGACTAAGACGACCGGCTCTCCGTTTTTGACAGATGTCATAATAGAGCGAATCATTGTATTCAGCGTGCGGGTAGCCATGTCCTTAGTTATTTCATTTTCTTCCGCAATAATTTCGATCAATTGCTGTTTATTCATATTGTTCTTCCGAAGATGTGGTTATCGGGTGAGGATCAGAGTATTCAATTGAGGATGCGATTCCTCAAGAAACAATGAGGCTCATGGAGATATTAGCAAGATTGAGGAAATAATACTACTGAATTTTAGGTATATGGCATGAATTTCATTTTTTAGTCATAAGTTTCTTTATTGTGATTCTTAATTTTCACTTAATGAAATTTTTCATTAGTACTTATGCCTATATTTGATGAAACCTCTCTTTGAGCGCATGGCAATAACAAAAAACAAATTTTCACCGCACGAAGTTTCCTCTCTGAAAATTAATGAGCCTCTTGGGAATTTCGCTCATTTAACGTGTTGTTCTAAAAACAACCTATTGTTAGTTGCAATGGGGGATTAGATTTCTGGAATTTCGGTCTAAAGAAAAGCCCAAACGAGGTGTTTGGGCTTCTCACTACTTCTTTTTCTAAAGTTCTTGCAGGGAGGTTTTAGAAAAGTTCGGACGAATTAGATAGCGCCGGTACCGAATTTTTCAACGTGAATCTTTTCTGCCGGAACACCGTTTTTAACGAGTTCAGCAGCAGCAAGCTTCATGAAGGGAACAGGACCGCAAACACAGAAATTCGTGTCTTTGTCTGCCAGGTGCTTGAAGAATTCTTCAGAAGGACGACCGTGGGCAGAAGTTTCAAAAACTTCAAAGGTCACGGTACCTTCCTTAACGAGTAGATCGATCTCATCGGAGAAAGGAACGGCTTCTTTGGACTTGCAGACGTGAACGAAAGAAATCTTGCGAGTCGGGTCTTTCTTCACTGCTTCTTTCAGCATGGCGAACAACGGAGTGATGCCGATGCCGGCGGAAAGGAGGCAGAGGCTGCCGTCGCCTTCGGGAAGATTAAATTCACCGACCGGGAAAGAAACCTCAACGAGATCGCCTTCCTGGATGTCGTTGTGAAGGGTATTGGAAACCATGCCGGCAGGAGATTTTTCTGCGGCTTCAACTTTCTTAACAGCGATTGTGAAGGATGCTGCGTCAGCTTTAACGACTGTGTACTGACGAGGCTGAATCAGTTCCTGGCCTTTTACGAAGACACGAACGGAGATGTACTGACCGGCCTTAACGTCAGGCATCTTGCCGTGGTCAACCGGAACCAGCTTGAAGGAAGTGATATCGTTTGTCTGTTTGGACTTCTCAGCAACCTTGAAGAAACGCCAGCCTGTCCAGCCGCCTTCAACAACAGCGTTTTTGTCATAAATGTTTTTCTCTGCACCGATAAGGATGTCAGCGAGCCGTGTGTAAGCAGCAGTCCAAGCATCAATTAATTCTGGTGTGGCGGCTTCGCCGAGTACATCTTTGATAGAGGCGATGAGGTGCTTACCGACGATTGGATAATGTTCGGCGCGAATGCCGACGGAAACGTGCTTGTTGGCAATGTGAGCAACAGCGCCTAAAAGCGGCTTAAGATTTTCGATGTTTTCTGCATAAGCCAGAACAGAGCCGGCCAAAGCCTGTTGCTGGAAACCGGCGCGCTGATGACCCATATTGAAGACCTGCATCAGTTCCGGATTGTGAGAAAGCATTCTTTTGTAGAAATGAGAGATGAGGGCTACACCGTGTTCGCGAAGGACAGGAACAGTAGTCTTAACGAGTTCGATTTGTTCTTTTGTAAGCATTGAATTCACCTATGTGTAACCAAAAATTCTGTGGTGATTCTAGTTGTAAAGCCTCATTCCTTTTGAAAGGAAATGTTCTCATCTGTAAAAAGAGTTCTAGAACACGACTGAACTTGTTATCAAAATGCAAAGTTAGAAATTCTCGCTAAATCTCTATTTCACGCTCCATTTAGCTCTATTTATGTGCAGGGGGAAAATCGGGATGACTGGAACGCAAAGTTCCTTAGAGATATTGGTGCGAGTGGACGGCACACTAATTTTGTTTTAACTCAACAAATTGCAAAAATTAAAACTCTTTTTTAGCTCCATTTTTTGCTTTTTCTGCTGAAAAATATTTTCTTTCAGCAACTTCCCCCTGTTTCCCAATATTGAAAGATGAGATGGGGCGGTGGTAGCCCATCACGCGAGTCCAGACCTCACATCTAGTTCGTTCACCGTCCGTCAGTCTGATTTCGTTCTCCATTTCTTCCTCCGTCGTTATTTGTGGTTTTCTGCACAGAATTTAAGAGCTCTGTCAGCTCTATCGACAACCTCTTTGTATCTGACTGCCACGCTGAGACATCTATTACGCTGCCGATCGGAGTCACTCTTGGCCCTTCTTTCAATGTCGGCGAGTTGACTGCGCATCCGCTCAAGCTCATCGCGACTAGCAGACTCAATGTGACGTAGTTTAATGAGCGCTGAGGCATCCTGATTTTGCTGAACTTTAAATTGAGCGATCGTAGCGTTGAGATTGGATATTTCAACTCTGGCATTTTTTAGCTCCTCAGAATCTTGACCTTGATTAAATCCTGTCAGATAGGCAAAAAAAAGAGCCGCTATAGCGACTCCCCATTTCGCGATTAAAAGAATGTTCATCCATTCCACCTCCTCCACGATCCGAAGTCCACGTGAACAAATGTTGGATAGTTACCAACTCCGCCATAACATTTTTTGTTCGCGATCTGTTTTAGCCTTTTGAGTTCCCGTTGAAAATCGGGACCATGCTGCGGTCGAATATCGGCTGCCATTCCCTTAACATGGTAGGAGTTTTTCGCTCCTCCGATGTTTTTATTGTGCTCCGGAGAACGATATCCGGAATTCACAACGATAGGTTTCCCGAACTCGTCTCTAATTTCCTCAAGTAATTGATATAGTCCCTCCTGGACGACGAGAGGATAAGGGGAAGGGCGGCCGTCCTTAGACGCGAATTCCTTCGGTTGAAAATGTTCGCTCATTTGTGTAATCCCTTCAAAGATTGAATATCGTTTTTAATGTTTTGTAAATCGACTTTCATTGCTCGCAACTCCTGCAGGTTTTCTGCATTGATAGAGGCACGCCGATTTAGTTCATTAATCTGAAGCCGTTGAATAGCTGTTTCGTTTTGAAGCGATTCAATTCGATCTTTTTGTAAACTGATCGTTAATTGGGACAGGTATTCACTGGATAAGACACCTGCCATGTAGAAGGCAAAAAATAGCATTGCTTTTATCAAGCCGTTAGCGAGTTGTCTAATTTCCATAGTTGTCGTCCTTTCTGTTGCCGCTGTGAAACATAACTTTTAGTCGTCCGGTCAATAGCCCGTACAACACGTTCATAATCCGAGTTCCGAAATAAGCGGCAATCCCGGAGAAGGCCGCGATCCATTCTCCAGGAATATCCGTTACGCGCAACAGCAAAAACACGATAAAGCCAGCAGCCGCCGAGGTAATGACCTCCACTAAGTACCTTATAAACTTAAACATTTTTTCCCCTTTCACATACGGCATTGCTGCTCCGGAAATCGAGCAGACAATAATCAAAATGACTGTAATCATCGCGATCGCAGTCATAAAATCCTCCCAGGTCGTCTGTTTCATACTTCTCCTTGCAATTAACTAAAACCTTTAACGAAAATATTTTTCATTTCAGATGACTCAAAAAAACCGATACACAGATAAAGCCATATCCTTACTTACTCCGAATACGAAGCGTTATCAGATAACGGTTGACAATGGTCTTTCTCTTAGAGTTCTCCCATCCGGAATAAAGTCATGGGTTGTCAGAATTCCTCACAAAGGATCGATTTCGGATATCTCAATAGGACACTGGCCCGATATAAATAGACGTGAGGCCGCACAAAAAGCACGGCAATTGCGTCGGCAATACGACTTAGTGCCACCACGGGGTTACACATTTAACGATGCCTATGCTTTATGGAAGAGTCTTAAAAAAGGAGAGATCGTCAGTTATAGAAGCGAACGACTAAGACTCGAAAAATACGTCCTGCCGAAACTAAGGCTTAAACAAATTGATCAAATCACTGCGCCAATGATTATCAATTTATTAAAGCCCATAGAGTTAACAGGTAAAAGAGCCACCATGAAAAGATGCCTCATGCGGACGAAGGAAATTTTCGATCTTGCAGTATGTGCAGGATATGTTCATCACAACCCAATCAACGGTCTATCAAGGTTATTTAAGCCGCCAAAGAAAAAACCGCGCCCATCAATACCATGGCAAAGTTTGCCTGAGGTTCTGTCGGTTATGGAAGAGAAAGCTCCGAAACGTATTAAGCATATTTTTCTACTTTCTCTTTACTCAATGCTTCGGCCGGGTGAGGTCGCAAAACTGAGGTGGGATTGGATAGAAAACAATACATTAACAATCCCCGCAGAAGAGATGAAAATGCGACGAGTTCACCGCGTCCCATTGACAGCCTTTGCGACCGACTTACTCAGAGAAATTAAATCCGATACAAAGCACAAACGGTCAGTGTTTATATTTCCCGGACAAAAATCCTGTAACCACGTAAACAGTCAAACCCTAACGAATTACATGAGGTCCCAGGATTTCTTCAAAGATCGTCTAGTGCCACACGGTCTAAGATCTATTGCCAGATCTTGGCTGGCGGATCAAGGCATTTCTTATGAAATAGCGGAATCTTGTCTTGCACACGTTGTCGGAGACTCCGTGTCTCGAGCCTATCAAAGAAGCGATTTTTTAGAAGCGAGGAAGGAAGTTATGGAGCAATGGAGTTCGTTTATTAGAGCTTGTGCTCAAAGTTCCCAAGAAAACGATGAGAACCCCGATTTATCCGCGAACCCCACCGACTAATCCGACAGTTAAAGCCTGTGCCTGACACAAGAAGCAATTAGTAAGTAATTTCAAGAACTGGCAATTCGGAAATGAGAAGAATTTTGTCAGGCACCGAGCTTCTCTGGCCGGAAATACATTCGTTGAGAATCTGATAACCTTTACTCCACACTGCCGACCTCCATTCCCTGAAGGCCGCGCCTTCTTTGTCAAATTTTTCAACGCCCGTATTGAAGTAAGAACATGCACTTAAGCAAGAATCGTAGTTCAACTCTTTGGCTTTTTCATCCAGATAGTCCTGAATATCTCCCGTAATCCGTTGTTGGATTTGGAGGTTGATTTCATCTTGAGTGGGGGCAGGAGGGACATATGGTTCGAATTCTCCAGAAGAGGTCCGGACATATTCTTGGCCATCAATGTTTCCAATTAGAAGTTGATATTCCGTTTCTGAAATTTCAAGAAACCCATCATTCAGAAGTTCTTGAACTTGTTCCGGAGTTTTTTCTTCTTTCACAAAGGTTTCAGAACGACGACCGTTGTGGTCAAATTTAATCAAATAAATCATTTTGATCTCCTATAAAAAATTAAATAAAACACGTGATAACTCCACAGGCTTTACGATCCAATGGGGCTCTGGCTCCTACTTTTCTGGGGGCAGTTCTACTTATGTAAC